>JGI24033J26618_1000049_pt1 | contig 17279 bp, 15 predicted proteins | sample KBSMisM7withPhiX_FD_26618 | JGI IMG/M metagenome (IMG submission 26618)
GAACGCCGGGTGGCGGCCCGTTTCACAGCCAGAGCATGGAGGCGCTCTACGCGCACTATCCCGGCTTGTTCGTGCTCACGCCCGCGACCGTCGAGGACGCCTACAGCATGCTGCTCGGCGCCGTGGAGATCGAGGACCCCGTCATCTTCTGCGAGCACAAGTTCCTCTACAATCACCTCAAGGCGGAGGGCCTGCCTTCCGAAGCGATGCCCATTGGCAAAGCCCGCATCGCCCGCCCCGGACGCGACGCGACGATCGTGACCTACAGCGCGATGCTCCACGAATCCCTCGCCGCCGCCGAGGAGATCGCCGCGGATGGCTTCGAGATTGAGGTCGTCGATTTGCGCTCCGTCAAACCGCTCGACACTGACACGATTCTCGCCTCGGTCGCCCGCACCGGCCGGCTGCTCTGCGTGAGCGAGGCATTCCCCTGGGGCGGTGTCTCCGCGGAAGTCATCGCCCGCGTCACCGCCGAGGGCTTCGGCCTGCTCGACGCCGCGCCGCAGCGCCTGAACGCCAAGGATACGCCCGTCCCCTACCACCCAGCGCTCTGGGGCACGCACCGGCCGACCGCCTCGTCCGTCGTCTCCGCCATGCGCCAACTCCTCAAAGGTTAATCGTCATGCCCAAGGTTCCGATCATCATGCCCCAGCTCGGCGAGTCGATGGCCGAGGCCACGCTCGTCCGCGTCCTCTTCAATCCCGGCGACGCCATCGAAGGCGACGCCGACGTGCTCGAAGTCGAGACGAACAAAGCCGTCATGTGCGTCGCCGCGCCCTGCACCGGCACGATCGCCGAAATCACCGCCGAGCTCGACAAGAGTTACCCCGTCGGCGCGGTGCTCGGTTACATCGAGGTGACTGCCGCCGAGGCTGAGCGCATCGGCATCACCGAGGAGCCCGAGCGCAAGAAGTCCGATCCGCCACGCCGGCCCAAGGCGGAACTGGAATCCTCCACCCGCGTCGAACCGACCGTCCGCGGCCTGCCCGTGCCCGCCCACGCCGGCGGCGCCAGCTACCTCTCGCCCCGCATGAAGGCCCGCATGGCCGAGCTCGGCATGCACGCCGCCGATCTCGCCGGCATCGCCGGCAGCGGTGCCGCCGGTCGCGTGACCATCGACGATCTCGAGAACTTCCTCGAGGACATCGAGCGCAATCGCATCACGCCCGCCTCGTCCATGCGCGTGGCGGTCGCCGACGCCATGCGCCGCAGTTGGACGCGTCCGCTCGCCACCGTCGGCAAGCATATCGCCCTCGACCGCCTGCTCGCCCACCGCAAGGCGCAGACGCTCAAGCCCGGCCCCGCCCTCTACGCCCTGCGCGCACTCGCCATCGCCCTCGGAGAAAACAGCGCCCCGGCCGGCCGGCTCATCGGCGAAAAAATCGTCCACCCGCGCTCCATTGACATCGGATTCGCCGTCGAAGCCGCGGACGGCGTGCTTGTCCCCGTCATTCGCAATGCCGACCAGACCAGCCTCGCCGATCTCGTCGAGCGCTATAACCGCCTCGTCGAACTCGCGCGCCTGCGCCGCCTTCCGCCCACCGACACCGGCGGCTCCATCGCCACGATCACGAACTACGGCACGTTCGGCCTCACTCTCGCGACGCCGATTCCCCTCCCCGAGCAAACCGTCCTCCTCGGCATGGGCGCGGGCGTCGTAAATCCGAAATGGGACGCGGAGCTCGAGGAATTCCTGCCCGTCACGGAAGCCATGTTCACGCTCAGCTTCGACCACCGCGTGCTCGACGGCGGCGCCGCCGGCCGCCTGCTCAAGCGCGTGGACGAACTCCTGAACGCTCCCGAGGAACTCTAATCAACCGCCTATCTGCCCGGCGAGACAGTCGGCGATCCGATCGGCGTGGGCGTTGATGACGCTCTCGTCGCGGCCCTCGATGAGCAGGCGGATCTTCGGCTCCGTGCCCGAGTAGCGCAACAGCACGCGCCCCTTGCCCGCCAACGCCTGTTCCGCACCGGCAATGAGCCCCGGCACGTCGCGCAGTGACTCGATCGGCGGTTTCTCGCGCACCCTGAGGTTGCGTTGCGCCTGCGGATATTTGCGAAGACACCGCTTCAGCTCGCTGAGCGGACGCCCGGTCTCGACCATGATCTGGAGAATCTGCAACGCGCTCACGATGCCGTCGCCCGTGGTCGAGAACTCGCGGAAAATCATGTGCCCGCTCTGCTCGCCGCCGATGGAATAGTTGCCGCGCAGCATTTCCTCGATCACGTGCCGGTCGCCCACGCTGGTGCGAATCACGCGACCGCCCTCCGCCTCGACAGCTTCGTCGAGGCCGAAGTTGCTCATTACGGTGGCGACGAGCGTATTGCCCGCGAGCCGGCCGCGTTTCAAATTTTCGATCGCCGCGATGGCAAGGATTTCGTCGCCATCGACGAGCTCGCCGTTTTCGTCGCAGAGCAACGCGCGATCCGCGTCGCCGTCGTGCGTGATGCCGACCTGCGCGCCGCTCTCGCGCACGAGGCGCTGAATTTCCTTGGGATGCGTGCTGCCGCAGTCGGCGTTGATGTTCGTGCCGGTGGGCGTGTTGTGGGCGACGACAAGGTCCGCGCCGAGCTCGCGCAGGATGCACGGCGTGGATTTGTAGGCGGCACCGTTCGCGCAATCGACCGCGATGCGCAGCGACTCGAGCGTCAAGCCCCGTGGAAAACTCCGCTTGGCGTGTTCGACGTAGCGGCCGAGCGCGTCGTCGATGCGCGCGGCGCGGCCGATTTTTCCGGCGGTCGGGCGGATGTTCTCGATCTCGCCGCTGAAGACCAGTTCCTCGATGCGAGCCTCAATGGCGTCGTCGAGCTTGTAGCCGTCGTGCCGGAAAAATTTGATGCCGTTGTCCTCGTAGGGATTGTGCGACGCGCTCAACACGATGCCCGCGTCGGCGCGCAACGAACGCGTGATGTAGGCGACGCCGGGCGTGGGTAGCGGCCCAATGAGCAGCACATCGACGCCGAGCGACGTGATGCCGGCGACCATCGCGTTCTCGAGCATGTAGCCGGAGAGGCGCGTATCCTTGCCAAGCACGATGCGTGGCCGGGTGCTTTCGTGGCGGCCGTCGTGTCCGTAGGGACCGCCGTTGAGGCTGAAGATATGGGCCGCGGCGCGACCGAGCTTGAGCGCGGTCTCGGCGGTGACGGGTTCGATGTTGGCGACACCGCGGACGCCGTCGGTGCCAAAAAGTTTGCGGGAATGAGTCATCGGCGGGATTGCGTCGCCGCGGCCGGATCGGGCCACGGTTTCTCGGGCGGAGCTTGTTTCACGTTTTGCTTGATCACATACCACAGCCCTGTCGCCAGCAGCAGGCAGGCGAGCTTAGGCCTCCAGCGATGGGTCAGCGTCGATGCGATCGTCATACTTGTCCAAGAGTAGAAGCTGGCTCAGCCGCGTGCGAAATTTTTCGACGTTCAGGTTTCGCTCGATGAGGCCGTTGTGGCAGATCGACACCTGGCCGGTCTCCTCACTCACGACGATGGCGAGCGCGTCAGCCTCTTCGCTCAAGCCGAGGCCGGCGCGATGGCGCAGGCCGAGATTACGGTCGAGATCCTCGCGCTGCGTGAGCGGGAAAATGCAGCCGGCGGCGACGATGCGGTCGTTCGAAACGATGAGGCCGCCGTCGTGCAGCACCGTCTTCGGCTGAAAAATCGTGAGCACGAGTTCCTTCGAGTAGTCGCAATCGACCTTCACGCCGGTCTCGGCGATGGCCTCGAGATTGATCTCGCGCTCGACCGCGATCAATGCGCCGAAGCCCTTGCCGGCCAGCTCGAAGACCGTGTCGGTGATCTCCTCGATCGTTTCGCGGTTCTCGAACGCCGAGCCGAAAAAACGATGACTGCCCAGCTCGGTGAGCGCGCGCCGCAGCTCCGGCTGGAAAATCACCACGAGCGCGATGATGAAAAACAGCGAAAAACTGCGCAGCAACCAGCTGATGACGACGAGATTCAGCAGCGTGGAAATGAGCGTGAGCGTGAGCACGATCAACGCCAGCCCGATGAGGATGCGCGCGCCGCGCGTACCTTCGAGGTAGGTGTAGATGTAGTAGATCGCGACCGCGAGAATGATGATCTCGATCGGCGCGGTCCAATTGTCGCGGATGAACTGCCACGTTTGCTCGTTCATGCGCGCACCTCCGGAGGTTCGCCGAGGATTGCCTCGGTCATGCGCAAGGCCTCCCGATGCGGCTTCGGCTCGTGAACCCGAAAAATGCGCGCCCCGCGCTCGCGGCAGAAACTCGTCAACGCAACGCCGGGCCAGAAACGGTCCGTCGGATCATTCGATCCCACCGTGCGTCCGAGAAACGATTTGCGCGACACGCCGATCAGCACCGGACGGCCCGCGAGGGCGAAGGCGTCGCAGTGCCGGAGGAGTTGATGGTTGTGCTCGGCCGTTTTGCCGAAGCCGATTCCAGGGTCCAGAGCCATCCGTGCGGGTTCGATTCCGGAGGCTACCGCCGCGTCGAATTGGTGTCTAAGAAATTCCCGGACCTCGACCACGACATCGTGGTAATGCGGGTCGAGCTGCATCGTTCGCGGCGTGCCGCGCATGTGCATGAGCACCACGCCGGCGCCGGAATCGCGCGCCACGGCCGTCATCGCGTCGTCACCGGTCAGTCCCGTGACGTCGTTGATGATATCCGCGCCAGCCTCGATGGCCGCCGCCGCGACGGACGCCTTCCAGGTGTCGATGGAAATCAAAATGTCGGATTGCGCGCGCAGGCGTTCGATGAGCGGGAGCACCCGGGCCAGCTCCACATCAGCGGACACCGGCTCCGCGCCGGGTCGGGTGGACTCGCCGCCGACATCGATGATGTCCGCGCCCTCCGCCACAAGTTTCAAGGCCTGCGCGCAGCCAAGGGCGGGATCGACGAAGCTGCCGCCGTCGGAAAACGAATCCGGCGTCACGTTGAGCACGCCCATGATTGCGCCGCGGCGCGACAGGTCGAGAGTCCGACGCCGGGTTTGCCAGAGGGGCATTATTTTTTACGCCGCTTTGCCGGCTGCGCCGTCTTGGGCACGCGAATCTCGGCGGAGCGGCCGTGCGCATCGAGGCCCTCGATCTCGCTGAACGTCCGCAGGTAGGGCAGCGACTTGCGCAGGGATTCCTCGTCGAAGCGAACGACGCTCGTGCGGCGCTGGAATTGATCGACCGTGAGTCCGGCGAAGGATTTTCCCGCGCCACCGGTGGGCAGTTCGTGGCTCGGCCCGGCGAGAAAATCGCCGCCAACGACCGGCGAAATACCGCCGAGGAAAATGGCTCCCGTGGAGTTGAGATCGCGGGCAACCTCGCCGGGATCGCGCGTGGCGACCGCGACATGCTCGGCGGCAAAGGCGTTGGCCAGGGCAATGGCCTCGTCGAGATCGCGCACCTGCACGAGCAGCGCGCTCTCGAGCGCTTCCGCGAGGTGCGCGGGGCGGGACGATTGCGCGGCCTGCGTTTTCACGGCGGCGGCGACGGCATCGAGCAACGCGGCCGAGGGCGTGAGCAGCACGGAGATGCTGCCGTGGCCGTGCTCGGATTGCGCGAGCAGGTCGGCGGCGATCCATTCGGGATTCGCGAATTCATCGGCGATCACGAGCACTTCGCTCGGACCGGGCAGCAAATCGATCGCGCAGAGGCCGACGGCCTGCCGCTTCGCCTCCACGACGTAGGCGTTGCCGGGGCCAAAAAGTTTCGCCGCGGGCGCAATGGACTTCGTGCCGAGCGCGAGCGCGGCAATCGCCTGCGCGCCGCCCACGCGATAAATTTCCGTCGCGCCGCAGAGGCTGAGCGCGGCGAGCAGCGCGGGATGCACCGTGCCATCCTTCGCGGCTGGGGTGACCGCAACGATCTCGGGCACGCCGGCGGTTTGCGCAAGCGTGCAGGTCATTACCGCCGTCGAAACGAGCGGAGCCGTGCCGCCGGGGACGTAAATGCCGACGCGGCGAAATGGATCGAACCGCTCGCCAACAAAAACTCCCTGGCGATTTTTCATGAACCAGCTCTCGCGCAGGCTGGCCTTCGCAAAGGCGGCGACGTTCGCGCGCGCGGCGAGAATGGCCTTGCGCACCTTGGCCGGCAACGCCTCCACGGCGGCGGCGATTTCCTTTTCGCTCACGCGCAATTTCGCGGGCGTCAATTTCGGACCGCCGAATTTTTCGGCGTAATGCAGAAGGGCGCGGTCGCCGTCCTTCGTGATGGCGGCGAAGACCTCGGCGACGGTCGCCTGGACGGCCGGCTCCGGGGCGGAGCGGCGATTCAACGAGCTGAGTTTCCGGTCGTAACCTTTATCCGAACAACGAACGATGCGCATGAGACCCTCCACTAAAGCGCAAAGCGCCCGCGCAGAAAAGCCCCGCCCAAAAACAAAACGCCCCGGCTCGAAAGCCGGGGCGTTTGTTGAAATCAGTCTGGTGAGACCGGATTAGTAACGACGATTGCCGCCGTCGCGACCACCGCCACCGCTGCGATTGCCGCCGCCGAAGCTCTTGCGAGCACCGCCGCCGCCTTCTTCGCGAGGACGGGCTTCGTTCACGGTGAGGCTGCGTCCATCGACGTCCTTGCCGCTGAACTGCGAGATCGCCGCCTGCGCTTCCGCGTCGGAGGACATGGTGACGAACGCGAATCCGCGCGAGTTGCCGGTTTCGCGATCGGTGACGAGCGCGGCTTCGCTGACGCTGCCAGCGGCGCCGAAGAGGCTCTTGAGATCGCTCTCGGTGGTGTTGAAGGAAAGGTTTCCGACGTAGAGTTTGCTGCCCATATGTTTAGTGTTCTTTTTGCATGATTGAGTCTTCGCCGCGGATTCCGGTAATCGGATTCGAATCGCCACAGGAAGGGTCATGGCCGGAGCCACTCTGCAAACACTACTAGCTATCTACCTACGCCCAAAGGGGCTCTGCACTGCGCAACCACCAGACCACAGTTCGGGGAATGCGCAATGGAAATCGTCTCTCCGTCATCCACCGGATTCTTTCATCACAAGTTCGCGGGTTTGTAGACGAGCATCAATTCCTTGCCGGTGGCAACGGTCGCGAATTCTCCCGCGGTGAATCGCGGATCCTGAATCGCGAGACCCGAAACATTCAAATCTCCGTCCGTCCGGGCGATCAGCCAGCGATGCGGTTGCCGCCAGAATGCCGTCGATTTGTTCGGGCCTTTTCCCGGGGGAAAATGAAGTTGCAGGATCTCGAACGCTCCGTTGTTCCCGTCGAAGGAAATGTCGCCGCCGCATTCGAGCAGCGGCCACCGCTTTCCAGCCCCGGCGGGATCGTCATTCAGCTCACCCAGCTCCCACGCGAGCACGGCCTGTGGGGCAAAGCGGACACTCCCCTCGACCCGCATTTTCCCGGCCAGCGTGCCGGCGCGCAAGGTGCCCTCGACGCGCACGTCTCCGCCGATTTTTCCACTTCCCTCGATTGTCGCGCCGGCTCGCACGGTGACCGTTCCGCGGCGGTTGCCGACCCCTCCAAATTCGCGACCGCGACCGCGCCGCCATTGATGATCGTCGGTCCCGAATAATCGTTCCCCGCTCCTAGGCGCAACGTCCCGGGCCCGGTGACCACCAAGCCGCCCGTGCCCTCGATCCGGGCGTCGATCCTCGCTCCGGCAGTCCCGGCGAACACGACATTCTCCTCCGCGTCGAGCACGAGACGGGATGTCGCCACGGCCCCGCCATTCAGGATCAGGCCGGAAATTCCGCCCTCCAAACGGAGCGTTCCTTCTCCATGCACGGTGGCGTGGTCGAGGCGCAACGCCGAGCCCGCCCGCGTCTCGCCCGCGAAAATTTCCTGGTCGGACTCGATCCCGGAAACGTTCGCGCGCAGAAATCCGCGGGCGTCGTCGTAACGCAAAAAATCCCCGCTGCCCTCGCGATCCTGCCCCAGGATCGCTGCGCTGACTTTCCCCTGGTCGTCGATCAACTCCGTCGAAACGCCGCCGCGCAGAAGCAAAGACTCCGCGTCGCCGAGGGCGTCGAGACCGCGTGAAGGCGCGATCACGAGTGTTCCGTGTCCCGCGCGCAGAAGATCCGCATCCACGCTGACCCGCAAGCTGCGGCGAGAGCCCAGGCGCAATCCCAATGTGCCTCCCTCAAAACTGAATCGACGCCCCCTTACGCCCAGCACCGAAGAAGCCATGCCCGTCCCCTTCGGAGCAACGATCAACGAACCCGCCAGCAATTGAATGTCGCCGCGCCCGAGAGCCGGCCCCGACGCGACTCGCGTGATCACATTGCCGCCGAGGATGCGGGTCCGTCCGCGATAGGTGCTCCGGCTCGACGGCTCGAAGACGACCGTGCTCGCGCCGGATTTTGTAATTCCTCTTTCTCCAACGATGGGAGCGAGGATGCTCATGCTGCCCCCGCTGGCTGAGAGAAGCAGGGTTCTCCCCGGCCGATAGGCGGTCACCGGTTGCTCGAACGAGGTCGGCGTGATGATGGTGACGCCTTGAATCACCGGCACCACCGACGGCTTGCTCAAATATCCCGGCAGGAAAGCCAGATAGCCGCTGAACGCGCCGAAGTTGGAAAGCGTCTCGGTGGGAACGAACTGCGTCTCCGGCGCCATGGGATTGTTGATCACGACATTTGTCGGCGCGGGTCCGCCGTTCTCATCGATGCCGGTGGCAACCACCGTGACATCATGACCGTTGGTGCGCTGTCTGGTTGCCGGATCGACCCAGGCGATATTGATCACTCCGATATTCGATCCCGACACCGCCTCCTGAATTTTTGCGTAGTCCGGTTTCTCGAACTTCGTCACCTGCACTCCGGAAATCCCTCGCAGCGCCAGATAAGTCAGGATTTTCGGCGCCGACGTCACGCCGGTCGATTGCGTGCCCCCGTCGGGAGTGGTGGAATAGAAGCCGGCAATCGCGAGATCCGTGTCCAAAGCGTGTTGCGCGCTCAGCTTCGGCGCGACTTGCGTCAGGCCGTTCACCCGCAGCCAATACATCGCCATCGTGAAGGACGTCGGTACGCAATATTCCGCGCCGTCATTCGGAAGAAACTCGCCGTGCGGACCGAAGCCCTCCTGCAGCAGATGCGGAGTGAAGGTGATCCGCGAAAGCTGGCCCATGGCGCTCCCGCACAATCCGAGTGCCGCCACCGCGGTGGAAATCCACATTTTCATGCCTCAATGATGGCACAGACCCTTTGCGCGTCAGCCGAAACCGTCCGAAAATCGCCACGCCGACATTCCGATTCGCGCCGGCCCCCCGCAGCCCGTCCGTTTCCAGTTTCCTAAAAGCTCCAAATCCGATTCCATGCGGGAATGCCTCCCGTCCCCCCGGTGAGTGGCCCGCGCCCGCGCGGCTTCCTTTTCGGAATCCTTTCTTTGCTGACGCTCCCGGGGCTGCCGGCATTTGCCGGTGCGGCCGATGGAACCGCCACCCTCTCGGGAAAGCCGCTTCCAGCGTGGTTCAAGTTCTATCCCGCCGACCACAAGGTTACGATCGAGCGCACGTTTGTGAAAATGTCCGATGGCGTGAACCTGGCGGTGACGTATTACAAGCCAGCGGACGCAACGTCCGAAAAGAAAGTTCCCATCGTCCTCAACATGGTCCCCTACCGAAAGGACGACCTGTTCTATGCCGGGGATTACGGCATGTATTGTTACCTGGCCGCACGCGGCATCGCCTGCGCGCGCATTGACATCCGGGGAACGGGCGGCTCCGAAGGCGTGGAAGTGGACCGCGAATATTCCGACGAGGAACTGAACGACCTGGAATTCTGCATCGGCAAAATGGCGGCGCTCCCGTGGTGCAACGGCCGCATCGGCATGCAGGGAAAATCGTGGGCGGGATTCAACGCCTTGATGATGGCCATGCGGCAGCCGCCCGCGCTGAAGGCCTTGCTGGTGGCCCATGCCAGCGAGGATCTCTACGCCAACGACGTGCATAATTGGGACGGCGTGCTGCACCTGGATATTTTCACCGAGGAGGTGGAGACGGAGAGCCTCATGCCCCGATCGCCGGACTACGTGCTCGACAAGGATTATTTCGCCAATCGATTCGACCGGGAACCGTGGGTTTTCAATTACCTGAATCACCAGCGCGACGGAAAATTCTGGCGGGATGGACGCTCGCTCTTCACCGCGTATGACCGCGTGAAGATTCCGGTCTATGCGATCGGCGGCTTGCTCGATGGCTATCGGGATTTCGCGGTGGCGATCCTCGACCACGTGAAAACGCCGGTCAAAGCGGAGTTCGGTCCTTGGAATCACGCGTGGCCGAATGCGGGGTCGCCCGGCCCCGACTACGACAATTGGCAGACCGCCGTGCGCTGGTGGAAGCAGTGGCTCTGCGACGAGGACACCGGCATCCTGCGCGAGCCGAAGGTCACGGCCTTTGTGCGTGGCACCATTCCCGCGCGGGACGATTACGAAACCGCGCCCGGCAGCTATCAGGGCTTCCCATGGCCCCTCGAAGGGATGAAGGAGGAAACCCTGCAACTCTCGGCAAAAGGCGATCTCGTGCCCACCTCTGCGAAAGCCGGCACGATGGAAATTCCCGTGGATCCCGCCGCGGGAATCGACGCCGGAAGCTGGTGGGGAGAGCGCGCTCCCGACATGAAGAACGCCATTGCGGGCAGCCTCGTTTTTGATTCCGAGCCCCTGACATCTCCCAAGGTCATCGTCGGCCAGCCAGGGATTCGTCTGAAGGTCGCCGCGGAGGCCCCGCTCGCCAACTGGAGCGTCTGCCTCGAGGATGTGCATCCCGACGGCTCCGTCACGCTCATCACCGGCGGCGCGTTCAACGGCTCGCAGCGCACATCCCGCACCGACCCCAGACCCCTCGAGCCCGGGAAATTCTTCGAGGCGGCGTTTCCCCTGCACTTCACCACCTACACGTTTGCCAAGGGTCATCGCATCCGGCTCACCGTTTCCAACGCGCAGTTTCCGATGCTCTGGCCCACGCCCTATCGGAAGCCAACGAAACTGGCGGTTGGCGACGAAATTTCGTCGGTGAAACTGCCGGTGCTCACATCTCCGGGCGCGCCGGCGGATTTCCTGCTCAAGCCGGTCGAGCTGCCGCTGCCGGTCGATTTCAAGCTCTTCTCTGGCGGTGCCCTCGGCGATGCGCCATCGCCCAAGGTCTCGCACGAAGGGAAATGGGTGAAGGTGCTGCAGGACGAGGAACAGCATTGGCAAATCGGCGACACGGAATTCTTCGACTACGAATCCGTGACGTATCGCGTGGATCCGGCTGATCCCGCGGTGGCTGGATTCTACGGCTCCGGGCGCGTCACCATCGACCACCAAGGCCGCAAAATGGAAATCGTCACGTCCGTGGACGTCGAATCCGACGCGAAGGATTTCGCCATCAGCGTCCACCGGAAACTTTCCGAAAACGGCGCAATCAAGGGCGAAAAGCGCTGGAGTCGAAAAATTCCCCGCGATTTCCAGTGAGCGAAGATCACCTCGCCGAGCGGCCGACGATCATCTCGGGGCGATAGATATTCGCGTTCCCCGACTGAAATTCGGCCTTCAGGTTCACGCGCAATTTCGAGACGTCGATCAGTTCCCAACTCGACAGGCGCATCGTCGCGGCGTCCTTTCCCGAGTGTTCGATGCCGACGAGCATTTGCAGCGCGTCGTCGTGAATCTTTCCGGTGAGCCCGCGCGGCTCGTAGTAAAACGTGCGCAGCGTGCTGCCGCGACTGCCGGCCTCGTAGAGCTTCGGATCGAGATACATCACCGTGCCGTCGGCGGTTACGACGCGCAGATCGGGATATCCCGAGCGCAGTTCGCGCCCCTCCGCTGTCCGCGGAATCATGCACTTCCAGCCCGGGATCGAATTCACCTGTCGGCGGATTTCGTCCTCGATGTAGTGGCTGGCCTCGTTCACGCGCGCCGTGTGATGGACGGCGTGCGCGGGATCGTTCAATACGACAAGCATCGCGTCGAGCGCGTCGGAAAGTTTCCTCAGCAATTCCGCGTGGCGCTTCGGATCGACCGGAATGATCCGTTTCCCCGTCGCCGCCCGCACGACATCCGCGAAGGAAACATCCCGCAGGTCGTTCTCATGCACGAGCAGCCAGCGAACGAGCTCCGCCTTGTCCAGCGCGGGAGCCGGCTCCTTCGCCGAAAGCGCGACGGGAAGCGTCAGCGCCAACAAGATGGCGAAAAGCTCCGCCTTCATTCGATTACCACTGCTTTTTCAATCGCCTGTCGGGCCATCTCGAGCCCCGTCACGTCGCGCGCGTGAATCGTCAGGAGCGGTTCCCCCTTCGTCACGACCTCGCCCGTCTTGCGAATGCCGCTGAAGCCGACGGCGTAGTCGATCGTGTCCGCCGCCACCATGCGGCCAGCGCCGAGAAGCACGCTCGCCAAGCCGATGGCGCGGGCGTCGATGCGCCGGATCACGCCGTCGCCAGGCGCGGGCAAAACCGCGATTTCCGGCGCCGGATGGAACTCCGCCAGGTTTTCCAATGCGGTGGCGTGACCGGCTTGCGCCTCCACGAGCTGGAGGAATTTGTTCCACGCGGCCCCGGACTCGAGATGCCGTTGAAACGTCTCGCGCGGCAGGTCCGTCACGGAGGCGCAGAGCTCCAGCGTGAGATTGACGAGATCCGCCGGACCGCGATTTTGCAGCGTCTCCACGGACTCGACGACCTCGAGGGCATTGCCGACGGTGCGTCCCAATGGCTCGTCCATCGGCGTCAACAGCGCGGTCGTGCGGACGCCATTGCCATTGCCGGCCTCCGCCAGGCCCGCCGCCAACTGCTCGGCCTCCGCGCGGGTTTTCATGAACGCGCCACTGCCAAATTTCACGTCGAGCACGAGCCGGTCGAGGGACTCGGCGAGTTTTTTCGACATGATGCTCGCGATGATGAGCGCCTGCGAGGGCACGGTGCCACTCACGTCGCGCAGCGCGTAGAGCTTTTTGTCGGCCGGGCAAAAATCCCGGGTTTGTCCCACCATGAAGACGCCGATTTTTTCGATCTGTCGCAAACAGGCCTTTTCGGAAAGCTGCACGTCAAAGCCAGGGATGGACTCCAGTTTGTCGAGCGTGCCGCCGGTGATGCCGAGTCCGCGTCCGGAGACCATCGGCACCCAGAAATCCTCGCAGGCCAGCAGCGGCGCCAGCACCAGAGAGACTTTGTCGCCGATCCCGCCGGTCGAATGTTTGTCCACCTTCGGGGGCGTCCCGTCGGGCCATCGGAAAACGCGGCCACTATCGCGCATCGCGGCGGTAAGCGCGGCGGTTTCCGCGGGTGTCATCCCGCGAAAGAAAATCGCCATCGCAAGCGCGGCCATTTGGTAATCGGGCACCTGGCCGGCGGTGAATCCCGCGATCAGTTCCGCGATTTCCGACGCGGTAAGCTCTCCACCGTCGCGTTTGCGTTCGATCCAGTGCGGCACGTGCATGAGCGCCCAGCAAAGGAGGAAACCGCGAATCCGAAAAGCCGGAAAAGAAAAAGCCCGGGATTACTCCCGGACTTTTTCGAACCTCACAACCCTCGGCGCCTGCTACGAGCGACGAAGGCCGGGAAAATGAAATGAATGCTTAGGCGCTGGCGACGGGAGCAATGTCCACGTTCACGCGGCGGCCGGCACGGTCGAACTTCACGTTGCCGTCGGCAAGCGCCCAGATCGTGTAATCGCGGCCCAGACCGACGTTGCGGCCGGGGATGAACTTCGTTCCGCGCTGGCGGATGATGATGTTGCCGGCGATGACGGATTCCCCGCCGAATTTTTTCACGCCGAGACGTTTGCTCGTGCTGTCGCGTCCGTTTTTGACGCTGCCCTGTCCTTTTTTATGTGCCATGGCGGGTGATTAGATGGAGATGGATTTGATCTTGAGGCGCGTAAGCTGGCGGCGATGACCGACGGTGCGGTGATAGCCCTTGCGGCGCTTGTATTTGTAGGCGATGACTTTTTCGCCCTTGTGCTGGTCGATCACTTCGGCCGTGACCGAGGCGCCGGCGAGCAGCGGGGAGCCGAGCTGAACCTTGTCGCCATCGGCGAAGAAAAGGACGTCGAGCGTGGTGTCGTTGCCGGCGGCGACGTCGAGTTTTTCAACGTCGATCAAATCGCCTTCCGCGACGCGGTATTGCTTTCCGCCAGTCTGAACAATTGCGTATGCCATAAAAAGTGCCTTGGTGAGAACCGGGGAAAATGGCAGCGATGGAAACCAAACTCAAGCGAAATTTCTTGCTTGCGTGCGGAAACTTTCGTGAGAGACTGCCCCTCCTTCGACGCGCATCGCTTGCGGCGCGCGTTCCACTCAAAAGCTCGGGTGGTGAAATGGCAGACACGTACGTTTGAGGGGCGTATGCCGAAAGGCATGAGGGTTCAAGTCCCTCCCCGAGCACTTTTTCCCCGCCGCGGTGCGGCGGGAAGCCTACATTGGGCAGGCCCGAACGAAATTTTGCGCGCTCGCGTCCGTTCGGCCCCAAAATTGCTCCTCTTCCGGGAAAATCGCTTCGATGAGATCCCAATCCCAGGCTTTTCAGAAGGACGCCGCCCGCATCGCGGAATTGGCGGGCTATTTCCTGATCCTCGGCCCCGAGCGCTCCGGCTGCCTGACCGACACAAAGGATCTCATTCGGGAACTCCGCGCTTTTCTCACCCGCTGGGACGGGCAGCTCGCCCATTTCTCCGACCAGGCTACCGTCGAGACTTTTCGCAGGCAACTCCACGGGATGGAACGACATGTCGAGGGTCTCTACCTCGCCTCCCTTCACGAACTCGTCGAAGCCCGACGCGAGTGGAAATTGGCCGAGACTTTCCTCGAAGCTGCCGTGGCGCTGAACGAGTTGATCAAAGTCACTCCCGCGCATCTGCTTCCCGAGCTGGAAGCCGCCCTGCGCGGCAAGGGCTCCGAGGCCTACGACGCGGCCCGCAGTTTCCGAGCGGCCATGACCGAGGCCGACGAATACGAGGTCGCCTACCGCCGGCTTCGGCGCGAGTTCGAGGCCGACTGGAGCGAACGTCTGAACGATCCGCTTTTCCAAAGCATCGACGCCGGCGACGTCACCGCCGCCAGGCCGCTCATTGAGGCCGCCGCGGAAAAAATCGCCGCGTAGGCCGGCGATCAGGATTTGGCGCGGCTCACGGCGGTGGCCCGCTTTTCCAAATGTGCATCACGGCGTAGCTCCGCCACGGACGCCAGGCCTGGGACAATTCCTCGGCGCGTTTCGCGCTCACGCCGCCGAGATTTTTGCGCACGGCGATGTCTTCTTTTGGAAAGGCGTCCGGCCAACGCGAGGCCCGCATCGCGAGGTAGTTCGCCGTCCACGGCCCTATGCCCGGCAGGGCGACCAGCGTCGCGACGTCGGATTCCGGACTCGCGCCGGCGTCGAGCTTCAACGCGCCGGACTCGAAAGCACGCGCCAGGGCAAGGATGCTCGTCGCGCGAGCGCGGACGATGCCGAGCTTCGCGACGTCGTCGATCCTCGCCTTCGCCACTCGCGAGGCCAGCGGCGACAGTCGCGTGAGCTCGGGCAAGGGCGTTTCGATCCGCTCGCCGAAAGCCGCGGCGAAACGGCCGGCGAGCGTCGTTGCCGCCTTGACCGTGATTTGCTGCCCCAGGATCGCGCGGATTGCCATCTCGAAGCCATCGAACGCGCCGGGCACCCGCAGGCCCGGGCTTTTCGCGACGCTTTTGCGCAGCAGTTCATCCTTCCCCAAATGCGCCGCGATGAGATCCGGCCGCGCGGTGAGGTCGAAGAGGTTGCGCAGTCGGCCGAGCAGCGCGGGCAGGGCCGGCGAAAGCGAAATCGTGAATTCCACGAGGAGGGCGCGCTGCTTCGGCGCGTGCGTCACGCGAATCCAACCAGTGTGCGGCCCCAGACGCACCGTGCGCGCGTAGCCCGCCGTCGTGACGCATTCCACCTCGCGGATCACGCGCGCGCCGAGAAATTCGAGCATCGCATCCCAATCGTAGGGCGGGCGGTAGCTCAGCTGGAGGGTCGCGGTATCCGCGGCGACGATCTTTTCACGAGGCTCCGCGGCCCGCCGCCGCAGGCGGGTCGGCGAAAGACGATAGTGCGTGCGGAAGGCATCGTTGAAACGGCGCAGGCTGGAAAATCCACTCGCAAACGCGATCTCGGTGACGGGCAGCGCCGTCTCGGTGAGCAATTGCTTCGCCAGCAGCAGACGCCGGGTCTGCATCAGCTCCACGGGCGAGACGCCCAGCTCGCGTTGCACGATGCGGCGCAACTGCCGGGAGCCGACCCCAAACTGCGCGGCGATTTCCTCGAGTCCAGCGCCGTCGTCGAGGAGGCCTTCATCAATCCGGCGGGAGATGAGATGCGCGATGCGATGCGCCTTGTCCACCGGCGCCCGGCCCGGCGCCAATTCCGGCCGACACCGCAGACAGGGGCGAAACCCCGCCTTCTCCGCGATCTCGGCGCTCGCAAAGAATCGGCAATTTGTCCGCCGTGGCGTCTTCGCCGGACAGATCGGCCGGCAATAAACGCCGGTCGAGGTCACGCCGACAAAGAACACCCCGTCGAAGCGTGGGTCGTGCGACCTCAGCGCATCGTAGGCGGCGTCATCGTCGATCATGATTTCGCACAATGGCCCATCCGCAGCCCGAACGCCGGCCGTTTTCGGCCCCCGAAACAAATTTTGCTTACGTGTCCGAAAATGGCCGGCGAGATTTGAAAAGTTCGTCATGTTGTCGGGAGCGAGATGACTTATTTCTACAAGACGACAAAATCACCCGTCGGCCGGCTGAAGCTGATCGCCAGCGACCACGGCCTGGCCGCGATCCTTTGGGAAAACGACGATCCAAAACGCGTGCGCCTCGGCTCGCTCATCGAGGACGGAAACCATCCCATGTTGCTCGAGACGGAGCGCCAGTTGAGCGCCTATTTCGCCGGAACGCGGGAAACATTTTCGCTGACCTGCGCTTGCATCGGCACCGAGTTTCAACGGGAAGTCTGGGCGGCACTGGCGACGATTCCCTTCGGCGAAACCCGCAGCTACGCGCAGATCGCCCGACAGATTGGCCGACCGACAGCCGTGCGGGCCGTGGGCGCAGCCAACGGAAAAAATCCCCTTTCGATCGTCGTCCCCTGCCACCGCGTGATCGGCTCGAATGGCAGGCTCACCGGGTTCGCCGGCGGGCTGGAGATCAAGGCGACCCTGCTGAAGCTGGAATCGGAAAAAGCGGGCTTACTGGCGCTCGCCGGTTAAAGCGGGCTGGAAAAATTCCAGATAGCGGCCGACTTCATCCGCGCCCCGCTGCACCGCGACGCGGGTTGGCGCGTTCCAGCCGCTCTTGTCGGCCAGCAGCGTCTCGACGGTCGCAAGTTCCCTGGCCGTGACGAATCGCGGCTGATAGGCGG
>JGI24033J26618_1000051_pt1 | contig 16992 bp, 11 predicted proteins | sample KBSMisM7withPhiX_FD_26618 | JGI IMG/M metagenome (IMG submission 26618)
GGCGCGGAGGTGGCGGAGATAGACGGGATCGAGCTGGCTGGCGAGGAAGTCGAGGTAGCGGCGGCGCTTCGAGGAGGAGCCGCGGACGATTTCCATGTCGTCGTTCGAGAACCACGCGACGCGGGCGACGCGGAGGTAATCGGCGGAACGGGTCTGCGCGACGGAATCGAGCGTGATCGCGCGTTTGCCGGCTTCGTAGCGAAAGTGGAGATGCGCGCCGGCAAAATGCGCGTCGATCGCGGCGCCGGGCCGGCCGTGGCGGATGATTTCGGCGAGCGTGCTGGTGCGTGGGGATTGCAGGCGGGCGACGATGCAGGCGGCCTCGAGGATGGAGGTCTTGCCCTGGGCGTTCGCGCCAATCACGAAGTTCGTGCCGGGCGCGGGCTCGAAGCGCAACCGCTCGAAGCAGCGGAAATCGGCGAGGCGCAGGTCGGTGAGCACGGGAGGAGGGATTTTAGATTTTGGATTTTGGATTTTGGATTTGATCCATCAGCCATGCATTGACCTCCGGCCAATTCGCCATGAGCTGGTCGAAGTCGTTGTGGCCGGCTTGCGGGGCGAGCCAGAGGCGTTTCGGGCCGGTGTAGCCTGCGTAGAGGCGCTCGGCGAGGCGTGGCGGGATGGTGCCGTCGCGGCCGGCGACGAGGAAGGCGACCGGCCCATGGTAGTGGGTGAGGTTTCGGTCGGAATTGAATTGGTGTCGCATCAGCCAGCGGACCGGTAGCCACGGATAATGCGTGGACGCTCCGCTGGCGAGGGAGTCGTAGGGCGTGACGAGCACGACGCCGGCCACGCGGTCTGGACGGGCGGCGGCGACCGCGCAGGCGACGCCGGTGCCGAGGGATTGCCCCATGATTTCGATGTGCTGGTGTGGATCGGAGGCCAGGGTGTCGAAGGCCTCGAGCGCGGCGGCGGTCATGGCCCGGGAGGAGGGTTTGCCGGGGCGGGCGCCATAGCCGGGATATTCGAGGAGGTAGAGCGTGGGACCGGTGCCATTCGACGCGACGTGGCGGCGCAGAGGTTCGTAGTTGCGGCCGAGGGCGAAGCCACCGTTGCCGTGGAAGACGAGGAGCGCGTGGGCGGGGTCGCCGGTGATCGAGCGCCAGCCGATGCGCGCGCCGGCGGCGTTCGTCCAGGCCTCGAAGCCATCCTCGCGCGCAAGGGCGTCCAGCTCGGCCGCGGTGGCGTGTTGCGGGAAGAAGAGGAGGCCTTCCTGGTTGAAGTAAAGATACGCGCAGATGGCGACGTAGCCGAGGGCCAGCAGGGCGAGGATCGTCATGAGCGTGCGCATGAAAGATGGGCGATCATGCGGACGCATGCGGGGCTTTGCGCGCGGCGAGTTCGCGGAGGATTTCCGCGTGTTTCGCCTTCGTGATTGGGAAGCGCCAGGTGCAGAACATCCCGAGCAGGAGAGCGACCGCGGGCAGCGGACCGATGGCGAGGCGGATGGCGGTGAGGGCGCTCTCGGGTTGGATGGGGACGGCTTCGTGCGGGCCGTGCGAGATGTAGCCGGCGGCGGCGAGCACCTGGCCGACGACGAAGGTGCCGAGCGCGAGCGCGCATTTTTGGAGGAAGACGAAGAAGCCGTAGAAGACGCCCTCGCGGCGCTGGCCGGTGCGGAGTTCGTCATACTCGATCGTGTCGGGCAGCATGGCATTTGGGATGAGGTAGCAAACCGAGATGCCGAAGCCCGCAACGAACGCGCACACGAAGAGCAGTGGCTTTTGCCCGGGCTGGAGGAAGAGCAGGCCGACCTGTGCGACCAGCCACAGCGTCATGCCGTAGAAATACACGGGCTTCTTGCCGGCGCGCACGCTCAGCCAGCCCCACGCGGGGATGAGCAGCAATGCGGTGGCCTGCACGGTGAGCGCGAGGAGCTGGAAATCGCCGCCGGGCAGCCCCATGCAGCTCTCGACGTAGAACGGCAGGATCGTCGCGGTGAACTGCATCGCCATCCACGAGAAGAGGTAGATGCCGCAGACGATGAGGAATGGGCGGTTCGCGAAGACGATGCGGAATTGTTCGCGAATTGGCACCGGGACCTCGGTGGGCAGCGCGGCTTTGGCGGCGACGCGCGCATGCTCCCGGGCAATGACCGTGCGCCAGATCCCGGCGAGGCAGAAGGCCATCGAGCCGATGCCGATCAGCGAGATGGTCGCGCCGAACCAGAAATACTGCGTCGTTGCCGGTGCGTGCTGGAGCAGGCGGAAGATCACGAGCGCGAGCAACAGGCCGCCGACGCTACCCGCGAGCGAGAACGCCATGCGAAAGCCGGTGATGCGCGAGCGTTCGTCGTAGCTGCTCGTGAGTTCGGCGGTGAGGGCGTTGTGCGGCAGGATGAGGCCGGTGTAGAACGAGTTGTAGGCGAGCGAGACGATGACGTAGTAGGCGAAGAGCCCGAGCTGATTCGCCTGCGTGATGAAGCCGGGCACGAGCCACTGCAGCCAGAAGCAGAGCGCGAAGGGCAGCACGCTCACGGTGATCCACGGCAGCCGGCGGCCCCAGCGGGTGCGGGTGTGGTCCGACAGCCAGCCGATGAGCGGATCGTTGAACGCGTCCCAGAGCTTGCCGATGAGGAGCACGGTGCCGGCGTAACCTGCGTTGAGCCCCGCGACGTTCGTCAGGAAGATCAACTGGAAGAAGATCATCGTGCTCCCGGCGATGGCGGGGCCGAACTCGCCGGAACCATAGGCCAGGCGCGTAAACGGGCGGAGCTTCTCCGGCGGAGCGGTGGCGGTCATGCGCTGGGAGATAGCGGAGTGCATGCCTGTCGCCAAGCGGCGACCGCGGGCGAATTCTCTCGAAAGTGCCGTAGGGATGCCTCTCCGAGGCGTCCGTGGATTTCGCCAGAGGGGTCGGCGGGTCGGCGGGCGTTGACTTCCCGGCCGCGCGGGCGATAGTGCGGGTGATTCGTGCAGGGTTCGATTGCCGTTTGGGTGGTCAGGGTCGCTGCCACCTGGAGGCGTGCGATTCAGTGAAAATCGCCGGCCCATGGATACCAATTCCCGCACTTCCCACCTCGCCTTTGTTGGCGATTACGTTCCGCGTCGTTGCGGCATCGCGACCTTTACGGCGGCGATTTGCGAGGCGATTGCCGAAGAATTTCCGGCGACGAAATGCATCGTCGGGTCCGTCAATGATCGGCCGGAGGGCTACGATTATCCGGCGCGGGTGCGGTTCGAGATCGACGAGCGCGAACTGGATTCCTACCGGCGCGCGGGGGAGTTCCTGAACATCAACAATGTCGAGGTGCTCTCGGTGCAGCACGAGTTTGGCATCTATGGCGGGACGGCGGGCAGTCATTTGCTGGCGCTGATGCGGGAGGCGCGGATGCCGATCGTGACGACGTTGCACACGGTGCTGGCGGAGCCGAACGCGGAGCAGCGCGCGGTGATGGGGGAGCTGGACGCGTTGTCGAACCGCTTCATCGTGATGGCGGATCGCGGACGGCAGCTCCTCGAGAGCGTGTATGGCGTGGCGCCGGAGAAGATCGACCTCATCCCGCACGGTGTGATCGACATGCCGTTCATGGACTCGAACTTCTACAAGGACGAGTTCGGTGTGGAGGGCAAGACGGTGATGCTGACCTTCGGGCTGCTGTCGCCGAACAAGGGCATCGAGAAGGTGATCGAGGCGATGCCGGCGATCCTCGCGGAGCATCCGGACGTGGTCTATCTCGTGCTTGGCGCGACGCATCCGAATCTCCTCGCGGCGGAGGGCGAAAAATACCGCGAGCGGCTGGAGCGGCTCGCGCGGGAACTGGGCGTGACGGAGCAGGTGATCTTTCACAATCGCTTCGTCTCGGTCGAGGAGCTGAAGGAGTTCATCGGCGCGGCGGATATCTATCTTACGCCGTATCTCAACGTCGCGCAGATCACCTCGGGCACGCTGGCTTACGCGTTCGGCGCGGGGAAGGCGATCGTCTCGACGCCCTACTGGCATGCGCAGGAGCTGCTCGCCGGAGAGCGCGGCATCCTCGTGCCATTTGCCGACGCGGGGGCGATTGCGCGGGGTGTGAACGACATTCTCTCGCAGCCGACGCGGATGACGGCCATGCGCAAGCGGGCCTGGAAGCAAGGCCGGGACATGATCTGGCCCGTCGTGGCGCGGCGCTACATGGAGAGCTTCGGTCGGGCGCGCGAGAGCATGAGCGAGGTGTCGATCACGTCGCCGCCGATGTCCGCGGAGCCGCTGCCAATGCCCGCGCTCAAGCTCGATCACCTCTTCACGATGAGCGACCACAGCGGGATCTTTCAGCACGCGATCTACAACGTGCCGAATTTCCACGAGGGTTATTGCACGGACGACAACGCCCGCGCGTTCATCTTCACGGTCTTCCTCGAGGAGCTGGGCTTGTCGTCGCCGGCGGTGGAGGGCGTGGCCAGCGGCGCGCTCGCGTTCCTGTGGTATGCGTTCGATGGGAATCGGTGCCGGTTCCGCAATTTCATGAGCTACTCGCGCGAGTGGCTGGAAATCCACGGCTCCGAGGACAGCCATGCGCGGGCGTTGTGGGCCGTGGCCACCGCGCTCGGCCGCTCGAAGGACGCCGGCCACCGCAACCTCTGCGCGTTGCTTTTCCAGCGCGGGTTGCCACCCGTGGCGCGCTTCAGCTCGCCGCGCGCGTGGGCGTTCACGCTCATCGCGATTCACGAATACCTGCGCACGCTTTCCGGTGACCGGGTGGTGGCCCAGATGCGCGACACGCTCACGACGATGCTCGTCGATCTCTACCACGCGAATTCCACGCCGGACTGGCGGTGGTTCGAGCGCAGCGCGACCTACGACAACGCGAAGCTCTCCCATGCGATGATCCTCAGCGGCCATTGGACGTCGAACGGCGAGACGCTCGAGATCGGCCTCGCATCGCTGCGCTGGCTGCTCGACGCGCAGACCACGGCCGACGGGCATTTCGCGCCGATTGGCTGCCACGGATTCTGGCCGCGTGGCGGCGAGAAGGCGCGCTTCGACCAGCAGCCGCTCGAGGCGCACGCGATGATTTCGGCGTGCCTCGAGGCGTTTTTCGTGACGCGCGACGAGACGTGGCGCACCGCGGCGCGACGGTGTTTCGATTGGTTCCTCGGCCGCAACGATCTCGGGCAATCGCTTTACGATCCCACCACCGGCGGTTGCCGCGACGCCTTGCTGCAGGACCACCTCAACCAAAACCAGGGCGCGGAATCGAGCCTCGCCTTCTACCTCTCGTGGGTGGAACTCCGCCGCGCGGAGGAATCCGAGAAAGCCCCGTCATGAGCGGCATCGTCGTCGAACCCACCGGGCTTCTCTTCAGCCCCGACACGCGCCGGGTGCTCGTGCGGCCGTTCATTTCGTCGGACTCCGCCCGCGTCGAGCACATCCTGGATCGCGCGCTCACGTTGAGCGAGGCGGAGGTCGAGGCGCAGCTCGCCGTGCTGCGCGCGGACTTCACGGCGCGCCACATCGATCTGGAAGGCTGCTGGCGCCGGCATTTTGCGATGGTGCGCGGTCACCTTGGGGATCGCCCCCGCACCGCCGCGCGCGAGCTTTACATCGGGGCGCTCTTCTCCGGTGAATACGCCCTGGAATCCGCCGCGCTGTTCAATCCCTCGATCGTCCCGCACCCCGATCAATCCGGGGTCGAGCCCGGCGCGCTGCGTTTCATCCTCAGTCTGCGGGCCACGGGCGAGGGCCACATTTCGTCCGTCGAATTTCGGTCCGGCATCCTGCGGGCGGACGGTTCCATTGCGATCGATCCCGTCTCGCGGCTCGTCACCGCGCCCGGGGTGAAAGAGAACCCCACGTATCGCAAGACCATCTTCTTTCACAAATTGCAGGAGATGGGCTTCGAGAACGAATGGTCGCGGCGCATCCTCGAGCCTCTCGGCTACGATTTCACCCACGTTGATCTGGAGCGTGCGATGGAGACCTCGCTTGCGCCGGGGGAGGAGCGCTCGCGTGAGTGGGAGCGCACCTGCGAATGCGTGCAATGGCTCGCCTGCTCGAACTACGAGGTGCATTTTCCGCCGTCGATCACGCTCTCGCAGCGGATTATTTTCCCGGTGTCGCCGAACGAGAGCAACGGCATCGAGGATGCGCGCTTCGTGCGGTTCGTGGAGGACGACGGCGCCGTCTCCTACTGCGCGACCTACACCGCCTACAATGGGCGCGCGATCCTGCCGCAGCTGATCGAGACGCCGGATTTCGTGAGCTTCGGCGTGCGCACGCTGAACGGCAAGGCGGCCCAGAACAAGGGCATGGCGCTCTTCCCGCGCCGCATCGACGGCCGGTTCGCGATGATCTCGCGGCAGGACGACGAGAACCTCTTTCTCATGTTCTCCGACAACCTCCATTTCTGGAACGAGCCGCAGCTCCTCGCGATGCCGCGGCAGCCATGGGAGTTCGTGAAGATCGGCAATTGCGGCTCGCCCATCGAGACCGAGGAAGGCTGGCTCGTCATCACGCACGGCGTCGGGCCGATGCGCCGCTACTGCCTCGGCGCGATGCTGCTCGCGCTCGACGATCCTCGTCGCGTGCTCGGCTGGTTGGAAAAGCCGTTGCTGGAGCCCACCGGTGAAATGCGCGAGGGCTATGTGCCGAACGTCGTCTATTCCTGTGGCGCGATGGTCCATCGCGGCCGGCTCATCCTGCCCTACGCGGTGAGCGACACCTCTTCAACCATCGGCACCGTCGATCTCGCCGAACTCCTCGCCGCGCTCACGCGCCCCTAAAGTCATGGCCTATCAACTTGTCCTGCAATTCCACGGAGCCTCGCTCGAAAACTTCGCCCGGCTCGGCAATCCCGAGGACGCGGTGACGGACCTGCTCGGCCCGGGCGAATCCTTCGACGGCCTCGACGTGGGCAAACACGGTGCGAACGTCTTCGTTTACACCGACGAGCCGGAGGCCACCTTCCAACGCATCCGCCCTACTTTGCGGGACGCGGAATCCGTGGAAGGCTTCACCGTCGCCTATCGTCAGGTCGCGGCGGAGGTGTTCCGCGNGTTGTGGCCGCGGGACTCCGCGCAGGCTTTTCACCTCCGCTGAACGCGGGGATCAGGGAATGAAGTAAAACGGATTCGGCAGCTTGCAGCGGTGCCGGGCGTAGCCGCCGTCGAGGTCGCTGTCCTGATCGCCGACGTTGAGGATGATGTCGTAACCCTGCTCGGTGAGCATTTTACGGACGCCGGATTTGAAGGGAACGATCGACGAATCCCGGTAGCCGGCGGGTTTCAAGTAGAGGCCGCTCCAGCCCCAGTAACCGGCCTCCTCGAGATCGCGGATGGTGGCGGCGCGCCAGGATTCATCGCGACCGGAGACGAGGAAAATGGGGATCTGGTAGGCGTGGGCTTTCGCATAGATGGCCTGCGTGGGCGCGAGCGGAATGCCGTGCTCGCGCTGCGTCCACACCGCAAAGGTATCGGGGGCGAGGGCGAATTGCGTGGAGCTGAGATACGGCCAGTTCGAGAGGAGTGTCTCGTCGATGTCGAAGACGATGGCGAAATTCTGCGGGGTGACGCCGCCGAGATAATGCTCGAGGACGCGGCGGGCGGGCTCCGCGGCGCGGGCGAAGGCGGCGTCGTAGGCGCCGGAGTCGTGCCAGGCGACGCATTCGCCCTTGAGCAGGGAAAGATTTGGCCGGGGTTCCCGGTCGGACGAGGCACAGCCGGCAAGGACGAAGATGAGCGCGGAGGCGGCGAGCGGGCGGATCACGGGAGCGAGAGTAGCACGAGCGGGCGGGACGACAAGCCGCCAGCGGGCAAAGGCTTGCCAGCGGGGCGGAAAGGCGTCACAAGCGAGTCCCCGACATGATTGTTACTCCAAAGATTCGCGGTTTTATTTGCACGACGGCTCATCCCGAGGGCTGCGCGGCGCACGTGCAGGAACAGATCGATTACGTGAAGGCGCAGCCGCCGCTCGCGAACGCGCCGAAGCGCGTGCTGGTGGTGGGGTCCTCCACGGGCTACGGGCTGGCGTCGCGCATCGTGCCGGCCTTTGGCGGCGGCGCGGCGACGGTGGGCGTGTTTTTCGAGAAGGAGGGCACGGATCGCAAGACGGGCTCGGCCGGGTGGTATAATTCCGCGGCCTTCGAGGCGGCGGTCGCAAAGGAGGGACTCTACGCGAAGAGCTTCAACGGCGACGCGTTTTCGAACGAGATCAAGGCGCAGGTGATCGCGGCCATCCAGGCGGACCTCGGCCAGATCGACATGATCGTTTACAGCCTCGCGTCGCCGCGGCGCGTCGATCCCGTGACGGGCGAGATCTACAAGTCGGTGCTGAAGCCGACGGGCGCGACCTACACGAACAAGAACCTCAACACGGACAAGAAGGAGATCGAGTCCGTCACGATCGAGCCGGCGACGGACGAGGAAATCGCGCAGACCGTGAAGGTGATGGGCGGCGAGGACTGGCAGCTCTGGATCGACGCGATGGCCGAGGCCGGCGTGCTCGCGGAGGGCTTCAAAACCGTGGCGTATTCCTACATCGGGCCGGAGCTGACCTGGGCGATCTACACCGACGGCACGATCGGGCGCGCGAAGCTCCATCTCGAGCAGACGGCGAAGGAAATGAATGCGCGGTTTGGCGCGGGCACGGCGGTGGTTTCGGTCAACAAGGCGCTCGTGACGCAGGCCAGTTCGGCGATTCCCGTCGTGCCGCTCTACATTTCGATCCTCTACAAGATCATGAAGGCGAAGGGCCTGCACGAAGGCTGCATCGAGCAGATTCACCGCCTGTTTGCGGATCACTACGGCGCGCCGGCCGGACCGACGCTCGACGAGAAGGGCCGCGTGCGGATCGACGACTGGGAAATGCGCGACGACGTGCAGGCCGAGGTCGCAAAAATTTGGGACGTGGTGACGACCGCGAATCTCGACGAGGTTTCGGACTTCGCCGGCTACCAGCAGGAGTTCCTGCGGCTGTTTGGATTTGGGCTCGCGGGCGTGGATTACGCGGCGGAGACGAATCCCGAGGTGCCGGTGCCGAGTTTGAAATAGGCGGACTTCAAAGCATCACAACGAAAAGGCCGGTCCTTGTGGGGACCGGCCTTTTTGATGATTTGACGTCGCCTGCGGCTATTCCGTGGTCGTCTCGGTGAGGGCGGGAGCGGGAGCTTCCTTGGGCTCGTTGGTGAAGACGAGCTTGTCGCCGGCGCGGCTGACCTTGATGAGGTTGCCGTCCTTGATGTTGCCGCGGAGGAGTTCCTCGGCCATTGGGTCCTCGAGGTAACGCTCGACGGCGCGGCGCATCGGGCGGGCGCCGTAGCTGGGGTCGTAGCCTTTCTCGATGAGGAGTTCCTGGGCGCTGTCGTCGAGTTCGATGTGGATCGACTTGGCGCGCAGCCGCGTGGTGAGTTTTTCGATCTCCAGGTTCACGATGCGGATGAGGTCCGGCTTCGTGAGGGTGTGGAAGACGATGATGTCGTCGAGGCGGTTGAGGAACTCGGGTTTGAAGACGCGCTTCGTTTCCTCAAGGATCTTGTCCCGCATCGTGTCGTAATTGTCGTCGAGCTTGGGCGCCCCGAAACCGAGCGACGTCTGCTTCTTGATCAACTCCGCGCCGACGTTCGACGTCATGATGATGATCGTGTTGCGGAAGTCGATCTTGCGGGCGAGCGAGTCGGTGATCTTGCCTTCCTCGAGGATTTGCAGGAGGAGATGCATCACGTCGGGGTGAGCCTTTTCGATTTCGTCGAAGAGCACGACCGAATACGGGCGACGGCGCACGGCTTCGCTGAGCTGGCCGCCTTCCTCGTAACCGACGTAGCCGGGAGGCGAGCCGATCAAGCGCGAGGCGGTGAACTTCTCCATGTATTCGCTCATATCGAGCTGAATGATGGCGTCCGGATCGCCGAACATGAACTCCGCCAGCGTGCGGGCGAGGAAGGTCTTGCCGACACCGGTGGGGCCGAGGAACACGAAGGAGCCGATGGGTCGGCGCGGATCCTTGAGATCGGCGCGGCTGCGGCGCAGGGCCTTGCTGATGGCGATGACGGCTTCGTCCTGGCCGATCACCTTGCCCTTGAGGTCCTCCTCCATCGCGAGGAGCTTGGCGGTTTCCTTCTGCTCCATGCGGCTGAGCGGGACGCCCGTCCATTTCGAGAGGACATGCATCATGTCCTCTTCGGTGACGTGGACTTCCTGCTCCTCCTTCTTCGCGCGCCATTCGGCGAGCACGGCGTCGAGGCGATCCTTGGCCTGCTTCTCGGCGTCGCGCAACGAGGCGGCGCGCTCGAAGTCCTGCGCCTTGATGGCAGCTTCCTTGTCGGTCTTGATGACCTCGATCTCGGCCTCGATGTCCTTGACGTTCGGCGGACGCGTCATCGCGCCGATGCGGGCGCGGGCGCCGGCTTCGTCCATGATGTCGATGGCCTTGTCGGGCAGGAAGCGGCCGGTGAGGTAGCGGTCGGACAGCTTTGCGGCGATTTCGAGGGCTTCGTCGCTGATGATGGCCTTGTGGTGCTGCTCGTATTTCGGACGCAGGCCCTTGAGGATGAGCACGGTCTGCTCGACGGTGGGCGGATCGACCTTCACCTGCTGGAAGCGGCGCTCGAGAGCGGAGTCCTTCTCGATGTATTTGCGGTATTCGTTGAGCGTGGTCGCGCCGATGCACTGCAGCTCGCCGCGGCTGAGGGCGGGCTTGATGATGTTGCTCGCGTCCATGGCGCCCTCGGCGGAACCGGCCCCGACGATGGTGTGCATTTCGTCGATGAAGAGGATGACGTTCTTGGCCTTGCGAATCTCGTCCATCACGGCCTTGATGCGCTCCTCGAACTGGCCGCGGTATTTCGTGCCGGCCACCATGAGGGCGAGGTCGAGCGTGATGACGCGCTTGTCGCGGAGCAGCTCCGGCACGTTGCCGGCGATGATTTCCTGGGCAAGGCCCTCGGCGATGGCGGTCTTGCCAACGCCGGCTTCGCCGATGAGCACGGGATTGTTCTTCGTGCGGCGGCAGAGGATCTGGATGACGCGTTCGATCTCGTCGGCGCGGCCGATGACGGGGTCGAGCTCGTTCTTGCGGGCCATCTCGGTGAGGTCGCGGCCGAACGCGCGGAGGGCGGGTGTCTTGCCTTCCTTCTTGCTGCTGCCGGCCTCGGCGGGGATGGATTCGCCGCCTTCCTCCTGCGCGGAGAAATTCGGGTCGAGTTCCTTGAGGATTTCGTTGCGGGTGCGCTCGATATCGACTTCGAGGCTCTTGAGCACGCGGGCGGCGACGCCTTCGCCCTCGCGGAGCAGGCCGAGGAGGATGTGTTCCGTGCCGACGTAGCTGTGCTGGAGGGCCTTGGCCTCCTTGCTGGCGAGCGCGAGCACCTTCTTCACGCGGGGCGTGTAGGGAATGTTGCCGACCATCTTGGTCTCGGGGCCGGAGCCGACCTGTTTCTCGACCTCCATGCGGACGGTCTCGAGGTCGAGGCCCATCTTTTGGAGGACGTTGACGGCGACGCCCTGGCCGAGCTTGATCAACCCGAGGAGCAGGTGCTCGGTGCCGACGTAATTATGGTTGAATCGGTCGGCTTCCTTGCGGGCGAGAGCGAGCACCTGTTGGGCGCGCGGCGTGAAGTTATTCATCATCGGGTTCCTTTGTGGCTTCTGGGGCTTCGGTGGTTTCGAGAGTGGGGACTTTCGTCATGTCGGGCTCCGGGAGCTGCTTCAGCTTCGCCCGGATCAGGGTGGCCCGCAAGGCATCGCGCGCCTCGGCGGTCATCTTTTGGCCCTGGACGCCCGTTTGCATGTGCGCGGGCTGGGTTTCGATGAACAGCTCGTCGATGGTGACGCGCGCGCTGTCCGGGAAAAGGCCGAGATCGGTGCCGAGCTTGAGGACGGAGAGCCAGTTCAGCGCCTCCTTCGAGGTCATGCTGTGGGCGTTGCAGAGAATGCCGTAGGCGCGGCCGACCTGGTCGAGCACGGTGGTCGCGCGGCGCTCGACGAGCTGCTGCCGGGCGTTTTCCTCGTGCTCGACGATGTGGACGATGACGGCGTGCAGCCGGTCGATGATCTGCTCCTCGCTTTCGCCGAGGGTCGTCTGGTTCGAGACCTGGAAAAGGTTGCCCATCGCCTCGGTGCCTTCGCCGTGGAGGCCGCGAACGGCGAGGCCGATCTTGTTCACCGAGTTGATGATCTTGTTGATCTGCTCGCCCATCACGAGCCCGGGCAGATGGAGCATCGCGGAGGCGCGCATGCCGGTGCCGACGTTCGTGGGGCAGGCGGTGAGGTAGCCCAGTTCCTCGTGGTAGGCGAAATCGAGATGTTTCGAGAGCTCGGTGTCGCATTGATCGACCATCGCGTAGGCCTCGCGGAGCTGGAGACCGCAGCGGATCGATTGCATGCGGAGGTGATCCTCCTCGTTGATCATGAAGCTGAGGGTCTGCTCCACGTTCATTACGACGGCGCTACCGGCGCCCTTGGCGGCATGTTCGCGACTGATCAAGTGCCTCTCTACGAGCACCTGGCGTTCCAACGCAGTGAGTTCCGTGAGATTTTGCGCGTAGGCGTCGTGCATCTCCGGGAGCATCTCCACGGCGGGCCGGATGAGGCCGAGCGTCTCGAGGCGTTCGGCGCGCTTGGCCCAGCCGGGGAAGGCGGTGCGGGTGAGATTGCGGGCGAGGCGGATGCGGCTGCTCACGACGACCTGGCGATTCGGACCGTCACCGGAGAGCCATTCGCCCGCATTCGAAATGATGCGGGCCAATTTCATGACGCCAGCTCCGTCTCCAGTTGTCGGATTTCGTCGCGGAGGGTGGCGGCGACCTCGTATTTCTCGTATTTCTCGGTGGCGACGGCCTCGTCGAGCGTCGCCTGGAGCGACTTCATCTTCGCGGTGAGTTCTCGCAGGCGGGCGCGGTTCCCCGGCGCCTTGCCCACGTGGGTCGTGCCCTTGTGCATGTTCGCGAGCATGCCGGCGAGGCCCTCGGTGAAGGTGTTGTAACACTCGCTGCAGCCGAGGCGGCCGGTCTTCTTGAAATCGGCCTGCGTAAAGCCGCAAACCGGGCACTTTTGCGCGGCGGGGCCCTTCTCGAGCTGCTGCGCGGCGCCGAGCCCGAGCAGCAAATCGGCGAGCGCGAATCCCGTGGGATCGTTCACGCCCTTGGCCTTCGAGCACGCCTCGCAGAGGTTCACCTTCTGCATCTTCCCCTCCACGATTTGCGTGAGGAAGACGCTGGCGTCCTTCTCACCGCAAACGTCGCATTGCATACTTAATCAATCACAGTGCCGGAGCTCTGTGTCAACTCATGGAAGCGTGTCATAAGCCGCTTCGTAATCGGTCCGGGCTTGCCATCGCCGATGTCGCGACGGTCGAGCGTGACGACGGGGATCAACTCCGCCGCCGTGCCGGTGAGAAAGCACTCGTCGGCGGTGAAAAGATCGTAGCGTGTCATGTCCGGTTCGCTGATTTCGATGCCGGCCTCGGCGGCCAGTTCAAAGACCACGCCGCGCGTCACGCCGGCCAACGCGCCGGAGGCAATCGGGGGCGTGTAGATTTTGCCGCGTTTCACGATGAACACGTTGTCGCCCGTGCATTCGGCCACGTAGCCCTGTTCGTTGAGCATGAGGCCCTCGCCGGCGCCGGCGTTCTGCGCCTCGATCTTGGCGAGGACGTTGTTGAGATAGTTGAGCGACTTCACCATCGGGCTGAGCGCGCCGTGGGCGATGCGCCGCGTCGCGCAGGTCACGACCATCAGGCCATTCTCGTATTTTTCCGCCGGGTAGAGCGTGATTTTTGCGGCGATGATGATGATCGTCGCCTTCGGGCAGAGCGCGGGGTTCAGGCCGAGATCGCCGTCGCCGCGGGTGACGACGAGGCGCACGTAGCCGTCGCGGAGTTCGTTGCGCTTGATGGTCTCGATGGTCGCCGCGGTCACGGCGGCCTTGTCGAGCGGGATGTTCAGGCAGATCGCGCGGGCGGAATCGAAAAGGCGGTCGATGTGCTCCTCGAGGCGGAAGACGCGGCCGTTGTAGAACCGGATGCCCTCGAAAACACCGTCGCCATAAAGCAGGCCGTGATCGAACACCGAGATCTTCGCATGCTCCTTCTCGTAGAATTCACCGTCGATATAAACCTTCATACAAAAAATCCTCCGCCGCGCGGGGAGGCGAAAATATGCACGCGGCCCGCACAGGTGACAAGGCCGGCGTTCAGGCGCTCGGCGCGCCGCCGGCATGATCGCGCAGCACGCGGGCCAGCGCGTCGCGGCGCAGCGGTTTCGTGAGATAGTCGTCCATTCCCGACGCGAGACAGCGCTCGCGATCGCCCATCATGGCGTCCGCGGTGAGGGCGACAATCGGGAGGCGCGTGCTTGCGCCATCAGCCTCGAGCGCGCGGATGTGGCGCGTGGCTTCCAGGCCATCCATGCCGGGCATTTGCACGTCCATCAGGACGAGGTCGTAGCGGCGGGTCGCGATTTTTTCGAAGCAATCGATGGCGCTGGGGGCGGTGTCCGTCTCCGCGCCGAGGAGGTGCAGGAGCTTCGAGGTGAGTCGGCGGTTGAGCGTGTTGTCATCGACGACGAGCACGACCGGAACGCGAACGCCCGGGCGGAGTGCGATCAGCGGATCGGACGGATCGGGAGCGCGCTCGCTCGTTTCCGCGGGTGGCGGAACCCTTGCCGGAATCTCGACGAAAAACGTCGCGCCGGGACCGGGGTGATCGACCAGACCAAGTTCCCCGTCGAGCAACGCCGCGAGGCGCCGACTGATGGCCAGGCCGAGGCCGGTGCCGCCGAACCGACGTGTCGTCGAGGAATCCGCCTGGCTGAAGGGCTTGAACAGGCGCGCTCGCTGCGCCCCGCTGACGCCGATGCCCGTATCCGAGACTTCGATGCGAATGCGGCCGGAATTTTCCGGGAGAAGGGCGGCATACACCCGCACCGCGCCGTTGGCGGTGAACTTCACGGCGTTTCCGACGAGGTTGAGGAGAATCTGCCGCAGCCGCGAGGCATCCGTCAGCACGACGGGCGGCACGTTTGGGTCGATGGTTGCGATGAGCGACAATTTCTTCGCCGCCGCGCCGGGGCGATACAGGCCGATGACCTCGTGGATGCAGCGGGAAATGTCGGCCGGCCGGACTTCCACTTCCATCTGGCCGGATTCGATCTTGGAGAAGTCGAGAATGTCGTTGAGCAGCGTGAGGAGCGCGTCGCCGCTGCTTTTGATCGTCTCGAGGTAGTCCCGCTGCGTGGGGGTGAGCGGGGTCTCGATGAGGAGATCGGCAAAGCCGAGGACGCTGTTGAGCGGCGTGCGAATCTCGTGGCTCATCATGGCCAGGAAGCTGCCCTTGGCCCGGCCCGCAGCCTCGGCGGCCTCCTTTTGCAGGACGAGTTCCGCCTCGTGGGCGCGGTGTTTCGTGATGTCGAGCGAGGCGCCGCGGAAGCCGACAATCTCGCCGCTGGAGTTGAAGGTCGGCCGGCCGCTCACGCTGATCCACAGCACGGCGCCATCGGCGCGCTTCACGCGGTGCTCGAAGTTGCGGAAGGGAACGCCCGCGGACAGGATCGCGTCGGAGCGCTCCCGCAGCGCGGCGATGTCCTCATCGGGCACAAATTCAAAGGGCGTGCGCCCCAGGACGGCCTCGGGCTCGACTCCGAAGACCTCGACCACGCGCCGCGACGCGTAGGTGTAGCGGGCCTCGCGATCCACTTCCCAGATGAATTCGCCAATGGCCTCGCTGACGTCGCGGAATCGCTGCTCGCTCTCGATGAGCTGGGCGCGGGCGAGCTTCGTTTGAGTGACGTCGGTGCAGCCCATCATCAGGACATCCCGATCCTGAAAGACCGCATGACGCAGAAAGACATCGCAATCCACGGGCTCGCCGTCGAGGCGTTGAAACTGCCACTCGAACCGGCTCGCTCCCTTGCTCATCGTCGCTATCACCTGGTCGGCCCACACCGCGGCGGAGAGCGCGTGCGTTGGCTGACGGCGCGGCCACAGCGCCCAGACGGGCTTCGCGAGCAGGGCCGGCTTGTCGCTTGCGGCGAAAAGGGCGAGGGCCGCGGGATTGACATCGACGATCGTGTCGCCGTCGAAGGCCAGGTGCGCCATCGCCGTTTCCTCGAAAAACAATCGCAACGCATCCTCGGCCTCATGGCGCTCGGTCAAATCAATCAGCGAGCCGACGAGCTGCACGCTGCCGTCGCGCCGTCGGATCGGACGGTTCCGGTCCAGCACCCACAACGTCGAACCGTGCGCGCTTTTCATTCGATATTCGAATTCCATCGGGGCGAAATTTTCGACCGCGGCGGAGAGGGCCGCCGTGTAGGAGGCGCGGTCTTCGGGATGAATCCGGGCGATCCAGGCCGCCCGGCTTTCGCCGCCATTTTCGGGCAGGCCGCCGAGCAGGGCGGCCATACTGCCACGCCATTGCAAGCAGTTGGTGGCGGGGTCGTAAGTATAGATGACCGCGCCGAGTGAGGAGATGACGGCCTCCTCGAGTTTCCGGCTCTCAACGAGCTGGTTCTGAATCAACGCCGCCCGGCGTCGCATGCGCCAGACCGCGGCGCCCACGCCTCCGCCAACGGCGACGCCCACGAGGACGGTGAACCAGAGCGCATGGCGGATCGTGTCCAGGCCGATCAGCAGTTGCTGGGCATCCGCCTCGATCGCCAGGGCGCTGTCGCCAGTGTGAGTGCGGCCTTTGACGAGATAAAACGCGGTGGCCTCGGGACCGTCGAACACCAGCCACTCGGGACGCGCGGGATCGCGGGTGGTTTCCTGGTAATGTTTCCGAGCGCGGAGGGCGGCCTCGGGAAGAGGGCGCGGCCCCGGTTGTTCACCGCTCAATCCCGTGTCGATGCGGGTGAGCGATCCCTCTTCGTCGAGCGCGAAGAGGTAGGCGCGACGCACCTCGGCGGCATTGTCGCGCATGAATTTCAGGCGGGGATCGACTTCCTTCTCGAGGGAACGCAAGTCATCGATCGCCACCTTTACGCCGCACGGGCCGGCGCTGAAGATCGATGCCATCCGACGGGCCTGCTCGGCAATATGGCGGCGCATGTCCGCCATTTTTTCGTAGCAGGCGCGTTCATAC
>JGI24033J26618_1000053_pt1 | contig 16737 bp, 12 predicted proteins | sample KBSMisM7withPhiX_FD_26618 | JGI IMG/M metagenome (IMG submission 26618)
GGCTGCTCCGCGCCGTTGAAAAAGATCGCGCTCACCGGCTGGCGGCGCCCGCCGGCGAAGGCGAGGCGCAGGTGCTTTTCCTTGAGCACGCGGGGCTCCGCGGTCGGCGTGATAGCGCGCGCGAAGAGCAGGGGCTGGCGATTTCCGTTGCCGAAGGGCTCGAGCATTTGCTGCGCCTCGAGGAGGTCGAAGCCAAAGCTCTCCAGCGGCACCTCGGCGTCGAGTCGCAGGGACGGCACGAGCATTTCGTCGGTGAGGAGCGCACGGGCGGCGGTCTCGAAGGCGGCGCGAAATTCGGCGAAGGCGTCCTCGTGCACATTCAGTCCGGCCGCCATTTCGTGGCCGCCGAAATTCCCCAGATGCGCCTCGCAGCGGCGAAGCGCCTCGACCAGCGAAAGGCCCTCGATGCTGCGCCCGCTGCCCTTTCCCTGCCCGGTCTCATCGAAACCGATGATCAGGGCCGGCCGGTGGTGGCGGCGGGAAATGCGGGACGCGACAATCCCGAGCACGCCCTGATGCCAGTCGCGCGCGCCGGCGACGATGGTGGCATGGCGCGTGGCGTCGAAGTGCGCCTCGACCCACGCCTCGACTTCGAGGACGACCGCGCGCTCGACGGTCTGACGTTCGCGATTTTGCAGGTCGAGATCGGCGGCCAGCCGCGCCGCCTCCGCGGGATCGTTCGTGAGTAGAAGCTGGAGCGCGGCCTGCGCGGTGCCGAGCCGTCCCGCGGCGTTGATGCGGGGCCCGAGACGAAACCCCACGTCCGAGGCACGAATCGGGGGCGTGACGCCGGAGACGGCGAGCAACGCGGCAAGGCCGGGCCAGCGCGTGCGGGCCATTTGTTCGAGTCCGGCGCGGACGAGAATGCGGTTCTCGCCCACGAGCGGAACGAGGTCGCAGACCGTGGCGAGCGCGACGAGGTCGAGCAGTCCGCGAAGCTCGAACCCAGGCAGCGGCGAGGCCTTGAGCAGCGCGTGGGCAACCTTGAAAACGACGCCGACACTGCACAGATACGCGAAGGCTCCGTCGCCGAGTTTCGGATTCACCAGCGCGGCGCAGTCCGGCAGATCGGCGTCCGGTTCGTGATGGTCCAGGACGATGACGTCGATCCCGCGAGCGCGTAGCGCGGCGATTTCGGCGGTCGAATTCGTGCCGCAATCCACGGCGACGAGCAACTGGGGATCGTGAAGTTCGACGCACCGCTCGATGCCTGAGTTGCTCAGTCCGTAGCCTTCCTCCGCACGCATGGGCAGGAAGCACTCGACCTGCCCGCCGTATGCCGCGAGCACACGGTGCAGGAGCGCGAGGGAGGCGACGCCATCCACGTCGTAGTCGCCGTAGAGGACGATGCGTTGCTTGGCGCGCAGCGCCTCGTCGAGCCGCGCGACGGCAGCGGGCATCCCGGGAAGGAGGTTCGGATCGGAAAGTGTGCGCAGGCGGGGCTGGAGGAAGGCTTTTCCGTCCTCGGCCGTCGTGAAGCCGCGGCTTGCGATGAGTTCCGCGACGAATTCCGGCACGCCGAGGCCGTGCTCGAGGGCGCGGGTCAGAGCGGAGTCAGCCCTACTCGGAAGAATCCACCTGCATTGCATGGCTGGAGGTTAGGGGAGCGTCGGAAGGGTGACAATGTTGATGCTTCGAAGGACGGAAGGATTTGTCCGGACGAGGGTGCATCCGACAAAATGACAATAATAACGATCATATCGATCGTTATATAGTATCGATCACGATGCGATTTTCCCCGATTTTATAACTGTAAACTCCAATTATAACATTTGAATAACGACTAAAATGATTGACATTTAACTTATCGAATGAAGGATGCGCGGCGTGTTAAAAACAATCCATTCACACGTCGTTTTCCTGGCCGCGGGATTTGCAGGGTTTGGCCACATCCTCAATGCTGCCGACGCTCCGAACGCGCCTGTCGGCTTCCTCACGGAAACCATTGCCGGCGGCGGATCGGTCTCGTCACCGAAGCTGTCGGTGCTCTCGCCGACCCTCGTCGCAAAAAGCGAATGGGAGGGGCTGATCACGGATGTTTCCGCCAACGGCACCGGGCCGAGCACCGTCTCGGTCGCGGGCAGTCCATGGGTGGCCGACCAATTCGACGGCGCGAACGGGAGGTTTTACGTGGAGATCGTTTCCGCGGAGAACTCGGGTTATCTCGCCGACATTTCGACCACTGCGACGAGTTCCGTCGTCACGGCGGACAACCTGGCAGCGGTCGCCCGCGTCGGCGACACGATCAAGATTCGCAAGCACGTCACCCTCGGGGATTTCCTCGGCGAGACAAATGCCGCGGGCCTGCAGGGCTCCGACGATCCCACGACGGCGGACGAAGTGCTGATTTACAAGGGCGCGACGGCCACCTCGTATTTTTATTACACGGGTTCGCCCGGTTATCCCGCCGGCTGGTATGACGTCGATTTCACGCTCGCCCCCGGCGAAGCGGCCAAAGCGGTGATCGCGCCCGGCGAGGGCGTGGTCGTAAAACGGAAAGGGGGCAGCCCGGTCGCTTTCCGTTTCAGCGGCACGGCAAAAACCAGAAACACGTTGCTGCCGATCTGGGGCGGCCTGAACGTGGTGGGGACCGCCTCCGCGAAAAGCCTGACTCTTGCGACCAGCGGCCTCTACACGGGCGACTCGGGAACCGGGATCACCGCTTCGGATGACCCCTCGACCGCGGACGAGGTGACGCTCTACACCCCGTCAGGCGAGAAGACCTACTTCTATTTCAGCGGTTACCCGGGCTATCCGGCCGGGTGGTATGACTCCGACTTTGCGCTGGCCCCCGGCGAGGCGGACGGCATCGCCATTCCCCCGGGCACGGCGCTGGCGATCAGCCGCAAAGCCGGTCCCGCCTTCTATTGGGCGGCCCCTTCACCCACGACGTTCTGAGCCCGCGCTTCAACGAATCCACTCTGCCTAATCGATAATCATGAAAAAAACCTTCCTCTTAGCCGCGCTCTCGCTGGCGCTTTCCGTGGCCGCCGCGCAGGCCTCGACCATTACCCTCGGGGCGGTCCCGACCGCGCGAACGGTCGTCAATTCCCTGGGCTTCACGCTCACCAGTGCGAACAGTCTCGTGCTGCTCGGCACCTTCGACAGCATCAGCTTCACGCTCGATCCCAACCTGTCGCTCCAAAGTAATTTCCAGGCCGCCACGCTCGCCGGTGGCTGGCACCAATTTGGCTACGACACCGCGACGGCCACCCTGGATACCGGAGTCGCCTCCACGCTCGCCATCAACGCGACCGGCAAAATCGGCGGCTCGATCACGGACAATAATTTCGGATCGACGAAGGCGGATTTCTTCAATGGCAAGGCAGTTTACATCTGGGTCTTTAATGCCAGCACCGTCGGAGCGGCGACCGAGGTGGGACTCTATACCGCGACCTCGGCCACCGTTCCCTGGTTTTTTTCGACGAACGGGGGCGGCGTCGGCGATTCCGTCACGCTGAGCACGACCAACTCGGGGGCGTCGGTGATCCAGGCGGTCGGTGGATTTGGCTCAACAAGTTCGACGAACTTGACGCTGGCCGGCACGTTCACCGCCGTTCCCGAGCCATCGACGGCGTTCGTCGGCGCGGCGCTCGTCGGCGCGGTGATCTTCTCATTCGCGCGGAGGCGGCGTCGGCAGACTGCCGCAGGTCTAGGCCACCGGGCTGGAGTCCTCGCAGTGCTTCTCGCGGCGCTCGCCGGGACCAACGCCATGGCCGCGCGGAACGTTCTCCTGCTCATTGCGGATGACCTCGGCGCCGACAGCTCGTCGCTGACGAATACCGCCGGCCCCGGCATCACGCTGCCGGAGACTCCGAACATCGATGCGCTCGGCCAGAGCGGCGTAGTGTTCACGCGCGCCTACGCCCGCCCGACCTGCTCCGCCACCCGCGCCACGCTGCTGACTGGCCGGCATTCCTTCCGCACGGGCGTCGGCGTCGCGCTTTCCGGCGCGAAGCCGGAGCTCGGCGACAACGAATACACCCTGCCGCGCGCCTTCGCCGCCCATGCCCCGCAATACAGCCTGGCGGCTTTCGGGAAATGGCATCTGGGATATGGAGCCAACACTCCCCTCACCAAGGGCGGCTGGACTCATTTCGCGGGCTTCAATAGCCCGGGCGTCGCGAGCTACACCAATTGGACCAAGATCACGGATGGCGTGACCACGAACTCGACCGTCTACAGCACGACGGACCAAGTGAACGATGCGTCGGCCTGGATCACAGCGCAGGGCAGCAATCCGTGGGTCGCCTGGGTGGCCTTCAACGCGCCGCATTCCCCATTCCACAAACCGCCTGCCGAACTCCTCTCGCCACGATTCGCGTCGCTCACCGGCACGAGCGCGGACATCAACGCCCACACGCGCCTGTATTTCGAGGCCATGGTGGAAGCGCTCGACAAGGAGATCGGCCGCCTCCTCACCGTGGTGGACCGTGCGAATACGGACATCATCTTCGTCGGCGACAATGGCACGGAGCAGGCGGTCATTCAGCCGCCCTTCCTGTTCGCGGGAGAGAGTCACGCGAAATTCACAATCTTCGAAGGTGGCGTGCGGGTGCCGCTCCTGGTCACCGGTCCCGACGTCAAATATGTCGGTCGCAACGACTCGCTCGTCAGCACCGTGGACATCTGGCAATTGATCCAGGAACTCGCTGGCATCGACGTCGCCGCCACCATTCCGGCCGGAGTGACGGTCGACTCGAAGAGCATCCTTCCGGCGCTGCAGAGCAACGTCACGATTCCTGGAGACATCTTCGACGAGCAGTTCAACCAGAGCGCGACCGCAGACGGCCAGACGCTGCGGGACGAGAAATACAAGCTGCTTCGCTTCGATGCCAAAACGGAGAGGCTCTACAACCTGGAAGTCGATCCCTACGAGCACACGAACCTGCTCCCCGGCCCGCTGTCCGCGGACGCTCAAAGCCACTACAACTCGCTCAAGCGGAAGTTCCAGAACTACCTGGCGATTCCCAACGCGAGCAAGACGCGCGATGCCTTCCCGTTCCCGGTCCACCGGACCTTTGACGCGACCGGTGGAACGGCCACGCTCACTTACGATTATCCGCAACTCCGCGTCGCTTCGGTTCACACGCTCTGGCGGACGAATGATCTGAACGACCCGGAATCCTGGACGCCGATCGAAACCCGCAACATCGACGCCATTCCCACGGGCACGCCTCTCACCACGGTCACCGCGAGCTTCACGGACCCGAACGCGACCGGCGGCCAATACTTCTACCAGGTGGTGCCAAGCCTGTGGTGAATGCCCGACATTCCGCCCGCGGCGCGCTTCATCGAATCGCTCTCGCGCTCGCCGCGCTGGGCGGCGTCCTCGCGACGGCGCACGCGGGCGGGGCGTGGGGCATGGTCTGGATTCCCGGTGGCGAGTTCTCCATGGGCACGGAGGATCCGACAAAGAGCCGCTGCAGTTGCACGGGCCACGACGCCATGCCGGACGCGCGGCCCGTGCATCGCGTCGCGGTGGACGGCTTTTGGATGGATGAGACTGAGGTCACGAACGCGCAGTTCGCGGAGTTTGTGGAGGCAACCGGCTACGTGACGGTCGCGGAGCGCAAGCCAAAGGCGGAGGATTTCCCGGGTGCGCCGCCAGAGACGCTGGTGCCGGGGGCCATCGTCTTCACGCCGCCACCCGGTCCCGTGCCGCTCGACAACATGCTGGCCTGGTGGCGCTATGAGCCGGGCGCGAGCTGGCGGCATCCCGAGGGGCCGTCCAGCGACTTGAAAGGCCGCGAGCGGTTCCCGGTCGTCCAGGTCGCCTACGAGGATGCCGAGGCCTACGCCAAGTGGGCGGGCAAGCGGCTGCCCACCGAGGCCGAGTGGGAGTTCGCGGCCCGCGGCGGCATGGCGGGCAAGCGCTTCGCGTGGGGCGACAACCTGCTGCCCGAAGGAAAATGGATGGCCAACATCTACCAGGGGAATTTTCCGGTGAAGGATTTGGGCGACGATGGATTTGCCGGGGCGGCACCCGTGGGCAGTTTCCCGGCCAATGGCTACGGCCTGCGCGACATGGCGGGCAACGTCTGGGAATGGTGCGCGGATTGGTATCGCGCCGATTACTACGAACAGCTCGCAAAGACCGGTGTCGCCCGCAATCCGCACGGTCCCGCCAATAGCCTCGACCCGCAGGAGCCCGGCGTGCCCAAGCGCGTCCAGCGCGGCGGCTCATTCCTCTGCAGCGAGCAATACTGCGCCCGCTATCTGGTCGGCAGCCGCGGCAAGGGCGAGCCATCATCGGCCTCCAACCATCTCGGCTTCCGCTGCGTGCGCCCGGCTTCGGGAATTCTGTAAGGATTTCCTGTGCGCCCGCGGAAAAGCAGAACGGACTTTTCAACGGGAAAATTGGGGGCAATGGTGGGGTATGTCGATCGAACGGACGCTGCTCGCGGCGCAGGGTTACATCGAGCTGGAGATGCCGGGCGAGGCCCTGCGCGAGCTCGATGAGCTGCCGGCCGCCGACCAGTCCTGCCAGGAGGTGCTCCAGGTGCGGTTGTTCATCCACATGCGCGGCCGTCGGTGGCGCGACGCGATGCGCGTCTGCGACACGTTGCGCGCGGCCGATCCGCAGCAGACCACGGGCTTCATTCACGGTGCGTTTTGCCTGCACGAGTTGGGCCAGACGCGCGAGGCGAAGGAACTCCTGCTGAAAGGCCCCGCCGCCCTGCTGCGCGAGGCGACGTATTATTACAACATGGGCTGCTACGACGCGGTGCTTGGCAATCTCGAGGATGCCCAGCATGCCCTGGAAATCAGCTTCAAGATGGACGACAAATTTCGCGAGATTGCGAAATACGATCCCGACTTGAAGGAAGTGATGAGCGCCCTGTGAGCGCGCTGGATCTCGCGCTGGACCGCGTGCGGGCGGCCTTCGACGAAAATTTTCGCCGCGGCGTCGAGGTGGGTGCGGCGGTCTCGATCTGGCAATACGGAGAGGAAATTCTCTCGCTGGCGGGCGGCTGGCGCGATGCGGCGCGGTCGCTGCCGTGGGAGACCGACACGCCGGTGCTGATCTGGTCCGCCACGAAGGGCCTGGCCAGCGCGTGCGTGCTCCATGCGCTGGAGCGGCGCGGCGTGCCGCTGGAGGCGCGCGTGGCGGAGTTCTGGCCGGAGTTCGGCCAATGCGGCAAGGAATCGCTCACGGTCGGGCAGGTGCTCTCGCATCGGGCGGGACTGGGTGCGCTGGACGCGAAGGATCTCACGGTGCTGGATCACGAAGGCGTGGCGCGCGCGATCGAGCGCCAGGTGCCGCTGTGGACGGAGGGGCATGGCTACGGGCCCCGCACGTTTGGCTTCGTGGCTGACGAAATGGTGCGCCGGCTCGCGAACGGCGCGCCGCTCGGCGAATATTTTCGCGTGCATTTTGGCGAACCGCTGGAGCTCGATCTATGGATCGGCACGCCGCCGGAACATCACGCCCGCGTTGCCCAGATGCTCGCGCCGAAACTTGGCGCCGGGGCGGATCCCGAAGACGCTTTTGCCGCGGCGATGGCCGAGGCGGACTCGCTCACGCGGCGGGCGTTTGCTTCGCCGGGCGGCCTGTTGGGCACGTCGGTGATGAATTCCCCGGAAGTGCGCGCGGCGGCGATTCCTTCGCTGGGAGGCATCGGGACGGCTTCGGCGCTGGCGAAGTTTTACGCGATGCTGGCGGCCGGCGGCGCTTGGGACGGACGACATTTTTTTGGCGCGCACACGGCGGCGCATATGCAGCGGACGCTCTCGCAGGGCCTGGACAAGGTGCTGCGACTCGAAACGGCGTTCTCGGCGGGGTTCATGCGCGATCCCGTCGATGGCGAGGGGCGCAAATTGCGGGCGACCTTCGGGCCGTCGCCGCGGGCGTTTGGGCATCCCGGCGCGGGCGGCAGCCTGGCTTTTGCGGACCCCGATGCGGGCGTCGGCTTTGCCTACGTGATGAACCAGATGGAGGCCGGGGTGCTGCCGAAGCGGCGGGCGCTGGCGCTGGTCGAGGCGTTTTACGGGGTCGAGGGCTGAAGCGTTGAGTCGTTGTGCGACGACTTCGCGGGCAACAAGGTGCAGTGGCGCACGAAGGCCGTCGCGGCGAACAACAATTCCGCCGCCACGAACGTGATCGCGTAGCCGAAACCGCCGGAACCAAAGCCGTAGCTGTGCAGGCCGACGCCGAGCACGAAATTCACGCCATACCACGCCATGAGGACGGATTGGAAGGCGAGCACGGCGCCAAGCGCGAGGCCAAAGCCGCCCCACGCCCCGGCAATGCGACCGTGGAGCACGATGAGATAGCCGAGCAGCGCGACGAGCGCCCAGACTTCCTTCGGATCCCAGTCCCAGAACCGCCCCCACGAATAATTCGCCCAGACCGCACCGAGGATCGTGCCGGTGGCGAGGAGCAGCACGCCGACCTGGAGCGTGCGGTAGATGTAGTTGTAGAGCGCGGCGGAGGGCTGGCGGCCGAGGATGATTTTGCCGAGCGCGATGTGGCCGACGCCAAGCGCAAGGAGGAAGGCCGCGTAGCTGAGCGTGATGATGAGGACGTGCGTCGCGAGCCAGAAGTTACTCTGCAGGATGGGCGTGAGCGGCTGGATGGAACGGTCGAGCGCGAGCGGCTGGAAGTCCGCCAGCAACAGCGGGATGACCGCGGCGAACGTCGCGCCGAGCAGAAAATATCGACCGCGATGGATCGCTTCGAAGATGAGCGCGAAGAAGACCGCACCGAACGCGACCCAGATGATCGATTCATACATGTTCGACACGGGCGGCCGGCCCGCGATGGCGATGCGGCTGGCGAATCCCGCGATCTGAAAGAGCGCGCCCGCGCCGGCGAGCGCCCAACCGACGGTGTAACCGACACGGCGTCCGCGCACTGAAGTAACGGCGAGCGTGAGACCAGCGGAGAGGTAGAGAATCCACGCCCAGCGGAAGGGATGCACTTTCTGATAGGCGGTCTCGAGATCGATCTTCCAGGCGGGCGGTTGGAATTGCGGGGCCTCGGCGGCGAGTGCCGCGCGCAGGTCGGCGGCGGCTTTCGCAAAGGCGGTGGAGTCGTTCGCGAAGAAGGCAGCGCGCAGGGGGGTGACGGCGGGATCGTCCGCGCGCAGGGAAAACCATTCGGCGGACTCGCCGGCGGGATTTGCCGCGACGCGCAGCAGATCGCCGCTGCGCAGGTGGTCGAGCCGCTCGATGCGCTGTCCGATCTGGTCGGCGACCTTGTTCATGCCGGTGAGTTTGCCGTCCATCGCGGTGCGGCGGGCGGCGTCCGCGGCCTGCAGGAGCGCGAGGAAGCCGGGGCTGGCGGCGAGTTCGTCGCGCGAGAACCATTTGCGTTTCTCGTCCAGGCCGGCGGCGGCCTTGAGCGGGCGATTGTCGATGAGGATGAGCGGCTTTGCGCCGGCGGATTCCGGCGCGAGCCAGAGGCCGGTGACGATTTCCTGGGCGGATTCCGTGCGGCCGTCGAGCGTGAGGGCCGTGCGACCACTGAGAGTGAGCAGGTTTTCCTCGGCGAAAACGAGGTAGGGTTTTTTGCGCCCGCCATCCTGCACGGGGATCTTCTCGAGCGGTTGGAAATCCAGGGCGTGCGCGAGCGGCGCCGCGAGAACGAAGGCGAGAAGGGCAAGGAGTCTCATGCTTTTTTCGGGCGCAGGTAGAACATAATGAAGATCCCGACGCAGATCGCGAGCGAGCCGGTCCACTTGAGCAACCAGCCGGGGTCGTAGAGCACCTGGAGGGTGGTCTCGCCGAGATCCTCGGGATTCCACTGCGCCTGGGAGAACTTGTAGTTCAATCCGGTGACGAGCGCAAATGCAGTGCCGGGCCAGCTCGCGGGGTGATTCATTTGGGCGACGTCTTCCTTCGTCGCGCCGGTGGCGGGATCACGGAATTCCACCGTGGCGATGAAATTCGCGGGCGTCTGCGTGCCCTCGAGGCGCGGCACCTCGAAGTTCTTCAATCCAATCGTGAACGGAACTGGGCGCGTTTGCAGTCCGTAGCCGACGCGCACCGACGCGTCGTCGAGCGCGAGCGTCGCGCTGTCGCCGGAACCGATCCATTGCGGGGGGCCGCTCCTGCCATCGGAGCCGATGAGGCGGGCGCGGAAGCCGGGCGGGCCTTGCTCGCCGGCCGTCGCCGGGCGGCGCGTGGATTCGATGTGGGCGTGCGGGACGGATTCCGCCAGCGTTGCTTTCCAATCCGCCCAGCCGAGCGGGAAGGTCTCGCCGACTTTCGTCACGCCCCGCGAAATCGCGTAATTGCCGCGGCCAAGCTGGTAGGCGATGCCGTCGGGCGCCGGCGCGAGGTCGAGCCGTGGGCGAAGGACCTCGCCGGATTTGGGCAGGCGCGGCGCTTCGACGCGGACGAGGACGGCGGGATTTTTTGGCTCGGCGCTGGCGGTGGCCGGCCTGCCAGCGACGAGCGTGAAGTCGGGCCAGTATTCGCCGGGCGTGATTGTGGCCGCGCCCAGCTGCTGCGGTCGGCCGGTCGTGCGGGCGCGGTCGAACTCCGCCGCCTTGCCATCCGGCAGGATGATGGTGAGCGTCGCGCCGTCGGGGCTGAGCGCGGTGCGAATGCCGGTCGCCGCGCCGCTCTCGCTCTGCACGACCGGCGCGAACTTCGCGAAGGTGAGCTGGGATTCCGTAATGCGATAGGGCGGCAGACTGGGCAGAGCAGGCCCGAAGCTGACCCGCGCGAGGCCGAAGAAATCGCGCGACATCGCGCCGCTGGCCGGCAGGACGAAGGGCAGCGACACGCGCTGGCCCATCATTTGCGTGGCAAAATTTATGGTGATGCCCGGGCGGGCGGATGGGCCGGAGGCGACCAGGTGTTCATCCCAGCCAAGGCTCGCGGCATTGGCATCGAGACGGAGTTTGCAGTTCGTGCCGGGGACGGCGAAATCACGCGGGCGCGCCTCGGTGGGCCGGACAAGCTCGACGTCGAACGGATCGACGCCGAATTCGCCGGTGGCCGCGTTCTGGATTTGGAGGACGCTGTGGCTGGTGGTGATGCGGTCGCGGGGCGGCGCGCCGCGATGCAGGGTGACGTTGCCCTCGAAGCCGAAGTGCGAGCCAATCATCGCGCCGATGAGCAGCGTGATGATGCCGTAGTGCGTGATGACAAATCCGAGGTGCTTTCGCTGCCAGGGCCAGCGCGTGAGCGTGACGGCGAAGAGATTCACGCACAGCACGCCGAGCCAGACGGTGAACCACGGGGCCTTGTAGATGTAAGCCTGCGCGACCTTGGTGTCGAAACGGCTCTCGGTAAACGTCGCGACGGCGCAGGCAATGGCGATGGTGACGAGCAGAAGCAGCGCGAGCTTGAGCGAGCCGAGCGCGTTGATCACGCGCCACACGGGCGAACGCCGGCGCGCGGCGAGTCGTTCGCGACGCGTGCTTTCGGCGGTCGAGGTGGAGGTCATTTTTAGGCGGGCTCCGGGCTTGGGGCGGCCGCCAGCGGAACCGGATGACGGGGCGGAGTCAATCGGGGATCGCGCGCGGCCGTCGGGCGCAGGGCTAGGGCAGTGACGGTAAAACTGGAGGCCAGCATGAGCAAAGCCGCCGCGACGGGATGCAAAATGCCGGCCGCGGCGAGCGCGATACCGGCGAAATTGTAGGCGGCGGCGAACCGCAGATTGCGTCGGATCGTCCGCACCGTCGCGCGACAGCGGACGAGCGCCGCCGGAATGGCGCGCAGGTCGCGAAGTTCGCCCGTAGCCGTGTCCCGCGCGAGCGGGCTCCCCGTGGCGAGCGCGAGCGAGACATGCGCCTCGGCCATGGCGGGAGCGTCGTTCACGCCGTCACCAACAAAAAGAACGCACCCGGCGGCGGATAACGCGCGCACGCGGGCGGCTTTTTCGATTGGCGTGAGGCCGGTTTCGACATTGTCGAGGCCGTGCGCGGCGGCGGTGGACTGGTCGCCGGTCAGCACCGTGCAGGGAATACCCGCCGCTTCCAGTTCGCCAAGGACCATGCGAGAAGCTTCCCGCAGCCGCTCGCGGAGGCCGGCCACACCAACGAGGACTCCCTCGCGCAGGACGTAGAGCTCGCGGGTCGCAGGAGTGGTTTCACGAAGCTGCGCGCGGAGGCCGGCCAGGTCTTTCGCGGATTCCGGAGGCAACAGGGCGGCGTTTCCAATGCAAATCCGCACGTCGCCAACGCGGCCCTCGATCCCGGTCCCGACGAGATTCCGCACCGCGCAGACGCTGCTGGCGGGGGCGTGACTTCGAAAGGCGCGGGCGATCGGGTGTCCGCTGGCGGCCTCGAGCGCGGAGACTTCCGCGAGCAGTCGTTCGCGATCCACGCCCGGCGCGCAGACGAAATCGACGAGTTCGAGCTGCTCGTCGCCGAGCGTGCCGGTTTTGTCGAAGACCACCTGCTGCACCGCCGCGAGGCGCTCGACGAGATCGCCCGTCGCCGCGACCACGCCCTGGCGCGCAAGATCGGCGAGCGCGGACCACACGCCAATGGGCGTGGCGAGTCCCATCGAGCAGGGACAGGCGACCAGAATGACGGCAAGCGCGTTGAACAGACCGACCGTCCAACCCACACGGGCGGTCCAGACGACGAAAGTTGCCAGAGCCACGATCACCACCGCGGGCAGGAACCACGCCACGAGCCGGTCGGCCTCGCGCTGGAGGCGGCAGGGCCGCGATTGCGCCACCCTCACCCGCGCGAATAGCGCATCGAGCAGTCGATTGCCGCCATCCGCGGTGGACCGCACGCGCAGCGGACCGTCCAGCAACCGGCTGCCGGCCAGCACGGGATCGCCCGTTCGCCGCATCACGGGAAACGGTTCCCCGGTGAGCGTCGCTTCATCGACGAGCGCCGCGCCGTCGATGATAACGCCATCGACCGGCACGTTCCCGCCCATCGCGATGGCGACGAGATCGCCGCAGCGAATCGTTCGCACCGGAACGGCGTCGAGCGTGCCGTCCAGTGCGATGCAGTCGCACGTTTCAAATTTCGTGCCGAGCGCACGGGCGGCGTCGAGCGCGGCCACGCGGCGGCGTTCGCCGAGGGTGCGACCGAACGTGTAGATCGCCAGCAGAATGGCGACGACTTCGTAATAGACGTGCCCCACCCCGGTGAGCGTCGAGACGAGCGAGGCAAGAAATGCGCCGAAAATGCCGAGCAGGAAAAGTTGCTCGAAGGCAACGCGTCGCACCGCCGCCGCGCGCAGCAAGGGCCCGCCGACCAACGCAAAAACGACCACAGCAGAGACCGCCAGCGCGCCGTGCAACCAGAGGCGCGCGACTCCCGCGGGCGGCGAGAGGTTCACCGCGAGCGAGAAGATCATCGCCTGCGCCGCGACGACGGTGGCGAACGCGATGCGCACCCACCCGGTGGCGGCGCCGGGACGCGGCGGCGCGGATGGCGCGCATTGGCAACAGGACGACATGGAACCGGCTAATCGTATGAAGCCGCTCCGGCATTGCAACTGATTCACGCCGCGCGGGCCGCCGCGGCCGGATTTTCCCGCTTTCGCCCGGGCGCGGCGCATCTTAGCTTCGCGCCATGCGTCGTCTCTGGATCGGACTGGGAATTCTTGTCGTGCTACTGGCGGCGGGGCTCCTCGGCCTGAATTTCTGGGTGCAGGCGTATCTGCGCAGCGCGGCGTTCCGCCAGCTCGTGATGGCAAAGACCGGCGAGTCGCTGCGCGCGGACGTGGATTCCCAGCCGTTCGAATGGTCGGGGCCCTCGGTCTTCTCCGCCGCCCTCACCGGCCACGGCGAGTCCGGCGCGCCGCTGGAATCCCTCGACGCCGAACAGGTGCGGGCAAACATCGATTGGCAGGCAATTTTCCACGGCGCCTGGCGCGTGAGCCGCATCGACATCGTGCGATTGGACGCGAAGGTGCGCACGGCCGGCCAACAGGCCGCCACCGCCGCGGAGCCCGGCCCGACACCCGAGCCGCCCCCGCCGAAGCGCGGCCTGTTGCCGAACCGCTTCGAGCTGGATCGCGTGTCGGTGCAAGACGCGAATGTCGCCTTCGGAGAAATGGGCAATCTGCGCAACACCGCGCTCGTGATGCAGCCGGAGGGGAACGGCTGGGTCTTCGATGGCACGGGCGGAAAATTGGAATTTCCTGCGCGACCAACACTCGATGTGAGCGCCTTCCGCGTGCGACTCCAGCAGGGCGTCGTCTATCTCACGAACGCGGCGCTGCGCCTCGGGGCGACGGGCGCGCTCACGACCTCCGGCGAGGTCGGCGGTCCGCGAGGTCCCTACGACCTGCAGGTTCAATGGCAGAACGTCGATGCCGCCGACGTGCTCGACGCGACGTGGAAGGAACGGCTGAGCGGCACGATTTCCGGCGAGGCCGAAATCCTGGGCCGCACCGGATTGCCACCGCTCACGAAGGGAAAATTCTCGCTCGTGAACGGCCAGTTGGCCGGGCTGTCCGTGCAAAAGGAGATCGCGAAATTCACGCGCTCGCCGCAGTTCGACCACATGCCGCTGAGCGAACTGTCGGGCGACTATGCGATGGATGGCGTGACGACGACGGTCAGCAATTTCGTCGCCGAATCGCCAGGACTGTTGCGCGTAGAGGGCGCTTGCCGCATCGGCGCGAACGGCACGATCGACGGACGTTTTCGCGTCGGCGTGACGTCGCAATCCCTGCAATGGTTGCCCGGCTCCCAGGAAAAAGTCTTCACCGTCGCCGACCGCGGCTACCTGTGGACGGACGTCACGATCGGAGGCACGCTCGAGCAGCCGACCGAGGATCTCTCGGCGCGACTCGCCCGCGCACTGGGCGAGCAGGTGATCGACACGGGCGTGCAGATCCTCCAGGGCGCGCCGTCCGACGCGACCGACGCCGCGAAGAAGGCCATCGATCTTCTCTCGCCACTGATTCCATGAGCGCGGCGCGGCCGGATTTTCAAACCCTGGTCGATACGCATTACGAGTCGCTCTACCGCTTTGCACTCAGCCTTTCGCGGCGCGAGGCCGATGCCGCCGACCTCGTGCAGCAGACATTTTCACAGTGGGCGCGCAAGGGCCATCAGCTGCGCGATCCGTCGCTGGCAAAGACGTGGCTCTTCACGACGTTGCGCCGCGAATTCCTCGCCACGGTGCGAAAAGCCGCCCGCTACGCCGACGAACCGCCCGGGGAGGAGGAAGGCCACCTCGAGCCGCATCAGGCGGAATCCCTCGATGCCGCGGAGGTGATGGCCTGCCTCCAGAAACTCCCGCTGGAATATCGGGAGGCCCTGACTCTCTTCTATCTGAAGGACGTATCCTACCAGGAGATCGCCGCCGTGCTCGACGTGCCCATCGGCACCGTGATGTCGCGGCTGTCCCGCGGCAAGGCGCGCCTCCGTAAAATGCTAGCCGAAGACCATGCCTGACCCGTTCGACGAAACCGATGCCGTGCTCGCGCGGAAGCTTGCGGAGATCACTCCGCCGGCCGACCTGCTCGCGCGCCTGCTCGCGCTCAAATCGGAACCGGCGGCCGTCGAAGCTGCTCCGAGCGCGTGGTGGTCGCAAGGCATTACCGCGCTGGCCGCCGCCGTGACGCTGGCCCTCGTCGTGCTGAGTCTTTGGCCGCATTCCGGCGAACCCCTCTCCGCCGCGACGGTCGACATCTCGACCTTCCTCTCGAATGGCTTCGATCTTCCAATGCGCACGGCCGATGTGAATCGCGTGCGCGGCTGGCTCGTGCAAAACAATCCCGGCCAGCGCATCGATCTGCCGACCGCGTTGGCGCGAAATCCCACGATCGGCTGCCGCGAGCTGATGTGGCGCAATCACCGCGGCTCCCTCGCATGCTTCTCGCTGGGCGGCGGCCGCGAGGCGCATCTTGCGATGTTCCCCAGCAACACGTTCGTCAATGCCCCCGGCTCGGCCCCAAAGATCGCGTCCGCCGGCCAATGGACCCGCGCCGCGTGGACGAAGGACGGCATGACGTATCTGCTCTTCGTCCCTGCGGGAATGGACCCGATGCGGGTGCTGGCGAGGTTCGTTGCGAATCAGTCGGCGGGAAAAATCGCGTCCAATAGCGTGCGGAGCATGGCGTGGCCGGCGGCGAACGTCTCCGGCGGCGTCGCGAGAATCTTCGCTCCGTCCTGAACGTAGGCCGCCGGTGGCGGATCGCCACCAAAGGCTCGCAGCCAGGCGGCGAGGTCGTCACGCGTGACCTCCGGGTGAAATTGCAGCGCGAGCACCTGATCGCGATAAAGAAATCCCTGGTTCACGCACGCGGCGCTCGATGCGAGTCGCATCGCCCCGGCCGGCAGCTCGAACGTATCACCGTGCCAGTGCGTGACCGGCAACGTCGCCGGCAAAAATGGAAAGCGCGCCCGCGCCTCGACGGTGAACTCCACCGGGAAACAGCCGATCTCCACCTGCGGATTCTGGATGACGCGGCCGCCCAGCGCATCAGCCAGAAATTGCGCGCCCAGGCAGACGCCGACGGCCGGCTTGCCCGCGGCGATATGCGCTGAAATGAAGGCGCGCTCGCCGCGCAGCCAGGGATGTTCGCGATCCTGGTAAATATTCATCGGGCCACCCATGACGACGAGGAAATCGACGGAGGCAGGATCAGGCAACGGCTCGCCGTGTTGGAGCGAAGTCGTCGCGAGCGTCCAGCCGCGGGCGGCGGCCCAATCGGCAATCGCGCCCGGCCCTTCGCAATCGACGTGCTTGAGAACGTGGAGGTTCATATTTTCGCCGCGAGGCGGGTGGCGGCGTCGGCTTGCGCGAGATCCTCGATGCAGCGGGTGACGAGCGCGGTCCAGCCGGTCTGGTGGGTCGC
>JGI24033J26618_1000054_pt1 | contig 16719 bp, 15 predicted proteins | sample KBSMisM7withPhiX_FD_26618 | JGI IMG/M metagenome (IMG submission 26618)
CTCCGCGTCGATCGCGGCGGCGCAACCCTGGCCGGCCGCCGTGATGGCTTGGCGATAGACGTGGTCGGCCACGTCGCCCGCCGCAAAAACGCCGGGCACATTCGTGAAGGTGCCACTCGCCTGCTTCAAATAGCCGGCCTCGTCCGTATCGATTTTCCCGCGGAAGGGCGCGGTGTTCGGCTCGTGCCCAATGGCGACGAAGACGCATTTGAGCGCGAGCTCGGATTCCTCGCCGGTCACGAGATTCTTCACCGTCACGGCGCGCACCTCGCCCTCGTCGTCGGTGAGATATTCCGTCACGGCGCTGTTCCAGATCGGCTCGATCTTGGGATTTTCCAACGCGCGGTCGGCCATGATTTTCGACGCGCGCAGGCTGTCGCGGCGGTGAATGAGATAGACCTTGCTCGCGAAGCGCGTGAGGAACGTCGCCTCCTCGCAGGCGGAGTCGCCGCCGCCGATCACGCACACCGGCACGTTGCGGTAGAATGCGCCGTCGCACGTCGCGCAGGAGGTGAGGCCGTGGCCGATGAGCGCCTTCTCGCCGTCGATGCCGAGATAGCGCGGCGAGGCGCCGCTCGCGACGATGAGGGCGCGCGTCTCGAGCCAGTCGCCATCGACCTTGATGCGATTCACGCCCTCGACGTGCTCGAATTCCTCGACCGTGCCGTAGCGAAACCGCGCGCCGAATTTCTCGGCCTGCGCGTGCATGCGCATGATGAGTTCCGGCCCGTCCACGCCGTCGGGAAACCCGGGAAAATTTTCGACCGCGGTGGTGGTCGTAAGCTGGCCGCCGGGCTGGCGTCCCTCGAGCACGAACGGGGCTAGATTGGCGCGCGCCGTGTAGATGGCGGCGGTAAGGCCGGCGCATCCCGTGCCGACGATGATCACGTTTTCCATAGAGCCGGGCAGTTAAGCACGAAGCCCGCGGAGGCGACAAAGAAAACCCGCGTCATTCCCCGCGCAACAGCACGACCTGCGTGCCGCAGACGACCGCCGGCGCGGGCAGCGGCCCGAGAATCCGCTCCCAGCGCGGCAGGGCGGAGCGCTCGACGACGAAGGCCTGCGGCCGCCCGGAAGTCCAGAGCGCGGCGAATTTTTCCGTCGTGAGATAGCGCTCGCGACCGAGGCCGAACTTGCGGGTAAGGAAATCCGCGTCAGGATTCTCGCCGAGCAGCGCCACCGGTTGGTCCGCGTAGAACAGCAGGCTACTGGCGGTGTCGATACCACCCTCGAAGGCGATCGGCGCGTCGGCCGGCAACCGTTCGCGTAATGTCGTCGCCGCGCCCGCGAGCGAAAAATAGGGCGCGACCAGCGCGTAACCGAGGATCGCCGCGAGGCAGAAAATTCCCGCCGCCGTCGCGCCCGCCGCAAACGCGCCTCGCGGACGAATCCAGCCGGCGACCAGCACGACGAGCGCCAGCGCAAAGGCGCCGATCCCCAATCGCGCGAGGCCCAGCCAGACCTCGGGACCGAAGCCGGCAAGCGTCGTCCACGCCGTCGCCCGCGACGCCACGTCCGCGGATTGGCCGCCCAGCGAGGACGCCTCGCCCAGCAACCATGCGCAGCCGAAGAGACCCGCCGCGCACAACGCCGCCAGCACCGCGAGCGCTCCGCGATTCAGCCCGCTCTCGACCGCCCCGGCGATCAGCAGCGCAAAGGCCGGCCACATCGCCATCGCGTAATAATCCTGCCGCTCGCCCAGCACGAGCAGCGGCAAAAACACCACGCCGATCCACGCCGCAAGCAGTGCAATTTCCCGCCTCTCCATCTTCCACGCCGGTCGCGCCGCGACGGCGAGCAGCCCGAGCACCGACCACGGAAAAAACCACGCGCCGTGCAGCAGCACGAATTGCCACGCGGGCACGTTTTCGTAGCGCGTGGCGGGGGCCGCGTTGCCCGCGAGGTGGCCAGCCTGCTCGGCAAAGATCAGGTTCGACAGCCAGCCGGGATATTGCGATTCGACGAAGACATACCAGGGCACGTTGATCGCGAGAAAAACGAGAATGCCCGGCACGCTGAGGAACCGCGCCAACCGCAGTCGCCATTCGCGAACGCCCGCGGCGGCGATTCCCACGGTGACGAGCGGATAGATCAACCCATGCGGGCCTTTGACAAAACACGCGAGCGCGGCCGCGAGCCAGAAACCCGCCGCCCACCATCGGCCGCGCTCCGCATCCAGAGCCCGCACGCCGAAATAAATCGCCCACGCGATGAATGCGCCGAAGATCGGCTCCGGCATCACGATTCGCCCAAGCGTCACCGTGCCGAGACACGTCAGCAAAATCACTCCCGCGATGAATCCCCGCCGGGCGCCGCCGAAATAGGCGCCGAGCGCAAACGTCGCCAGCACGCTGGCCGTCACGCCCAGCGCGCCGGGCAGCCGGGCGGCGAATTCGTTGACGCCAAACACCTCGAAGGACACCGCCATCATCCAATAGAGCAGCGGCGGCTTCACGAGGCGCGGCACGCCGTTGTTTTCCGGCACGAGCCAGCTGCCGCCCTGCACCATGCGGCGCGCCGCCCCGGCGTATTGGCCGTCGGTCTCGTTGTAGAGCGAACCCACGCCGGCCGGCAGGATCTGCAGCAACACGCAAAGGACACCCAGCAGGAGCAGCGCGCGGCGGGTCGTCACTGCAGCGAAAAATTCTCCGGAAATCCCGCCGGCAGCCGCACCGGCCGGCCCTGCGGCATCTGCACAAGCGCCAGCGACTGTTTGCAGGTGACGAGGAGCGCGTTGTCCCGCGGCCGCACGATCTCGAATTCGCACCAGAAACGCGCGGTGGACCATTCCGTGATGCGGCCATTGACCCGCAACGTATCGCCGAGCAGGGCGGGCTTTCGGTAATCGATCTCCGTGCGCGTGACGACCGCGTGAATCTGCGTGCGCGCGATTTCCTCGAAGCTCATGCCCAGCTGGATCGCAAGCTGCGTGCGCGCGATCTCGATGAACCGCAGGTAAACGATATTGTTCACCACGCCGGCGGCGTCGGTGTCGAAATACATCACGGAAATCTCGGTGGATATTTCAGTGCGGGCCATTCAAGCGATTTAACCACGGAGGGCACGGAGGACACGGAGAAAGAAAAAAAACCGCTGTGTCTCCCCGCCTCCATGGTTAAGAATTCCGTCATGTTGTTCCGCGAACCCCTCCTTTTCGAGCCTCTCCCGATGGAACGCGTCTGGGGCGGTCGTCGCCTGGAAACCGTCCTCGGGAAAAGCCTGCCGTCGGGCGTGCCCGTCGGCGAGTCCTGGGAAATCGTGGACCGCGTGGACGCGCAGAGCGTGGTGCATGGCGGTCCGCTCGCCGGCCGGACGCTGCACGACCTCTGGACCGCCCACCGCGCGGAAATTTTTGGCTCCGCCTACGCGGCGCATCCCGCGGAACGTTTTCCGGTTCTCATCAAGCTGCTCGACGCCCGCGAGCGCCTCTCCGTGCAAGTCCATCCGCCGGCCAGCGTCGCACCGGCGCTCCAGGGCGAGCCGAAGACCGAGATGTGGTATTTCCTCGATTGCCTGCCCGGCGCATCGATTTACGCGGGCCTTCGCCGCGGCGTGACTCGCGCGGACTTCGAGGAGGCCATGGAGCGCGGCGAGGTCGAGCGCACGCTCCACCGCGCGCCGGTGGAATCCGGCCAGAGCATTTTCATCCCCAGCGGTCGCGTGCACGCCATCGGCGAAGGCTGTCTCATTGTCGAGGTGCAGCAGAACAGCGACACGACCTACCGCGTGTTCGATTGGAACCGCACCGGCCTCGATGGCGCTCCCCGCGCACTTCACATTCCCCAGTCCATGAGCTCCATCGACTTTGCGGATTTCGAACCGTCCGTCCACGCCGCCCATCCGGGAAGCGATAGCGTCGTCGCCGCCTGCGAGCATTTTCTGGTGGAGCGTTGGCAGCTCGACGAACCTCGCGTGGCCCTCGACGGCGGAAACTTCGCGATTTTTGCGGTCATTGCGGGACGAATCGGACTGGGCGAACAGGTTTTCGAGCTCGGCACCTTCTTTCTCGTGCCCTCCGGCATGGAAACGGCTTTATTGCACCCGCTGGGCGGCCCCGCGGCCGTCCTTCGCTCCACCCTTCCCCAACCCCGTCCCCATTGACCGCCGCGAAAAGATTGCCCGCGTAAATGCTTGACCTGCCTCCGCCAAAATGAAATCCCAACCCAAGATTGTTATGAAACTCCCAGTTCTCTGCACGTTTGCCCTCCTCGCCGTCACGGCGGCCTCCCACGCCGGCTCCTTCGGCGGCCCTCCCCCTTTCACCGATATGTCGCCTCTCCAGAGCGGCATCGACGGCTCCTATCAGGCCACGGCCCGCGGCACGAATCTCACCGGCATCATCCGCTTCGCCTATTCCGGCGGCGTGCAGAGCCCCATCGCCACGGCGAACACTTACGCTTTTTTCGTGGACGGCAATGTTGTCTCCGGCGGCGTGACGGCCTCCATCACGGGTAAGGACCTCGCCGGCGTCCTCGGTGGCCAGGACTTCAGCGTTCCGACCAACAACTCCGGAACCTCCCAGCTTCCGATCGTGTTCATCGTTCGTGGCAATCGTGCCAATGGCCAGTTCACCGGCCAGATGAACCTCGAAGACAAAATGTCGGCCTTCCAGGGACATGGCAACATTGCTCCCGCTCCTTCCGAGACGAACAGCATCGTTCTCATCCAGACCAATAACAATGACGGCATTATCATAACCACGGGTAATGTGACTTCTTCCGACGTCACGGTCACGCCCTTCATTGTTGCGGGCAGCAACATTACGCCGACGAACTTCACCTTCGAAGGTGTCCGCACCAGCATCTTCGCCCAGGGTTCCGGCGGCCAGGTCGGCGCGGCGGCCCAGTCGGCAACGGCCCAGTAATCGAGACTGCGCTTTCGCGATCCGATCCCATTGCTTCTCTCTTCAATCGTCGATTGCGTCTGAATTCGCCATCCCGGACCTCGGTAGCCTCGAACCCCGCCCGCCCCAAGCGAGCGGGGTTTACCATTCTGGAGATGGTCGCCGTCATCGGCATTCTGATCATCCTGATCATGTTGCTGGTGAGTGTGATTTCGCGTCTGCCCGGCGTGGGAGATCGCGTGAAATGCACCGCCAATCTACGTGGCCTCGCCTTGGGATTGAGCAACTATCTCGAGGACAAGGGCCATTGGCCGGACCAGCCCGAGTTCAGCCACGAAGAGCAGACCAAATACGAGGATTGGTGGATCAACGAGCTCAAGCCCTACGGCATTCCGGACAAGATGTGGCAATGCCCGGCCATCCTGCGCCTCGGCAAAATTCAGCAGAACGGCCAGTCGCCGCGCGTTCACTATTCGCCCACCAATTTCGACCAAAAACCGAACACGCCCCACAAGTGGCCAACGATGCCGTGGCTCGTCGAAATCGCGAACGTTCATGGCCACGGAGCCCTGCTCGTGCTGCCGGACGGTTCCGTGCAGGACTGGGATCTCTACATGGAAAAATTCACGAAGTAGCGTCGGTGGCTACCGCCACTCGTGCTTCGGATATTTGCGGGACAGCTCCGTCTTGAGCTTCGGGTAGGCCTCGACCCAAAAATTGGCGAGGTCGGTCGTCACCTGCACGGGCCGCATGTTTGGCGCGAGCACCTGGATCGTCAGCGGCACCCGACCGCCGGCAATGCGCAGCGAGGTTTGCAGGCCGTAGAGGTCTTGAATCCGCGCCGCGATGAAGGGGTCCGCCTCCGCTGCATACACGATCTTCGCGCGGCGTCCGCCCGGCAGATCGATCCGCTCCGGCGCAAATTTTTCGACCTGCTGTTGCTGGGCATACGTCAGCCAGCCGCGCACGGTTTCCCGCACCGGACGGTCCTTGATGTCGCGATAACTCGTCGCCGTTGCGCAGACTTCGTGAATGATGAGTTCGCGTTCGTCGGGGCCGATGGAGGGGAGCTCGAGTTCCGGCATCCAGGCCGCCAGCCGGTTCACGCGGTAGATCCACTGCTCGACCGCGTCGTCCCATTGCCGCAATACGAGGTTGCCCTCGATCACCTCGCGGGCGAGGCAGGCGCCCGCCTCCGGAGATGGCTCGGCATCGCGATCGCGCGACTCGAGCACGAGATCGCGGAAGACCTTTTCCGTGCGCACGACGGCGCGATTTTGCGTCGAGTCGAAGCAGACTTCGCGTCGCTCCGTGAAGTCCCGCGGAAACAGCTCGCGCAGCCAGGCCTCCTCGATTTCCGTCGCGAGATTGAGCGTGACCTGCGCCTCGCCGCCGCGCTTTTCGATGTCGTTGATCTCCGCCGCCACGAGCAACCGGCTGCCCTGCGCCACACTTTCACGCGCCAGCAGACCACGCCGGCCATGCACGACATCGCAGAGCAGCGTGCCCATGCTGCGCCGGCGCGCGACCTGATCCGCAAACCCCGCCAGCACGCAGCGCGCAATGGCCGCGTCGTCGGCCTCGGTCGCGCTCACGTCGAGCCGCTCGCCTTTCGCGATGCCCAGAAATTGCTCGAACAATTTTCCAACCTGCCGCGCCGCGTCGGCGTGAACGGCCAGGCGTCGGCACGCGTCCACGCGATAGCCTTGCCGGTCCGCCCAAGCCCAGGCGCGCATGAGAATCTGAAAGTCGGACACGCCCTCGCCGAACGCCTCCTCGCGCTGCTCCTCCACGCGTTTGTCCGCGCGCAGCAACATGCCTCGTGATTGCGTGATCGCCGCGATCAACGCCGCCGCCCGCACGCAGCCCAGCTCCTGCGCCGCGAGGAACATGCGCGCGTAACGCGGATGCACCGGGAAGGACAGCATGCGCCGGCCGATGTCGGTAATTTTGTCCTTCTCGAGTGCCCCAAGGTCGCGCAAGAGCGACTCCGCGCGCTCCAACCCACGCGCATCCGGCGGCTCCAGCCAGCGAAACGCGCGCAGATCCTCGACGCCGGCAGCCTTGAGCGTGAGCACCGTCTCGGCGAGATCCAGTCGCTTGATCTCGGGCTGCTCGGCGGCGGGGCGCTGATCGTGATCGCGCCGCGTCCACAGCCGCAGGCAGCGGCCCGGGGCGGTGCGGCCCGCGCGACCGGCGCGTTGATCCGCCGAGGCATGACTGATTTTTTCGATGTAGAGAGTGTTGATCCCGCGATGCGGATCGAACCGCGCCACACGCGCCAGGCCGGCATCGACGACGAGCGTGACGTCCTGGATCGTGAGCGAGGTTTCCGCGACATTCGTCGAGACGATCACGCGCCGCGCACCGCCGGCCGCGACGGCCGCATCCTGCGCGTCGGGCGGCAGCTCGCCGTGCAGCGGCAGCACGGGCACCGCCGCGCCGAGGCGGAATTGGATCGCCTGAATCGCGCGCTGGATTTCGTAGGCGCCGGACATGAAGACGAGCGCGTTCCCCGGCGTCGCGGGAAAAGCCCGTGCGACGGCCTCGGCGGCGCGTTCCCACACGGGTTCGTCGCGCGGCTCGCGGTCCAAAAATTCGATCTCCACCGGAAACGTGCGGCCCTCCGATTCCAGCACCTCGCACGGCGCGAGATATTCCGCGAGCGCCCCGCCCGACAGCGTCGCCGACATCACGATGATCTTCAGATCGGGCCGTCGCGTCTCCTGCAAATCCAGCGCCCGCGCCAGCGAGAGATCGCCAAAGAGATGTCGCTCGTGAAATTCGTCGAAGATGATCGCGGCCACGCCGCGCAACGTAGGATCGGCCAGCATCCGCCGCAGCAGGATGCCCTCGGTGACGTAAAGAATCCGCGTCCGCGGGCCGGAGACATTATCGAGCCGGATTTGATAGCCGACCTCCTCGCCGAGCCGGCCGCCGCGCTCCGAGGCGACCCGCGCCGCCAGCATGCGCGCCGCCAGCCGCCGCGGCTGGAGGATGATGACGACTCCGCCCGCGGAATGCCCCGTGGCCTCCGCCAATCCCGCATCGAGCAGCATCTGCGGCACCTGCGTGGATTTGCCCGAGCCGGTCGGCGCGCGCAGGACGAGTCGACGCGAACGCGCCAGTCGCGCGATCAATTCATCGCGGACGGCGTAAATGGGCAGGGGATCGGGCATGGGGTTGGGATGAGTTGGAGAGTTGCAGCGTTGAAGAGGACGCGATGGCTGCGGCAGTCCGCCTTTATCGCCAACACCCTTCAACCCTTCAACCCTTCAACCCTTCAACCCTTCAACACCTTTTCATCGCTTCGCGCTGGCGTGGCCGGGCGGCATCATGTAATCTGCCCGGCAAATGCGTTCGGCTCTGCAATTCGTCTGTGCGACCGCCTTGCTGGGCAGTGTCGCCCCGCTCGCGCTCGCTGCGGAAAAGCCGCTCACGCCGGCGGAGATGAAATCCGCTATCGTGCTCGACGAGGTCGCCCTTCCGACCCCCGGGGAATTTTTCGCGGCCATCAACAAACTCGACCGGCCAAACTGGTCCCAACTCGCCGCGCGGAAGCCCGGCCCGCTCACCACCGGAAATCGCGCGCAAGCGTCGCTGAATCTCGGCACCCGTGTCGCCGACGGCTTCATCGCCATTGAGGCGCAGGACGGCCAGCAGGTCAAAAATGTCGGCAAGGACATCATCGATCTCGCCCGTGGCCTCGGCGTCTCGCAGAGCATTCTCGCCCGCGGCAACAGCATCGGCGACTTCGCGGAAAACAACGACTGGAGCGCCCTCAAGGAGGAGCTCGATGCGACCGAGAACGAGGTGAAGCACCAGATGTCCGCGCAGAAGGACAACGATCTCGTCGCGCTGGTCACCATCGGCGCCTGGGTGCGCGGCCTCCAGGCGGCGAGCACCGAAATCACCACGAACTATCATCCCGAGGCCGCCCGCCTGCTGCGCCAGCCCGCAATCGTCGAGTATCTCGTCGCACGCATCGACGTGCTGCCCGAGCGCCTCAAGAGCGACGAACTCGTCGGCAAGGTCCGCAACGGCCTCCTCGAAATCAAGGCCGCCGTCGCCCCGGCCACGCCGCCCAGCGCCGCCACCGTAAAATCGGTCCTCCAGACGACCACGTCGCTGGTCGATTCGATCAGCGGACCCGCCACGCCCGCGCCATGAACCGCCTCCTGCTTGCCCTCCTCGCCGTCCTGACGACCGCCGCGGCTCTCCGCGCGCAAAGCCCCGCCCTCGCCGCCGCGGCCGTTGCCCCCACCGCCGAGGAAACCGCCCAGGCCGCCGCGCGCGCCGCCACGTTGGAGCTCGCCGGCGCCTTCTCGAACGATGGCTACAAAATCCGCGACGGATTTTATTTCGGCACGCTCGACCCCGGCAAAAGCGCGATCATCGAGGTCAATCTTTTCGCCGGCGACGAGTATTGGTTCTGCGCCGCCGGCATCGCCCCGGCCCGCAAGTTGGCGGTCAGTGTTTTTGACGAAGACGGCAAGCCGGTGGAACAGCAGAGCTATGGCGACGGCGCGAATGCCGCCGCCGGAGTCGTCGCCCCGCTCAGCGGCAAATACTTCGTCAAAGTCACGCTGCTCGAGGGCGACAAGAGCCCGTTCTGTTTCCTCTACTGCTACAAGTAGGCGCCCTTTTTCCGATGACCGAAGCGCTCACGACTGAAAAAATCGACGGCCAGGGAGTTCGCCACTTCTCCGTCTTCCTCGACAACAAAGTGGGCGCCCTCCTCGAGGTCGTTCGGATGCTTGGCGAGGAGAACATCGTTGTCCTCGCCCTCAGCATTCAGGACTCCGCCGAGAGTTCCATTTGCCGGTTCATCGTTAGCGATCCCGACCGCGCCGAATATCTCTTCGAGGAAAACGACATCCCGCACAGCGTCTCAGAGATCATTGTCACGGAACTCAAGGAAGGCGCGACCGATCTCGTGAGCGTCCTTGCCGCCCTGCTCAAGGCCGAGGTGAACGTCCTTTTCAGTTATCCGCTGCTCGTGCGTCCGCGCGGCCGGGCGGTGCTCGCCCTGCATGTCGATGACAACGAGTGCGCCTCGTCCGTGCTGCGCGGCGACGGCTTTCCCGTGCTCAATCAAGCCGATCTCTCCCGCTGATCGCCATGCGTCGCGCCATTCGTTTCGCCGTCCTGCTCGCGACCGCGCAACTCGCGCATGCCGGCATCATCATCGTTCAGGAAGTCGATCAGGTCACGCCGGCCGAAGGCAAAATGCAGATGACGATGAAAATTTCCGGCGAGCACGCCCGCGTCGATGTTGGCGACCAATTTTCGAGCATCGTCGATCTCTCGACCAACACGGTCACCTCGCTCCTGCATGCGCAAAAGCTCGCGATGGAGCTGCCCAAGGGCGTCTTCGAGGCCGCCAAAAAGCGCGCCTCGACCCAGGCCGCCAAACCGGATCTCAAGCCGACCGGCAAAAAGGAGACGATTAACGGCTACGCCTGCGAGGAATACACCGGCACGCTCCAGGGGCTCGCGGTGACGTATTGGGTGACGAAGGACGTGCCGAACCAAAAGGAAATCCTCGCGCAGATGAGCCAGCTCTCCGGCGGCGCCGATCCCTTCAAGGGCGCGCTCGCCAGCGGCGCGGACTTTCCCGGCTTTCCCATTCGGACGGTCGTGAAGTCGCCGCAAATGGGCAGCTCGACGATGACCATCCTGTCGATCAAGAATGCCGACCTGCCCGACAGCACGTTCGCGATTCCCTCGGATTACAAATCCATGGCCGTCCCGCAGATGCCCTCGCCGGGCGGTTCTCCGGGCCATTAGCCGCCGCAACCCGTCCGCGCCGCCGTCCACTCGGCGATCGGCTGCCCGCCGACGACATGCTCGCGCAAGACCCGGTCGAGACGTTCCGGCGTCATCGCGCCATACCACACCCCCTCGGGATAGACGACGATCCACGGACCGCCGGAACAGACGCGTAAACAGGCCGCCTTCGTGCGCAGCACGGGGATGCGTAATTCGCGCACCGCACTCTTCAGTCGCTCCCAAAGCACCTGACCCTCCGCCTCTCCGCAGCAGTCGGGACCGATGCACAAAAAAAGATGCCGGCTGGCGGCGGAAATTTCGGACGCGGAGATTTTCGATCCGGCGGGCAGGCATTCGCTCACGACTCCGCATGCTCGCTCGCGCGGGAATTGGCGGCAACCTCACAGTGCGATGACTTGCTTCCCGGGCGGATTGCGTCTTAACGTGCCGGCGTGAATCGCCTTCTCCCCATCCTCGCCGCCCTGCTCACCGCAGGCGTCGCGCTCGCCCAGGAGCAGGAGAAAGGCATGCTGGAGCGCATCCAGAACGTCCGCCCCGACAGCAAGGTGAAGGTGGTGAATCCGATGCAGAACCAGGCGTTCGCCGCGGGCGGATTTGCCACCAAGAAGTTCGGCGCGAGCGAATACGGCGGGATCAAAAGCGCCGGCATCAAAAGCTTCGAGACGCATTCCTTCTTCGGCATCAAGAATCCCTGGTTCGGCCGCACGGTCTTTGAAACCTCCGCCGAAAATCTCGGCAAGCGCGAGGCCCGGGAATCGCGCGATCAATACAAGGCCAGCGCCTACACCGTGCAGGAATTCGCCAAGGCCGGCAAACCCGACCTCACCGACACGGCGACCGCCGTCCCCACCGCCGCGCAGCCGCGTCCCTATCTCGTTCCCGGCAAGACCCAATCCGGCGTCGATAAGTTCACCCAGAACCTTCAAAAGGAACTCACCATCGATGACGTGCGTGACCTTCTGAACAAAGGTCGGGGCGAATAATTCCCGCTCCCCTCATGGATACGCTCGCCGCTCTCGTCCAAAATTGCGCCCAGGTCCTCAGTGTGGACGAACTGCGCAAAAAGCTCGCCGAGAACCGCCCGCTGCGCGTGAAGCTCGGCGTCGATCCGACCGCACCCGACATTCACCTCGGCCACACCGTCGGCCTCACGAAGCTCCGCCAGTTCCAGGAGCTCGGCCATCAGGCGATTCTCATCATCGGCGACTTCACCGCGATGATTGGCGATCCCAGCGGCCGCTCGGCCACCCGCCCGCAGCTCACGCACGACGCGGTGATGGCCAACGCGAAGACCTATCAGGAGCAGGCTTTCAAGATTCTCGATCCCGCCCGCACGCGCGTCGTCTTCAACGGCGAATGGTTCGAGATGATGAGCTTCGAGGAAGTCATCCGGCTCAACAGCCGCGTGACGCTCCAGCAAATGCTCCAGCGCGAAGACTTCCGCGAGCGCATGAATGCCGGCCACCCCGTGCGCGCCCACGAAATCCAATACCCGATCATGCAGGGCTGGGATTCCGTGATGATCGAGGCTGACGTCGAGCTCGGCGGCACCGACCAGCTTTTCAACATCATGGTCGGCCGCGACCTCCAGCGCGAGGAGGGTCAGCCGCAGCAGGTCGCCATGATGCTGCCGATTCTCGAAGGCCTCGACGGCACGCAGAAGATGAGCAAGAGCCTCGGCAACTCGGTCGGCGTGAGCGAGCCGCCCACGCAAATGTTCGGAAAACTGATGAGCATTCCGGATGAGCTCATGCCGAAATATTACGAGTTGCTGCTCACCGAGACGCTGCCCGCGGGCACGCACCCCATGGTTGCGAAAAAGGAACTCGGCCGGCGCATCGTCGCGCGCTTCCATTCCGAGGCCGATGCCCAACACGCGCTCGACGATTTCAACACGCGCTTCAGCAACAAGAATCTCGCCGATGCCGATTTGCCGGCCTTCACGCTGCCACCGGAGCGCGACATTGTCTCCATCGTGGTCGCGGCCTTCGCTTCCGTCGGTGCACAGCGCTCGCGCAGCGACGCGCGCCGGCTCATCGAGCAAGGCAGCGTGCAATGGAACGGTGAAAAGATCACCGATCCCAAGGTGGCGCTTGCCGCCGACGCCACCGGCATCCTCAAGCTGGACAAGACCCGCGCCGTTCGCGTCGGTTAAGGCAGCGACATCTCGACGGCGAGATCGCGTCCCGTCAGCGCGCCCGGCGCCTTTTCGTGGCGATTTTGCAGCACGCAGGCCGGCATCTTGGTCCGCGCCAGCGTCGAAGGGATGGAAAGGGTTCCGCCGTCACGGGCGATCAAGCGATAACCAGCCCGCAGCGGAATCCAGGCCTCACCCGTCGCCCCGGGAATCGTGGCCAGCAGATTTTTGTTCGGCCGACGTTCGCGAATGACTCCGTCTTCCATCCGCACCGCCTCGGTGTCACTGTAAACTTCGGGCAGAAAATCCAGCCGGTTCGATCCGAAGACCAGCATCTCTCCCGGCGAGGGCTCCCAGCGAATGTGCATCTGGTCGCCGTCCGCCGGCTCCATCGCCACGATCCGCGGCTGCGCGGGCTTCTTCACGCGGAATGTCACCGGCGCGCTCCAATCGCTCCAGACACCATTCCGACGAATCTTCGCGCGGAAAAACCATTCCCGGTCCGGCGAAAGGAACGTGTCGTCCAACGGTCCGCTCAAACGCACCTCCCGCGTAAAATCGCCGACCTCATCGAGATTCGGCGGCACCACGTGGAAGTCGCGATCCGCGGAAATTTGCCACCAGAGCCGCTCGGCGTGCTCCGCGGCCAGCTCGAATCGCGGCGAACCCTCAAAAATCTGCGGAGCGCGAATCGGCGGCGAAGGCACGGGCTGCAGCGGAACGTCCCGCGTCTCGAAAGTGAGCCGCAGCGCACCATTCGCGGACCATGCGATTTCGTTTTCGCCGACTCGCAGCGGCGGAAATTGCAGCTTCGCGGCCTGACACAGGATCACCTCGCCATTTGGCTTAACCTCGTAGGCAGGCTCGCCCGCCGCCACGCTGCGCGCGGGAAATGGCAGGGCCACCGCTCCGTGCCGCGAGGTGGGATCGACGTGCAATTCCACGACGCAATCCGCGCCGCGCAACGTCGGATCCTTACGCAGGCTCTCGCTGGCTCCATGCACGAACTCCGGCGCCCGCGTGAAATCGATCACGAGCTTTTCGCCGGGAAGCAGCTCCCAATGTCGCGGCGAGGGCGGATGCTTGAGGTGCAGCGTCTTTTGCGGGCTGTTCGTTTCCACGAACTCGAATCGCGCCGCGTTTTGCCATGCGGTGGCGGCGCTCCAGCGCGCGTGACGGCCGTAGATTTTCGTCCGCAGGGCCAGCAGGGGATCCGCCAACAGATCGGCGGACGAGGCGGGCGTGCGGTTGTCCCATCGCAGGTAAAAGGCGTTCTGGTCGCCATCGAGCAACACCCAATCGCCCCCTTGGCGATACTCCGCGGCGGAATGGCCATTCAACCGGGCGAAGCGCACCTCGGCGCCGTGCGCAATCGTGATCGCGCCCAGCGCGCGGGCGTCGTCCCCGCAAAAGGTCGCGCCGAAGACCTGCAGGACGTCGAGCGGATTCCGATTCGCCTCGAGATCGGTCGTCCCATGAATGCGCCGGTCGCGCCAGGCGGCAAACAGGCCGAGCAGATCGCCGGCATCCTTCACGCCGAGCGACTCGAGCGGCTCGGCCACGGGCAGCAGCGGCGCGCCGTTCACGCGGATATCGGGATCGCGAACGGGGTCGCGGCCGATGTCCTCCACCACGATCCGCTCGACCACATGGGCGGCGGCAGGTTCGATCGGAAAATAGCCGGGAGGATTCGCGAGATGTGCGTCGTCGACGGCCGTCGCGAGACGCACGGTCGCGGCGCGTCCGTCGTGAAGGTCCACTTGCAGCGTCCCGGCATCGGCCGACGCTGCGGCAAGAAAAATGGCGAGTAGGGCAACTCTCGCCATCCGCGCTATTTCCCGTGGTCGTTGTAGAAGCTGATGGCCGTCACGAGATCGACGGCGCGCTGCAGCACGGTGTCCCAGAGCACGCCGTTCCCGTTCTGGCGAAGCACGGCGGGATCGATCTCGGGGTTCGTGTTGCTGACGAGCGACGCCTCGTTGAGATGCGGGCGCTCGCTTTCGAAGACAAACGAACTCACGCCCCGATCCTTGCTGAGCGAGAAAATGCGGACTTGGTCGGAGGCGGAAAGCGCGGCTGCAATATCGGGCTTTACGCCGGCGGGAAAGATCGAACCGGAATCGGCAATCGCGACCTGCGCGACGGCCACGCGCAGGATTTTCCCGTCGCCAAGCGGCACGTCGGAGAATTCCACGGCCTCGCCGCGCGTGGCAGCGCCGACGATCATCGCGTTCGCGTTCTTGCGCAGCGTCGCGGCCAGCGCCTCGGTGCCGCCGGCATTTTCGCGGTCCGTGAGCACGACGAGAATGCCGGAGAACGCGGGATCGCGGTCCGAAGTGAGGATGCGCTCCTGCTTGGCGCTCGGTTTCTGAATGGAGAAGAGAAGCCGTCCTTTCGGGCAAAAGCGCTTCGCGACTTCCGCGGCCGCTTCGTAATTCTCCGATGCGGGTTCGCCGCGCAGATCGAGAATGACGGCCTTGAGCCCCTTCGCGTTGAAGTTGGCGATGGCAGCGTCCATTTGCGCGAGCGCCTCCTTGTTGAGCATGCCCAGGCGCAGATAGCCGATGCGACCGTCGAGAATTTCGGCCAGGAACGGGAACGAGGCGCGTGGCTGCTTCACCGCGGCCTCGGTCGTGACGGCAACGCCCGGCGCGAGGCGGTCGATCAAACCTTCGAGCGTGGCGCGGCGAAGCTCCCGGTCGTCGGTGCGCGCAGCGTCGAGAAAGTTCGCGCGCAAGCTTTGGATGGCCTGCTGGAGTTGCGAATCGCTGAGCACGTTGATGATCTCGCGCGGCGTGGGCGGAACGGGAGTCGCCGCAGGCGTGGCAGACGGCGAAGGCGACGCGCTGGGCGACGGCGTCGGAGTCTGGGCGGAAGCCAGGACGGTGAAGAGCAGGACGGGCGCGGCGAGGAGGATCGGCTTCACGGAAGGCCCCCAATGTCGTTGCGCCGATGCTGATTCGCAAAACGAATCTCGTCCGCGGCGGCGTAGGCGGCGGCGCGGGCGGCGGCGAGCGTTTCACCGAGGGCGGTAACTCCGAGCACGCGACCGCCATTCGTCACGAGGCCGTCCGGCGATTCCACCGTGCCCGCGTGGAAAACGACGGCATCGGCATGGGCCTCGGCGCGGTCGATGCCGGTAATCGCTTCTCCTTTTTCGTAAGCGCCGGGATAGCCGCCCGAGGCGAGGACGACGCAAACCGCCGCGCGCGCATCCCAGCGAATCTCCTGCGCGGCAAGCATGCCGTCGATGCAGGCCTCGAGCAGGTCGACGAGGTCGCTCTGGAGCCGGCGGACGAGCACCTGCGTCTCGGGATCGCCCCAGCGGCAGTTGAACTCGAGCACCTTCGGACCGTCGGCGGTGAGCATGAGGCCGGGAAAAAGCATGCCGCGAAAATCGACGCCATCCGCCCGCAGGCCGGCCACGAACCGGTCGAGGATTTCGCTGCGAATGCGCTGCTCGAGCGCAGCGTCGATCGTGCCGGTGGGCGAGATCGTGCCCATGCCGCCGGTATTCGGACCGACGCCGCCGTCGTAGGCCTGCTTGTGGTCGCGGCAATCGGGAAACAACGCGTAGTCCTCGCCATCGACGAGCGCGTGGAGCGAGCATTCGACGCCCTCGAGAAATTCTTCCACGACGACCCGTCGGCCGGCCGCGCCGAACGCGCCGGCGTCCATCGATTGGTGAATGGCTTCCGCCGCTTCCGCGAAGGTTTGGGCGATCACGACGCCCTTGCCGAGCGCGAGGCCGTCGGCTTTTACCACGAGCGGGTAGGCTGCACTTTCGCAATACGCGCGGGCGGCGGCGCTGTCGTCGAATTCCCGCGATGCGGCGGTGGGAATGCCGTGGCGGCGCATGAAGTCCTTGGCAAACGCCTTCGACGATTCCAGGCGCGCGGCCGCGGCAGGCGGCCCGAACGCTCGCAGACCCGCGGCCTCGAACGCA
>JGI24033J26618_1000055_pt1 | contig 16486 bp, 8 predicted proteins | sample KBSMisM7withPhiX_FD_26618 | JGI IMG/M metagenome (IMG submission 26618)
CGGGATGGCGTCGGTTTTCGGCGCGGGTTTCGCGGCGGGTGCGGGGGCGGATTTCGATTCGGCGCGGGGCAGGGCGGACCACGCATCGGGGTCCGCAGCAGGGGCGGGATTGGCGGCGAGTTTGGGCGAGACGACCTCGGCGGCGGACTCGTCGGTGGATTGCGCGCGAAGGGTCGTCGCGCCAAACAACGCGAGCAGAAGAAGAAGGTAACGGTAGATCATGGAAACAAATGGAGCGGCGCTAGGGCCGTTTGGCGGTGATGCGCATCACGATGGGCATGGGCATGCCCTCGGGCGGAGGCGCGGGGAGTTGGAGGCCGGTGAGGACTTCGTCGCGCAGCGAGGCGTCCTTCGCGGCGTTGCCGGTGGAGCCCGCGAGCGAGGCGCGGGTGACGCGGCCGGAGGCATCCACCCAGATGCGCACCTGCAGCGTCATGGCGGCGGAGCGGGNATTCTTGTTGGCGCGCAAAGCCTGGACCACGCTGCCCTGCACCTGGCCGGCGTAATAGCCGTATTTGCTGCGGTTGCCGCCGCTGCCGCCGAGGCCGTTGCCAAATCCGTTGCCGCCGCCGGCGGTGAGGCCGAAGCCGCTGTCGCCGTCGCCAACGATGTTCGAGCCGAGGCTCGGCGCGGGTGGCGGCGGGTCGGGCGGCTTTTCCTCGGGTTTTTCCTCGGGCTGGAATTCGGGTTTCTGCTCGGGCTCCGGCGGCGGCGGAGTCGGGGGTGGGGTGGGCGGCGGGGGCGTGGGTGGGGGCGGCGGCGGCATCACCGCCACCATGTGAATCGGCGCCTGCTTCGGCGCGGATTTGTGGTCGCCCTTGAGCACCCACACAGCGCCGCCGATCACGAGCAGCGCGCCGAGGGCGAGCGGAATGCGAAACCGGCGGAAGAACCCCAGTTCCTCGTCCTCGATGATTTCGGGCGGTGGCGTCTGCGTGGCCATCGTTATTTCGGTGCCTGGGTGGCCAGGCCGACCTTGCTGATGCCCACTCGGCCGACCACGTCGAGCACGTCCATGACGCCCTGGTATTGCGTCTTGCTGTCGCCCTTCACGATCACGGGCAGGTCGGGATTGGCCGCCTTCGCCGCGCCAAGCTGCGTCTCGAGCTCGGGCAGGGTGACGGGCACCGTGTTCAGGAAAATCTTGCCCTCGTTGTTGACCGTGATGGCCTTGACCTTCGACTCGCCGATGGGCGGCGACTTGCTCGCCTTCGGCAGATCGACCTTCAGCCCCTGCACGCTGGCCGTCGTCATGATGATGAAGATGAGCAGCAGCACGAGGTAGAGATCCACCATCGGCGTGACGTTGATGTCGTCGTAGCTCTTGTTGTCATCGACCTGCATGGCGATCAGTCCTTCTTCGGGTAGCTCTCGGCGATCTTCGAAATGAACTCGTCGATGAAGGTCTGCATGATGCCGATGACCTCCTTGATGCGGGAACTCAGGTAGCTGTAGATGAAGAGCGCCGGGATCGCGACGGCCAGGCCGGCCACCGTGGCGAGCAACGCGCCGGCGATGCCGGGCGCAATCGAGTTGATCTCGACCTCACCCGTCTGCGCGATTACGGCGAACGTGATCATGACGCCGATGACCGTGCCGAGCAGTCCGAGGTAGGGGCCGCCGGCGATGCCGATCGTGAGGAAGACGAGGTGGGAGTTGAGCTTGTGCACGCCGTGCACGAGGCCGGTGTCGAGGCTGGCCTTGATCGCCTGGATCGAGCGGTTGGACAGGCCGTTGAAGTCGTCGCCCGACCGCGCGATGCGCTGGCGGATTTCCTCCGCCCCAATGTGGTAGATCTGATAGATCGGCGATTTGCGCAGGAACCGCTGCGCCGCCGGCGTGGCCGCGCCGCCCAGGCTCTTGATGCTCTCCGCGTCGTTGTGATCCAGCAGCGTGAGGTCGCCCGAGAGGTGGCTCCACCGCTTCATGAACTCGTCGTTGCCCTTCTTGAGCTGACTGAGGAACACGAGCTTCTGGATCGCGACGACCCAGCCGACGATGGCCAGCACCGCGCAGAGGAAGATGACGACCCAGCCGTCGAAGGTGAGCGACTTGGAGATTGTGCCCAGCAGCGAGAGCTGCTTGGTGAACTCATTCTGCCCGCCGCCGCCGCTCGCCTCGTCCTCGCCAACCTGCACGAGCTTCTCGGCCGCCGTGCCGCCGGCCTGGTTGATCGCCGCGAATTTCACGCCGCCCTCGCCTCGCGCCGCGCGGGTGAGTTCCAGCTCGTCGATCTCGCCGATGAACCCGGCCACCGCCCCGCCGGGACCCGCGCCGAGGCTGGCCGGGCCGCTGAGCGCGGGCAGCGCGACGTTCAGCACGCCGGCGCTTTTCCCGCCCACGTAAAGCGTGAGCGTGCTGTCCTTCGCCACGACGGCGAGATGCGTCCACGCATCGAGGGTGAGCGGCACGGAGGACGTCACCCGCTGCGGGCCGGCCGCCGTCGTCACCACGACGTAGGGCGCGCCATTGGCCACGCCGATTCGCAGGCCCTTTTGGTCGTAAAGCACCGCGTCGGACTGCGCCACCGTCTGCTTCACCCACGCGCTCCACGTCACCGCCTCACCCGCCGCCACGGCGAGCGTCGGCGAGGCCGGAATCACGATCGGCTTGTCGCCCAGCAACCGCAGGCCGCCCGCGATCAACGCGCCCTCGCTCGCCGTCCCCGCCGTCTCGGCGTTGTTCTTGTTGCCGGAGGAATCCACCGCCGGCGCGCCCCGGTCCGCGAAATGATACACCAGCGCCGTGTCCCCGGCATACGGCGGCTTCGCGTCCTTCTCGGGCTTGGCCTCGGGATTCCCGTAGTAAAGCCACACGCTCGTCTGCCCGCCGGGCTTGATCTCCGGGACCTTCACCCACACGAACGCCTCGTTCAGCAGCCCGTCGAATTTCTCGACCTGGCTCGGCAGCACCGTCTTGTCATCCGCCGCCACGAACCGGATGTCGCTCCCGTCGTCCTTCGCCGACGTGAAGGCAAAATTGCCGTCGTGCAGCCGCACCAGCACCGTCGCCCCACCAATCGGCCCCGCGATCTCGGTCCCCGCCGCGCTCGTGTCGATGGTGATTTTCTTGCGCGTGCTCCAATCGGGATTCCACCACGCCTGGGCGCGCGGCATCAAACCAAGGACAAGGACGATGAACAGGATTCGGATCATAAAAATTTTAGAATTCGCCCCAGATGCGGAACGTCAGCAGCACGCTGCCCGCCTGGGAATTGATCTGGCTGATCAGCGGCACGCCCGCGTCGAGCGAGCCGTTGAAATGCTTGAGGAACTGCACCCGGCTGCCCGCGCCGACGCTTGCAAGGTCGAACCGCGATTGCTGCTCCGGCAGCGGGTCGTTGAGCGTGAGCGAGCCGCCTTCCGTGAAGCCGTAAACGCGCCATTCGTCGATCCCGAGCACCTTCGGCAACGACGGACTCCGCAGCTCGAAGGACCCAATCAGCGCGCTGTCGCCCAGCACTTCGCTCTCGAGATAGCCGCGCACCGTGTCGAGGCCGCCACCACTGAACTCCTCGCTGTCAACCAGCGGATAAGCCGACGCCTGCCCCTGCACCTGTCCGTAAACCTGGAAGCCCAGCGGCAGGTCGTGCGTGTGCGACAGGCTGCCCCGCAGATAAATGAACGAGCCGTCCGCGTTGTAGCGGCGATTGTCGAACTCCTCGGTGCTACTGCCCGCGCCGCGCGTGCCCGCCACGACGCTCGCGCTCAACTCCGTCGTGGAATCGGCATTCGCCAGCGCCGCGTTGTATTCCAGCGTGATCGGATAATACGTGATCGGCGAGCCTGTCGCCGTGTCCCCGAGGATGAGGTCCTGCGCGAGATGCTTGTAATCCACCCCCAGGCTCAGCGAGTGGTAGAAGCCGGTCGTGTTCGGCGCCGGCAGCGTGAACATCAGCCGGAAACCCGCCGTCTGCCCGTCGCCCACCGACGAACCCCCGCCCAATGTCGAGACGTTGCTGTTCTGCTTCGTCCCCTGCACGAGCAGGCTGAACCAATCCACCCCCGGGATGCGCGCGATGTAAAACGCCGAGTAGATCGTCGCGTCCGACAGCCGCTCGGGCGCAATCTGGAAGCTGAATCCGAGGGTGTGCCCAAGCTGCCAGAGATTCGTGTAATTGATGGAGCCATTCAGCCGCAGCGGCGTCGTGTTCGCGCTATACCGGTTGTTGAGCTCGAGGCTCCCGTGCAGCGGCAGCGTGTCCTTCACGTTCAAATCGACATCCACCGTCCCGGGCTCCACTCCCGGCCGCAGCGTCGGCGTGATCCGCCGGTCCGGCAGCTGGTTGAGCGACACGATCTCCCGCGCCACTTGATTGAAGTTCGGCACCCCGCCCTCCGCCAGCGACGGCACGCCGTTCCGAATCTGCTCCAGCGAAAAATACCGCGACCCCTTCACTCGCAGCCGGCCCACCGTGTTCTCGTTCACCTGCAGGAACACCACGCCCCCGCGCACGTCCTGCTTCGGGATCTCCACCGACACGCTCTGGTATCCCTTCTCCTGATACGCCTTCTCCAACGCCGCCCGCGCCCCCTCGACGTCCTCCGCGCTCCGCCCCGGACCCAGATACGGATACACCACCTCGCCAATTTCCTCCGACCCCAGCTGCTTCGCCCCCTTGACGCGATACTCCTGGATATACGTCGTCTCACCCGCGCCCGCCGCCGCTTCCGCGCCGCGAACCCAGCGCACGCAAAGCAGAGCGACCATCCCGAGGATGGCCCCCAACAACGGCGCGCGTCGCGCAAACGAATGGGCAATGGTGTTCAATGGAAAGGCGACGTGATTAATCGTTATTTAAAAGTTGTCAACCTCGGAGCGGCAAAAGGCGCGAGGCATGGCCGTATCGGAAAAGACCATGCAACGCGCGCCGGTTAGAAAATGACGCGTGCGTTCCTAACGCAGGCCGCCGCCAAGAACTGAGCCGCAAAATGTGACAAATCCGTCACATTCCCGCGGGGGCGATGCCCTTGGGATTTGTTGAAAGCTCAGAAGAGGTCCGTCGCGCAGCCTCGCGAGAGTTCGGGAAATCCTTTGATGATCGATATTGCGACGTCGGCGTCGTTCCCGCGTTTGCTCGGCGCCAGCGCGCGTTTGAATTTTCCGGGGTGATCTGCGCTGGCGGATCGGCGACGCTCACGCGACGGCAAGAGCCTTGGGACGTGATCGCGTAGCTCTCTCTCTCGCCGTAAATTCCGCTGCTCCCGCGGATGTCCCCGTCTCCTCCCGCGCCAAGCCTTCGATTTTCCGTTTGCCCTTGGCGGCCCAGTAACGGGGATGTTTGTCGCCATTATCCAACGCTGACATTTTCATCCCTCCGCAAAAAATTTTTGGAATTAATATTGACTGAATTGGTCGTATAAACCATTCCTCGAATAACGATTGAATAGATCGTTTTTACCCAGCTCACCGGTTGGGGATGGCTTTTCGGGGTTCCGCCGCGCGCCACAGGTGGGCGGCGGGGCTCCGAACCATCGAAACTCTAAAAACCTGAAAAACATCACCGCATGAAAATCAAAACCTTCGCGATTACGGCGCTCCTCGCCGCCGGGGTCGCCCTCACCGGTCAGTCGGCAAAAGCCGCATATGGCTACACCCCGGGAGACATCTTCCTCGGCTTCCGCGCCCTCGGCGGCACGGGCGCCACGCAGGACTACGTCGTCAACATTGGCCAGTTTTCGCTCTACACCACGGGCAACAGCTTCACGATCGGCACCGTCGGGACCGACCTCACGGCCGTCTTCGGTGCCGGTTGGAATACAAATCGCGGCGAAGGCAATGGCGTCCTCTGGAGCGCGATCGGCACTCCCTACAATACCGGCAGCGACCCGAAGACCATCTTCGTCTCCAAGCCCCAGTCGAGCGCGACCGAGTTCCTCGGCAAATCGCCCATCGCCTCGATGCAGACGATCACGAATATTCAGGATGTCGCGAGCGGGTATCTCCTCAGCGGCGCGAACGCCAGCAACGCCGCCGGCACCATTCAGGGAGTGAGCGATGGCAACAGCTGGGACTCGAAGTTTCAATTCGTGTCCAACCTGGACTTCAATCGCTTCGACAACATCGAAGGAGACTTTTCGGGCGGTGTGAACTCATCGGACGCCGTGCTGGACCTCTTCCAGATCGATCCGGTCAACGGCTCCGCCTCCGTCCTGCTCGGGAGCCTGAGCATTTCCTCGTCCGGCGTGGTGAGCTTCACCGCGGTGCCCGAGCCCTCGACCGTCGCCCTGGTCGGAATGTCGATCGCCACCGGCCTCGTCCTGCTCCGCCGCCGTCGCCCCAATCGCGCCTGATCCCCTTTCCATCCACTCATCGCAAATCGAAAAAACATGAAAACCACATCTTACAAGGCTCTCCTCCTCGGAATCGTCGGCCTCACCCTGGGCCACTCGCTCACCGCCGCCACCACGATCTACCTCGCCGGCTCGAACGGCGACCGCACCGCCACACAAACAGCCATCGGTAATCTCCTCACTGGTGCGACGTTCGTCGGCAGCGCCGCCCCGACCTCCGCGAACTACGGCATCTGGACCGGCACTTACAACACCGAGACCTACAAGATCAAAGTCTCCTTCATCGGTGCGACCGGCGCCATCAAGGCTCTCGCCGGCAATCAGACGGTGGGCTTCCTGCCGGATACCGCGACGGGGCAGAGCAGCGCAAACGACCTCGGAAACTCCGCGACCTACACCGCCGGTACGCCCGACGCGGAGGTCCCGAGCTTCATCGTCTCGTCGAACTTCCAGTCCACCACGCCCTACAGGGGCCTCTACCAAGGGGTCACCTACGCCACGCTGATCGACAGCCTAACGGGCGTCATCCCTCTGAAATACGTCGCCAGCCCGGGCTTCCCCGCCGCGGGGGCCAACATCACGACGCAGCTCGTGCAGTCGCTCTACACCACCGGCGCCCTTCCGCTGGCCCTCTTCACCGGGTCGAGCGCGGATGAGGACAAAGTGGTCTACGCCCTTGGCCGCAACACCGATGCCGGCCAGCGCTACATCACCCTCACCGAGGCGGGTCTTGGCGTGAATCAGTCCGTGAAACAATACAAGCCCGTCATCTCCGGGGCGACCACCTCGGGCAGCCTCACCTATGGCGGCACGGTCACCTCGCACGCCCTGTGGCCGCGCGAGACCGTGAGCGGGGTGGATAGCGTCACCCCGGGCAACAGCGGCTTCACCACCGGCGCGAATCTCGCCCCGGCGCTCACCGCCACCCTGAGCACCGCCGCCGCGCAGACCTTCAATGGCACCGGCACCGCCGGTTATTACATTGGCTACCTCACCGTCGGTGACGCGAATACTCGCGTGCTGGGCGGGTCGGTTCCCGTCGCCAATCGCGGCGTGGAATTGAAATACAACGGCGTGACCGAAAGCGACGCGGCCATCCAGGAAGGCCAATATACCCTCTGGGCCTATTCCCACATTCTGCGCCGTTCGACGCTCACCACGGGCACCATCTTCAACTTCTACACCGCGCTCAAAAACCGCATCACGAGCACGGACGCGGCCTCGGCCGGCATCCTGATCGGTGGATTGAACGTCTCCCGTGACGGCGAGGGCGCTCCGGTCCTGCCCACTTACTTCTAACCCTGCGGTGGAGTCCGCCCCGATTGGAGGCGGATTCCCAAACTCAAAACCACCCGGTGCGTTCTTCCCGTTCGCTCCGGGTGTTTTCCTTTCTTCCGTAAACGATGAAAACCAAAACCATCCTCACCGCCTCGGTCGCCTTGAACGCCCTGCTGATCGGCTCGGTGGGATATTTCTGGATCGGGCGCTCCGGTCCGACAAACCTTCCACTTTCTCCCGTCGTCGCGAAATCAACGGCTCCCGTCCCGGCCCCTTCCGCCGTTGCCCCCCGAGACCCCGAGCCTGTTTCCTTTTCCACCGACGCGGCCGTTCCGGTCCCTTCCTCACCGGCGACGGCACCCGTCATCGCGTTTCCCGGCCGGATGGTCCCGATCGCGACAACCTCGAACAACCCCACGTCGCCGACCGCGGACAGCGCTTCGGCCAGCGTGCCCGTGAATTCCTTCGCCCCGGGGAATTCGCTGCATTTCCGCGGCATGCGCGTCGCCGTCGTCGAAAACCTCGGCACAGGCCCAGCCGGTCAGCCTGGCCTGGCGGTTGACGTCACACCGGAAGCGACCGCTCCGACCACGGGATCGGAAGTAACCTCCCCAAACGACAATTCGTCCGCCTCGGCGGCCAATGACGCGACCGCTTCCGCCGAACCGTCAACCGCCAGCCGCCGCTCCTCGGCAACCGGAGTTTCTGCCACCGCCATCGACGCTACCGACGTCGCGGACTCCGCCACCGTCCCGACCGATCCGACCAGCGAAACTCCGCGCCGTTCCCGGCTGCAGGTCTTCACGCCCGAGGAAAATCTTTTTCGCGCCAAATGGGGCTGGGCGGCGTTCGACCTGATGCGGCGCGAGGCGGCTCGCGAAGCCGCCAACCGCGAGACAGCCGCAAATTAACGGGATGGCGTCGCGACCGGTGCTTTCACCGCCGCGGTGAACCCCCGCGCGAGCCGCTTGCCTTCGGCGAGCTGGGTGGGCGTGAGGGCTTTCTCCACGGCCGGCAGCAAATTCTGAGCGGTGATTTCCCCCGCCGCGCTGCTTACCGCGAGCCAGGCGTAGGCTTTTACGAGATCCGAATCGACGCCTTTTCCCTCGTAGTAGAGCCGGCCGAGATTGCTCTGCGCCTTCGCGTTTCCGGCGCGGGCCGCCTCCTCGTAAAGCTTCGCCGCCTCCACCTCGTCGGCTTTGTCCGCAAACTCGCGCTCGTAGAGCACACCCAGGGCATTCCGCGCCGCCACGTTGCCCTGCGCGGCCGACTTGCCCAGCCATTTGGCCGCCTCTTTGGAGTCCTTCTCGAAGCCGGACTCGCCCGCGAAATACAACTCTCCGAGGCGCTGTTGCGCCCCGGCGTCGCCCTGCTCCGCGGCGCGTCGATACCACTCCGCCGCCTCCTGGACGTTCTGAAGCGGAGGGGCTTCGCTGGCGAGAAGATCGCCAAGCGCGACCTGCGAACGAACGGTCCCTTGCTCCGCGGATTTTCGCAGCCATTTGATGGCTTCCGCCCGATCGATCTTCACGCCGCGGCCCTCGGAATACATCAGACCGAGATTGTGCTGCGCCTTGAAGTTGCCCTGCTCCGCCGCCTGGCGAAACAGCGCCGCGGCTTTCTGCGCATTCTTCGGCACGCCGTTGCCATTGAGGTAGGCGCGGCCGAGCAGAAAATCCGCGTCGTCCTTGGCGGCGGGATCGGCGGCCAATGCGGAGACGGCGAAAAAAGCCGAGGCGAGCAGAAGAGGAAGGCGGAATTTCATCGGGGTGGAAATCGGAGGAATTTTAGAGCGAGGCAGAATCGTCGCCGCCGCCGTAGCCGAGCACTTCGACGGTGATGTCGGACGGCGTTTCGTCCGGCGCGGTCTGCTGGCGGGCCTGGTTTGCCACGCTGCTGGCCGCGCTGTTCGCAGCACCGGCGGCGTTCGAGGCCGAAGTGAGGCCGGCGATGTTCGGCGCGGCGACGACGGGCGCGGATGGCACGCCGCTCGTCGTGCCGGCAACGGTGATGTTGCTGGCGTTCAAGACGCGGGTCGCGGCGATGTGGAGATTGCCGGAAACCCGAATGCCGGCGTCGCCCGCATCGACCACGCCGGTGGGCGCAATGAGGTCCACGTCGCCCGGGGCCACGCCGGCCACGGTCGCCAGCACGCCGATGCCGCCGCCGGTCGAGAGGCCCGCGAGGTCGGTCTGCACGTCGGCGCTTTGCGGATCGATGAGCACGCGCGTGGGCGGCGCGGACTTTACGGTCTTTGCTGCGGCGCCGGCGGCAATGTTTCCCTCGGAGGACCAGATGACCATGTCGCCGCCCTTGAGGGTAAAGATGCGGCCGATCCCGATATCGACGTCGCCCCGGGTGAAGATCGAAACGTTGCCGCCGCTTTCCGTGACAATGCCGGGCGGAACCAGCGGGTTGCCCACGGTGCTGTTCGCCAGGCGCAATTCGCCGCGCGGGACGAAGAGCGCGATGTCGCCGCCGCTCTTGGTGCGGATATCACGGGAACGCGTCAGGATATTCCCCGTAATCGGCGCGCCGTTGTCGTCAATGGTGGGAAACAACGCGGCGATTGCGGCGAAGCCCGTCGCGTAATCGCTCACGCCGGCATTGTTCGCGGCGACATGGGCCCGCCCCGCGTCACGCAGCACAAGGTAGAACGCCTCGAGCGCCACCCGGTCGCGCTCCTCCACCGGCAGGGCCGCAAACGTCGTCGGCGTGAGCTTGGGATCGATCTCGTGGAGATAACCCACCGCGCCCGGGCCGGTGAGGAAGTCCGCGACGAAGGCGTCGAAATCCAGCGTGCTGTCGGCGAGGCCTGCCGCGGGGCCAATGCCGGCCCCGGCCACGATTCTCGCCCCGTCGGCGCCAAGGAACGGATTGCGCGCGTTGCCGATCGTGGTGATGCCGGTCGCCGTGCCGTCCGCGTTGCTGGCTCCCGTGCCAAGGTCGAGGTTGCGGCCGGCAAGCACTTCGAGCGTGCCCGGACCGCTGACCTGGATGTCGCCCGAGAGCGGCGCCTGGTCCGTAAAGTTCACGAGGTTTCCGGGGGCCGCAGCCGCGACTCGCGATGGCGTGCTCGCGTTGTAGGCCAGGAGATTCCGGCCGGCGGCCACGATGCTGATGTCCTCCGCGGCGACGTTTTGCACGTAGAGGCCGACGTCGCTCACGTCCTGCCCGGCGATCACGCGCGCCGCCTTCGGGGCAAAGAGCGTGAGCCCGGAGATGTCCCCCGTCCGCGCGTAGAGCCGCACCGGCGATTTGTCGCCGGCGTGGAGCGGACCCGGCGCATGGAGGGCCTGCCGCACCTCCAGCACGCTGTCGGTGGCGCCCGTTTCGCGAAAGGCCGCATCCGTGGCGGACAGGAAATCGTTCAATGAAGTCTTCGCAGCGAACGACGCGGTGCCGACGATGTTTTGATACGCGAATGGCGAGGTGATGCCCGGAATGACGGCGGGCGACGCGTCGGAGACATTGATGACGCTCGCGCCCCAGAACGTCGTCTCGACCCCGTCGAGCGAGCCCACGCCGTTCGGCTGCAAGCCGTTGATCGACCCTCCGGCCGCAAGGTCAAGCGTGCCCCGGGCGGCCGGCGACAACACGAGTCCTCCCACCACATCGATGTCCCCTGCGAATGCCGTGGCGCGAACGGTCGGCGGCAGCAGGGCGGAGACCGTGCCGAAGGCGTTCACGCTGGTCTCGCCGATGCGCAACCACGGCTGCGCGTAGGAGGCGCCCTTCACCGACGAAGTCGCGCTCGAGAGCACGAACTGCTCCTGGAGCCAGGCCTGGAGCAGCGGCGTAACGTTGCCGCCGCTATTGTCGCCCGCCCGCGTGGAGGCCTGCCGCAAGGTGACATCGCCGCCCAGCGAGAGCACGTCCACGCCGCTGGTGGACGCGTAGGTCGAGAAATACGTCTTGTAGAGCGCGCCGTTGTTGATGCTCGCGGGCAGCAGGAAAGGATTGGCCACCGGGCCGAGCAGGACGTTGCCGCGGGCCGACACGTCGAAGCCTCCCTTGCCCAGGAACAACGTCGTCGGCAGCCAAGCCAGATCCGGTCGCGTGCTCAACGTGGTGCCATCCGAGGGAAAGGCGCGCGTGGCGTTTGTGAGGATTTGCGCTCCGGCCCGCAACGTGCCCTGGCCGCGCTCGACGTAATAAACGCCTCCGTCGATGTTTCGGCCGGCCTGCACGGTCACGTCGCCACCGCCGAGTTCGACGAGCGCGGCGGCATCGGGCCGGCCTTTCGGCATGCGGGCGTTCGTGGGCGCGACGGCATCGACGTTCGCCACGTCGTGTCCGGCCACGAAGCGCACGTCGCCGCCGCCGAGCGCGCCGACTCCCTCGAAGAAGTTCGAGAAATCCACCCACCACGTCGTGGACTGCGTGTCGAGTGGCGCCAGCGGGTCGATTTTCCGCGCACCGGTTCCGAACTCGCCGGTGAGCGGATCGATCTGCCCTCGGCGATACAGCCAGTTGTTCGGCATCTGCAACTCGGAATCGGCGACGAGTTCGCCATCGCGAATCGTGTAGTGGCCGATGTCGTTCCGGGCCGCGATGCGCACGTTTCCGCCACCGAAAGTGTATTGCGCGTGGGAGGCGGGGTCCTGCTGGCTCACGCCCAGAGCGTTGCTACCGTTGCCGCCGCTGAGATCGAGATTCGGCACGTCGAACGTCCCGCCGAGCGTGGCATCCGCGACCGCCGTGCCCGCGGTGTAGATCGCGGCGAACTGGTTGAGCAACCGCACGTCGCGCCCGACCGCGATGTCGATGTCGCCGGAGCCCGTGCGGATCACTTGATAGCGGTTCTTCGTGTTGTTGCTTCCGCTGCCACCGCCGGTGATCGCACGGAAGGTCGTCGCATTTTTTCCGCCGCTGACGGCATTTGCGCCGTTGTCCTTGCCGAGACGCAGAGAACCGGAATCGGGCCCGAGGCTGGACAGCGGCTGCACGCGATGGAAATCCGCCGCCGCGAAATCCGCACCCGCCACGAGCCGATACGACCACGACTGGGCATTCCCGGGCAGCAGCGGATTGAAGGGCAGCAAATCCGCGCGGTAGGCCTCGTTCGGGATTGTGATGGCGAATCCGTCCTGCAGCGCGTTGTAGAAGATCAGGTCGCCGGCGGCGCGCAGCGTGAGAACCCCTGGCACGCTGCGCGGCCCGAAGCGGAAGGCGTCCAGATTCCAATCGTTGCTCACCCGCGACGTCTCGCCCGTGCCGAGCGTGAGGTCGCCAGAGGAATTGATCAGCTCCGCCCCGGGACGAATCGTCAGCACGGTCGCAAGGCCGGCGTTGCCCCCGAGGACGCGGTCCAACATGGCCGTGTAGCTCGCGGTGGCGGGCTGACCGGCATCTCCCGCGAAGGTGATGCCGTCGGCCTTCACCTGGTTTCGCACGGTCGCGTCGATCGTTCCTCCCGAGTCCGAGAGATCGTAAATTCGATAGCCCTCGACGACGATACTCGACGCGTCGCGAATCGTGGCTCCGATGGCCGCGACTTGCAGATCGTCGCCGGCGGCGTTCTGCGGGGCGCGGAGGTGCAGCGTGCCGGTGAAGCGACCGAGCACCGCGCTCTGGTCGTTCGCGGAAGCCACCGACAGATCGATCTTCGAACCGGCCTGCAGATCGAGCGTAGCCGCCGCGTCGAAGGCGCCGTTGATCTCCGCGCCCGCTTCCAACGTGATGGCGCCGCCTTTGCCGGCATGACTGAAATCCCGACCGGCCGCCGTCAGCTCCGCGCCGGGCGCCAGCACCAGATCGCCCGCGGCGCTCAGCGCGATCGTCCCGCCCGTCGCTCCGGACGCATCCACCGTGCCCGTCACGCGAATGGAACCGGCATCCGCCGACAGTGCAAAATTCCGCGCGACCGCGTTGCCGCCGAGCACGACGTCGCCGGTGCGGACGCGGAAGTCACGCGACTCCGTGAAGCCACCGTCGTTCAGCTCGGCATTGATTGCCACGGGCGACGCCAGGCTGAGCGTGTCGAGGGCAAACGAACCGCCCGTTCCGTCCTTGCCTGCGTCGCCCTTGAGGGAGCCGTCGAGCACCGCGGCGCCGCCCAGCGAATCGATCACCAGCCGGCCTGCGTTGCCGCCGCGAGCATCCGCCGCCACCGCGAGAGTGCCGCTCTTTTTCAGCACGATGCGACCGGCGTCCGCCGTGAGCGTGATGTCACCGGCGTCGGTGGTCTTGACCAGATCGTTGAACGTCTGCGCCGTGCCGCCGACGTCCAGCCGGCCCGCAATCGTCACGTCGCCCGTGATCGCCCGCAACGTCAGCGCGCCACTCGGAAGATAAATATCGGAGGCCACCGCGACGCCCGTTCCGCCCTGCAGCGCGAGGCTCGCCCCGAGTCCGGCATCCACGAGTTCGCTGGCGCGACCGGCGGAAAGCACGCGCAGGTCGCCACCCGCGCGGATGCCGTGCGTGGCCAGCGCCTCGGCCGAAATGCGCGGCGTGCGCGTCGTGAGGTCATTCTGCACGATCAGGTGGCCGTTCTTCTCGAGTCGGATGCCGCGCGAGGCGTCGAGTTCGACGGAGGCATATTGGTCGATGTCGATGCGGCCGCGGCCGAGCGTGAGCGTTTGCGCGCGGAACCGCAGCGACCCACTCGCGGCCTGCGTCGCGCCCGGCTGCGTGGCGAGACCGGCGTTGTCGAGCAGGAGCGAATCGGCGGAAATGTCGGCGGCGCCTTCGCCAGTCTGGAAGCCGCGAATCTCGCCGGCGTGCAGCGCCAGCGCGCCATCGAGGCGAAATTTTCCAGCGCCGTAAAAGTCGAGCGAGGAGTAGCTCAGGAGTGACAGCGAATCGCTCCCCGCGAGGTCGCGCAGGGCCCGGCCGCCAAGCACCAGGGCCGAAGAGGGATCGATGTCGGCCTTCGAGTCGAGACGCACCGCGATGCGACCGGCGTCGAGCGACACGGCGTCGCCGAGTAGGCGGGCGCGCGGATCAAGCGACATCGCGTTGCTGGAGTCGAGCGTGAGGCTTGCACCGGACAGCCGCGCGCCGGCGCCGACGGTGAACTGCGCGGTGCCGGCGACGGTGACGTTCGTGCGCGTAATCGCCGCGCTCTCGTCGCTGCTCACCCGCAGCAACGCGCCGTTTCCATCGACCAGCAAAGGATCGGCGATGCGCGTGAGCCGGCCGCTCTGCGCGATCTCGGACCGCGGCGCGAGCGTGAGCGCATCGCTCGCCGCGAGAATGATTTCCGGCGCGGTGAGCGGCGTGCCGGCGTTGTCCACCGTGATGCGGCCCGTGTTGACCTCGACCGTCGTGCCGTCCTCGGTGGTCCGACGAATGCCGCCGATGAGCAGGCTTTCCGCGTCCCAGCCGCTCAGCACGCCAGCCTCGAGCACAAGCGCATCCTTCGGCGCGGTGCGCAGCGCCTTCGCCCCGGCGATCAGGATGTCCGTCTCGCTGCTGATGTCGATGAACGCCCCGCGCCCGTCGGCAATCGATTGTCCGCGCACCGCGCCGCGAAGTTGAAGGGCCTCGGTGGCCTGGAAGACGAGATGGCCCGCGTCGCGGGGCGGCACGGGAATGGTCGCATTTTGTTCGACCGCGGCAGCGCGCAGAAACTCGTTCGCGGAAAGATCGACGTAATTCGCCCGGGCTCGGAAGACGTCCGCTGGCGCGACCTCGAAGCGCGTGAATTGCGCGGGCGCGGTGGGATTCGCAAGTCCGTTGAATCGGTAGCCGGCCACGAGGCTGGAGCCATCAGCCAACGCGAGCGTGCCCATCGCCGCGCCGCTCTTCGGCGCCACGAGCACCGCGCCGGGCAGCAGGGCGTAACGCGCGGGCAACAGCGTGTAGGCGCCAGCGGCGAGCCCGGTGCTGGCCCCGAGATAGACCTGATCGCCGACGCGAAGGCCTGCGTTCACGTAACCGGCGGCCTGCGACGCGGGATCCGTGGCGTCGGCGAGAAGGTTCGTGGCGAGCGGGCTGTCATTGAACGGCGCGTAGGGCGCGTAGTTGGCAGAGTATCCGGGAATGACCGCGAAACTCCCCTCGGCGGCGAGAATGTCCTCAGTTCCGCCGTTGCCGGGCACCCAGCGATACGCGGTGAGGTCGCCACCGCCCCGCAGATCGATCTGTGACTTTCGTGCGGTCGTGATTTTTGCCGCCGAGAGCGAGACATTCTTCGTCGGCAATCCCGTGGACGTCACGTCCTCCCCGGTCGGCGCGATCCACGAATTTCCGTCGATGCTTACGCCGTAGGGAATGAGCGTGCCCTCGTCGGTAAGCGGATCCACCGCCGAAACGGACGTGACGCCATGCCGGCCAAGGACCAACCGGCGGGTGATCGGAAAATTCGCGTTCGGGCCGGCGATGAGGTCGTTCGGACGGTCGCCCGTGCCGTCCCAGCCGAGGTTGATCGTGCCCATCGGCGCGCGCAGCGTGCCGTCCTGCCGGATGTGGCTCGCGTAAAAGCTCAGCTCACCACCCGCGGAGAGCGGCAGCGGTCGCACGCCCGAGGCTTGGATGCGCACGGATCCCACGCCCGGCGCGGCGCCCGCCTTCGCCATCGGATAATCATAGGCGACGACGGTGAACTTCTGGGCCGTGGGCGTGTAGATTTGCCCGGCGCGGAACAACAAGTGCCCGGCGATGTTCAACGTGCCCGCGCCCCGAATATCGCCGCCGTCCGCCAGGAAGTCGGCGCGCCCAATGCCGCGCAGCGAAAGATTGCCGATGTCGATCAAGCTGGCGCGCACCGTAAGTCGGCCGGGGCCGTGGACCGGCGCGAAATTGATCGGCACCTGCGCGGTGCCAAAGGGCGTCGGATCCTGGCTCGCCAGGATTGGCGCCTTAAAGGGCGTGCCGAGCGCGACGTAGGGCGCGGCGATATCCACCGTGTCGTCGGCGTAGATCACGCCGCCCGTGCCGACCTTGATACTGCCGGGCGCCTCGATCGC
>JGI24033J26618_1000056_pt1 | contig 16320 bp, 13 predicted proteins | sample KBSMisM7withPhiX_FD_26618 | JGI IMG/M metagenome (IMG submission 26618)
CCCCGCCGGCCCGCCGCCAATCACCGCAATCATCATTTCGCATTTCCCATTTCCAATTTCGCATTACCCTTTCCGCCCAGTGCTTACGATTCGCAAACTCAAGAAAACCCTCGGCGGCCGCACGCTTTTCGAGGACGCCGCCATGCAGGTCAACTACGGCGAACGCGTCGCCCTCGTCGGTCCGAATGGCGCCGGCAAGTCCACGCTCTTCGGCCTCATCCTCAAGCGCGATGAGCCCGACAGCGGCACGATCGAACGCGACGAGTGGACCATGATCGGCCATCTCGCGCAGGAAGGCGAAGCCATCGGCGAGGAAACCGTGATGGACGTCGCCACCGGCCGCGCGGGTGAAGTCCCCGCCCTCGAGAAACAGCTCGCCGAGATGGAAGCCGCCGGCGACGTCGAGAGCGCCGAGTATCAGGAAGCCACGAACAAGCACACCGCCCTCGTCGATCCCAAGGTCGAAGCGAAGGCCAAGAAAATCCTCGCCGGCCTCGGCTACCGCGAGAGCGATTTCGAGCGCAAGGCGAAGGAGCTCAGCGGCGGCTGGGTGATGCGCGCCCACCTCGCCCGTCTGCTCGTGATGGAGCCCGACCTCCTGCTCCTCGACGAACCAACGAACCATCTCGACCTCCTCTCGCTCCTCTGGCTCCAGCAGTATCTCAAGACCTACAGCGGCGCCGTCCTCCTCATCTCGCACGACCGCCAGTTCATGGACGAGATCATCGAGACGGTTTACGACATCGCGGACCAGCGCCTCGTCCAATACACCGGCAACTACACCGCCTACCTCGAGCAGCGCGAGCAGCGCTACGAGCAGCAGAACGCCGCCTACAAAAACCAGCAAAAGCAGATCGCGAATCTCCAGGAATTCTACGACCGCTTCCGCCAGGTCGCGTCAAAGGCCTCGCAGGCCATGAGCAAGCTCAAGGAAATCGAGCGCATGGAACTCATCGAGAAGCCCACGCCGCCCAAGAAGCCCTTCCGCTTCCAGATTCCCCAGCCGCCCCGCGGCGGGCAGCGCGCGATTTCCCTCGAAGGCATCCACATGGCCTACGGCGCGACGAAGGTCTATGAAGGCCTCGACCTCACCATCGAACGCGGCGAACGCACCGTCCTCGTCGGTCCGAATGGCGCCGGCAAATCCACGCTCCTCAAGATTCTCGCCGGCGTGCTCGAGTTCCAGAAGGGCGTCCGCAACGAAGGCCACAACGCCAAGATCGGCTACTTCAGCCAGCACCGCGCCGCCACGCTCGACTCCGCGAAGACCGTCCTCGAGGAGGTCATGGCCAGCAACGGCGAGCTGAGCGAGAACGAAGCCCGCGGCATTCTCGGCTCCTTCCTCTTCCGCAAGGACGAGATCTACAAAAAGACCGGCGTGCTGAGCGGCGGCGAAAAGACGCGCCTGAACCTCATCAAGTTCCTCGTCGATCCGCCGAACCTGCTGCTCATGGACGAGCCCACGACGCACCTCGACATCCACACCGTCGAGTCGCTCATCCTCGCGCTGGAGAAATACGAGGGCACACTCGTCTTCATCAGCCACGACGTGCATTTCATCCGCCACCTCGCCACGAAGGTGCTCCACGTGAATGCCGGCACCGTCACGCCCTACCCCGGCGGCTACGATTACTTCCTCGAAAAAACCGGCGCCCTCGGCAACGACCGCGCCGCCATCACGGCCAGCTAAGCGGCGAAATCCCGGATCGGGAAAAGCCGGCTTGTCAGTTTCGCCGCGTTGCGGCATTCCATGCAGGCATCCATGAAAATTCCCCACCTGATCGCCGGCACCCTCGCACTCGTCGCCCTGGCCGGTTGCGGCGACGGCGGCGGACCTTCCGTCAAAATCGGCCTGAACACCGAACTCACCGGCGAAATGCCCGCCGTCGGCGCCTCGTCGAAAAATGCCGCCGAGCTCTTCACCAGCCAGCTCAACGCCGCGGGCGGCATCCCGATTGGCGACAAGAAACTCCCGCTCAAGCTCGTGATCGGCGACAACGGCGCGAAGGCCGACCAGGCCGCCGCCATCACCCAGCGCCTCATCTCGCAGGACAACGTGCTTGCGATGATCGGCCCCGACGCCAGCGCCTGCGCCATTCCCGCCAGCGAAATCGCCGAGAGCCTCAAGTGCCCGATGATCTCGCCGTGGTCCACGAACCCGAAGACCACGCTCGACACGACCACGGGCAAGCCCAAGTCCTACGTCTTCCGCGCCTGCTTCACCGACACCTTCCAGGCCGGAGTGCTGGCGAAGTTCGTACTCAATAATCTTCACGCGAAGACCGCCGCCGTCCTCTACGACGTTGCCAGCGAGGCCCCGAACGGCCAGGCGACGCTGTTCAAGGAAACCTTCGAGAAGAACGGCGGCAAGATCGTCGGCTTCGAGACCTACACGACCGGCGACCGCGATTTCTCCGCCCAGCTCACCAAGATCAAGGCCACAAATCCCGAGGTCATCTTCCTGCCCGCCTATTACAACGACGTGCCGCTCATCGCCCAGCAGGCCCGCCGCCTCGGCATCACCGCCCCGTTCGTCGGCAGCGATGCCTGGAGCTCGCCCGAGATCATCAAGCTCGGCGGCGCCGACATCGACGGCTCGTATTTCTGCAACCACTACTCCACGCAGATCGCCACGCCCGTCGCGCAAAAATTCATGAACGATTACCAGGCCAAATACGGCCAGGCCCCCGATGACGTCGCCGCGCTCACCTACGACGCCTTCGGGCTGCTCGTCGAAGCGGTGAAGGCCGGCGGCAAGTTGGATCGAGCTGCCATCCGCGACGCCCTCGCGAAGATCGCGAAATACGACGGCGTCACCGGCACGATGCAGTTCGTCCCGCCGAGCGGCGACCCGATCAAGAGCGCCGTCGTGCTGCAAATCAAGGACGGCAAGTTCGTCTGGGTAGCCAACGCGCAGCCCTAGCTGCGCAATGCGAAATGGCAAATGGGCAATGCGCAATGAATCCTCCGCGCCCGGCGCGGGTGCCAATTCCGCATTCCCCATTCAGAATTCCGCATTCTCGTGATTAACTACTTCGCCCAGCAGTCGATCAACGCCCTGCAACTGGGCTCGATCTACGCCCTCATCGCGCTGGGCTACAGCATGGTCTATGGCGTGCTGACGATGATCAATTTCGCCCACGGCGACTTGTTTATGCTCGGGGCCTTCGCCTGCATGCTCGTCGCGTTGCTGGTGCCCGTGCACCTGCCCTTCGTGATCGTGCTGCTGCTCGTCATGGCGGTAATCGGCCTGCTCGGCGCCCTCATCGAGCGTCTCGCCTACCGCCCGCTGCGCAGCGCGCCCCGCGTCTCGGCCATCATCACCGCGCTCGGCTGCGGCCTCGTGATCGAAAACCTCACGCTCGTCCAGTTCCCCTACGCCCAGCGCATGCCCACGCTCTTCACGAGCACGAGCTACCAGTTCCTCGGCCTCACGATTTCCTCGCTGCAAGTCCTGATCATCGGCATCTCCCTCGCCCTCATGATCGGGCTCGATTTCCTGATCCACAAAACCCGCTACGGCATCGCGATGCGCGCGATCTCGTTCGACGCCCGCACGGTGCCGCTGATGGGCGTTCCAGCCGACCTGATCATCTCGCTCACGTTCCTCGTCGGCGCGGGCCTCGGTGGCGCGGCCGGCATGCTCTACGGCCTCGCGTATCCGGTGATCGCGCCGTCGATGGGCGTGCTCGTGGGCTGGAAGGCGTTCATCGCAGCCGTCATCGGCGGCATCGGCAGCGTGCGCGGCGCGGTGCTCGGCGGCTTCATCCTCGGCACCGTCGAGGTGATGGTCGTCGCGTTCCTGCCCTCGACCTACCGCGACCTCATCAGCTACTCGCTGCTGCTCGTCATCCTCATCTTCAAGCCCTACGGCCTCCTCGGCCGCGCGCCGAACCAGAAGGTATGACGGCCTTCCTCTCCACCCTCGCCCGCCAGCGCTGGCCGCTGCCCGTGCTCGTCGTCGCGGGCTTCGCCTTCTGCCTCGCCGCGCAGTTCGTGCCCGACCTCATCAACGGCTACACGCAATTCGTCCTCATCACGGTCGGCATTAACATTATCCTGTGCGCGAGCCTGAATCTCGTGAACGGCTACATGGGCGAGTTCTCCGTCGGCCACGCCGGATTCATGAGTCTCGGCGCCTACGCCGCCGCCATCTGCACGACGAAATGGCTGCCGGCCACGCCCGCCACCTTCTTCCTCGCCGTGGTGTTCGGCGGCGCCATTGCAGCCGTCATCGGCTTTCTTCTCGCACTGCTTTCATTCAAGACCCGCGGCGACTACCTCGCGATCATCACGCTCGCGTTCCTCATGATCGTGAAATCGTCGTGGGAAAACATCCCGTATGTCGGCGGCCCGCGCGGCGTGCTTGGCATCGCTCCCCTCACCACGCTGCCCTGGACGTTCTTCTGGGTGGTCGCGACGATCTGGGTGCTCCGGAACCTCGTCTATTCCAAGTTCGGCCGCGCGATCTTTGCCATCCGCGAGGACGAAATCGCCGCCAACGCCATGGGCGTGCGCGTGCGCGAGGCGAAGATCCTCGCCTTCGTCGTGTCGTCGTTCTTCGGCGGCGTGGCCGGCGCGCTCTTCGCCCACCAGCTCCAGTTCATCAATCCCTCGTCGTTCGACATCGTGAAATCCACCGAGATCCTTGTGATGGTTTATCTCGGCGGCATCGCCTCGCTCGGCGGCTCGATCCTCGGCGCGGTGATCTTCACCCTCCTCTCGCAAGCGCTCCAACCGCTCGGCACCTGGCGCATGGTCATCCTGCCGCTCATTCTCGTCCTGCTCATGCTCTTCCGCCCGCGCGGCATCATGGGCCTGCGCGAGCTGGCGTGGTTCCTGCCCCGGCGCGAATTGAAGAAAAAATGAGCGCGCTTCTCGAGATCCAGAACGTCACCCAGCGCTTCGGCGGCCTGTGCGCGATTTCGCAATGCAGCTTCGCCGTCCAGGCCGGTCACACCCACGGCATCATCGGCCCAAACGGCGCCGGCAAGACCACGCTCTTCAACCTCATCACCGGCATCTACCGGCCCACCGAGGGCGCCATCCACTTCCGCGGCGAATCCATCGCCGGCCTCCGTCCCGGCCGCATCGCGCTCAAGGGCATCGGCCGCACGTTCCAGAACATCCGGCTCTGCAAGACGCTCACCGTGCTCGACAACGTGCGCATTGCCTTCGACTCGCAGCTGCACTACCACCCCGTGGAAGCGCTCTTCCGCCTGCCCCGCTCAGGCCGGGACGAGCAGCGCTCCATCGACGAAAGCATGGCGCTGCTCGAGCCCTTCGGCCTGCTTGCGCACGCGCACGACCTCGCCGGCGACCTGCCCTACGGTTACCAACGCAAATTGGAAATCGCCCGCGCCCTCGCTTTGAAGCCCGCTCTGCTCCTGCTCGACGAGCCGGCCGCCGGCCTCAACACCGGCGAAACCGCCGCGCTCACCGAGTTCCTGCGCTGGGTGCGCGGCGAGTTCAAGGTCACCCTCGTCCTCATCGAGCACCACATGCACCTCGTGATGAACCTCTGCGACCGCATCACGGTGCTCGACTTCGGCCAGACCATCGCCGATGGCACGCCGGAGGAAGTCCGCGCCAACCCGCGCGTCATCGAGGCCTACCTCGGAGGCACGGAGGACGAACAGTCATGAGCGCGCTCCTCGTCGAAAATCTCACCGTCTCCTACGGCGACATCCATGCCGTGAAGGGCATTTCCTTCGAGGTGCGGAAGGGCGAAATCTTCACCCTCATCGGCGCGAACGGCGCCGGCAAGACCTCCACGCTCCGCGCCATTTCCGGCCTACTCCCCCACGGCGGCAGCGTACGCCTCGCCGACCGCGACCTGCGCGGCGTCTCCGCCGAAGCCATCGTCTCCCTCGGCATGGCCCACGTCCCCGAGGGCCGCGGCATTTTTGGCAACCTCACCGTGCAGGAGAATCTCAAGCTCGGCGCCTGGATTCGTCGCGACAAGAAAGCCGTCGCCGAGGATCTCGAACGCATGCTCACCGCCCTGCCCCGGCTGCGCGAACGCCTCACCCAGCCCGCCGGAACGCTCTCCGGCGGCGAACAGCAAATGCTCGCCGTCGCCCGCGCGCTCATGAGCCGACCGCAGACGCTCCTGCTCGACGAGCCCTCCATGGGCCTCGCGCCCAAACTCGTGAAGGAAATCTACAACGTCGTTCGCGAGATCAACCAGACCGGCGTCACGATTCTCCTCGTCGAGCAAAACGCGAACATCGCCCTGCGCCTCGCCCATCGCGCCGCCGTGCTCGAGACCGGCACGATCAAATTCGCCGGCGACAGCGCCGACCTTCTCGCCGACCCGCGCATTCAGGAAGCCTACCTCGGCACCTAGTGGTTCGTCGCTGCGCGCAACGCCTCCAGCCGCTCCGCCGCCGCACCGGAACGAATCGCCTCCCGCGCCCGATCGAGGCCCGCGCCGAGGTCCGCGCACACGCCCGCCACGACGAGCGCCCCGGCTGCGTTCCATGCGACCATGTCGGCGATCGCGTCCTCCGCGCGCCCCCGCAGCAGCGCCTCGAGCCGCGCCGCATTCTGCGCCGCATCACCGCCAAGCAATTCAGCCAGCCCCGGCCGACGAATCCCGTGGCTCGCTGCATCCACCGCGAATTTCCGCAATTCCCCTCGCTCGACCGCGCAAATCTCCGTCGCGCCAAGCGTGGACATCTCATCCAATCCGCCCTGCGGCGTGGTGCCATGCACCGCCCAAGCCCGCTTGCGCCCTAGCGCGGCGAACACCTCGCCATACGTCGTCACCATCGCGGGATCGAACACGCCGGAGAGCTGATACGGCGGATTCGCGGGATTCAACAACGGCCCGAGCTTGTTGAAAACCGTCGTCTCCCCCCGTGCCGCGAGGAATTTTCTCACCGGCGCAATCGCGCGAAAGACGGGATGATAAACCGGCGCGAAAAGGAACACGCACCCCACGTCGTCGAGCACCGCCGCCGCCTGCTCAGGCTCAAGATCGATCCGCACGCCAAGCGCCTCGAGCACGTCCGCGCCGCCACTCCTCGAGGTCACGCCGCGATTGCCGTGCTTCGCCACGCGCGCGCCGCCGGCTGCCGCCACGAACATCACCGCCGTCGAAATATTGAACAGTCCCTGCTTGTCGCCGCCCGTCCCGCAGACGTCGATCAACGGCGCGCCGGACTCACGAATTTCAATCGGGCACGCCTGCGCAAGCAGCACGCGCACAAACGCCGCGATCTCGGCCGGAGTTTCCCCCTTCGTCCGCAACGCCCGCAAAAATTCCGCCCGCACCTCGATGGGAGTCGTCTCATCCCACAGCGCGGCGCAAGCCTCGCCGATCTCGACCCCGGTCAACTCCCGCCCCGCGCGCAGCCCTTCAATCAAAGCCTCCATGTCCGCACCGGTTTAAATCCAAAATCCAAAATCCAAAATCCAAAATCAGACGAGCACGACGATCACCGCCGCAAACACCAACAACGAGCCCATGAGCCGGCGCCGCAAAACGGCCGGCGCATCGCGCGATTCCTCTCCACCGAACCAGCGCGCCAGCAACCAGGCCAGCACCACGCTCCACACCGCCCGCGAGCTGTAAACAATGTTCACCACCGTCGCGCTGCGATGCAGCGTGAGCGCGGTCGCAATCGCCAGTGCCTGACCGCCAAGCAACCCGGAGCCAACCAGCAACGGCATCAACGCCGGCCGCGGCACCGCGAAGACGCGCCACCCCGCGCCCGGCAGGAACAGCGCCAGCGACGCCACGCCGATCAATCCAAACATCACCGGCACGAATACCGCGACGCCCATTTCGCGCGCCCAATGCTGCACCAGCACGTCGGTGAGGGCGAATGCTCCCGCCGCGCCGAGCGAATACATCGCGTCCGCCTCGCGCAGCCGCGGCAGCAGCGACCGCCACGTCGCGCCCGTCACCAGGATCACCCCCGCCGTGCTCGCCGCCGCGCCGAGCCACCATTGCGCCGGCAATGCCTGGGCAAAAAGCGTGGCGCTGATCACCGCCGTGAACACGACCTTCGTCCCGAGCAGCGGCGTGGCCACGGACACCTCGCCCGCCCGCAGCGCCCGGAATGTAAAAACCTGTCCTACGAGAAATGTCACGGTCGCGACCGCCGGCCGCCACATTTCCGCCCAATGCACGGGACCGGCGCCGAACCAAAGGCCTTGAAAAAGCAAGGCCGGCACAAGGTTCGCGACCACGTTGGCCTGGGCCTGCGAGCAACCGGCCGACAACGCGCGCTTGAGGAACAAGGCGGCCAGCACATAGCCGACTGCCGCGACCGCCGGCAGGGCCAGCAGGGCTTGCTCGCTCACGCGCAGCGCAACTCCGCGAGGCGGGCACGCAACTCCCGCGCGGACCATTGTCCCGCCACGTTCGGGCGCTCGATCCAGCCGTAGTTGAGGACCGAGCCGCACGCCGCCGCGGCCAGGCGCGAAACCTTGCCGAGCGGCCCCATGCCCATGACCGCCGTGGGCAGCGGCGGCGCCTCGAGCAGCGCGAGCAGCGCGGCCAGTTCGCCGGGCGTGCGCGGCGTGACCGCAACCTTGAAAACATCGGCCTTCGCGCGCAGGGCGCGCCGCTGCATCGCGCGGAGCTTCGCCAGGGACGGCGTGCCGGCGAAATCGTGAAACGACAGCACGACGCGGCATTTCCGCTCGCGGGCGGCCGCCAGCACGCCGGTCAGCGCCCGCGCCGACGCGAGTTCGACGTCGATGGCCGTTGCGTGTTCGAGCACGGCGAGATACCGCGAACCCCGCTCCCGCGCGTTCAAGGCATTGCGCCCGCCTTCCTCGGGAGCGCGCACCGTCGCCAGGATCGGCGCGGAAATTCCGCGCAGATCGGGCGCGGCGTCGAAGGCGTCCAACCGAACCTCGAGCAGATCGAGCGTGCCCGCCGGCAATTTGCGGGCAAGACGCAGCGCCGCGGGCGTCTCGGCGACGCCGACGATGTTTGCGGAATCGAGGCGCAGCGGGCTTTTTCTTTGACGCTTCATCGGGACTAAACTTACTTGAACCACCCGGCCGCTCTCCAGCGTGGGGCCGCCGTTATATGTTAGCCCGCAAGCAGGAAATCAACCTCCAACTCAACGAAGTGGTCGATGCCGCGATCCTCGGCGTCACGTTCTGGTTGTGCCACTGGCTGCGCTTCAACGGCATTCTCAAGCTCGACAGTTCGCCGGAAATTCCCGAGTTCAAATATTTCGTCTGGGTGCTCGCCGTCATCGTGCCGATCGGGCCGTTCCTGATGGAACTGCAGGGCTACTACCATTACCCGCTCGAAAAAACGGTGCTGCGATCCGTCACGCAAATCGCGCGAGCCGGCATCTGGCTGCTCGTGGTGGTCGCCGCGTGCTCCTTCTTCCTCAAGCTGGAAATCCCCAGCCGCTCGGTGATCCTCCTGTTCGCGCTCGTTGCCCCGGCCACGCTCATCGCGAAGGAGCGCCTGCTCATCGCGATCCACAAGCGCACGCTAAAGAGCGGCGGCGTGCGGGAGCGGATTCTTCTCGTGGGCGAACCCGCAAAAATGGCCGAGGTCGAGGACAGCTTCACCGAGAGCCTGCGCCTGGAGGTCATCGTCGTGGCGCGGGTGCCGCTCACCACCGAGGACATGACGCCGCTGGTCGCCGCGGTGCATGAACACTCGGTCGGCCGCGTGCTCCTGGCCTTCAGCCGGATCGAGCTCAACGTGGTTCAGAAGGCCATCGAGGCCTGCGAACTCGAGGGCGTGGAGGCCTGGCTGTGCGCGGACTTCATCCGCACGTCCATCGCGCGCCCGACCTACGAGCTGCTCGCCAGCCGCCCCATGCTCGTCTTCCGCACCACGCCTGACATCTCCTGGGCGCTCCTCGTCAAGGGCGCACTCGACCGCACGCTCGCCGCCCTCGGCCTGCTCCTGCTCTCGCCGCTGCTGCTCGTCATCGCCGCGGCGATCAAACTCACCTCTCCCGGCCCGGCCATCTTCACGCAGAAACGCGCCGGCCGGCACGGGCGGCCGTTCACCATGTATAAATTTCGCTCGATGAATACGAACGCCGAGATGCAGCGCGCCGAGCTCATCGCCTTCAACGTCATGAGCGGCCCCGTCTTCAAGGTCGAGAGCGACCCCCGCGTGACTCCCTTCGGACGCTTCATTCGCAAGACCAGCCTCGATGAACTCCCGCAGCTCCTCAATGTCGTGCGGGGCGACATGAGCCTTGTCGGCCCGCGGCCGCTGCCCGTCTACGAGGTCGAGCAATTCGAGAGCGCGTCGCATCGCCGTCGTCTGAGCATGCGGCCGGGATTGACGTGCCTCTGGCAGGTGCGCGGGCGCAATTCCGTCACCGATTTCGCCGACTGGGTGCGCATGGACCTCGAATACATCGACAACTGGTCGCTCGCCCTCGACCTCTGGATTTTGCTCCGCACGGTGCCCGTCGTGCTCTTCGGCCTCGGTGCCAAGTAAAAAAATTTTGATTTCTCGTCACAGTTTCACTTTTTCTGCTCGCCTTGCGAAATCCCTCCCTTTACATCACGCACGCATCCCTCACGGGAGGACCGATCTTTCCGGCCGCCTTCAAATTGGCGGCCCCAAGAAAATACCCGTCTTCGCAAGAAACCTGTTTGCCTTGCATCCCGTCACTCCATAGCCTGTCAAATTCTCCCTCACCCAGCCCCTGAACATGATTCGACATCTCTTCTCGGCAGCCGCCATCCTCTTCGCGGCGACCAGCCTCTCCCTCGCCCAGACTCCCACCGGCCAGGTCATCAAGATCACCGACATCAAGCCCACTCTCGAAAAATCGCCGGACTTCTCCGTCCCGATCGGGCCCCAACGCAAGGCCACCAGCCAGGATTGGCTCTGGGTCGAAGTTTCCTTCCTGTGCAAGATTCCCGGAGTGAACCCGCCCGCCTTGCCAGAGGTGACCTTTAATTATTACATTCTCCTCAACAACCCCTCGCCGCAGAATCGCACCGGCACGCTGCTCACCGGCTCCGTCATTCATACCGGCGTGATTTCCGGCACGGACGTCCACCACTCGGTTATGCTCGTCAGCCCGCAGACGCTGAAGGGATTGTTCGACGGCAAGNCTCCCGCCAGCATTCCCGCCGCGGTTCAGGCCATCGGCGTCACCGCGAGCGTTCAAGGTCAAATTCAGGACGAAGTCAGCATCGGCAAGGGCAAGGGCCGCCCGCAGTGGTGGAACACCTTGCAGCAAGGCTCTCCCGGCCTCGTGCTGAGCAAGGACCAGACGCCCTTCGCGCCGCTCTTCTACGATTACTTCGAGGCCATCAAGGCCAAGTCCGGCAACTAACCCCGCCCCTCCCCCCTTTCACACCGACCCGCTCCTCTCCGACATGTCCGCACCCACTCGCATCCGCGTGCTCAATCTGGGGATGCAGAACGTCGCCCTGGCCGAGTTTCACACGACTCCCACCGGCGCCCTCACGCTCACCCAGCTCGAATTCTCCGAACTCCTCGCCGATCCGGGCGCGGATGCCAGCCGACCAGGTCAGCTCGAAGTGGCCATCGCCCAGCTCAAGGCCTCCGGAAAGGTGCCCGGCGGCCCGGTAAACTACGCGCTGCCCTCCCAGTCCGTCTTCACCCGCTATCTTTCGCTCCCTGTCTCCAGCGCCGAGGACCTCAACGAAATCATCGCCTTCGAGGCGCAGCAGAACATTCCCTTCCCCATCGACGAAGTCGTCTGGGACTACCAGGCCCTCGGCGCGCCCATCGACGGGAAGCTCAATGTCGCCCTGCTTGCGATCAAGACCGACATTCTCGAAGCCACCAATAATGCGGTCGAGGCCTCCGGCTTCGTCCCCCAGATCATCGACGTCGCCCCGCTCGCGCTGCTGAACGCCTTTCGCTACAATTACGCGGACCTCGACGGCTGCACCCTCCTGGTCGATGTCGGCGCCCGCACCACCAACCTCATCTTCATCGAGGGCGACAAGACCTATACTCGCAGCATTCCCGTCGGCGGCAGCACCATTACGACCGCCATCGCCAAGGAATTTGGCCAGTCGGTCGAAGCCGCCGAGCTCGCCAAGGTAGAAAAAGGCTTCGTCGGCCTCGGCGGTTCCTACGCCGAGCACGAGGACGAACTCGTCGGCCGCATCTCGAAACTTTCCCGCACGACGCTCACCCGTCTCCACGCGGAAATCGCCCGCTCCATCAGCTTCTACCGCGCAAACCAATCCGGCAGCCAGCCGCTGCGGGTCCTGATCGCCGGCGGTGCTGTCAGCATGCCCTACATGCTGGAATTTTTCGGCGAGAAGCTCCAGATGCCGATCGAGTTCTTCAACCCCTTCCGCAACGTCACGGTCGCCGCGGGAGTGGACGCCCAGTTGCTCTCCGCCCGGGCCCACGCCGCCGGCGAGCTCGTCGGCCTCGCGCTCCGCACGCTCGGCAACTGCCCCATCGAGATCAATCTCCGCCCGCCTTCGGTGGTCAACGCGCAGACCCTCGCCAAACGCAAACCCTTCCTCATCGCCGCCGCGGTCTGCTTCTTCCTCCTCCTCGCTCAATGGGGGATATATTTCACCAAGGCCGCCGCCGTGCAGGAACAGGTCCTCACCGGCGTCAACCGCGACATCGCCACCCTCGAGGGCAAGGCCAAGGAATTCGACGCTCTCAAGCAGGCGCAGGATCAGCTGGAAACCGTCGCCTCGCCGCTCATCGCCGCCGCGCTCGAGCGCGACATCTGGGTGCGCATCATCGACGAACTCGGCAATCGCCTGCCCCCGCAGTTCATCTGGATCACCAAGCTCACCCCGCTCTCCAACGGTCGCCCGATCAGCCTCAGCGGCGAAGTCTCCAACGCTGCCGCCGCGCCGACGGCGCCCGTCCGCCCGCCCACGGCCAATACGCGCCCCGGTGCCAGAAACCCCATCTCCCAAGGCCCTCCCGGCATCGACGCCCTCGAAATTCAGGGCCTCTACTTCGACAACCCCGCGGAGGCCAAGGTCATCGACGACTTCGTCAACAACCTCCAGCAATCCGAATTCTTCAATATCGCCCCCACCGAAAAGGCGAAAGTTGTCACCCGACGCAGCAGCCCCAGTGAAGAAACCTGGGCCTACACCTACACCATCGTCCTCCCGCTGAAAAACCCCATCGCCCTCCCATGAATTGGCGGAATCCCTTCCTCAACGCCTACCTTGCCGTCACCGTGATCGGGGCCGGCGCGCTCGGTTATTTCCTTTACTCCAGCTACTCGCACTTCGCGGAGGTGTCCGACACCTACGACTCCCAGGTCGCCAAGTTGCAACAGCTGCAAAATCGCACTCCCTTCCCCAGCGACGAGAACAATCAGGCCTACGCCAAGCTGACCGCTCAGTATCGCGCCGAATACGACAAGCTCCTCGCCCGCGTCACGAAGATGCAGAAGCCGCTGGAGGCCATCACTCCGCAGACGTTCCAGGATCGCCTTCGCACCTACGTCACCGAGGTCCTCGCCTCCGCCAAGGAAAACGGCGTCAAGTTTGCGGACGAGTCCACCTTCTATCTCGGCTTCGATAAATATCGCGACAACCTGCCCTCCAACGAGGCGGCCAGCGCGCTCGCCCGTGAGCTCGATGCCATTCGCTTGGTCGTGGACAAGCTTGTTGCCTTCAAGGTCACGCAAATCAACAAGATCGATCGTCAGCCCCTCCCCGAGGAAGGCGGCGCCCAGCCCGAGCCGACGCCGCCCCCCGGGCGCCCTGGCCGTCCCGTCGCGGAATCTCCTAAGATCATTTCGGCGAACTCCTTCGATATCTCGTTCGTCTCGGATCAAATCCGGCTGCGCCAGGTGCTGAACGCCACCGTCACCGCCGACACCTTCCTCATCATCCGCAATCTCAACATCCAGAATGGCGAGCTCGAAGGGCCAAAACGCGCCGAAGCAGCCGCCGAAGGCGCCACGCCGCCGCCCGAGGGCGGAGAAACCGCGGCCGCCCCGGCCACACCGGCCGCCCCCGCGGACAGCATCCGTCTTCTCGTCGGTCGTGAACCTCTGACGACGATCCTACGCATCGAGATGATTACCTTTACCCCCCCGGCCACCCGCAAGTAGCCCCCTCCTGATCACATGGACTGGTTCAAGAAGAATTACGACCGCGTCATCCTCGCCGCACTCGGCCTCGTCACCCTGGCCTGCGCGGGCATCATCATCAGCCAGGCGCTCTCGTTCAGCGAGATTTTTGCCTCCCGCAACAGCTCGAAAAAGCCCAGCAATGCCATGCCGCTGCCCGCCACGGAATTGCTCAAGGCGCGGAGCATGCTGATCGAGAAACCCGACGAATGGGGCACCCACAAAGGTTCCCTCTTCATCTCGGAGCCCTATCTCATCAAGGACGGCGGCCAACCCGTCAATCCGCTCGCACCCGGGCAACCCCCCTTGCATCCGCCGATCCCGAACGAGTGGCTCGTCAAATACAACCTCGACTATGCCGATTCGAACCTCCTGAACGCCGATCCCGATGGCGACAGCTTCTCGAACCTCGAGGAATTCAACGGTCAGACCGATCCCACCTCGGCGAAATCCAAGCCCGCCTTCATCACCAAGCTCCGGCTCAAGGAATTCATCCAGGTTCCGTTCCGCCTCAAGTTCAGCGGCACGCCCGACGACGGGCAGACGTTCTCGATCAACACGCTCGATCTCCGCCAGCCGACCCAGTTCCTCAAGATCGGCGACATGATTCCGAACACCTCCTACAAGATCGTCAACTACGAGAAAAAATCCGACTCCTCAGCGGGTTTCGACAAGGACGTTTCCGAGTTGACCGTCGAAAATCAGGACTCCGGCCAGAAAATCGTCCTCGTTTACGACAAACCCGTCAACGATCCCACGGTTTACGCCCTGTTCAAATACCTCCTGGACGGCTCGGAATTCAAGATCAAGAAGGGCGACTCGTTCTCCGTGAAGCCGGATGTCGGCGTGAAGTATAAACTCATTGACATCTCCAACTCCGAAGCGGTAATCGAAAGTCCCCAAGGGGACAAGATTCACGTTCCCAAGGGCAACTCCTAGTGGCCCGACTGTTCTTCACTTCATCGCCACTGTTCCACGAGTTTTCCGCGTTCGCCCACACCCTGCCTTTTTTCCCCCAGTAGATACGCCTTAACCCCATGCCAAGCAAAGCCGCCCTCTTCATTGGAATTTCCACGCTTGCCGCCACCTCGTTGACCCCCCTTCTCGCCCAACAGGCAGGGGTGCAAGGGGCCGCCGAGCGCGAAATCCATCGCCGCGAATCCGTCAACTCCTTCGCTCAGGACGCCATCACCAAAGGCCAGGCGGCCCTCGACAACAAGGATTACGAATCCGCCTACGCGTTTTACAAGAGCGCGGTGGACGCCCTCCCGAGCGGCGGATACGCCACGGCGGATCTGCGCGCATCGGCCTTGAGCGGCTTTGGCGAAGCGGTCATCCAGCTCTCCCAGCAACGCATTTCCGAAGGGCGCTACGCGGATGCCGAAACCACCGTCAAGGTCATCCTCCAGGAGCAATACGATCCCAACTACGCCCCCGCCCTCAAGCTCCTCGCCCAGCTCAAATCCGACGATACGTTCAACAAAACGCTCACTCCCGGCTTTGTCGCCAACGTCGAGCAGGTCAAGCAACTCCTCCGCGAGGGAGACGGTCTCTACCAGAGCGGCCGCTACGACCTCGCATTCAAGCGTTGCGAGCAGGTTCTCAACATCGACAAATACAACATCGCCGCCCGCCGGCTGATGGAAAAGATCGACGGCGCCCGCCAGAACTACGCGGATAACGCCTACAACAGCACCCGCGGCCAACTCATCGAACAGATTGATTCCGCCTGGGAGCTTCCGGTCACCAAATATGCGCAGGGTCAATCCCAGGTACTCGAACAGCCGGTCATCGACACCCGCGGCACGGCTTCGATCAACCGCAAACTCGAGGAAATCCGCCTTCCCAGCATCAACTTCCGGGAGGCCACCGTCCGCGAGGCTCTCGACTTCGTCAAACAACGCGCCAAGGCCCTCGACACCACCGAGCCCGATGAAGCCAAGCGCGGCATCAACATCGTCCTCAAGCTCGACCCCTCCACCCAGGCGGCCGACACGGCGCAGCGCATTACCCTCGCCTTCACCGACGTTCCGCTCGGCGAAGCGCTCAAATACATCGCCACCGCCGCCGGCCTGAAGATCAAAATCGAACCGTATGCCGTGGCCGTCGTCCCGATCAACGAACAGACCGACATCCTGATCACCAAGGAATACAAGGTCTCCCCCGGCTTCATCTCGAGCCTCCCCGCCGCGGGCGGCGCGGCGGCAGGCGGCACCGCAGCGGCTGCTCCCGGCGGCTTTGGATTCGGCGGCGGTGCTGCCACGGG
>JGI24033J26618_1000058_pt1 | contig 16084 bp, 7 predicted proteins | sample KBSMisM7withPhiX_FD_26618 | JGI IMG/M metagenome (IMG submission 26618)
GCCGTTCTTCGAAGTCGCCCGGGAGATATCGTAGCCGCGTGCGGTGTAGGCGCCGGAGGGGGACCATTTCAAATTCACCCGGCCCAGACCCGCCGAGGCCGTGACCTCGCGGGGCACGGGAGGCGGCGAGGCCGGCAGCGGCGAGGCCTTCGCGTCGAGCGTGTAGGTGAGCGTGCCATAGCCGAGGACGTCGGTCTCTCCCGGCTCGGGGCGGCGGAGCTCCGCGAAATGCTGCACGAATGGCGCCGCGAGGCCCTTGCGCACGACGTAATGATTGTAGAGCAGCTCGAAATGCGACGCGGCGAGGCGGCCGTGGTAATTCTGCGAGACGTAGTATTGGTTCGCGTTGGAGCTGTTCGTGTAGAACGTGTAGGGCACGCCCTTCCAGAGATTGTATTGGGCGCTGTATTCCGCGCCCGCGAGCAGGCGGTTGTTGTCGGCGCCAAAGAGATCGACGCCCTGATTCCAGGCGACCTGGCACATTTCCGCGAGCAGCCCCTGCCCGCCCATCACGTGCGCCTGATCGCGCCCGCTCTCCTGCCACTGACCGAGCCCGCCGGGATAAAGGAAAGGCACCGCATGCGGGAGCGAGCCCATCCCGCTGCCATCGTGAAAGTAGGCGACGGCCTCGTCGAATTTCGCGCGGTCGTCGCAATAGACGCCGATGGCAAGCACCGCCCGCATGTTGCACGTGTCCCAGTTCGCCCAGAAGTGGTCGGCCGGCGCGCCGTTGTGGCGGGTGAGGAAGTCGTGGCAGACGGGATAGAAATAATCCACGAGCATCCGCTTGAAGCGCGCCTGCCTCGCGGCCGGCCAGCCGGGATAATCGCGCAGCAGCTCGGCGGCAATCGCGAAGGTGCCGATCGGAATGCCGCTCAGCCCCGGTTGATCGGGGCCGGCGGGCCGTTCCTTCACCGTGTCGGCCCAGGCGTCGAAGATGCGCGCCGCGCAATCGGCGTGCGTCTTGTCCCCGGAAATCTGCCAGCGCAGGGCGTTCAGGTAGGCGGCATTCGCGTCGTTCTGCGCCCGCTGGCGACTGCCCATGTGGACATTCGGCGCCGCCTTGTAATTACTTTGAGCCTTCGGATCGCGAAGGAGGGCGTTCCAGTCGTCGATCCACGGATGCTCGCCCGCCGCCACCTTCGCCCGCATGCGGTCGAGATCGGCTTTCGTATGCAATCCTCCCGGATGAACGAACTCGCTTCCGGCGAGCGCCGGCTCCCCGATCGCGAGCATCGAGCCGAGGAGAATGGCAATCCGCAGATATTTTTTCATTGGGGGTGGCGCACGAAACGATCAGTGACGGCTCATCTTACCGCTTGCTGGAGATCGCGATCCATGGCCGCGCCGTCGAAGGGGATGACGATGATTTTGCTGCCGTGGCCGTCGCTGCCGTTTTCCTGCTCCTTCTCCACATCGATCACCGCCAGCGTGACCGCCACGACGTGGCCGTTCTCGAGGTAAACACTCGGGCGCTCGAGTTTCGTCCAGTGGTTCACCGTGCCATTGGTGTAGCGGATGAAATCCTTGCCCGGCTCGTAGGCGACCCCGCGATAGGTCCAGTCGTGAATGCCGTCCTTCGAGGTGATGTGGTAGGCCTTCTTGTCGCTCCAGTTGTTCACCGTGATGTGGTAAAGGCCGCCACTATACCAAAGCGTCGGGTCTTCGAGGTGGCCGAGTTCGTGCTGCGGGAAGTCCTTGATGCCGGGGTAGATTTTCGGTCCCTGCGCGACGTATGGGCCGAGGATGCCTTTGTCGCTGATCATGACCACACCGGCGCGACCGAACATCTCGAAGCGTCCATCGGGGCGGGCGAGAATGATTTCATTCGATCCATGCCATCGGGCGTCGTCCTGCACGGTGATCCGGCCGAGCAACTCCCACGGACCGTCGAGCGACTTGGAAACGAAGACCGTGCCGGGGCGGGTTTCGCTGATCACGATCGCGTAACGACCATCGGGGAGTTGAAGCGCGGTGACGTTGTGCCCCTTGCCGCCTTCGTTGCCCGGCCAGCAGAGGCCCTTGTCCACATAGGGCCCGAGGAGTTTATCGCTGACGGCATGGACGGCTTTCGATTGGAACCAGCCTCTATGCCCAGCGGCCTGCTCCCAACGGCTGCCGAACATGTGATATTTTCCGTCCGGGCCTTTCAGGATTTTGCCATCCCAATAATCCCACTGCTTCATCGTCATGTCTTCGAGACCGTTCTTCGGATCGCGCGGACCGACGGTGGCCGCACCCCAGACGTCCTTCGAGAGCGTGCCGACGATGGGCGTTGGCAGGAAGTAATCGATGAAGGTCTTGGTCGGCTGCGTTTCCTGGGCGAAGCCAAAGTGAAGGCCTGCGGCGAGGGCAAGTGCGATGGGGAGGGTCTTTTTCATAAATTAAGAGAGTTTGGGTAAACGGGATTTTCGACAGGATTTCTTCAATAGACGCGGAATTCCCACAGGCCGGGCTCGCCCTGAAGGATCGTGAGCTTGAGGTAGCGGGCGCGGACGGCCTTGACGTCCTTGTGCGGCGAGCGGCAGATGACGTCCTCATGACCGCCGTAGGGCTGCCAGGTCTGGCCATCGAGCGACCACTCGAGCTTGTAAGCGTGGCCGGCGGCGGGCTTCACGAAATACGCCTCCGTGCGTGTGATGTCGCGCGGCGCGCCGAGGTCGATCTGAATCCACGGATTCGACTCGCCACTCGCGGCCAGCCAGCGGGTGCCGTTGGCGCCGTCGAGGACATTGGCCGGCGCAAAGGTTTCCACGCGTTCCTGTCCCGAAGCCGGATTCAAAGCCACGCGGAAATTCGGGCGCACGGAGGACGCCGTGGCGCTCGCGGAGGCGGCGAGATTCGGCGAGGTTTCCGTGTTCGGACGCACCGCGCCGACGCCCTTTTTATCGACTGTGATCGGCTGGATTGTGCCGTCGGCGTTGAAGTTCATCTTCACGGCGTAGATTTGCCGGGTCGTGCTGCCGCGACCGTATTCGAGATAGATGAAATACCATTGGTCGCTGCCCTTGGGATTGAAGAAGCAGCCGTGGCCGGGGCCGAAGACTTTTTCGTCGGGATTGCTCGTGGCGATGATGTCTTCCTTGGGCGTTTCCCACGGGCCGAGCGGCGATTTGCGGCTCATCTGGTAGGCGTATTGGTAGTTCTCGCCGCCGCCCAGCGTGTAGAAATAGTAGTAGATGCCCTTGCGCTTCATGAGGAAGGGACCTTCGGAATATCCTTGTCGGCTGGTGGGAATGCCGACCATCGGACCGTCCGGCGAAAGCAGGTCGGGCTTGAGCTTCACCGCGCGGCGGCGCGACCAGACCATGTAGGACTGCCCGTCGTCGTCCGTGAAAACCTCCGCGTCGATCGTGCTCTTTTGTTCGATCGGATAAGGCTTCAGCGTCGCCTTGGTGACGTGCTGGCCATCGGGCGCCGTGAATGTTCCCGTGGGCGAATCCGCGACGACGACCGTGATATTGCCGTCCAAGGTCGGGAAGGAATAATAGCGGCCGTTCTTGTGCACGATCGTGCTGGGCGCCCAATACTTCGCGTCGAAGTCGGGCGGGAAGCTCGAGCCCTCGAAGCTCCAGTTCAGGAAGTCCTTCGAGGTCCAGACGACCGGCGTGCCGGAGGTCGCGAGCCCCTGCCCCCAGCCGTCGGTCGTCGCGTAGCAGTAGAACGTGCCGTCGATCTCCGAGATGCTCGGATCGGCCGTCATGTCGGGAATGAGCGCGTGGCCGAAGTTCACGAGGTCGTTGTCCGGCGCGAGTGCGAATGGGGTGGCGGTGGTCTCGATGATCTTCTTGTCGTCGAGGAAGCAGGTGACCTTGTTTTTGCGGACCTCGATGCGGACGACATACCAGCGACCGTTCTCGATGCTGCCCTCAGCTCCGGAGCCCATGGTGCTGCGCACGCCCTCGGCAGTCTTCTCGAGACGACTGGCCTTGTTCCCCCAACCTCCGACGTTCAACCAATAGAAATTTTTATCGTCCTGCGCGCCAAAGCCGATGAGGAATCCCTCGACACCGCCGGTTTTGCGCGCGCGCGCGAAGATCGTGTAGTCGGGCTCCGTGCAGGTGAACGGGAAACGCGTGAGCGCCGGAGTGGCCGGTGAGCTTTGGCGAAGGAAGCCGGCGGCGACCTGCCAATTGCCGCTCGCGGGCTTCCAGCCGGGCAGCTGGTGGCCGAAGGTGTCGTCCAGCACGACGTTCTTTCCGCAAACAACCCGCACGGCGTCGAATTCCACCTGGGAATTCCACGAGCCGAGAATGAGCGCGTTCGCGCCCGGAGTCGGCTTGGGCGTCGGCACCTGGGCCGGAAGCTGCGCACTGGAGGCAACGACGAGGGCTGCCATCCACTTCAAAGTCATTCGGAAGGGATTCATCAATTTTAGCGGGCGAAAGTGGCTCCGAGGGAACCTGCCGGCGTGGCGGACGAGTCGTAGGTGTAAGTGAAGGAGTCGCAATCGACGAAGCCGGTGTCGCTCTTGTTGTTGAACGTGAAGATGCCGATGCGGTCGCCGCGGTAGTCGCCCCAAGCAAGCTGGTAGGGCGCGCCGAATGGCGTGAAGTTTTTGCCGTCCGTGCTGTAGGAGTAGCGGCTGAGCCCATCGAGGCCCCACGTGGAGCGGAGCCAGATGCGCGGCGACATGATGCGCGGACCCTTCGTGAATTTTCCGTCCTGGGAACTCTCCAGCGTGACGACGCTCCCCTCGCGACGAATGCCAAACGTCGAGGTGCCCCCCGCGTAATGGCAGATGCCGGCGACCTGGCCGTCCGCGATGCCGGTGGCGTCGAGCGCGAGCGTGGCGACGCTGTTCGCCGCACGCATCGAGCGCTGGGTGAGCGTGTTGCCGGCGGTCTTGAGCTGATCCGGCCGGAGCGGTTTCCAGGCGTGCAGGCGCAGGAACCCGGGACGCTCGGTGAGCGACCACTTGTCCTTCCGCGGCTGGTAATTCCATTCCCATTGCAGGCCGAGCTTGGGACCGTTGAAGGCTTCGCTGGACTGCGGGACGACCGGAGGCGTGTTCTTCACGGGCTTTTCGCCGCCCCAGACCATCGTGCCGACGCCGTCGCTGCCGACCTTGCCGATGATGGGCCAGCCATCGACCCACGTGACGGGGAGCAGACTGGCGGGGCGCCCTTCCCAATCGCCGTGGCCGTGGTGCGTGAAGAAATACCAGTTGCCATTCTCCGCCTGCACAATGCCGCCCTGGTTCGGCTCGTGAAACTCGCTCTCCGGCTGGTTGAGCTGGCGCTTCTCGGTGTAGGGGCCAGTGATGGACTTCGAGCGCTGCATCATCACGCGCCGGCCGCCCGGGCCGACTTCGCTGAAGAGGTGGTAGTAGGTGTCGCCAAACTTGTAGAGCTTGTTCGCCTCGCGGCCCGCGCCTTGGTTGAGGACGACACCGGAGTCGGGCACGATGTCGCGGCCATCGGGCGTGAGCTTGTAGAGCCACGTCTTGTAGCCGTCCCTGAAATGCGTGGCGACGAAGTAGCCCTGGCCGTTGTCATCCCAGAACGGGCAGCAATCGTCCCAGCCGCCCTCTTTAAGCATCTGGTGAAGCGGTTCCCACGGCCCGGCCACATCCTTCGCCGTGGTCATGAAATAGCCCTCCTCGGGCGTGCCAAAGTAAATCCAGAACTTCCCGTCGTGGTAGCGGATCGCGCCTGCCCACACGCCTCGGCCGTAGCGATTCATGCGGTCCCAATTGAGGTCCGGCCCGATCTGCGTGACGTCGTCGATCGCGTGGCCGGCGATGGTCCAGTTCACGAGATCCTTCGAGCGGAGGATCACCACACCCGGCGAGTATTGGAACGTGGACGAAATCGCGTAGTAGTCCGAGCCGACGCGGATGCAATCGAGGTCGCTGTAATCGCCCGGCAGCACGGGATTGCGATACGTGCCGTCCTTTTGGTCGCCCCATTTCGGCCAGTCGCCCCACTTCGAGGGGGCATTCTGCGCGTGCAGCGCGGAGGCAAGCAGGGTGAGCGAGAGAGCGAGGGATGGAATTTTCATGAGAGAGGAGTGATGTCAATAGACGCGGAACTCCCAGAGGCCCGGGGCGCCCGCGAGGATCGTGGTGGCGCGCTTGATCGTGTCGCTCGCGGCTCCCTGCACCGCCGTCCAGGAGAGTTGGATGCTCGCGCCGCTGGCCGCTGCATTGAGGCCGCCCGGCGCCGCAGGAGGCGGGATCACCTGATCCGGCCCGAGCGACTGTGTCGCCGCGATGTCGGCCGCGCTAAACGCGCCGTTGTAGATCCGGAATTCGTCCAGGTTGAAATCGATGTAGGGATCGCCGCCATAGAACGACCGGCCGATGTAGCTGAACAGGTTTTTGATGGCGCTCAGCGGGGTCGTCACGGAAGTGCTTTGCGCCGCCAGCTCGCCATCGACGTAGAGCGCCATCTCGCTTCGCAACGGGTTGAACACCGCCGTGACGTGCAGGTTCGTCTTGTTGCTCCAATTTGCGGAAGGATTCGGCGAGGTGTTCTGTTCTCTGGAATAATTCCCGGACGTAATCGCGAGGCGACCGGCCCTGGGCTGGCACATGATATAGCCGGAGCCGGAGGTGCCGCTGATGTTGCCGAAGCCGAAGAACCAGCAATTGGTCGGCAGCGTCGATGGAAACGTTACCCACGCCTCGATGGTCACGGCCGCGGAGTTGCCCAGGATTCCGGTCGGCAACTTGAGATATTGCGAACCGGAGGCGCGCACCAGCAACTGCCCGCCCTTGAATGTTCCGCCATTTGGCAGCGTGCCTTTCCATGCCAAGCCGCCCACGGAATCGGCCACGGTCGTGCCGCTCGTTTCGTTGAAGCTGTAGCGATGGGCCAACGTCACCACATTCACAAACGGCACCGCCAACACCGGCGCGGAATCCGGGCTTTGGACTCCGCCGGAGGTCATCGAAACCACGTAGTAATACGTCGTGCCGTTGGCCAATTTTGAATCCGTGAAGCTCGTCCCGGTGACTGTGGCTACGGGCGCATAGGGGCCGCCGCTCGCGGATGCCCGTTTGACGGTGTAGGAAGTCGCGCCGGGAAAGGCGTTCCACTGCAAAGATACGTTCGCATTGCCCGGGGTCGCCGTGACGCCGCCCGGCGGAAGATTGAAGGCATCGTCGCGGATCATGGTCCCGTGTTTCACGTCTCGCATCCCCGGCCAATAGATGAGCGGCGACCAGGTCTTGATGTCGGGGCTGGTCATGTATTGCGCCACGTCATACATCGGGTCCACGCACATCATCCACGTGCCATCGGTGAGTTGCACCGCGCACGGGCCCTCCAGATTCGCCCAATCCGGGCGGTCCGGCAGGTAGGTCCACGGCCCGGTGATGGACGGCGCGGTCGCGTGATGTAGCAACTTGCTTTTGGTGAAGCAGTGCCAGGTGTCGCCGACCTTGAGCACCTGCGTGTCGAGATGCATCGCGCCGATGCCGATGTCCACCGGCCCGCTCCAGCTCGTCAGGTCGCGGTTGGTCGCCGTGTAAAGATAGGGCCGCAAATCGCTGCTCGCGGACGAGCAATTGACGATAAACTTGGGCACGCCGCTGCCATCCACCACCCACTCCGGGGCCCAGCTTATTTTCACTCCGGGGATGCCGGTCGTGGAAATGTTGGGCATCGTGTGCCACGTCTGCAGATCGGTGCTCCACGCCAGGCCGACAAAATTTTGTTTGGCGTAGGGTTTGTTGTAAGGCGGCGCGGTGAACACCAGATAATACCGGCCGTCCGTATGCTTCATGATGCTCGGATCGCGCATTGAACCGGTCGGGCCGGCATAACCCGTCTTCGAATAGAGCGAGTAGTGGATGGCATCCAACGAGGTGTAGATGCTCAGCTTCATGTCCTCCGCGCGGTCGCCGATAAACGTGGCGAAAATATACACGGGAGGCGCGGCGAAGGCCCGTGGCGCTGCTTGAGACACCAGCCAGACAATGGCCACCGCCTGAAGCGAGGATCGGACAAATCTGCGGAAAAATCCGGGGGAGTTTTTCATGGGACGCTCAGCGGTTGTTGGAGGGCGCGACGGGCCGGGTGGGCCACTTGGCGCGGAGGGCGGCGAGTTCGCTGCGGGTGATGTTCAGGATGCCGCCGTGGCGCTTTTCGCCGGCGCCAAACGAATAGGCATCGGTCGGGAGCTTCTTATAGCTGCGCGGGTCTTCGAAGTTCGTGATAATGATCGGAAAATACCCTCCCCGGCCGGGTTGATCGACGAGAAGGGCCCACTTCTGCTCCTGGTTGAACTGGAAGAAAGCCGGACCCTCGACCTGGTGGCCGGTGTAGCCGAGCCGGGCAAGGTCGCCGATGCGCTCCCACGTGCCGGTGAGGGAATCGGCGCCTTCGATCGTGAGCTGGGTGTCGCGCGAGGCGCGATAAAAGCGGTGTTTCTGTCCCTTCACCTCGATGATCTGCGTGTCGATGATGTCGCCGGCGTTCACCCCGGAGCCGTTGCGCTCGATGTAGAGCTCGGGCTTGGTAAAGGTGCGAAAATCCTTGGTGCGGGCGGCGTAGATGCGGGCCTCGCGCACGCCGTCGCGCGGGGAGAGCGTGGCCCAGTAAACGAAGTAGTCGTGCGTGCTCGTGTCGTAGATCGCCTCGGGAGCCCAGGCGCAGCCGGCCCCGGGGATCGCGCCAGCCACATCGACCAACCAGGGCGCGGACCAATGCACGAGGTCAGTCGATTCCCAGAAGACGAGCGAGGTGCTGCCGTGGGAGCTGGCGGCGCCCCAGCTTCTGCCGCTGTTGGCCATGCGGAGGTCGGTGGCGAGCAGGTAAAACTTTTTACCGTCGGGCGAACGGATGATCGAGGGGTCGCGCACGCCTTTGTCACCGATCGTGGAGACGAGGACGGGCTCGGAGTTGTTGAGTTCGGTCCAGTGGAGGCCGTCCTCGCTCACGGAAAAGTAGATCTGCTCGCCGCGCGGGGACTCACCGGTGAAGTGGACCATCAGATACGCGCTCGCCGGCTCGGACGGGGCGGCGGCGCAAGTGGCGGCGCCGCTGAAAACGAGGGCGGCGAAGGTCGCGCAGGCGGAGAGCAGGCGAATGGCGGGGAAAACGAGGCGCATGGTCGTGAGAGAGGTGTGGGGTTTATCTGGGAGTGATTACGGCCGCGTAGCCGCCGTCCGGCTGGAGACGGAGGGAAAGCGTGCGAGTGTCGCCGAGGGCGCGCGTTTTTTCCACGACAGTCTCGGGCGCGGCGGGATCGGTGCCATCGGCGAACTCGCGCAGGCTCCAATCGTCGCGCCTGGTTCCGAGAAAATCGAGCGGAACGTCCAGCGTGGCAGCGTCGGCGCCGTTCATCGCGGCGACATACCAGCGCTCGCCGGAACGACGGGCGATGACGGTGTGTTTGCCGACTTCGGCGGAGAGGACGACGCTTTCGTCCCAGACGGTGGGGAGTCCGCGGAAGAATTCGACGCCGGGCTGCCCGCGGTAGTTGGCGGGGCTGTCGCAGAGCACGAGCAGCGGACTGAAATACACGACCGTCATCGCGAGCTGGCGCGCGCGCGTGCCCATCACCTGGGCCGGATACGTGACCTTGAAGGTGGATGGCGTGCGATTGAGAAAGCCGCCGGGGGTGAAATCCATCGGCCCGAGCAGGCCGCGGGTGAAAGGCAGAATGAGGGTGTGGCGGGCGTCCACCCGGTTGCCGCCGAGCTTGTTGTATTCGTTGCCGAGAACGCCTTCCTGCGTGACGAAATTCGGATAGGTGCGGGCGATGCCGGTGGGTTTGAAGATGCCGTGGAAGTCCACCATGAGGTGGTGACGAGCGGCGGCTTCGAGCGTGCCGACGCACCATTGGACGGCTTCCTGGGAGTCGCCGCCGATGAAGTCGATCTTCACGCCGGCCACGCCAAGGGAAGCGAGATAAGCGAAGGTTTTATCCACGCCGGCGGTCTGCAGATCCAGCGAGTGTCCCCAGACGAAGAGGCGGACGTTTTTAGTGCGCGCGTATTTGATGAGGCCGGGCAGGTCAATGTTGGGGGTGCTCCGGGTGAAGTCGCCGGAGGGATTGTTGGGGCGGGAGAAGAGACTCTTCCGCTCATTGGTCATGTTCTGATACCAAAACCAGTCCACGAGCTGGTAGGGCCAACCCATCTCGCTGGCGAAGTCGATGTATTCGCGATGGGAGCGGTTGTCGCCGCGAGCCGCGAGGCCGGTGTATTTGGGTTGGGAGGAGTTGACGCCGGTCCACCACGCGTCCCACGCGCTGATGCCGGGCTTGATCCACGCGGTGTCGGCGACTCGGGAGGGGGTGGCGAGGGTGGCGACGAGGTCATTGGTGACGAGGTCGCCGGCGGTGCGGCCGACCATGAGGACGCGCCAGGGGCTGACCATCGGGACGCGCCCGACGACAACGCCGCGGTTGTCCTGACGGGGAGTCAGTTCGGCGCGCACCGCGGTCTCGCCGGAGCGGGCAAGGGCGAGGCCGGCCCAATCAAGAAGGTCGGACTCTGCGACGGCGACATAGGCGGCGGGCGTCTGGACGAGAAGCGGAAGAACGAAGCGAAAGGGCTGGCCCTGGTGACGCTTGTCGGGAGATTCCGACGGAATGGCGGAAAGCTTGTGCTCGCGGTAGGTCGTTTCCGCGCCGTCCGAGTCCGCCACCCAGGCGCGGTAATCGGCGGGGAAACGGAACTCGGTGAGCTCGCGTTGCAGGATGAACTCGCCGAGGCCGGAGGCTTCGGGAAGATCGTAGCGGAAGGCGACGCCTTCGTCGTAGGCGCGGGCGACGAGGGCGAACGCGCGGGCGGGCTTTGCGGACGCGGCGGGCTCGCGGAGTTCCAGGCGAAGCTCGCGGAAACGGTCGGGCACGGTGCGGCGCTGGCCGAACGGATCGTCCCACGTGGCATCGCGCGCCGCCGTCTTGCTCGCGGTAATTTTCGCGGCGGGGCCGAGGGTCGTGCCATCGGCGAAGGCGAGACCGAGGACGGAATCGGCGAGGAGGGGCTTGCCGTCGAGCTCGACGCGGTAGTGAAGACCGGCCTTGTCTGAAACGATGAACGTGAGCTTGCCGTCGGGCGAGGTCACTCGCTGCTCGGCGGCAAAGACCGAGGCCGCGGACATGACAGTGGCGACGAGGAGGAGGGAGAGTGGACGCATCAAGGAATTATTTGAGCGCGATCTTGAAGACAATGGCGACGTCGGATGCGGGCTTGGCGCGTGTTCACAACGGCCTCGCCGACACCGGCGCGGAATCAGGACTTTCGGTGCCCCCGGAGTTCATCGAAACCACGTAGTAATACGTCGAATTGTTGAACACCTTGGAATCGGTGAAAGTCGTCCCGGTGACATTGGCGACGGGCGTGTAAAGGCCGCCGCTGGTGGATGACCGCTTCACTTTATAGGAAGTCGCGCCGGGGAAGGCATTCCATTGCAGCGTCACCTTCGATTTGTCCGGGGTCGCCTTGAGCCCGCCCGGCGGAAGATGGAAGGTGTCGTCCCGGATCACGGTCCCGTGTTTCACGTCGCGCATCCCCGGCCAATAGATGAGCGGCGACCAGGTAATGAGGTCGGGGCTGGTCATGTATTGGGCCACGTCGTGCATCGGATCCACACACATCATCCACGACCCGTCGGTGAGCTGCACTGCACCTGGCCCCTCGAGGTCTTTCCAATCCGGGCGATCCGGCAGCCACGTCCACGGCCCGGTGAGGGACGGCGCGGTCGCGTGGTGCAGCAGGTCGCTTTTGGTGAAGCAGTGCCAGGTATTGCCAACCTTGATCACTTGTGTGTCGAGGTGCATCGCCCCGATACCGATGTCCACCGGTCCGCTCCAGCTCGTCAGCTCGCGGTTGGTCGCCGTGTAAAGATAGGGTCGCAAATCGCTGTTTCTGGACGAGCAATTGACGATGAACTTGGGGACGTTGCTGCCGTCCACCACCCACTCCGGCGCCCAGCTCACTTTCACTCCCGGGATGCCGGTCGTGGAGATGTGGGGCATCGTGTGCCACGTCTGCAGATCCGTGCTCCACGCCAGGCCGACGAAATTCTGGTAGGCGTAGGGTTTGTTGGGAGGCGGCGCGGTGAAGACGAGGTAATACCGGCCGTCCGAGTATTTCATGATGCTCGGATCGCGCAACGCGCCGGTCGGGCCGCCGTAACCTGTGATCGAATAGAGCGAGTAGTTGATCCCGTCCACCGAGGTGTAGATCCGCAGCTTCATGTCTTCCGCGTGGTCGCCCGTAAACGTGGCGAAAATATACACGGGTGCCGCGGCGGCGGCGATCAGTGGCGTGGCCTGAAACGTCAACAGAGCAATGGCCACCGCCTGAAGCGACGACCGGACATATCTGCGGAAAAACGCGGGGTAATTTTTCATAAGGGGTGTAGTGAGGGTTGAATTCAAGGCGTCGCGGGCCGGCTGGGCCACTTGGCGCGGAGGGCGGCGAGTTCGCTTGGGGTGATATTCAGGATGCCACCGTGGCGCTTCTCGCCGGCGCCAAACGAATAGGCGTCGGACGGGAGCAGCTTATAGCCGCTCGGGTCGTCGAAGTTCGTAATAATGACCGGAAAATATCCTCCTTTGCCGGGTTTATCGGCGAGCAGGGCCCACTTCTGCTCATTGTTGAACTGGAAGAAAGCCGGGCCCTCGACCTGTCGGCCGGTGTAGCCGAGGGGGGCAAGATCGCCGATACGCTTCCACGTGCCGGTGAGGGAATCCGCGCCTTCGAGCGTAAGCTGGGTGTCACGCGAGGCGCGATAAAAGCGGTGCTTCTGCCCCTTCACCTCGATGATCTGCGTGTCGATGATGTCGCCGGCGTTCACCCCGGAGCCGTTGCGCTCGATGTAGAGCCTGGGCGGAGTGAAGGAGTGGAAATCCTTGGTGCGGGCGGCGTAGATGCGGGCCTCGCGCACGCCGTTGCGCGGGGAGATCGTGGTCCAGTAAACGAAGTAGTCGCGCGTGCTCGGGTCGTAGATCGCCTCGGGAGCCCAAGCGCAGCCGGCCCCGGGGATCGCGCCGGCCACATTGACCCTCCAGGGCGCGGACCAGTTCACGAGATCGGTCGATTCCCAGAATACGAGCGAGGTGCTGCCGTGGGAGCCGGCGGTGCCCCAGCTTCTGCCGCTGTTGGCGAAGCGGAGGTCGGTGGCGAGCAGGTAGAACTTTTTCCCGTCGGGCGAACGGATGATCGAGGGGTCGCGCACGCCTTTTTCACCGATCGTGGAGACAAGGACGGGCTCGGAGTTGTTGAGTTCGGTCCAGTGGAGGCCATCCTCGCTCACGGAAAAGTAGATCTGCTCGCCGCGCGGAGACTCACCGGTGAAGTGGACCATCAAATACGCACTCGCCGGCTCGGACGGGGCGGCGGCGCAGGTGGCGCCGCCCGTGAAAACAAGGACGGCAAGGGTTGCGCAGGCGAACAGCAGGCGGATGGCGGGAGAAGTGGGAAGCATGATGTTTATTGGATGGGAAGGGTGTGAAGCGTGACATGCGGATCCTCGCGTTGGGGAACGAGGGGGTCAACCCATGCGCGGGGTTCGTCAGACGCGGGGGGAGCGGCGTCGGCCGATGCGTCGGAGGCGGGAAGAAGTCGTCACGTCAATGGTCAACGATCGATGAAGATGCGATAGAAGCGGCGAGGCTCGGCGGAGTCATAGGGCGTTTCGAAGACGATCGCCGTGCCGTCGCCGACGACGGGGTCGTCCACATTGACCCACGGGCCGGTCGCGAGATTGGTGGTGGTCTGGAGCTGGTAACTGTGGCCGGCCACGGAGGTGGCGGTCGTCAGCGACACCGTGGCAGGGTCTCCGCCCGAAGCCGGATGAATGGCAATCTGTGGGGACGCGGTCTCGCCTCCGCCGATCAAAGCGGAGTCCGGTGTGGCGGCGAGCTCGGCCGAGGAAGGGCCGTCGTAAAACGAGTTGCCTGCGGAAACGACGTAGTAGTAGGTCGTGCCGTAGCTGAGGCCGGAGTGCGGGTAACTCGTGCCGGACAGACCGGATGCGAGCGTGGTGTAGGGGCCGCCGCTCGTGGTCGCATACTTCACGGTGTAGCGCGTGGCGTTGGTCACGGCACCCCACGAAAGGTTGAGCGAGAGCGGGCCGGGAGCGGCCGCGAGGTTTTGCGGAGCTGCCAGGGGCGAGGCGAGGCTCGTGATCTCGGAGGCGCTTAGAGCCTGGCTGTAGAGGCGGAAGTCGTCGAGCGCGCCATCGAAGTAGGGGTCGCCGAACTGGGATTTTCCGAGGTAGTTCAGCGTGGTCGTGCCGAGGTCGGCGGGACTGCCGGAGATGGTGCCGGAGCCGGCGAGCGAGCCGTTGACGTAAATGCGCACGGTGGTGCCGGTGCGGGTGACAGCGACGTGGGTCCAGACGCCGGTGGCGAGCGCAGTGGTGCAGTTGACGCTTTGCTCGGCGGCGGAATTGACGCGGATGGCGAAGCGGAGCTTGGCGTTGTTGGGCGCGGTGGCCGTGTATTGAGTGGTGAGGAACATGTAGTTCGTCGTGTCGGTGCCGAAGTCGAAGATGCGCTGCCAGGTGGCGAAGGAGGTGACCTTGACCCACGTGGAGATCGTGAAGTCGGTGAAGCCGCTCACGACGCCGGAGGGGAGCTTGGCATAGTGGGAGGAGATCGCGGCGAGGCCGAGGGCGTTGTCGAGTTTTCCGGTGGTGAAGGTCGGGCCGTTGACGAGCGTGGCGTGGAAGGCGCGGCCGCTGGAATCTGCGGCGACGGTGCCACCGGTCTCGTCGAACTTGAGGTAAATGGCCAGCGTGCTCGGGATGACGGAGACCTCGGCGGAGTCGGGGCCGGAGCCGAGGTCGTTCGCTCCGCTGACGACGTAGTAATAGGTGACGCCGTTGGTGAGGCCGGTGTCGGTGTAGGTAAGGTCCGTCAGGCCGGTGGCGAGGGTCGTGTAGGGACCACCGCTGGTGGTGGAACGTTTGATGGTGTAGGTGTCGGTGGCGTTGGGGAGCCAGGTGAGGGTGACCTGGGTGTCGCCGGGGACGGCGGCGAGCTGCATCGGGGCGCCCGCGGCGGGATGCGCGAGGGCGTTGATCTCGGCGGCACTCATCGTCTGGCTGTAGAAGCGGAAGTCGTCGAGGGCGCCGTTGAGATAGGGGTCGGCGGACCACTGGGATCTGCCGAGATAATTGAGCGTCGTGGTCCCCAAGGTCGACGGCTTCAATGTCAGCCCGGTATTGGTTCCAACCGAGGTGCCGTTGATGTAAAGGGTCCCCGTCGTGCCCGACTGCGTTAATGCGACATGCGTCCACACTCCGGTTGGCAATGTGTAGGTGGTGTTGATCTGCTTGACGGTTCCACCCGACACGATTTCATACCGCATGTAGCCGTTGGCCGAGGTCGTCGGGCAAAGCTCCATGTAGTTGTTCGTGCCTGTCCCGAAATCGAAAATCCGATTGTTGTTTGACGTGGCGTTGACCTTGACCCAGGTGGAGATGGTGAAGTCGGTGATGCCGCTGGTGATGCCGTTGGGGAGCTTGGCATGCTGGCCGGCGGTGGCGGGAAGCGTGATGGCATTGACGAACTTGCCTGGGGCGAAGGTCGGGCCGTTGACGAGCGTGGCGTGATTGGCGCGGCCGCTGGAGTCGGCAGCGGTGGTGCCGCCGGTCTCGTCGAACTTGAGGTGGGCAACCAGGTTGCTCGGGACCGCGGAGACCTCGGCGGAGACGGGGCCGGTGCCATTGGCGTTGGCGGCAGCGACGACGTAGTAATAGGTAACGCCGTTGGTGAGGCCGGTGTCGGTGTAGCTGGTGGCGGTGACGCCGCTGGCGACCGTCGAATAGGGGCCGCCGCTCGTGGTGGCGCGCTGCACGGTGTAGCTCGTCGCGCCGCCGACAACCGTCCAGCTCAAGGTGACTTGATTTTGGCCAAGGACCATGGTCAGTCCGGTCGGGGCGGCCGGCGGGGCGGTCAGCGTGGTGGCGCTCGCCTGCGCGGAATCGGCGCTCTCGCCGCTGCCGTTCAGGGCCGACACGACGTAGTAATAGGTCGTGCTGTCGCTCAGGCCGGTGTCCGAGAAATTCGTTGTATTCACGCCCGCTAAAACGGTCGTGTAGGGACCGCCGCTGACAGTCGCGCGCTTGATGGTGTAACTGATCGCGCCGGGGCTGGCCGTCCACGTGAGGTT
>JGI24033J26618_1000060_pt1 | contig 15980 bp, 15 predicted proteins | sample KBSMisM7withPhiX_FD_26618 | JGI IMG/M metagenome (IMG submission 26618)
GTCGCCGACGCGGTAGGCATTTGTGGCGGGACCGTTCGTGAGACGCGGCGGGCGGACCATCGTCCAGTCCAGATCACCTTGGCTGACCTCGGCCTCCATGCCGGCCATGTCGGGAATCATCCGCCGAAAGAGCGTCGCTTTCAGGATTTCACCGAAAGACCCGATGTCGGGAAAAAGAAAGGCGGCGGAGACGAGCTGGACCCGGCGCACGCCGCTCTTTCGCAGGGCCACCGCCAGAGCCCGCCCGAAGTCGCGACGCAAGGTCGAGGCTCGCACCGTCGTCGGGCCAAACGCGGAAAGGACGATGTCGTGCCCTGTCATTTGCCGCGCCATTTCCTCGGCGTCGAAGACATCTCCCCGGACCACCGTCAGGCGCTCGCGGCCGGCGTGAATCTTTCGCGGCGAGCGGACATACGCCGTCACTTCATGGCCTCGCACCAACGCGATTTCCACGAGATGTTTTCCAATGGCGCCAGTCGCACCGAGAATGAAGAGCCGCATGATCAAACCTCCCGCACCCGGTTTAAATAGACGAGCGAGCCGACCATGATCGTTAGCACGAACACAGGCTCCAGGACTTCGTTGGTCGGATAACCGCTGTTGAATTTCGCGATGGCGGCGGAGACGAGAACCACGCCGAAGCAAACGTATATCCACTCCTTGATTCGCGCGGGAACCTGCGGGATAAGCAGCAGGATCGCGCCGAGAATCTTGGCCGCGGTGAGCTCGATGCGGAAGTAACCCGGGAAGCCGAGGTGCGCGAATTCCACGACGCGCGTCCCGGAAATGTAGGCGCTGAATAGCATGAAGAAACTGATGAGGGCGGGAATGAGGGCGGTGGCAGCGCGGTGGATTTTCATGGTTCGTCGACGGGGTGTTTGTGGTCGTGGTTTTTCGGCGGCCCCGAGGAAAGCTTCGCGAGCTTTTCCGGGTTACCGATCAAATAGATGGCGCGGATCCGCCCGCCCTCGAGGTCGAACGCCACGGCCGCCCGCGGCTCCCGGCCGCGGTAGGCCACGAAGCCGGGACGGCCGTTGATGGAGACCAGCCGGCTGACGGTGGAGGCCGCCTCCTCCCGCGGAGCCTGGTGCAATAGCATTCGCGAGACGGCGTCGGCGCCAACGACAGGACGGCGGGGAGCCGGGACGTCCGCGCCGCCGTCGGTAATGAGCGTGACGTCTTCGGACAGGACGGCCATCAGCCCCTCCAGATCGCCCCGATTCGTCGCCTCCAGAAATGCCTCGACCAGCCGTCGCTGCTGGTCCGCCGACGACGGAAACCGCGGACGGCGCTCGGCGATATGCTGGCGCGCGCGGCCGAGGAGCTGGCGGCAATTCGCCTCGCTTTTCCGCACGATGCGGGCGACATCGTCAAACGCGTAACCGAAGACCTCCCGGAGCAGATAAACCGCGCGTTCCGTCGGGGAAAGCGTCTCCAGAATCACGAGGAACGCGATCGAAAGGGACTCGGCCTGTTCGGCGTTCTCGCGCGGATTTGGCGAACCCTCCGCGACCAACGGCTCGGGGAGCCAGACTCCGACATATTCCTCCCGCTGCACCCGCGCCGACTTGAGATGATTGAGGCAGAGACGTGTGATGACCGTGACGAGCCACGCCTCGGTGGACTTGATCTCGGCCGGTCGGCTTTTTTGCCAGCGGAGAAACGTCTCCTGCACCATGTCTTCCGCATCCGCCACGCTGCCAAGCATTCGGTAGGCGATGCCAAACAGCCGCCGGCGGTGCTCCTCGAAAAATTCCACTCCTTGATGGGCCATTGCTCAATTTGATTCGTCGGAAAGAGGATCGGCGGCGGCTGAAAGGCCGAACAATTCCCCTTTATTCATTCCAGACCATCGAGGACGCCGGTTCGTGACAACCTTTTGAGCATTTGCCTCCAACTTTCGGCGATCCGGCGCGGACTTCGGGCACGCGCCCAATTAATACGAATCCCGACTTGACGAACGTCCCAATGGTTTCACGTTTGTATTATGCGCACGTTGATCATTCCCTTTGTCGCATTCTCCATCCTCGCAACCCAGCCGGCCCTCGCGAAAAGCAGTAAGTTCGATGGCGAGTATGTCGGCGAGGCAACGGCCAAAATCGTCGGGCAAAAGATCGCGGTCCCCGTCTCCTTCAAGGTCAAAAATCCTCGATTTACGGGGAAAGTTCTCGTCCCGGGGGCGAACAAGGTCGTCACCATCATCTGCTCGCTCAATGGCGGCACCGGGCATTTCGTTGGCTTCGTAAACGCGCAGTTCGGCATCACCGGCCAGTTCGCCGGCAAGGTCACGAAGACCGGCACGCTCACCGGCACGGGCACGCTGTTCGTCCCCGGCTATGGAACGGTGAGCTACAAGCTGAAGGCCTCGCGGTTGGAGGAGAAGTCGCCGTATCGCGGCACGTGGGTGGCAACGCATCCGCCGACGCAGGCCATCATTCGCGTCGATGTCTTCGTGACGCCGCAGGGCATCGCGAGCCTCAAGTTCACGACGGGCTCGGGCCAGGTAATCCGGGATAATCGTGAGGTGAGCGACGACGGCCAGGTGAACAGCGTGATCAACGGCTTCATCTATTTCGTGCATCTGACGAAGGGCGGCTCCTTCACGGTGAGCTACCAAGGCGCGCTGAGCACCGGTTCGCTCGTCGGCCAGAGAAAGAGCCAGGGCGGCGTGGAAACCACGATCGCGGGCACCTACGTGGCCACGAATAACGACCCGAACCAAGCGGCGTTCAAGCTGCGCATCGTGGTGGCAAAGGATCGCACGCTCGTTGGCACGTTCACGTTCCGCGACAACTCGACGCTCAGTTTCACGAACCTCGTGGGCGACCTCGACGACTTCGCCGGCACGGCCGAGGGCGGCGTCTATTATTTCGCGAAGCTCTTCGCCGACGGCACGTTCGCGCTCGACTACCAGAGCTCTATCCACGGCAACGGCTCCTTCGCCGGGAAGAAAAAATAACGCCGCGCGGGACTACGCCGCGAGCCGGCCCGCAAATTCGACCAGCGCCTTTGCCAGCGCCGCGACCTGCCGGGCCTTGCGTTCGTCCTTGAGCGAACCGTCGTCCGCAAAGGCCTCGTGGGCGGCCGAAATGCACACCTGATCCGGCAATACATGCACGCCGATGTTGCCCAGAATGGAACGCAAATGGACAAGGCCCCGCAGCCCCCCGAGCGCACCCGGCGACGCCGCCAACAATGCCGCGGCCTTTCCGCGGTAGGCCGTCAGCGGCGGCTCGTCGTCGTCCTCGGTGCGCGACGCCCAGTCGATCGCGTTCTTCAACACTCCGGTCACCGAGCTATTGTATTCCGGCGAAGCAATGAGAAAGCCGTCGCTCGCCCGCAGCAGGGCCTTGAATTCCTTCGCCGCCGCCGGCAAGCCGCTGGCCGCCTCAAGATCCTGGTCGAAGAGCGGCAGCGCGAGATCGCGCAGATCGACGACCGTCACCTCGGCCCCGGCCTCGCGCGCAGCCGCGGCAGCAATCGCCACGAGTTTCTTGTTGAAGGAACCAGCGCGGGTGCTCCCGGCGAATGCAACGATCTTCGGCGAACTCATGCCGTGCGTGTAATCCCGCCGCGCGGAATCTTCGAGCGTAAACGCAACGAACTCCAGCAAGAGAGCGGGTGAGGGGAATCGAACCCCCGTATGCAGCTTGGGAAGCTGCCGTTCTACCATTGAACTACACCCGCGCGATGCGCTCCCAGGCTATTCCCAGGATTTGACGAACTTTTTCGGATCCGTGTAGTCCTTCTTGTTCGAAGGATTGCCCTTGGAATACACGGCGACGGTTTTTCGAATCACTCCCACGCCGTCCGGCACCGTGATCGAGTTATCGTAGTTACCGTCCACATAGACCGCGTAGGGTTTGCCCCAGGAATCCATAAATGGGCCGGTATAGGCGCCTCCTTGCGAGACCGCGCCATTTTTTCCTGCCTTCGCATTGGGAATCTCGAGAAAGACAATCTTGCGCGGGTTCTGCTGCTCGTCCTGCCCACTCAGAACCTTCACCAGAGCCGCGTCCTTGTTGATGTCGTCGTCATTGTTCTCGGCGAGCGGCATCTTGCCATACTCGGCGTAATACGCGGTGACGGCCGACGCGAGCTGCGTGGCGTCGTTTTTCGCCTGCGTCTTTTTCGCCGTATCAAACACCCTGCTTACCGCCGGAAAGAGCAGAGTCATGAGAACCGCGAGGATCGAGATGACGACCAGCAATTCGATGAGCGTAAAAGCGCGACGGGAGGAAACGGAGGGGGCGTTCATAGTGTGAAGAGCAGGCCGGTAAATGTCGCGTGCCGGCGCGGGCAGGCAAGCATTTTCTTGTATTCGCTCAAGCTCGCGCGGAGACTCCCCGGGTGTCAGACAACGAGCGCCGGAAAAGGAATCCCCGATCCGCCAAAGCCAAACCCGTCCCTTCCTCTCCCGCCCAGCCGCCCCGCAAATCCTTGCGCGAGCGTTTCGTCGATCTTGTGCGCGGCCGCCCGAAGGCCGCGCCAAAAAAAGAAGCTCCGCCCCGTGATGCCGAGGCCGCACCGGGGAAAAAGCGTCGTCGTCGCAAGCCGCGCTCCGAGCGTTCGCGGCGTGAAGCCGAGCCGGCCGCGGCGAATCAGCCCCGGCCTTCCCGACAGCCGAAGCAACCCGCGCAAAAGCCACAGCGCGGTCCGCGGCAGCCGGAACAGCCGAAAGCCCAATCGTCCCGCCCTCGACGTGAGCCCGCGAAATCCGCACCTCCATCGGGCAAGTCGCTGCGCGAGCAGATCGTGGATCTCGTCCGCAGCCAGGCGCTCGACAAGGTCGAGATTTCCAAGCGGCTGAATCTGCCCGCCGACGGCCGGCGCAAGCTGCGCGACCTCCTCGACGAAATGGAAAACGCCGGCGAGATCGCCCGGGTGCGCAAGGATCGCTACGTCGTCCCGCAGGACGCCGACCTCTTCACCGGTGTCATTCAATTTCACGCGAGCGGCGCTGCGCACGTGTTGAACGAAAAGCAGGGCGGCGCGGACCTCTACGTGAGCGCCGAGAACACCTGGACCGCCATGCACGGCGACACCGTCGTGGCCCGCATCAACAAGGGCCGCCCGGCCGAGCCCTGGCGCCGGCCCGCCCCGGGAGCCCCGCAGAAGCAGGAGGGCCGCGTCATTCGCATTCTCAAGCGCGCCAACGAAACCATCGTCGGCACGCTCCAAAAATCGAAAAACTTTTTCTACGTCGTCGCGGACGATCCGCGCTTCGTCCACAATCTCTACGTGCCCGCGCCGCCGGCCGAACTGCGCGCCTCGCCGGGCGACAAGATCGTCGCGAAGCTCGATGCCTGGCCGTCGCGCCACGTCAACCCCGAGGGCCACGTCGTCGAGCGCCTCGGCCAGACCGGCGCGCCCGGCGTCGATATTCTTTCGATCATTCGCAAATACAACCTGCCGGAGGAATTCCCCGGCGAAGTCGTGCGCGAGGCGGAGGCGATCGCCCCGGAAGTGCCCGCGGAGGAAGCCGCGCGCCGCATCGATCTGCGTGACCGCTTCATCATCACGATTGATCCCGACGACGCGAAGGATTTCGACGACGCGACCGAAGTGCAGCGCACGAAGGACGGCTGGGCTGTAAGCGTTCACATCGCCGACGTCTCGCATTACGTCCGGCCGAAGACCGCCCTCGACCGCGAGGCCGTCGTCCGCGGAAACAGCGTTTATCTGGCTGACCGCGTGATTCCCATGCTGCCCGAGGCGCTCAGCAACGGCATCTGCAGCCTGAAGCCCGGCGTGGACCGCCTCGCGTTCTCGGTCTTCGCGGAGGTTTCCAAACAGGGCAAAATCCACAACGTCCGCTTCGGAAAATCCGTCATCCGCAGCGCGGCGCGGCTCACCTACAAGCAGGCGTTCGCGATCCTGCAGGCGCCGCCGACCGACGAGGTCGGGCATCGCGTGCACACCGCGTGGGAGCTGTCCTCGCTGCTGCGCAAGCAGCGTTTCGCGAAGGGCTCGCTCGAGCTCGACTTCCCCGAGGTGAAGGTCTGGCTCGACGCCAAGGGCGTGCCCGTCCGTCTCGAGCGCATCGAGAACGACGCCTCGCATCAGCTCGTCGAGGAACTCATGCTTTTCGCGAACGAGTGCGTTGCCCGCGAGCTGAAGCTCAACCGCCAGCCGACCGTCTATCGCGTCCACGACAAGCCCGATCCCGACAAGCTCGCCGAGTATCGGCAGACCGCCATGGGCCACGGGCTCAAGGTCGGCGACCTCACGAACCGCGACAATCTCGTGCGCCTCATCGCCGCGATGCGCGGGCAGTCGTTCGAAAACGCGCTCAAGATCGGCCTGCTGAAAAGCCTCAAACGCGCGACCTACACGCCGGAGCCGCTCGGCCACTACGGCCTCGCGAAGGAGGACTACGCGCACTTCACCAGCCCGATCCGTCGCTACGCGGATCTCGTCGTGCATCGTTCGCTCGAGCGCCATCTCGGCCTCACGAAAGTCGGCCCGGCCTCGAACGAACTCGTGGAACTCGCCGAGCACATCTCGACGACGGAACGCGTCGCCACCGACGCCGAGCGCGAATCCACGCGGCTCAAAAAGCTCGAATACTTCCAGCACCAGGCCTCGTCGCGCGACGGTCGGCCGTTCCCCGCGCTTATCCTCGAGGTCCGCAACTACGGGCTCTTCGTCGAGCTGCCGGAATTCCTCCTCTCCGGCCTCGTCCACGTCTCCACGCTCGACGACGACTTCTATCTGCACGACGCCGTGCGCGGCCGGTTCGTGGGCCGCAAGACGAAGCGCACCTTCGAGGCTGGCCAGATGATCGAAGTCATCGTCGCCCGCGTCGATATGTTCAAGCAACAGGTCGATTTCAAGGCGGTTTGACCCACCTTGCAGATTTCCGCTTGTTCCGCGCACGACCTTGGCGATATTGCAAGACCCTCACAAGTGAGTTGGTTGTAACAAAATCGGAATGGACAATATCATCCTGGCCCGTGACTTGCAGATCGAGCGCAAGCACTTCTTCATCGAATACCGCGAGAACGAACGCGGCAAATTCGTCCGCATCACCGAAGAGGCGCATGGTCGGCGCAATTCGATCATCATCCCGAGCACGGGCCTCGCGGATTTCGTGCGCTATTTCGACGAGGTCGCCGGCGCCGCGACCACCGAGTCGCAGCCGGCCTAGCCGGCCCGCCATTTTCCTCCGCCCAGCGCGATCCGACGCGACCGCGGCGATGCCTTGACCGCGCTCATGTTCTTGCACGCGGCTCGTTGACCGCCCCGGGCCTCCCTGCTATCTAGGGAAGCTCTCCCTCACTCTCCCGAACTCATGTCCAAAAAATCCTCGCGGAAATCGGCCAAACAATCCTCGACCGACGGTAAAAACCAAAAATACGTTTACCTCTGGGGGGCCGGCAAAGCGGATGGCGACGGTGGCATGAAGCCGCTGCTCGGCGGCAAGGGCGCGAACCTTGCCGAGATGACGCGCATCGGACTGCCCGTGCCTCCCGGCTTCACGATCACGACCGAGGTCTGCACGTATTTCTACGACCACAAGCGCACCTATCCGCCGGAACTCCAGGCCCAGATCGAGAAGGGCATCGCGAACATGGAGAAAATCATGGGCTGCAAATTCGGCGACGCCTCCGCCATGCCGCTCCTCGTCGCCGTGCGCTCCGGCGCGCGCGATTCCATGCCGGGCATGATGGACACGATCCTCAACCTCGGCCTTAACGACGAGACCGTCCTCGCGCTTGCCGCCGCCACGAAGAACGAGCGCTTCGCGTGGGATTGCTACCGCCGCTTCATCCAGATGTATGGCGACGTCGTCCTCGGCGTGCAGAAGGCCGAAGGCGAGGACCACGAACCCTTCGAGGTCGTGATCGAGGGCTTCAAACACGAGCGCTACCACGCCGACATCGTGGACAGTGAACTCACCGCCGAGGACAACCAGGAACTCGTCCGACGCTTCAAAGCCCTCGTCAAAGTCCGCACCGGACACGTCTTCCCGACCGATCCCTGGAAGCAGCTCGAGGGCGCGGCCGGCGCCGTGTTCGGCTCCTGGATGAACGACCGCGCGATCGTCTATCGGCGCAAATACAACATCCCGAGCGAATGGGGCACCGCCGTCAACGTGCAGGCCATGGTCTATGGCAACACCGGCGATAAATCCGGCAGCGGCGTCGCCTTCACCCGCAATCCCGCCAACGGCACGAACGAATTCTACGGCGAGTTCCTCATCAACGCCCAGGGCGAGGACGTCGTCGCCGGCGTGCGCACACCCGAGCCCGTCGCGGACCTCAAGAAGAAGATGCCGAAATCCTACGCGGAGCTGCTCAAGGTCCGCGCCACCTTGGAGAAACACTTCAAGGACGTGCAGGACGTCGAGTTCACGATCCAGGACGGCAAGCTCTTCATGCTGCAGACCCGCAACGGCAAGCGCACCGCCGCCGCCGCGCTCAAGTTCTCGATGGACATGTTTGCGGAGAAGCTCATCGACTGGGAAACCGCCGTCCTGCGCAACCCCGCCGACCAGCTCGACCAGCTCCTCGCGCCGATCTTCGACGCCGCCGAGATCAAAAAGGCCACGGCCATCGCCACCGGCTTGCCCGCCGGCCCCGGCGCCGCCTCCGGCAAAATCTATCTCAACGCCGACCGCGCCGCCGCCGCCGCCGAGAACGGGGAAAAAGTTCTCCTCGTCCGCAACGAGACCTCGCCCGAGGATCTTCGCGGCATGATCGCCGCGGAGGGCATTCTCACGGCAAAGGGCGGCGTCAGCTCCCACGCCGCGCTCGTCGCCCGCCAGATGGGCAAGGTCTGCATCTGCGGGGCCAGCGCGCTGCAAATCAACTACGAAGCCCACACCATCGAGGTCGCCGGCCTCGTCCTCCACGAAGGCGACTTCCTCTCCATCGACGGCACCGCCGGCACCGTCTATGCCGGCCAGATCGCCACCGCCCCCAGCGAAATCGTCACCGGCACCCTCTACGGCGACAAGGCCGCCCGGAAAACCGAGAAGTTCAAAAACTTCGAGCAGCTCATGAAGTGGTGCGCCAAGGCCGCCCGCCTCGCCGTCCGCACGAACGCGGACAATCCCGAGCAGACCGAAAACGCCCTCGCCTTCGGCGCGACGGGCATCGGCCTCACCCGCACGGAGCACATGTTCTTCGAAGGCGACCGCATCGACGCCGTTCGCGAAATGATTCTCGCCAACAACGTCACCGGCCGCAAACGCGCGCTCGAAAAAATCCTCCCCTACCAGCGCGAGGATTTCATCGGGATCTTCAAGGCCCTCAAGGGCTATCCCGCCACCATCCGCCTGCTCGATCCGCCGCTCCACGAATTCGTTCCGCACGACGAAAAATCCCAGGCCGATCTCGCGAAGAAGCTGGGCCTCTCCAAGGAAAAAGTCGCCGCCCGCGTCGCCACCTTGCACGAATTCAACCCCATGCTCGGCCACCGCGGCTGCCGCCTCGGCATCGCCTACCCGGAGATCACCGAGACGCAGGCCCGCGCCATCTTCGAAGCCGCCGCCGAGGTGCAAAAGAAAGGCATCAAGGTCAAGCCCGAGATCATGGTCCCGCTCGTCGGCTTCAAGAAGGAACTCGACCTCCAGGTCGAGGTCATCCATCGCGTCGCGAAAGAAGTCCAGGCCGAGCAGAAGGTGAAGCTCAGCTACCAGATCGGCACCATGATCGAGGTCCCGCGCGGCGCGCTCACCGCCGACGAGATCGCGCTCACCGCCGAGTTCTTCAGCTTCGGCACGAACGACCTCACCCAGACCGCCCTCGGCATCAGCCGCGACGACATGGGCAACTTCCTCCAGCCCTACGTCGAAAACGAAATCTTCAAGACGAACCCCTTCGCCAGCCTCGATCAGGTCGGCGTCGGCTCCCTCGTCAAGACCGCCATCGAAAAAGGTCGCGCCACTCGCCCCGACATCAAGCTCGGCATCTGCGGCGAACACGGCGGCGACCCCGACAGCGTGAAATTCTTCCACCGCGTGGGCCTGAACTACGTGAGCTGCTCTCCGTTCCGCGTCCCCGTCGCCCGCCTCGCTGCCGCCCAGGCCGCCATCGAGGAAAAACGCGCCGCAAAGCCAAAACCGAAAAAGAACTAAATTGGGATTTCGTTACGCTTCCAGCATCTCCAGCCGCAGCCCTGCGGATTGGAAATCGCGGAAATCGGCGTCGCGAGTCACCCAGGTGCAGCCGTGTTCCATCGCGACGGCGGCATGCTGCGCGTCCGCCACGCGCTTGCCGGTCGCGCCCGATTTTTCGCACAAACCGCGCATCAGCTCCCAGTGCCTGCGGCCACCGGCAAGAAACCGACAATTCGGCATCATGCGGAAGGCGTCGATCGCGGCGAGCGCCTGCCGCAGCGGCGTGGGCAGCGGGCGAAAGGACGGATGCGTGACGATTCGCACGAAGGCGACCGCCACCAGCGCGGAAAGTGCGAATGGTTCCGGGCTATTCACGAGCCGCTCCATCCACGCACGGTAAAACGCGTGGTTCGGGTCCTCGCTGCGATGGGCGTAGATCAGCACATTGACATCGGGCATTTGCATGGCGGCAATCAGCGACCCTCGTCCCGGAGCGTCGCGATTTCACGCGGCGAAAGCCCCACGGTTTCTCCTGAAACGCCAAAGACCGGCATCACAAACCGGGAAGGCGCGGCCCGCTCTTCCGGCCCTTCGCGGAGAAACTCCCGCAACGAGAGCGTCACCAGATCGCTGAGCGTCTTTCCCCGGCGCGCCGCCCGCTCTTTGGCCTCGGCAAAAACCGCATCATCGATGATCAATGTCGTCCGCATATCCATGCAGCATAAAAATGCACTCGGATCTGTCAAGCGGGTTCAAGGCGACGATTCCGGCAAAGAAAAAGCCCGCGTCGGATGACTCCGGCGCGGGCTTGGCAAAGACCCTTAAACTGCTCTTAGAAAGCCCGATCCCGTCCTTTGTTTACCGTCCCGATTCTGTATTCGACTGCCCTGAAGTCACCTTCCAGATTTTGATCTGGCTTGTAATCCTCCCCGGCCCGAAACCCACAGATTCCACTTCCAACCCGAGAGCGTCATAATCCAATGACAGCCAATCTGGCAAGTCACGGTCGGCCATCAACCTTGATGCCAGATTGGTATAGTCTGTCCCCGGAAAACTACCACTTCGAATGTAGTGAAATGTCTCGGGAACATGCCCCCGACTGGACATAATCACATGCGTGATACCTCTTTCCCTCACAATTTCACGCGCGCGTTCATCCGAAGAAGCATCAAAAAAGTCGGTCGCCGCATGCAATCCGTCGCGATTTTCCCAATAAAACGTCACGGTCGAGGGAAACCGCGCAAAGTAATACAAAGACGGAGCAAGCGCAGGATCGACCATGAGGCGAATATCCTCTCGGCCTTTGAAAATCTCGGCCAGTTCCACGGCGAACCGCTTGAACAGAATCGGATGCACCGCCTGGTCGATGATTGCCTGACCTTCCGTCAATTGGATCAATTTTTCCCTCTCCTTCCCGGAAAGCACGGCCGAGCCGGCAACCAAAATCAATGAAGTCCCCACGAGCACAAAATCACGCATCGATTTATCCACAATTCGAATTCCCACGCAGAGGATCAACGCCATAAGCATGATGCTGAATTCGGCATAGTATGCGAACCACCGCTGCTGAAAAACGGACAGGATCAGCACGCCAGCACAAACACAGAAGCTCATCCAAATTGTCCACCGTTCCACTTCCTTGAGCTTCGTGAAAAAGACAAAACTCAAGGCTGCCGGAAGCAGTATGGGCAGGATCAGATGGTCGCCGAAGAAATTCGAGAGGAGCGACCCTTTGTATAGTTCGAGATAATTTTGAAATTCATCGATAAATTCATGTAGCCGGAACATCTCGGGATCCTTCATGGCATGAACGTTCGCTCCGCCAAAAAACAAGGTCGCAGGCAAAGCCAGTGCAAACAGCGCGAAGATTCCCGCCCAAACCCATTCCTTCTTTGTAAAAAATCGTCTTTCGAGACAAGCCCCGAAGAACAGAGCCATTGCTTCACCCATGGCCAGCCAGGCGATCGCATACAGTGGGTGATTGACCTCGAGCCGAAGACGCGGCCATCCCGGCATGTACTCGATTGCATACATCAACAGGCTCGTCCCCGCGCCGACACGAGCCCAAAGCCGGTATAATTGCGGCGTAAATCGAAGATTTTTTTCGGGCGGTTTTCCGCGAAAAAGAAAAGCCGCGCTAACGGCCCCCGCCATCATCAGACCCAAGCATAAAATCTCGACTGTCGCTCCAATCCACAAGCCCAGCCCGCCCACGATACCCGATGCGATGAAATAGCGGCGGGCCACCTTATCCGGGGGCGGCGCCACCAGCCGAATCCATCGGAATTCCCGATCAATGGGAGAGTTGGAAACCCAGCCTACTCCTCCCAGCGACAGCAGAAGAAAAGTAAGCAGCGAAAACATAAGATGGAGCGACTGATGGTCGGGCCGGTAGGAGTGGAAACCCCAAGCGAGATCGCCGTGCGAAACCATCCAGAGCAACGCCAACCCGGCAGGAAGAAACCCCCAGGCACCCTCGACAAGACAAAAGAAAAGGCATAAAAAAATTGCGAAAAGCGTGGGGTTTATCCAAATGGCCGCTTTCGGAATCGCTTCGAGCCATGATTCCCCCGTCACTAGGGATCGGATTTTCCCGAATCCCACCTCCAGCCACGCCATGGACTGGCTCCAGTGCATCTCCCGTCCGTAAGGGACGTTGTCGATATTCGTGGAGCGAATCCGCCACTCGCCGTTGGTCACCATGCGCTCGGCATAGCTCAGCCAGTAGTAGCAATCGTTATCTAAAAAATATGGCTTTTTTGCACCAGGGAGATCCAATACCGGCGTAAATCGAGCTTCGTAGCTTTCCACCGCTTGTCGCCATGCCTTGGTGTTTCCCCAGAGCCAGACACAAACGCTCAAACAAACCAGAATCCGCCCGAAAAGCCGCATACACCTGTTAATCCCGAAACATTGCCTTCTGTCGATAGCGATACCCTACCCGTCGATAATTTTGTTTGGCCCCAACTTTCGAATCTCGGATTGACTGCCCCTTCCCACTCACTCAATCGCTGTGTCTTTTTCCAAGCACAACCACGATACCCTTGGCATCCCCCTTCCCCTCAACCAAGACTGCTTTCAAACAAGCGGGAAGACTTGATTGCGAGGGCCGAGCAAACAAAAACCCGGCGGAATAACCGCCGGGTTTCTTTGCAAAAATTAATAAAAAGGAATCAGCACCTCACACTGCATTACGGCGGCGACGCATCATAAAGATAACAAGCCCTAAGAGACCGGCAACGCAAACCGCATATTCCTGCGGTTCAGGAACCGGCGTAATGGAAACGAACCCTTGTGAAACGGTAAAGTTATCAATCCGACTTGAGCCAGCTACGGCCACAGTTCCTCCATTTGTTGATACGGTCGAAGTATCAATCAAGCGGAAATAGACCGTCGTTTGGTTGTTAATTGCAGTAATGGAACTCAAATCAAATGCAACCTGAGCGGCAGATACGTATGAACTGCTACCCCATATATTCGGGCTATTATTTGGAATCACTGAGTACGTTCCAAAGGCGGTGAAACTTGACCCATCTGTGCTGTATTGCAGGGAAAAATCGCGCGGTCCGCTATTACTACCAGTCTGATCCCAAATTAAGTAAATGCTCGAAAAAGTCGCCGTCGAAACTTGAAATTGAAAATAGTCGCCTACATCCCAACCATTGGAACTCCAAGATTTGGATGAGCCGTCACCAACTGGACTGGTAAAAGTCCCTCCAGTTGTGCTTAGGGCACTTCCCGAGCCCACTTCCGGAGAAACCGGTCCCGCTGTCGTTGGCGCAGATGTTTCAAATGTCCACTGCGAAATAATCTGCGCGCCAGCAGATCCAACCAACACCAATCCGAGCGCGAGACTGGCAATATACTTTTTAATCATCATTTTGTTTTTTTAAATTCCCGCAGTCGGACGACTCGCCTCCTCAGAATCTCCTCCCGATGAAGCGGCCTGCGGCGGGACGCAGGCGGTGTGTTTGGGACGCTATTGAGCAGGCGGAGGGCCAACAATGAGAGTTTTGTAACGAATTTGTCGTCCGCAGGCGGTGCGGATCCGCGCCTTCACCGCCCGGCAGCGGGCCGCTTCGCCCGCTCCGCGATTGCGGATCAAAGACTTGCACGAAGAGCAAAATGCGCCACCCTTTCCGCGGAACGGCCCAGAAATTCCTAGAGAATATTTTGAAAATAGGTTCGGCCTCGCGGGTGACGTGCCTCAAAAAATGTGTCCGCTCGAACAGAACTGGATCAAACATCCCCCCATTTTGATCGTCCGAGCTTGGCCTCTTCCAATTTCCCCCGGCGCGGATCCTCCCTGCGGAGCGTTCTCCGCCATCCCTCGATTCGGGGTTCGACTTCGGCATGTCATGTGCTACTTCCCATTGGGCAACAACTTTCTCGGGGGGGAAATATGACAAAATTGAAATGGGTGACGGCCTGCGCCGTCTTGGGAATCTGGATCGCATTAAGCGCTGCCATGCACCATGCGATGATCGGGGAATCGGCCAAGCCGGGGTTGGGGCAAACGAATCCCGGCGCGTTTCTGATCGCCATCTGCATGGCCGGAATGGTGGCGATTCTGTGGCTGCGACGCGGCATGCGCTCCCGATAGTCGACGCATCCTTCCTGCAACTCCGTGGAAACGCTTGACGATACCTGGGTGGGTCTGTAAGCGGGTGAGCCTGCGGCGGTCCTTCGTCGGATTCGCCATTTTCTCGATGAAAAGACTTTCAGCCACTCTTTCTCTGTTGGTGATCGGTGCGGCCGGAGGGGTCGCCCAGGAGGCGTCACTGTCTCCCTCCGCCACGCCCGCTTCCTTGTCCGCTTCCGCCGAGATTTCCCCAACTCCGGCGGCGAAAGCAGCCTCTCAACCCGCCACGGAACTCTATTCGCTCGACTACGACGAAACGAAGGATGTCTTTTCCAAGCCAGGCACGACGACGCCCTTTTCCGGCCCCGTCATCTCCCATTATGATGGGGGCACCGTGGAATCCAAGGGAACCTTGCTCAATGGCAGACAGGAAGGACCGTGGGTGGAATTCTACGAAGGCGGCAAAAAATCCGAAGAAGGCAGCTACCACGCCGGCGTGGAAGAGGGACCATGGAAATATTGGTTCGAGAATGGCCAATTGGACTCCGAGGGCGCCTACCACACCGGCTCGCCAGTGGGTCCGTGGTCGAAACACTTCGAGAGCGGTAAGATGGACTCCGAGGGCTCGTATGAGGACGGGGTGATGAATGGCCCTTGGAAATTTTACGACGAAACCACGGGGCAGGTCCGCATCATCACGTTCGACCACGGCACGCAGCTCACTCACTAAAGAGTCGCTGGCTGTGACGGAGACCTCTCGAGAATGGACCTGCGAGCGATGACGGGGAGTTTCCCCCGCCGGAGACGCCGGCTCGTCCGCTTCGTTTTCACCCTGGCCCTTTTCATCATCCTGGTCTGGTTGAAGCCCGCTCGCGCGCAGTCCGATGAAAATCTACCGCAGGAGCCGAACTGGACTTCGCCCGGTGCAGCTGCGCCGGAGGACGAAAGCGCGCCGACCGATTCCGCGGAAACGGACTTCCCATCCCCCGAGAACTCCACCGCCGTCCCCTCACCCGATACCTCGCTTCCGGCCGCGCCGGCTTCCCCGCCCGTCCATTCCGTCCTCCAGACCACCACTCCCGCGGCGCCCCCGCCCGAATCCCCTGCAGCCGGCGTGGGCGTACCCGTCGCCGGGAACTGGAACCTTCCGGACCTGACCGATCCGATGGCCCCCTTCTTCCAGATGGAGGGCCTGCGCATGCGGCTCGGCGTGGTGGAGTTCGCGCTCAATTTCGGGATGTCCTTTGCGTATAACGACAACATTTTTAATGCGCAGACCCCCCGTGTCGCCGACTACATCACCACGATCACGCCAACGTTCACCCTGGAAAT
>JGI24033J26618_1000061_pt1 | contig 15915 bp, 14 predicted proteins | sample KBSMisM7withPhiX_FD_26618 | JGI IMG/M metagenome (IMG submission 26618)
TGCGCCTCGGCAAAGGCCCGGTGATTTCCGTCGGCAGCTCGAACCACCCCGTCGTGAACGCCCGCCTGCGTCGCGTGGCGGAACAGGCCGGCATCCCGCTCCAGACCGAGATCAATCCCCGCCACACCGGCACGGACGCCGACGCCATCTTCCTCACGCGCGGCGGCATCCCCACGGCCAGCGTCGGCCTGCCGAACCGCTACATGCACTCGCCCGTGGAAGTCATCGAACTCGCGGACCTCGACGCGCTCGCGAACCTCCTCGCCGCCTTCGCCCTCGACGTGCGCGCGGACGAAAAGTTCCGCGTGGAGATCTGAGGCGGGAAAAACCATGAATTCCCTCCCATTCGTTCGATCCGCCGTTCTCGCGGTTGCGTTGACGACCCTGCTCGTTTCGCGGCCGACGCGTGGCGCCGATTACCAATGGTCAGTGCCGGTGACTTCGGTCACTTCGACGGAGAACCATGGCCACCCGCGGGCCTTTCTGTGGATTCCGCCCGGAAAAACGGGAGGGTAACGCTCCGTCGTTACCCACTTCTCTCTGAAATATTTGGGAGCCGACAGCCGGAGCATAGCGGAGACAGCCGCAGGCAAAGCGGCTCCCTCCATGATTGGAACGGATTTATGAAAATCGGTATAAAACGGCACAAAAAAGGCCGCCCCTTGCGGAGCGGCCCTTTTCTTGGTGGGAAGTTTTCCGAAGCTTACAGCGTCTTCGAGAATTCCTCGATGCGGTCGAGGCCTTTCTTGATGACGTCGAGGCTCGTCGCGTAGCTCAGGCGCACGGTGCGGTCGTCGCCGAAGGCGATGCCGGGCACGACGGCGACGTTGGCCTTGCTGAGGAGGCGGTCGGCGAAGTTCGTCGAGTTCAGGCCGAGGGCGCTGATGTTCGCGAGGACGTAGAAGGCGCCGAGCGGCTTCACGGCGGTGATGCCGGTGATCGAGTTCAGGCGGCCGAACATGTATTCGCGGCGGAGGTTGAATTCCTCGCGCATGTCCACGACGGGCTGCTGGTCGCCCTTGAGCGCGGCGAGGCCGCCCTTCTGTGCGAAGGAGCAGGGGTTCGACGTGCTGTGGCTCTGCATGGAGTCGATGGCCTTGGCAATGGCCTCGGGCGCGCCGAGGTAGCCGAGGCGCCATCCGGTCATGGAGTAGGCTTTGCTGAAGCCATTCACCGTGATGGTGAGGTCGTAGGCCTCGGGCGTGAGCGAGGCGACGCTGACGTGCTCGGTGCCGTCATAGACGAGCTTCTCGTAGATTTCGTCGGAGAGCATGTAGATCTCTTCCTCGGCGGCGACTTCGCTGATGGCGCGGAGTTCCTCTCGGGTATAGACGGAGCCGGTTGGATTGCCGGGCGTGTTGAGGATGATCATCTTCGTCTTGGGCGTCATCGCGTCCTCGAACTGCTCGGCGGTGATCTTCCAATTGTTCTCCTCGGTCGTCGCGACGAAGACGGGCTCGGCGCCGGCGAGGCGAACCATCTCGGGATAGCTCAGCCAATATGGCGCGGGAATGATGACTTCATCACCGGGCTCGCAGATGGCCATGATGGCGTTATAGCAGGACTGCTTCGCGCCGTTGCTGACGATGATCTGGCTGGGCTTGTAGGTGAGGCCGTTATCGTCGGCGAACTTCTTCGCGATGGCTTCGCGGAGCTCGGGCATGCCGGAGCTGGGCGTGTATTTGGTGAAGCCGGTCTCGAGGGCGGCCTGGGCGGCGGCCTTGATGTGCTCGGGCGTGTCGAAGTCGGGTTCGCCGGCGCCGAAGCCGCAGACGTCGATGCCTTCGGCCTTCATCGCCTTCGCCTTGCTGTCGATGGCGAGCGTGAGGGACGGTGAGAGGGTTTCTACGCGTGAGGAGAGTTGCATGGTGTGGATCGGGCTTTTTGGGAGCGGATGTTTCGGTGGTGGATGGAGGCTACCGGGGCTGAAAGTGGGATTCAACCAGCGGTTTGAGATTGTTTTCGTCGATGCGGATGATGCCGAACTCGCGGGCGGCGTTTTCAGGGCTGTCGGAGGCGTGGGCGGCGTTCACCATCATGGTCTGGCCGAATTCGCGGCGAATCGTGCCGAACGGGGCCTTCGATGGATCGGTGGGGCCGAGCACGCGACGAATCTTCGCCACGGCGTCGATGCCTTGATAGACGACGGCCACGCATTTCTCGGTGCCGGGAGTCTCGCGCCGCTCGGGCGGGCACTGGCTGGGCCGGGTGCCGGCCATGAATTGCACGATGCTTTCCCAATGCGCGCGGCCGGCGATGGGGCCGAGAAGCTCGCCGAGCTTCGCCTCGGATTCGTCGCCGAGCGGGCAACCGAGTTCCTCCTCGGCGGCGAGGCGGGCGCGGCGACCGGTGGATTCGCGCATGACATTCTCGAGCACTTCGAGCACGGGGCCGTAGAATTGCTCGGCCTGCGCGACGCTCATGTGATGAACCTTGAAGCCGATGATCGACAGGCCGGTGCGCGAGAAAAGGTCGAGCACGCCGCCGGGGCGGGCGTTCGGGAAGCGGAAGTTGTCCGGCTTGATGAGGACGAGGGTTTTCTGGACGTCGGCACCCTCGGGATACGGCACGATGTTTTCGAGAATGCCGCCGTCGGCGTCGGAGTATTTTGCCCAGAGGCGCAGGTCGGCCTCGGCGGTCTCGCGATTTGGCGCGGCGAGGACGGCGGGCTCGAAGTAATGCACCGCCTCGCCGTCCGCAAGGTAGTCGCCGTAGGTGTCGCGGATGGTTTCGCCGGCGGTGCGCTCGTGGACGATGTGGCCGGCGACGGTGAGCACGGTATTCACAGCATCCTCGCCGCGCAGGACGAGCAGCAGCGCGCGGCGGCGCTTGCCCTCGGGATTCGGGCCGAGGTTCTTGAGGACGTATTCGCGGATGAGCTCCTGGGTGCGGCGGTGGCGCGGCTCGGGATCGGTGACGATGCCGCCGGCGTATTCCTCGATGAGCTCGCGGCTGGGGGCGAACATCCGCGCAGCGACGAGTTCCAGGCCGGAGCGCGAGAGCAGACGCGAGAGAATGCCGCCCGTGCGCGATTTGCGAATCGAGTAGGGCGTGATGATTGCGTATGCGAGCTCTTCGGCCATGCGGATGTATTCAGGCTCCGCCTGAGCGGCGGTTTGGCACATCCAGAGCGGAGGGAGAACCTATCGGCGCGCTCGGAACGGCGTCAATTCGCTTTTTGAGCGGCGGAGGCTAGTGCCGGAGGAGTTTCCAGAAATACCGCAGCGAAGGCGAGGCGTCGCGCGGCAGCGAGGTGTGGTAAGCGACGATGGAGATCTCGCGCGGGCGGGGCTGCAAGGCGTCGCCGGGGTTTAGCGTCACGCGAAAGAGGAACGTGATGTTGCGCTTGTCCGGCCGGTCGAAGAGCGCCATCTGGCTGGCGAAGGCGACGCGCGCGCCGGTTTCTTCGTGGATTTCCCGCTTGAGGCCGGCCTCCACGCTCTCGGTCGCGCCGACTTTCCCGCCGGGCAGCGTCCAAAATTTCCGGCCGCGCAGTTGCTTGACCATGAGCACCGCGCCGTGGGCGTCCTCGGCCCAACCCATGGCCGAAACTTCCTTGCCCCCGCGCAGGGCGGCTTTCTTCACCGCGACTTTTTTCCCTGATGGCACTACGGAGGAAAAGTAGAAAGCAGGGAGTCGTTCGACAATGGTTTTCTGCGGCAATCAGGCCAGTCCGCGGGGTTCCCGGCGCAGGCGGCCGGCGGACCACTTGCCGCGCACGACCGTGCGTTCCACGACGAAGCCGAGCGCCTCAAACGCGGCCAGCACCTCCGGCAACTGCGTGCGCAATACGCCGGAGAAAAGCAACCAGCCCCCGCGCTTCGTGGCGCGCTTCAGCCGGGGCGCGGCCTTGATGAGCAGGTCGCTGAAGAGATTTGCCAGCACGATTTCCACCGGCGCGACGGGCTTCCACTTCAACACGTCGGCTTCGGCGGCGCGCACGATGCGGATTTTATTCACGCGGGCATTGGCCTTCGTGATGCGCACGCAGGCGGGATCGTAGTCGAAGGCTTCGACGTCCGCAGCGCCCAGCGCCGCCGCGGCGAGGGCGAGAATTCCGGAGCCACAGCCGGCATCGACCGCCCGCCAGCCGACGGGAAGGCCCGGCGCGAGATCGCAGAGCATGCGCAGCACGCTCGCGGTGGTCGCGTGATCACCGGTGCCGAAAGCCATGCCGGCTGGAACGAGAATTCCCGGGCCGGCGGAACGCGCCGCGAAGCTCTCCGCGTCGCCGTAAACGACAAGCTTGCCGCGAATCCGCAGCGGCTTCCGCGGTCGCTCGGGGTCGGCGATCCAGTCCCGCGCCTTCGTCACCTTGCCGCCGAATTCCTTTACGAGCTTCCGCGCCGTCTTTTCATCGACGAACGCCTCGATGCGCACGCTCCGCGAGCCCGGCCATCCGATGAAGGCCGCGCGGCCCGGCCCGAGAAATTGCAGCCGCTCGACCCAGGCGTCCTCCCACTTTTCGGACGTGAGCCGCGACCAGCGGAATAAAGGATTCATTCACCACGGAGAGCACAGAGATCGAGGAGAGGGGAGAAAAATTCTCTCCGTGCCCTCGGTCCTCTCCGTGGTTAAAAGAAATTTCATGCCAGCCCGCCTGATCGTCGCCGCGAGCGACTCGAATGCCGACCAGCTCTACGCCACCGGCTTTCATGTGCCGGACGCCTTCGCGTTCGTTGAATCCGGTGGGCGCACGGCCGTTCTGCTGAACAATCTCGAGGTGGATCGCGGGCGCAAGCAGGCGCGCGTCGATTTAGTGGAAGCCTATGCCGACTACGAGGCGCTCGTGCGACGACGCAAAAAGGCCGAGCCGACTTTTGCCGAGGTCGTGGCCGCCTTTGCGAAGAAGCACAAAGCCGCGCGGCCGCATGTGCCAGCGGATTTCCCGTGCGGACTCGCCGCCGCCCTCGCGGCGGCGGGCGTGATCGTGCGCCCGGTCGAGGGCCATTTCTGGCCGCAGCGCGAGATCAAGACGCCGGCGGAAATTCGCGCGCTCACGGCGGCGACGCGGATCACCGAGCTCGGGATGGAGCGCGGCGTGGAGATTTTGCGCGCGAGTGCGATTCGCAAGGATCGACGTCTCGACTGGAACGGCATTGTGCTCACGGCTGAGCGGCTACGCGCGGAGATCGAGGCGGCGATGCTCTTCGCGGGCGGCTTCGCGGCGAATAATTCCATCGTCGCCGGAGGCGAACAGGCCTGCGATCCGCACGAGCGCGGGCACGGACCGCTCAAGGCGAACGAGTTGATCATTCTCGATATTTTTCCGCGCGCGGCGAAGAGCGGATTCTTCGGCGACCTCACGCGCACGATCGTGCGGGGCACGGCGGGCGCGGCGCAGCGGCGGCTCTGGGAGACGTGTCTCGCGGGCCAACAGCGCGCGTTGCGGGCGCTCGTGCCGGGCGCGGAAGGCAAGGCGATCCAGGACGCGGTGCGCGATTTCTTCACGGCGAGCGGCTACCCGACGGAGCAGAAGAATGGCCGCTGGCAGGGATTTTTTCACGGCCTCGGGCACGGGCTCGGCCTGGAACTCCACGAGGAACCGCGCATCGCGAAGACGACGCTGCGCGCCGGCCAGGTCTTCACGGTCGAGCCCGGAATTTATGTGCCGGGCGTTGGCGGCGTGCGGCACGAGGACGTTGTCGCGATCACCGCGCGCGGACATCGCATGCTCAGCCATTTTCCCAAAACTCTCGAATTATGACCAACCATCCGCTTGCCGATCACCCGGGCCAGGACGCCGCGCAGGTGAAGGCGTTCTTCGACCAATGGGCCATCTATCGTCGCGTGCTCGAATGCGACTACCTGCACCATCGCGCGGGCTACGCCGCCATCGGCCGGGCGCTTGGCGATTTGCGGGATCCCTTTTCGTTTCTCGATCTTGGGGCGGGCGATGCGGAATGCACCGTCGACGTGCTCGCAGGAAAGCCGGTCACGCGCTACGAGGCGGTCGATCTCTCGGCGGTCGCGCTGGAGCTGGCGCGCGAACGGGCGGCGGCACTGCCGGGGAGGAAGGAATTCGTGCAGGCCGATTTCGTCGAGCACGTGCGCGCCACGCACGAAACCTTCGACGTGGTCTTCATCGGATTTTCGTTCCACCACCTTCCGCTGCCGCACAAGCGCGCCTTCCTGCCGGAACTGCGGCGAGTCGTCGCGCCGGGCGGGCGATTGATGATTTTCGAACCGATCCTGCGACCCGGCGAATCGCGGGATGCGTTCATGGCGCGCTGGTGGGACATTGCGCGGACGAAATGGACCGCCCTCACGACTCATGAGCTCGAAATGTCGCGCGAGCATGTCTTCGACAATGACTACCCCGAGTCGGTGGCGACGTTTACGGAACTCTTCGCGGAGGCCGGCTTCCGCGAATCACGCGTCCTCTTTGCCGATCCCGACGAACTCTACGCGGCCTTCGAGGCGCGGGCCTGAAGCCGGTTTCGCTTGCGTTGAACGCGTGGGCGGGGATGGTTGTCGAAGTCACCGAAAAACCCATTTTATATCAATGATTCTCTGGATGATTCTTCTGATCGGCGTGCCGATGATTCTCGGTTTGGTCGCCCAGGCGAAGGTCTCGTCGGCCTTCAACAAATGGAAAAACGTCCGCGCGTCGTCAAACGTCACCGGCGCCGAGGCCGCACGGGAAATCCTGCGCGCGGCAAATATCAACGACGTCGATGTCGTCGAAATCAACGACATGCTCGGCGATCACTACGATCCCTCGAACAAGCGTCTCTGCCTTTCCTCGGACGTTTACAACACGCCCTCCGTCGCCGCGCTCGGCATCGCCGCGCATGAAGTCGGCCACGCCATCCAGCACGCGAAGGCCTACGCGCCCCTGGAATGGCGCATGGCGGTCGTGCCAGCGACGATGGCCGTCTCGCGCATCCTGCCGTTCGTGATCATTGCCGGCTTTTTCATTCCGGCGCTCGGCTATCACGCCATCATGGTCGCGGCGGTTTGCTACGCGGTGCTCGCGGTGTTTCAGCTCATCACGCTGCCGGTTGAATTCGACGCTTCGAGGCGCGCGAAAATCATTCTCGGCCAGATGGGGCTCATTCAACCCGGCACCGAAGCCGCGGGCGTGAACAACGTGCTGGATTCCGCGGCGCTCACCTACGTGGCCGCATTTGTCGCCGTGCTCGGTCAGTTGCTTTACTACATTCTGATCTTGTCCGGGAACCGCCGGTGAGCCGCACTGCCGCGCCGCCGGTCGTTCTGACCATCGCCGGCTCCGACAATTCCGCCGGGGCCGGTCTTCAGGCCGACTCCAAGACGATCACCGCGCTGGGCGGCTACGCGCTCACCGCGGTGACTTGCGTCGTGGCCGAAGTGCCGGGCAAGGTCTCGATGATCCAGCCGGTCCGGGCCGCGGTGGTCGCCAAACAGATCAGGCTGAGCTTCGAAGCGTTTCCCGTCGCTGCCGTCAAAACGGGAATGCTTCACTCCGCGGCAATCATCGACGCGGTGATCAACGCCCTGCTCGCCGCCACGGCTGGGAATAAGGTGAAGCCGGCGCTGGTCGTGGATCCCGTGATGGTCGCGTCGAGCGGCGATCTTTTGCTGAAGCCCTCCGCCGTGCGCGCGTATCGGCGGGCCTTGCTGCCGCTGGCCACGCTCGTCACGCCGAATCTCAACGAACTCGAGGTGCTTGCCGATCGCCGGATCACGAACGTGCGGGAAATGGAGGCCGCCGGCGCGGCGCTGGCCGCGGAATTCGGCGTCGCCTTTCTGCTGAAGGGAGGCCATTTGCGCGGACGCGAGGCCGTCGATGTGCTCGTGGAGCCGGGCGGACGCCGCGAGCGATTCGTCGCGCCGTTCATTCGCGGGGCGGATCCGCACGGCACCGGCTGCACCTATTCCGCGGCGATTGCGACCGGCCTCGCGCGAGGCCTCTCCTTGCGGGAGTCGGTCGGCGAGGCGAAGCAATTCATCACCCGCGCAATCGAGCGGCGGCACCGCTGGGGCCGCACCGAAATTCTCGCGCAGGAAGGCCGTTAAGCGGCGCCGGTGCTACAGGCCCGGCTTGTCGAGGGTCGTGCCGTGCTCGAACTCCGGCGGAATCGTCGTGCCGGCGGCGGCGCCGGTCGGGTTCCACCAGATGCGGGCGATTCGCTCCCATTTCGTGGCCTCGTAGGGGAACGCCGTGCCAGCTTTCAACCCGGCACGCAGGGCGCGGCGCATCTGGTAGGAGGACGTTGCGGTCTCGAGCGCTTTCACGTCGGGCGAGGAGAGCAGGATGTCGCTGGGGAATTCCCAAACGAATTTGAAAAATCCGTATTTTCCGAACGTGCCCGAGCCCGCGGTTTCGTCGCGGAACGAGATGTAATTCGCAGAGTCCACGCGCGACATCCAGCCGAGGAATTTCAGCGTCTGCGCGGGCTTCTTGCTGAAATCGCGGTAGTAAATGACGCAGTGGTTCGCGTCGAGCGGCAGCACGGCGACGCGTTGGATCTTGTAATCCTCGGGCTTGATGATGACGCCGGGCTGAACCTTGGGAGCCTCGCGGTATTCGAAGACGCCGAGCAGCCGACTGTCGAGATTCGGCGTGGCGAGCGAAGTCGGACTGGTGAGCGGATGGTCGAACAGACAGCCGCCGAGACCAAGCGGCAGCAGGGCCAGCAAAAGCAGGGCGAGCGGATTTCGGAACATGATCGGGATCGTGGCGGGGCCGCCCCGGTGCGGTGCGGCCGGCAGCACTCTCGTCAAATCCAGGTGCCCGGGGCAATCACGGAGTTCTTCGGAATGACGACAATGCCGTCGCGCACGTAATAGCCGTCGCCGTCGAAATCCTGCGACTTGCCTTCCGGCGAGATCACGACGCCGTCGCCGATGCGCGCGTTCTTGTCGATGATCGCGTGATCGATGATGCAGTTGCGCCCGATGCCGATCGGCGGAGCGCCGGCGGGCGCGTCGGTGACATCGTCGTCGTAATAATCCGCGCCCATGAGGATCGTGTTCTTCACCGTCGAGCCGGAGCGGATGATGCTGCGAATGCCGACGACGCAACGCTCCACGCGCGAGTCGAAGATGTGGCTGCCGTCGGAAATGATCGCCTGGTCGATCGTGCTGTTGCGCACGATGCTGGCCGGGAGGAAGCGCGGCTGCGTGTAGATCGGCCGGCCGGCCATGTAGAAACGGTAGGGCGGATTTTTGTCCGCGAGATTGATATTCGCATCGAAGAACGCGCGGATGGTGCCGATGTCCTCCCAGTAGCCCTGGAAGATGTAGGCGTCGACTTTCAAGCGCTCGATGGCGCCGGGAATGACGTGCTTGCCGAAGTCGACCAACTCGTTGTCGAGGCAATCGATCAACACGTCGCGGTTGAAGACGTAGATGCCCATCGAGGCTTGGAAGAGCTCCTCGGTGACGGGCAGGCCGATGCTCTGGAGCAGGTCCGGCGGGATGCGCAGCGAATCCTGCACGGCGGGATCCTTCGGCTTTTCGACGAACCGGACAATGCGGCGATTCTCGTCGGTCTGCATGATGCCGAAATCGCTCGCCGCAGCGCGGTTCACCGGGATCGTCGCGATCGTGAGATCGGTGCCGGCCTCGATGTGCTGCCGCAGGATGTCGCGATAATCCATGCGATAAAGCTGATCGCCGCTCAGGATGATGAAATACTCGTAGGGGCGCTGGAGAAAGTAGCGCAGGTTTTGCCGCACCGCGTCCGCCGTGCCCTGATACCATTTCGAGCCCTCGGGGGTCTGCTGCGCGGCGAGGATTTCCACAAAGCTCGGCGAGAAATGGTCGAACTTGTAGGTCGCGTTAATGTGGCTGTGCAGCGACGTGCTGTTGAACTGCGTGAGCACATACATGCCGCGAATGCCGGAATTCAGGCAGTTGCTGATCGGGATATCGACGAGGCGAAATTTTCCGCCGAGCGGCACGGCCGGCTTGGCGCGCTCCTTGGTGAGCGGGAAAAGGCGCGTGCCGGCGCCGCCTCCCATGATGATTGCGAGGGTGCGACTGGCCGGCGGGATCAAGGGAGCGCTCATGATTTTACGAAGAGGGATTCGCAGAATACGCAGATTTCGGCCCGCTGGCCAAACCCATCCGAAATTTAATCGGTGTAAATCCGGGCCAATCTGTGAATCCTTCTGACGCATGTGTGGAATCGTTGGTTACGTTGGCAAGGCGGAGGCCCCGCAGGCGCTGCTTCAAGGCCTCAAGAGGCTGGAATATCGCGGATATGACTCGGCGGGCATCGCCACCCTGAATGGGGATGGCCTCGCCATTCGCAAATCGGTGGGCCGTATCGCGGATCTCGAACGGCTCGTCGCCGAGCAGCCGATCCATGGGCAGACCGGCATCTGTCACACCCGCTGGGCCACCCACGGCGCCGTGACGCAGGAAAATGCCCACCCGCATTTCGACCAATCCGGCCGCCTCGCGCTGGTTCACAATGGCGTGATCGAGAATTACCTCGAGCTGCGCGCCGCCCTCGAAGAGCAGGGCCATATCTTCAAATCGCAGACCGATACCGAGGTGCTCGCGCATCTCGTCGGCCGTGAGTTCGATCACCGACGACTGCACTCGAAGGGCGCCCTCGTGGAGGCCCTGCGCGTCGCACTCGGCCAGGTGATCGGCACCTACGGCATCGCCTTGATCCACCAGGACGTCCCCGGCGTGCTCATCGGCGCCCGGCGCGGCAGCCCGCTCGTGCTCGGCATCGGCAAGGAGGAAAATCTTCTCGCCAGCGACGCCGCCGCGATGGTCAGCCACACCCGCGACGTCGTGTATTTGAAGGATTACGAACTCGTCGCGCTCGACGCCGATGGCTTTCAGATCACCACGCTCCAGGGCGACGGCGCCGGCTACGAAATCAGCAAGGTCGAGTTCACCGAAAAGGACGTGAGCAAGGGCGAATACCCGCACTACATGCTCAAGGAAATCTTCGAGCAACCCCGCACCGTGCGCGATGCCATGCGCGGCCGTCTCGCCCCCGAGGAAGGCACCGCCAAGCTCGGCGGACTCGAGATGTCCAATGCCGAGCTGCGTGACGTCGAGCGCGTTGTCATCACCGGCTGCGGCACGGCCCTCCACGCCGGCATGGTCGGTGAATACATGATCGAGACGCTCGCGCACATCCCGGTGGAATGCGAATTCGCCAGCGAGCTGCGCTACCGCAATCTTCCGCTGCCCAAGGACACCCTCGTCTTCGCCATCAGCCAGAGCGGCGAGACCGCCGACACCCTTGCCGCGCTGCGCGAAAGCCAGCGCAAGGGCCACCGCACCCTCGGCATCTGCAACAACGTCGGCTCGACCATCGCCCGCGAGAGCGACGGCGGCGTTTACATGCACGCCGGCCCCGAGATCGGTGTCGCCGCGACGAAATCCTTCACCTCCCAGCTCGTGGTCCAGGCGCTCGTCGCGCTATTGCTCGGCCGCATCACGCACCTCTCCCACAGCGAGGGCCTCAATATCATCCGCGAACTGGAGAAGCTCCCGGACAAGGTGGCGAAGACCCTCGAATTGAACGACCAGATCGCGCGGATCGCCAAAAAATACGCGCACTCCGACGTCATGCTCTTCATGGGCCGGCAGTTCAACTACCCGGTCGCGCTTGAAGGCGCGCTCAAGCTCAAGGAGACGAGCTACATCGCCGCGTCCGGCCATCCCAGCGCCGAGCTCAAGCACGGCGTGATCGCCCTCATCGACGAAAAGACGCCGTCCGTCTTCATCGCGCCGCGCGACGCCGTCTTCGAAAAAAACCTCAGCAACATCGAGGAAGTGAAAGCCCGCAAGGGCCCCGTGATCGCCATCGGCACGGAAGGCGAGGAGCGCCTTGGCCACGTCGCCGACGACGTGATCCTCATTCCCGACGCCCCGGATTTCCTCACGCCGATCCTCACGGTCCTCCCGCTGCAGTTGCTCGCCTACCACATCGCCGTCGAGCGCGGCTGCGACGTGGACAAACCCCGAAATTTAGCGAAAAGCGTCACCGTGGAGTAAGCCCACCGGCAGCGAGAACATCGCTGTTGAGTGCCAATTAAGATTGTTACTGGCAACGCTGATACCTGCTCAACGACCGGTAGAAGCGCTTGGGTTGCGCGGCCGCGCCGGCGTCGGTGACCTGCGACTATCGCGAAGCCCTGTTATTGGCGACAGCAGGTCGCTAACCGCTCTTCACGGCAAGGTATTTCACGACGGCAGACGTGCGCGAATGCACGTGGAGCTTTTGATAAATGCGTCGGATGTGGGTGCGCACCGTATCCATACTGATGCCCAGACTGTCGGCGATTTCGCTGTATTGGCAGCCTTTGGAAAGGTATTTGACGACGTCACTCTCTTTCGGAGAGAGACAATCCAGACTCCCCTTGGCCTCCGCTTTCCTGGCAGAAGCCCCGAGCGGGAGATTTTGGAAATATTTCACGACCAGCCTCGCGATGGAGGGAGTCATGGGCGCGCCGCCGGCCTTGGCCTCCTCGAAGGCCGCTTTAAGGGCGGCAGGGCGCACCCGCTTGAGAAGATAACCCGCGGCACCGGCGCGCAGGGCGTCAAAAATGCGATCCCAATCGTCGAACATCGTGAGCATGAGGATGCTCACATCGGGCTGCAGCCGCTTGAGTTCCCGCGTACATTCGATGCCGGATATGCCAGGGAGGTTGATATCCATGAGCACGAAATCCGAGGGAGACTCGAGCAGACTTTCGAGCGCTTCCTCCCCCGTCCGAAATTCGCCGGCCACGCTGTATCCTGGCCAGCGCTTTAAGATATTCACCCACCCCTTGCGAATTTTGGCATCGTCTTCGACGATCGCAACTGTGGTGGATTTTTGAGGGCGCATTGGGGGATTGAGAAAATCCTCGGCCTGCTCAGCAAGGATTTGAAAACATAGAGCAAACCTCTTTTAAAGGAAAGTCGCGTCATCGCTCTGCAGGAACGGAAAAGTTGTCGGAAGCGAGAATGCCGATCATGAAAGGGGGAGGGCCGAAGAGGGCTGAAGCTGGCGGCACAGTCTCGCATCCTCCCAAAACGCGCCAGTCGCATAACAAGACGAGGACACTCGACATGAAAATGCGATACTCCGCCTTCGTGAGAGGGTGCCGCTAATGGAATCCTGAGGCTGACGCAACCTCGACCTCTTCCACCATTTAAGAACCACAACCGTGAGGACTCGGTTTTCAAGTCGACACATCTGAAAGTCGGCCACCCTGTGTGGGTTACCCGTATCATCCTCTCTTCATGTGCCGCATACGTATGCGACGAGACAAAAAAACGCGAGGAAGTCATAGGTATCCTCCGATGAGTCAAGGTATTGCAGCGATCCCCGTCGCGATACTTCGACTTATTTAACCTCCAATAATCCTCCCCCGAACAGGGCTCTTGTTTCGCCGGCCGCGACGGTCTTGGTCGTCGCTCGTCGCGAGATGGAGCCTCCGTTCCCCCCATAACATGAAAAAACTAGCTGTATTCACAGCCATCGCCCTCTCGTGGTGCGCGATGGCATCCCCCGCGCGTGCCTACACGCACCCCTGCATTCCGCAGACCGCCGAGGACCTGGCTTTCATCAAGGCCAACCTCAATCAGCAGCCTTGGAAACTGGGCTACGCCAAACTCTCAAGCTCCAGCACTGCCCAGCTCGGCTGGGTCATGGACGGCCCCTACGCGAATGTCAGCCGAGCAGGGTCCTACGACCAATACCTCACCCCATGGCAGAATTCCATGGCCGCCGTGTATAACCTCGCGCGGATGTGGTATTTCACCGGCAACGCCGCCTATGCGCAGAAGGCGCACGACATCCTCATCGCGTGGGCGACCACAAATACCACCTTCAACGGCAACGAAGCCGGCCTTGCCATGGGCGACCACGCCTACCAATTCGCCGGCGGCGCGAGCATTCTGCGCGGCACCTGGCCCGGCTGGACTTCCGCCGACACAACCACGGTCAAGAACTACTTCTTGAATGTCCTCTGGCCGAATTGCCAATCGAATTTGAACGTCACCGGTCCCGGCAACAAAGGCAACATCGAGATGGAGGCCGGTATCGCCATCGCCGTCTTCTGCGACGACACGACCAAGTTCAACCACATCGTCAACATGTATCGCACCTACCATGGCGTCGGCCTGATGGATACCCTGCCCACCGGCCAGATCGGCGAGTCGGGCCGCGACGGGGGCCACGCCTTCGGCTCCCTCAACGCCATGGCCTTTACCGCCGAGGTCGCGTATAAACAAGGCGTCGACCTCTTTTCGGAATTGGACAACCGGATATTGGCCTGCGGCGAATACTTCTCCCGCAACACCTACTTCAGCGATAATCCCTACGTTGCTTTCGGCACCATTGACTGGCAGTGGTTGGACAATGCGGACGGCCCCTACGCCGGCAATCGCGAGGGCTTTTACATCCTCCAAAACGCCTACAAATACCGCAAGAACCTGCCCACTCCTTGGATAGACCGGAAGCTACAAGATCAGCCCATCGATGACTTCAACTGGATGTTTGCCAAGACGGCCGACCACACTACCGCCACCGTGTCGCCGGCCACCTTCCCGGGGGTTTCCCTGGCATCGAGCGGGTTGACCTTGACCACGCTTGGCGCGCAGACCACGGGCCGCAGCCTCTCTTATTCGAATGGCACGTGGACGATGACCGGCCTCGGGAATGGGACCTGGAACGATACGACTGACGACGCCCAGTTTGCTTACAAGCAGATGACTGGCGACTGCGCCATGGTTGTCAGGGTCGTCTCATTCACAAAATCTGGATCTCAAAACGGCAAGGTGGGCCTGATAATCCGCGACTCTCTTAACGCCACCACTTCGCAGCGCGCTTGGGTCGGAGCTACGTGGGTGGGCGACGGCTCAACAAACACGAATGCGATGGAACACTTCGAGCGGGGCTATACCGCAACCGGCAGCTATAACGGAGTTTCGGACGTGTGGACCCATCCCGTCCCGGCATTACCCTACTGGTTCAAGATTGAGCGCCGGGGCCAGCAGGTTACTTCCTTCGTTTCGCTGGATGGCGCCAGTTGGTCGCCCATGTGCTGCGACGATTACGCCAGTCTGCCGTCCACCATTTATCTCGGCCTGTTTCTCTCTAGCGGCACGGCGACGGCCCAGACTGCCACCTTTGACCATGTGGCGTTCACCGGTGGCAGCGGCGGCCCTGTGACAACTCCATACGCTCCGAAAGGCGTGATCGCCGACGGCTCCAGCAAATCCATTACCGTTCGCTGGCTGGCTTCCTTTGGCGCCACAAGTTACAATCTGCTCCGCTCTACGACTTCTGGCAGCGGCTACACCACCCTTGCCGGCAATCTTTCTGCATCCACGACCAGCTATGTGGATACATCGGCGGCTGCGGGCACGACCTACTACTATGTGGTTCAAGCGGCAAACTCTGCCGGCACCAGCGGCAATTCGCCACAGGGCTACAGCTCTCGAAATACCTCGATGGCCAATATCGCATTTGGCGGCACCGCGACGGCATCCACCTATACTCAGGCCTCAGAAGATGCCAGTCACGCCTTTGACACTGATCCCGGCAGCAAGTGGTTTGCTACGGCGGCGACGGGCTGGTTGCAGTATGACTTCGGTGCCAACAACGCGCAGACTATCAAGCGTTACACCATTAACAGCGCTGACGTGCCCGCGCGCGACCCGAAAAACTGGACATTCCTTGGTTCACAAGATGGCTCCACTTGGACAACCCTTGATACACGGAGCAACCAGTCCTTCCTCACTCAGATGGCGCAGAATACGTATAACATCGGCAACACCACCGCCTACCGCTATTACCGGCTGAATATCACAGCCGCCAACGGCGCGACTCAAGTGGCAGTCGCCGATCTGGGCTTGTGGTCCGACATCGGACGCACCATTCCGGACGGCCGCTACAACATCTTCAGTCGCAAGAGCAACAAGACGATCGACTGCCAAAACGGCGGCACCACCAATGGCACACCG
>JGI24033J26618_1000062_pt1 | contig 15593 bp, 15 predicted proteins | sample KBSMisM7withPhiX_FD_26618 | JGI IMG/M metagenome (IMG submission 26618)
GGGCGGCGCCCATGAGAACGCCGAAAAGGGTAAGCCTGCGGGCGGGTTCGGCGATTTCGGGCTCGCCGCGGCGGCGCTTGGGCGGCTTCACCTTTTTGCGGCCGGAGAGGATGTAGCCCAGGAACGCGGCGCCGCCGAGCCACGGGAGGGGATTTGCGACTACGGCCCGTTTCGTCTTGGTGGCGAAGTCCAGCTCGGCGCGCAGGGCGGCGTAATCGTGCTGCATGGCGCGGCGGCTGGCGTCGATTTCGCGGCGGAGGTCGTCGGAGGTCATGGCGCAAGCGGGGTGGATGGGCTCTCGGTCGGGCGGAGGGCGGCGACGTCGCGGCGGATTTCCTCGGCCGTGCCGCGGAACACGGGCGCGGTGAAATTTTTCTTCGCGAGGACGGCGGCAACGACGGCGCCGATCACATGGAGGAGGCCGATGCCGAGGGCGATCCACACCCAGTCGACGTGCGCGAAATGCTCGAGGGCAAACGCGACCGCGAGCAGCAGAAAGACGTAGCCGAAGGCGGCAAAAAACAGTGCGATGCCGAGGGCGATGGCGCCGCGCAGATACGTTCCCGCGGCCTCACGGCCTTCGAAGCCCGCGAGGGCGACGAGGGCCTGGATATGGCGCGTGAACGAGCCGAAGAGCCGCAATGCTTCGGCGGAAATGCCGTGCGTGGGAAGACTCGACGGCCCGGCTGAGGTCGGTTCGGACATCCGGACGGGGAAAGCCGCGGTCGGGCGGCCTAGCGCCGCATGATCAGACCGATCACGAACCCGGCGGCGGCGGCGATGCCGACGGCCTGGAGCGGATTGTCGCGGATGTATTGCTCGGTGTCGCTCTGGAGATTCTGCGCCTTGCTGGACGCGTCGCTCAGGACTCCCTGGGCGCGGCCCTTGTATTCCTCGGCCTTGGTCGTGGCCTGGGCGCGGATGGTTTCGTATTTGGCGCCGGCGGCTTCACCGATGTCCTTGGCCGCATGGGTGAGGTGCTCCTTGCTGGAGGCGAGGGCGGCCTGCGCGCGCTTCTTGCTGGTTTCGAAGACTTCCTTCGCAGCGGCGGTGGTTTCATCGAGGGCGGCCTTGGCGTGGGCCGCGCCGCTCTCGAACTTTTCGTTGGCCGTGCTCGAAGGCTCGGTGACGGGATCTGCAGATGTTTCCGACATGATAATTTTCCTTTCGACTCGGGTTCGCGGGAGCTTCGCAAACTGGCTGTCCGTCGGCAAGAAAAGATCGAGCTTGGATCGCAAGCGACGGGCGGCTTACTTTCGAGGGCTCTATGTTTTGCGCATTTGCCCCGGGTCGGGTTGAACTCCTTGGAAATCACACGGATTACAACGAGGGCGTCGTCCTCTCGGCGGCGCTCGATCTCGGAGTGACCGTTCGTGGCGAACGCGTGGACGACGGCACGATCACGCTGACGAGCGAGGGATTCGAGCCGGTCAAGGTCGCAAAGGGCGAGGTGTTGCAGCGCGCGGGCACGTGGAGCGATTATTCACTGGGAGTCGTGGCCATGCTGCGGGCGAGCGGCGTCGAGATCGGCGGTTTCCGCGCGAGTTTTTCCTCCACGCTGCCGGTTGGGACGGGACTTTCCAGCTCGGCTGCAATGGAAATCGCGACGGCGATGTTTTTGCGCGAGGCGTTCGATCTGAATCTCGATCCGCTCGCGGTGGCGAAGCTCGGCCGCCGCGCGGAGAACGAATTCGTCGGCGTCGGGTGCGGATTGCTGGATCAGGTTTCGTCCGTTTTCGGCGAGCGGCAGCACGCGATTTATCTCGATTGCCGCGCGGAGACGGTGGAGCGCATTCCGTTCCCCGAGGGAATCGATCTGCTCGTCGTGCAATCGGGCGTGCCGCATGCGCTCACGGGCGGCGAATACGACGAGCGGCGGGCGCAATGCTTCGAGGCGGTGCGGCTGCTCGGCGTGCCGGCCTTGCGCGACACGAATTCCGCGGCGCTCGCGGCGGCGAATCTGCCCGATGTGGTCGGCCGGCGGGCGGCGCATATCGTGGGCGAGAACGAACGCGTCTTCGAGGCGGTCGAGCTGCTGCGCACGGGAAATATCGCGGCGTTTGGGCGGCTGATGGCGGCCTCGCACGAGAGCTCGCGGCTGAATTTCGAGAACAGCACGCCGGAATTGGACCTGCTGGTGGCGATTGCGCAGCTGCAACCGGGCGTTTACGGGGCGCGGCTGACTGGGGGCGGATTCGGCGGCGCGATCGTGGCGGCGGTGGATTCGCAAATGCTTGATAAAGTGGAGGATAAGATCCTTTCGACCTATCGCCGACGGACGGGCGTCGAGACCCGGGCCACGCGTTGCCATATCGGTGACGGGGCGCGCATTGTTGCGTGACACTCGACAATACGGGGACCGGCCCCCTATTTTCGGCCCCGCATGGAGAGCACACTTAAACAGGTCGCGCGCGATTTGCTCGCGTCCTACGAGACGGTCGGCGGGCTGAACAACACCGACGGGCTCAATCTGCCCTCGACCCGTGCCATCGCCTCCATTTGCGAGGACCTGCTGCAACTGCTCTTCCCGGGTTTTCACGACGAAGAGCCGATCCAGGGGGAATTCCTCGCGGAGATCACCACGGTCCGCATCACGAATCTCGCGGAACGCCTCGACGACCAGATTTGCCGCAGCTTGCGCACGAGCGAGCCGCAGTGCCCGGAATCCAAGGCCCGCGGTATTCTCACGGAATTTCTCCAGGCCCTGCCCGAGATTCGCGAGTTGCTGCGCACGGACATCGAGGCCGCCTTCGAGGGCGACCCGGCCGCGCTTTCCTCCGAGGAGATCGTGCTGTCCTATCCCGGCGTGGAAGCCGTTGCCATCCAGCGCGCCGCCCATCGGCTCTACCGGGCCGGCGTTCCGCTGCTGCCGCGCATGATGACGGAATGGGCGCACTCGCGTTCCGGGATCGACATCCATCCCGGCGCGCAGATCGGCACGCATTTCTTCATCGACCATGGGACAGGCGTGGTGATCGGCGAAACCAGCGTGATCGGGAATCGCGTGAAGCTTTACCAAGGCGTTGCGTTGATCGGGCGCTCGCTCGCAGGAGGGCAGACGCTGAAGGGAAAGCGCCGCCATCCCACGATTCAGGACGACGTGACGATCTACGCCGGCACGACCATCATGGGCGCGGACACCGTCATTGGCACTGGCACGACGATTGGCGCCAACGTCTTTCTCGGCCACAGCGTCCCCGCGCGGTCGCTCGTTTTTTACGAGGAAACGCAGCTCAAAATTCTTCCCAAAAGAGACTCCCCCGACTCCGATGCGGCGCTCGTATGGGTTATCTAGATTACAACGCGACCACACCCCTGGGGCCCGAGGCCCTCGAGGCGATGCTGCCGTATTTGCGCGAGGAATTTGGGAATCCGTCGAGCATTCACGCGGCGGGCCGGCGTTCCCGTGCGGCGATTGACGACGCCCGCGACCGGCTGGCCGCGCTCATCGGCGCGCGCCCGCACGAGATAATTTTCACCGGCGGCGGCACGGAATCGAACAACCTTGCCCTCATCGGCCTGGCGCTCGCCCGGGAATCCTCCGGCCGCCATCTCATTACCGCTTCCACCGAGCACCATGCCGTGCTGCACGCGATGGAGTTCCTGCGGGCGCGGCACGGCTTCGACGTCACGATCCTGCCGGTGGATACCGGCGGGCGGGTGGACCCGGATCAGCTCGCGGCGACAATTCGCAGCGACACGACGCTCGTCTCCATCATGTCGGCCAACAACGAAACCGGCACGCTCCAGCCCATCGCGGAACTCGCCGCGTGCTGTCAGGAACGCAACGTGCTCTTTCACAGTGATATGGTGCAATCCTTCGGCAAGGAAACCGTCCGCCCGCACGAGCTGGGCATTGCGGCGCTTTCCCTGACCGCGCACAAATTTTACGGTCCCAAAGGAGCTGGGGCCCTCTTTTTGCGAGCGGGATTGCCTTTGACGACCCTCCATCACGGTGGTGCGCACGAGAACCAGCGCCGCCCCGGCACCGAGAATGTCGCCGCCATCGCCGGGCTGGCCGCCGCTGCCGAAGCGACCGATGCGGGGCTCGAGGCCGAGCAGGACCGTCAGCGGGAGCTGCGCGACTGGCTTTGGGAGGGTATCCGGACGGAATTTCCAGCCGCGATTCGCAATGGCGACCCCGAGCATACCCTGGCAAATACCCTGAACGTCACCTTTCCCGGCGCTGACGGCGAAACGCTGCTCATTGGCCTCGATATGGAGGGCATCAGCGCCTCCAGCGGCTCCGCCTGCATGGTCGGGTCCGTCCAGCCTTCCCATGTCCTCCTCGCCATGGGCGTGCCCGAAAAAATTGCGCAGGCCACGGTAAGATTTTCATTGGGAAAATTGACGACTGGAGCCGAGATTGAGGCGGCTTTGACCGGCTTGTCCCGCGTCCTCGAACGCCAAAACCTCACTTTAGATTCCGAAAAAGTATGAGCCTCGCACCCCGCCAGCTCGCCTTCAATTTTGGCCGCGACCTTCTGCGGCAGATCAACCTGCTGCCGCGGCAGTTCGCGGCCCCGTCGCCGCGCCGGCGCGCCGCCACGAGCAGTCTGCGCCGCGATCCCATTCTCGAGGAAGTCGCCCGCATGCTCGTGAAGCGCGTTGGCTGTCACCGCCTCGCGAAGGAACTCTCCGTCCTCTGGAATCCCCGCATGCGCACCACGGCCGGCGTCGCCTGCTTCCGCACGAAACGCGTCGTGCTCAATCCCAAGCTCATCGAGATTTCCGCCGGCGAAGTGCAGCGCACGCTCCGGCACGAGCTCGCGCACCTGGTCGCCCAGGCCCGCGCCGGCCGGCGCCGCGTCGCCGCCCACGGCCCGGAGTGGCTGCAGGCGTGCGCCGATCTCGGCATCCCCGACGAAAAACGCTGCCACGAACTGCCGTTCAAGAGCCGCCGCCTCGCGCGCCGGCATTTTTACCAATGCCCGGAATGCACGACCGTGATGGCGCGCGTGCGCCGCGTGAAGTCACGCGTCGCCTGCATCAAATGCTGCCGCAAGCACAACGGCGGTAAATACCACGAGCGCTTCCGCTTCCGCGAGATCGCCGAGCCCGGCGACCGCCTCGCCGCCTGATTCGCCGCGCGCAATGGTGAGAGGGGCTTCCGGTTTTCTGCATTGTGACGGAAACGTTACAAATGAGGGCGTGACATGAATGTCGGCCTCGAAGTAGCCGGCGGGGTCGCCTTGATCCTTTTCGGAATACGCTTTCTGCGCAAAGGACTCGACCGGCTCTTCGGCGGGCGGCTGGTCGCCTGGATTTCGCGCATGACCGAGCGGCGGTGGAAGGCGTTCGGCGCCGGCATCGTCGTCGGCGCCCTCGCGCCCTCCTCCACCGCGCTCTCGCTCATCACCCTGCAGATGATGCGCACCGGCCAACTCACCACGCAGCGCATGCTCGCCGTCCTGCTCGGCGCGAACGTGGGCATGACGGTGATGGTGCAGCTCCTCGCGTTTCACGCGCAGGATTTCGCGGCATTCTTCATCGTGCTGGGCGTGCTCGGCTTCCAATTCCTCAAACGCGAAATTCTGCGCGGCGTCGGGCAATGCCTTCTCTCGCTCGGCTTCATCTTTCTCGCGATGCAGCTCATCAGCGCGGGCGCCGCGGCGCTCGGCGCGGACCCCGCCAGCGCCGAGTGGATCCGCCTGTTCGAGGGGCATCCCCTGCTCACGTTCGTTTTCGTGATCGGACTTACGATTTGCGTGCAGAGCTCGACGGCCAGCATCGGCTTTGCGATCGCGATGAGCGCGGGCGGTCTTTTCGGGCCGGATTTGCTGGTTCCCTGGGTGCTCGGCACGAATATCGGCGTCTCGCTTACCGGTCTCGCCGCCGGTTGGAACTCGCTCGAGGGTCGGCGACTCGCCACGGCGAATCTCCTCGTGCGCGGCGTGGTCGCGGTTGCGCTTTTACTGCTGCCGGCGCTCACCGCGGCGCTCGTTACGATCCTGCCCGGCTCGCCCGCGCGCGAGCTCGCGACATTCCACACCGGCTTCAATCTTTTTGTCGGCCTGCTGGCGATTCCCTTCATCGGGCCGCTCACCCGGCTCGTCACAATGATGATCGTCCCGCGCGAAGCGCCGGCTTCCGGCCTTCCCGCGGTTTCCACCTACCTCGATCCGCTGGCCCTCGAAAGTCCATCGCTCGCGCTGGCAAACGCGACGCGCGAGACCCTCGTGATGGCCGATGGCGTGAAGGTGATGCTACAGAGTTTCTGGAAGGGATACGCCAGCCGTGATCTCCAGCTCATGCTGCGCGTGCAGCAGGAGGACGACCGTGTCGATCTGTCGTATCGCGGCATCAAGGATTACCTCAGCCGCGTCGAGGGAGGTATGAGCGAGGAGGAAACGCGATGGCAATTTGCCCTGCTCACCTTCTCCAACGAACTCGAGTCCGTCGGCGACCTCATCGAAAAAAATCTCTGCGACCTGCTCCGCAAACAAGCCGCCGACGGGACGATGCTTCCCGAGCCCGATTTCCTTGCATTGCAGGAACTCTACGAGCGCGTGATGGCGCGGTTCAACGTCGCGGTTTCCCTGCTGGCCAGCCGGGGCGGCAGCCAGACGAAGGCATTTCTCGCCGGCAAGGAGAGCCTGAACGAATGGTGCCGGCAGGCGCAGCGCGCCCATTATGACCGCCTGCGCCGCGGCGGCGGCACCCTCGCTGCGAGCGCGTATTTCCTCGATCTCTTCGAGGGCTTCCGCCGCATCAACAGCCACGTCAGCTCGATCGGCTACGTCTTCGCGCCACCCGCGCCGCGCCGCCGCCCGCGAGCGGTGCCGGGCAGTAGCGAAGGGCTGCCCGCGCCGGCGGGGAGTTAAGGCGATGGTTTCGCGTGCCGTGCGGCGGGAAATCCATTAGGACTGCGCCATGAGCCCACGACCACGCGGCCCAATCATCTTGCGTCTCGTGGCGCTGTTCCTCGTTCCGCTATTCGCGATTCCCATCATGTTTGCGGGGAATGGGGACGGGATCGGCGTTGCCCTCATCCTCTACGCGGCGCTGCTGCTCGGCCTCGGGCAGTTCGCCGCGCCCGCGATGGTGGACGGCACCGGCGTCCGTATTGCCATTGGCTTCGCGCTGGCCGTCGGGATGTTCTTCCTGCACCTCGTCGTCGGCGTGGGCGGCTGCACCTTCGTTCTGGCCGTCCACGGATGAGCGGCCTCGTCGAAATCCCCGCGGAAACCGTGCTCAAGCGCACCCGCGGCCGCTGCCCGGTGTGTCTCGACGAATGTCCGGGAGTCGTCTTTCGGCGGGACGAAGCCGTGTTTCTGCGGCGCGAATGTCCCGCGCATGGGGAAATCGAGACGCGGATCGCGACGGACGCACGTTTTTACTGGCTCGCCCAAGGCGACCCCGAAAATTCCTGCTGCACGCCGGGCTCCGCCTGCTGCGCGTCCGAGGACGGTGCGGCCGGCACGCTTGGTCAAAATGCCGCCGGGCGCGGCGACGGTCCGTTTGAAAAGCTCGCGACCTGTCTCGCGCTCATCGAGATCGTCGAGTCCTGCAATCTCGCCTGCCCGACTTGCTACGCGGATTCCCCGCATTCCCCCGAGGTGAAAGCCGCGCCGCTGGCGGACATCCAGGCGCGCATCGAGGGCGTGATCGCGCGCAAGGGCGAGATCGACATCCTCCAACTCTCCGGCGGCGAGCCGACGATCCACCCGCAATTTTTCGAGCTGCTCGCCTGGGCGCAGGCGCATCCCGGCATTCGCTACGTGCTCGTGAACACGAACGGCGTGCGCCTCGCGCGCGACGACGAATTCCTTGCCGGCATGGCCGAAGCCGCCGCGCGCCGCCGCATTCAAATCTATCTCCAGTTCGACGGCACGCTGGCGGACGGTCAGCGCGANCTCCGCGGGGCCGACCTCCGCGCGGTGCGTGAACAAGCGCTCGCCCGCTGCGGCGAGATCGGCCTGCCGGTGACGCTGGCGATGACGGTAACGCGCGCGAACCTGGCCAACCTCTGGGCGACCGCGGAGTTCGGCCTGCAGTTTCCGCACGTGCGCGGCGTGAGCTACCAGCCGTTCTTCACGAGCGGACGCCGCTCCGCCATCGAGGCCGCGACGCATGTGCCGATCAACGTCGCGGACGTGATTCTTTCGCTCATCGAGCATTCCGGCGGCAAGCTGGGCGCGGCGGATTTCACGCCGCTACCGTGCGGCGATCCGAATTGCGCGACAATCGGCTATCTGCTGCGCCTCGAGGGCGAAGTGCGCTCGGTGAGCGAGTTCGTGGATTTCAATGCCGTGCAGGATTTTCTCCGCGACAAGGTGCGCTATTCGCTCGAGGACCTCACGCGCTGCGGCTGTGAGAACGAGCCGCTGGGCGATCTGCTTCGGCAGTTCGAACTCGATGAATCGAACGCCTTCCGCCTGTTCATCAAGCCGTTCATGGACGCCTTTACGTGGGATCAGGACCGCATCGATCGCTGCTGCACGCACGTGATTCGAGAGGACGGAAAGCTCGACTCTTTCTGCCGCTACTACTCGGGATTTCCCGGGACGTGCTGCGCGCCGTGAACACGTATTCCGCGCTGCTCCTCGTCGCGATCGGGCTCTCCGGCTGGTATTGGTTCCGCCTCGCACGGCGAGATCACCGGCTATTCCTGCTGTATCTTGGCGCGTTGTTCGGCGCGCTCGCCGGGGCGAAGTTCGGGTGGTTTTTCGCGGAGGGCTGGCGCGACATCGGGCAGCCATATTTCTGGATCGCGCTTGCGACGGGCAAGACGATCCTCGGCGGTTTGCTCGGCGGCTACCTGACGGTCGAGGTGCTCAAGCGCGCGCTCGATTACCGCGCGCCGACCGGCGACTGGTTCGCGATGATCGTGCCGCTCGGCATTGCGCTTGGCCGCGTGGGTTGCCTGCGGCAAGGCTGCTGCGGCGGGGTGCCGTGGAATGGATTTTGCGCGCTGACGGATCCCTTCGGTATCGCGCGCTGGCCGGCGGTGCCGGTCGAGATGGGATTCAACCTCCTCGCGGCGGCGACGTTTTTCGTGCTCCGACGCCGCGGCATCCTGCCCGGGCAGCATTTCCATTTGTATCTCATGGCCTACGGGACATTCCGCTTCTTCCACGAATGGTTGCGGGACACACCGCGCACATTTGGCCCGGTGACCGGCTACCAATTGCTGGCGCTGGGCTGCGTGGCGGCTGGAGCCGTTGGGTTTGCCCGGAGGGCGAATCAGGCGCGGAAATTCTCGAACGCGAGCGCGACGCCATAGTCGCCGCCGCGGAGGAAGCCGATGACCTTTTGGAGGTCGTCGCGCTTCGTGCCGGTCACGCGGATTTTGCGATCCTGGAGCGAAGCCTGCACCTTCCAGCCCTGGGCCTTGATCGCCTGCGTGATCGACTTGGCCTTGTCGCCGTCGAGACCCTGCTTGATGACGAGTTCCTGGCGGGAATGGCCGAGCGGCGAGATGTCGGCATCCTTCGGTTCGACGTTGCGGAGGTCGATGCCGCGCTTGGCGAGTTTTTCCATGACGATTGTGCGCAGCGGCTTGAGGTGCTCGCCGTCGTCGGTGGAGAGCTTGATCGAGCCGGACTTCGGGTCGAGCTCGATGGTGGCTTTCACGCCTTTGAAGTCGAAGCGGTTGGAGAGCTCCTTCGTGGCGTGGTCGAGGGCGTTCTTGACCTCCATGCGATCCACTTCGGAGACGATGTCGAACGAGGGCATGTTGGGAAAATTCGGAATTCGGGATGGGGAATGCGGAAGGAATTTCCTCTCAGCTCTCAACCATCAACTCTCAACTGGCTGTGAGAGATGTTTCGCGAGGTAGGCGGCGCCGATGATGCCGGCTTCGTTTTGCATTTGCGCGGGAACAATGAGGACCTCCGTCTTCGTCGTCAGGTAGGGCAGGAATTTGGCGGCCTTCTTGCTCGCGCCGCCGCCGATGATGAAGAGGTCGGGCGAGAACAGAAGTTCGAGCTCGTTGAGGTATTGGCTGAAGTGCTTCGACCAGGCTTTCCAGGTGAGGTCCTTGTCTTCGCGGACCTTTTCGGAGCAGCGTTTCTCGGCGTCCTTGCCGCGCATCTTGAGGTGGCCGAATTCCGTGTTCGGCAGGAGTTTGCCGTCGAGGAAAATGGCGGAGCCGATGCCGGTGCCGAGCGTGAGCATGATGACGACGCCACCGCGTTCGCGTCCGGCGCCGAAGCGCATCTCGGCGATGCCGGCGGCGTCGGCGTCGTTGACGACCTCGACGGGACCGCCGACGTGGGAGGCGAAGAGTTCGTTGCCGTTCGTGCCGATCCACGCGTGGTCCACATTCGCAGCGGAGAAGATAATGCCTTTTTTGACGATGGCGGGAAAGGTGACACCGGTGGGGCCCCGGTAATTGAAGTGCTGGGCGATCTCACCGACGACATCGGCGACGGCGTTTGGCAGCGAGGGCTGCGGGGTGGGAATTCGGAAACGTTCGGCGAGCAGGGTGCCGGTTTCCACGTCCACCGGCGCTCCTTTGATGCCGGTGCCTCCGATGTCGATGCCGAGCAGGGTCATGGCTTTTGATGGTGGGTGAATCTTTGCAACGCGGCGAGCAGTTCCGTGGGGCGGAGCGGCTTCGTGAGGTAATCGTTCATGCCCGCGCCGACGCATTTCTCGCGATCGCCGGACATGGCCTCGGCGGTGAGCGCCACGATGTAGCTGGGGCGGAGCTTGCCTCCCTCGAACTGACGGATCCGCCGCGTCGCCTCGATGCCGTCCATGTCGGGCATCTGCACATCCATGAAAATGAGGTCGAACCCATCGTTTTCCTCGACGGCCTCGCAGGCGAGGAGGCCGTTCTTGACGTGTTTGGCGCGGATGCCGTGCCTGTTCAGCAGCGCGAGGATGAGCATGGCGTTGACCTTGTTGTCCTCGGCGACGAGCACGCGGGCGTTGGCGATTTGCGCGGGATCCAGTCCGGAATCGGCGAACGACGGGCGGGGGCGGGATTCGTTGGCGGGTGCGTCGTCGGCCGCGGCGACCTGCACGGCGAAAACGAATTCGCTGCCGCGATCCTCGGGGGCGCGGAACCAGATTTCGCCGCCCATGAGCTGGGTGAGCTTGCGGCAGATGGCGAGACCAAGGCCGGTTCCGCCGTGAGTGCGGGCCTGCGAGGCGCTCAACTGGCTGAAGGAGCGGAAGAGAAGATCCTGCTTCTCGGGCGGAATGCCGACGCCGGTGTCGCGCACGCTGATGCGCAGGATGAGGCCTTCGTGGCGCGAGGGGTCGTCGGGCGGAGCCTCCTCGCGGCGGGCATCGAGTTCGCGGCGGGAGCCGGCCTGGACGCCGATGATGATCTCGCCGCCCTCGGTGAATTTGACGGCGTTCGAGATGAGATTGCCGAGCACCTGCTGGACGCGGATTTCATCGCCGACGATGCGGGTGGGCAGGGAGGGATCGACGTGGAAGGAAATTTTCGTGGCATGCTCGGCGGCGCGGGGCGCGAAAAGCTCGCACATGCTGCGGACGCAACGCTCGAGATCGAAGGCCTCGGATTCCAGCTCGAGCTTGCCGGCCTCGATCTTCGAGAAGTCGAGGATGTCGTTGAGGACGGTGAGCAGCGCGCGCCCGCTGGTGCTGATGGTCTCGACGTAGGAGCGCTGGTCCGCGGTGAGATCGGAGTCGAGGAGGATGTCGGAGAAGCCGAGGACGCCATTGAGCGGAGTGCGCACTTCGTGGCTCATCATGGCGAGGAATTCGGACTTGGCCTTGGTGGCCTCCTCGAGTTTCTGATTGAGCGAGATGAGCGAAGTGTTCGTTGCGAGGAGCTGCTGCTGGCTCTCGCGGAGGGCCTGCATGGCGGCGTCCCGCTCGAGCTGCGCGATGAACGCGGCGCTGTGGTAGCGGATGCGGGCGAGCAACTCGGCGCGGTCAGGCAGCTTGACGAGATAGTCGTTCGCGCCAATGAAGAAGGCCTCGCTTTTGGTCGAGGCTTCCTCGCGCACGGACAGGACGATCACCGGAATCAGGCGGGTAATCTCGGATCGGCGGTAGGCGCGCACGAGATCGAGCCCATCCATGCCGGGCATGACGAGATCCTGCAGAATGACGGTCGGGCGGATGGTCTCCGCCTCGGAGAGCGCCTTATCCGCATGGGCGCAGAAGTGGAAATCGATGTCGGGTTCGTTGGCGACGACGCGGCGAACGGCCTCGCCGATGAAGGCCTGGTCGTCCACGAGCAACAACATGACGCGCGGTCTGGGCCGATGGGAGTCGCCGGGTTTCATGGGAGAAGGGACCTGATTTTATCGACGATGCGAGGAGCGATGCGGGGAAGGGGGAGGATTTCGCGGGCGGCGTCAAGTAGGGCGGCCGCCTTGGGCATGCCGTAGAGGGCGCTGGTGGCCTCGTCCTGCGCGATGGTGAGATGTCCGGCATCGCGCAAGGCTCGCAGACCTTTGGCGCCGTCGCGACCCATGCCCGTTAGCAGAGCGGCCACGAGCGGTTTTGTCCAGCCCGTGAGCGCGCTCTCGAAGAGTCGATCGACCGACGGACGGTAGGGCGTGGCCTCGGGATGCGGCGTGTAACCAAGAATACCGCCGGGGCCGAAAACGAGATGCTCCGCCTGGGCGGCGAGCAGGACCTGGCCGGCGACGGGGCGGTCGCCTTCGCGGGCGGCCCGCACCGGCAGCACGCTGCGGGTGTTCAACCATTCGGCGAGTTCCCCGGCGAATCGTTCATCGACATGCTGCACGATGATCACGCTTGCGGGAAAGTTGCGCGGCAGGGCGCTCAGAATTTCCGCGAGGGCCGCGGGGCCGCCAGCGGAGGCGCCGAGAAGGACGACGGCCGGCGCGAGGGCCTGCGGGCCGTGATTCTGCCTGAGTTTCGCCCAGGATGCACCGCCGGTGAGCTGTCCGATGAGGTCGATCTTCTCCAGCAGGGCGTCGCGGCCCGCGACGTCGTCCAGGCTCGGGGTCGCGACGACATCGATCGCGCCCGCGCCCATCGCCTCGAAGACGCGCCCGCAGTTCTCCCGCACCGAGGCCGTGACCACGAGGATGGGACAGGGGTGCGCGTGCATGATCTGTCGCGTGGCTTCGACGCCATCGACGTTCGGCATGATCATGTCCATGAGAACGAGGTCGGGCGCGGCGATGGCGCATTGCTGGACGGCCTCCCTTCCGTCGCGGGCGGTCCAGAGCACGCGGTGGCGGGGATCCGCGGCGAGCACGCGGCGGATGGCTTCGATGGCCAGGGCGGAATCGTTGACGATGGCGATGTTCATTCGGGTTCCCCGATCAGGTCGCGGACGGCATTGATGAGGGTGCGATCCTGAAAGTTGCCCTTGGGCAGGTAGTAGTCCGCGCCGACTTCGAGGCCGCGGCGGCGATCTTCGTCGCGGTCCTTGTAGGAGACGATCATGACGGGAAGGTCGCGGAGCCGCGGATCGGCCTTGATGAGGCGGGTGAGTTCGATGCCGTCGAGGCGCGGCATGTCCACGTCGGTAAGCACGAGGTCGAATCCGCCGGTGCGCGCGGCGGTCCAGCCATCCATGCCGTCCACGGCGATCTCGACATCATAGCCCTGATCGCGCAGGAGCTTGCGCTCGAGTTCCCGCACGGTGAGGGAATCCTCGACCACGAGAATCCGGCGACGGCGCGCGGCAGCCGTGGCGGTGTCGGACCGCACGGGACGCATGCGCCCGTCGGTGGCGAGACGCTCCATCGCGGCGACGAAATCGTTGACGTCGGCGACGAGCACGGGCGAGCCATCGGAGGACAGGCTGGCGGAGGAAATTCCCGGCACCCGGCCGAGGGCGGGGTCGAGCGGCTGGATGACCAGATCGCGTTCGCCGAGGAATTCGTCCACGATCACGCCATAGCGCCGGCCGGAATGCTCGAGCAGGAGGACGCGGAAATCGCCCCGCGGCGGCTCGGTTTCACCGAGATTCAGAATCTGACTGGCGCTGGCGAGCGAGACGCGGGCCTCGCCCACGCCGAAGAATTGCCGGCCTTCCGCGGACTCGATTTCCGCGGGCGAAACCTTGAGCGCGCGCTCGAGATGGGCGAGCGGGAAGGCATAGGGCTCGCCGGCGATCGTCACGAGAAGTGAACGCAGCACCGAAAGGGAAATCGGCAGACGCAGCTCGAACGCCAGGCCGAGTCCCGGTCGCCGTCGGGCGCGCACAAATCCCCCGACCGCGCGTGTGAGCGATTGCACGACATCGAGTCCCACGCCGCGTCCGGAAATTTCCGTGACCGTGTCGCGCAGCGAAAAGCCGGGCAGGAACAGAAAATCGATGACCTCGGCGTCGCTCATCGCGGCGACGGTCTCCGCAGTGGCGAGGCCGCGCTGGGCAACGCGATGCCGGAGTGCCTCGAGATCGAGTCCGCGGCCATCGTCGCTCACGGTCACGGCGAGATGCCCGCCGACGTGGCGAGCCTCGATGACGAGGCGCCCCTTTTCGGGCTTGCCGGCGGCGGCGCGCTCCGCCGGGGATTCCAGGCCGTGATCGAGGGCGNTGCGCAGGAGCTGGGTGAGGGCGGTTTCCAGTCGGTCGAGGATTTCGCGATCCACCGGAGTGTCCTCGCCGATCACCTCGAGCGCGGCCGGCTTTCCCAACTCGTGCGAAAGATCCCGGACGAGGCGGCGCAGGGCCGGCATGATGTCGGCGAGTGGACGCATGCGGCAGGCGAGAGCTTCGTTGTAGAGGCGGTCGGCCTGGAGATTCCAGCGGCGGGAAAATCCGTCGAGAGCGGCGTGGTGATCGAGCAGCGAAGCCTGGAGGTCGGCGAGCATTTCACGACATTCCTGCACGCGTGCGGCGTGTTCGACGGGCGGCGTGTGCGTGCCGGGAAGCGCGGCCAAGGCCTCGCGCAGGGCGCCGCCGGCTCGCTGGATGCCGGTGCGGAAATCTTCGAGCTGGCGCGCGGCGACCACGCCTTCGCCGGCAAAGCCGAGCAGTCGGTCGAGCCGGCTGGAGTCCACACGGAGCAGATGAGCATCGCGTTCCGGGGCGGTGGTGGGTTCCGCCATCGGACGCGCCGGAGCCTCGGCGGAAGCGGGTTCGCCGCTGGTGGCTGCGGCGCATTCCTGGAGGAAGGTCGGAATGTCCGCGCCGCCCGGAAGGCCCGAGGCGAGTTTTTTGAGGAGATCGACGCCGCGAAGCAGCAGGCCGATATGGGCGGGGGTCAGCGTGAGGGCGTGATTCTGCGCGAGCACGAAGCCACTTTCCATGGCGTGGGCGATCTTGACCGCTTCGTCGTGGCCGACGATCCGGGCGGCGCCCTTGAGCGAGTGGGCGGCGCGCATGAGCATCGCGAGGAGGTCGGCGGAGCCGGGACTTGCCTCCAAGGCGACAAGCCCATCGGAAAGGGTCGCGCATTGCGTCTCGGCCTCCATCGCGAAGAGCTCCTCCATCGAGAGCCCGCTGAGATCGTCGTCGGGCGTCATGCGAGCGATTCCTTCACGGCAGCGAAGAGGCGTTGATGATCCAGGCGCGAAATCGAATGGCCCGCTAGCGTCCAGAGTCCGGTGGTGAATTGACCGGTGCTCGTGGGTGGTGGCGGTGGCAGCAGGGCCCGGAGATCGAGCCGATGAACGCCATCGATGGCATCCACGCGCGTGGCGAAGAGCCATTTGTTCGCCTGCAGGACGATCAGTCG
>JGI24033J26618_1000063_pt1 | contig 15592 bp, 18 predicted proteins | sample KBSMisM7withPhiX_FD_26618 | JGI IMG/M metagenome (IMG submission 26618)
TGGATCCGTTTTTGGGAATTGGGAGCGCGGGGGAAGCGGCGGCTCGAGTCGGTGCGGCCCGCTTTATTGGCTTCGAGATCGACGTCGAATATGCGGATTTGGCCCGGGCGCGAATTCTGGCGGCAGAGGAGGCCGGATTTCTGGACGCACGCAGACGGTAAGAAGTGGAGAGAATGAAATTTTCGTGCTTGCTTGCGAGCGGGTGGCTTCTATAGTCGCCAACCCTACCTTTTACGCCAGAGTAGCTCAGGGGTAGAGCAGGGGACTCATAAGCCCTTGGTCGGGGGTTCAATTCCCTCCTCTGGCACCAACTTTACCGAAATCCAAAATGGCCAATACCAAATCCGCCGCCAAACGCTCACGCCAAGCCGTGATCCGCACCGCGCGCAACTCCAGCGTGCTTACCGGCTTGAAAAATCAACAGAAAAAATTCCGCGCCGCGATTGCCGCCGGGAATCTCGAAGAGGCGAAGGCCGGTTATCAAAGCGTCGTCTCGGCGCTCGATAAAGCGGCCAAACGTGGCGTCATCCATAAGAACGTCGCGAACCGCCGCAAGAGCCAGATCAGCCGTGCGCTGAAGCCCGCGACTGCGACCGCTTAAACGCGGAAGAGCATTCGATTTTGATGAGCGCCCGATGGTGAAAGCCATTGGGCGCTTTCTGTTTTTCGGACATGACGAACGCCATGTTCTACGGTGGCGATAGCCCCGGGAAAAGTGGCTGCGAAACCGGAGTCGGTGGCGTGGAGAACTCGACGCGGATCGGCGACGTGGCGGAATCGCCGGATGTTGCGACGGAGCGGACGATCCCACAGGCGAGCAACGCTGCAACGAGCAGCAGCATCGGCGTGCCGTCTTTCGTGGAAGCGATCATTTTGCGTCGTCGAGTTTGAGCTTGCCGATGGCGTCCATGACGCGTTGGCCGAGCTGGCGATAGGTTTCGCGGGTGGCGTTGGCGACGTCTTCCTTGGTGAAGTAAATCGGCTCGCCAACGACCACGCGAATCGGATGCAGCTTTACGCCCTTGGAGCCGCGAGGGAACGCCTCGTAGGAGCCGAAAATGCGCATGGGGACGACGGGTGCGAGCGTTTTGGCGATGACCAGGCCAACTCCTGCCTGCGCGGGCTGGAGCTGACCATCGGGAGAGCGGGTGCCTTCGGGGAAAAGGACGACGCCTTCGCCGGCCTGGATTTTTCGGATGACGGTCTTGAGGGCGGACATGTCATTGCCGTCGCGGTCCACGGGAATGACGTTCATGTCGGGAAACATGGGGCCGAAAAATGGCCACTGGAGGAGAGTTTTGCGCGCGAGGTAGTGGACGGCGCGGCGAGAGCAGATGCCGACGAGCGGCGGGTCGAAATAGCTCTGGTGGTTTGCAGCGAGGATGAGGCCGCCGGTCTCGGGAAGGCGCTCGCGATGGATGATGCGGAAGTTGAAGAACAGGCGCGCGAGGATCCGCGCGAGGTTCGCGAAAAACCAGTAGGTGAAGGTCATGCGCGCTGACATGCGGAGAGGCCTTTGGCGGCGAGCGTTTCGCGGATGGCGGCGATGACTTCCTCAAGATCGAGCCGGGTCGTATCGATGACTGTTGCGTCGGTTGCGATGGTGAGCGGAGCGGTGTGACGCGAGGAATCGAGGCGATCGCGGGTGGCGATTTCGTCCAATTGGCCCTGGGCGTTGCGTCGGCGTTGGCGCTCCTCGGGACTGGCGTCGAGATAGAATTTGTAGGGGGTGTCAGGAAAGACGACAGAGCCGATGTCGCGCCCTTCAACGACGCTTGGGCTGATACGGGCAAGGGCGCGAAACTCCTGGACGAGGCGATTGCGGACGGCCGGGACGGTCGAGACGGCGGAGACGGAGCGGTTCACACTTTCGTCCCGGAGTTCTTCGTGGGGACGGAATCCGTCGATCTCGATGAACGAATGCTGCTCTTCGAATCCGGTGCGAATGCCGGCCGCGGCGATGCTGGCGGCGACGGCGGCGGGCGACTGGGGATCGGCGCCGCTGCGCAGGACTTGCCAGGTGGCGGCGCGATACATGGCGCCGGTGTTGATGAAGCAAAATCCAAGTTGCTGCGCAAGCCCGCGGGCGACGCTGCTTTTTCCCGAAGCCGCCGGTCCGTCGATCGCGATGACCGTCATAGCTCGGGCTCGGAGCGGTTGCGCCGGACGCTGGCGCCAACGGTGCCGCGCTCCTCGACGGGTTTGCGGCGAAAGGCTTTGCCGGCTTGAACCTGGCGAAGGGTTTCCTCGAAGGTGGGATAGGAAGTTGCGACGCACTCAACGTCCTTGATGATGGTTTCCCCGCTGGCGAACAAGCCGGCGACAGCGAATGCCATGGCGATGCGGTGGTCGCCAAAACTCGGAAGGCGGGCGCCGCGCAGCTTCGCGCCGCCGGTGATTTCCATGCCGTCGGCGAACTCGGTGACCTCAACGCCCATCGCGCGCAGATTTTTGGCGATGGCATCGATGCGGTCGGTTTCCTTTACGCGCAGTTCGGAGGCGCCACGGATGATGGTCTTGCCGTTGGCGAGGGCCGCGGCGACAGCGATGGCGGGGATTTCGTCGATGACGTTCGCGATCTCGGCGCCTTCGATCACGGTGCCGTTGAGGGGCGATCCGGCAATTTCCACGACGCCGTGCGGCTCGCCTTCATCCGTCTCGACAACTTCGCGCAGGCGCGCGCCCATGCGGACGAGCACGTCGAGCACGCCGGTGCGGGTGGGGTTGAGGCCGACATCATCGATGAGCAGTCGCGAGCCCGGCATGGCGGCGGCGGCGACGAGCCAGAACGCGGCGCTGGAAATGTCGCCCGGCACCTTGAAGTCGCGGGATTCCAGCGTCTGGCCGCCGTAGATCGTGATTTCGTTGTCCTGGCGGATGGGCCGGACCTGAAAATATTCGAGCATGCGCTCGGTGTGGTCGCGCGACGGGGCGGGCTCGACCACTGTGGTCTTGCCGGAGGCGAAAAGGCCGGCGAGCAGGAGCGCGCTTTTGACCTGGGCGCTGGCGTGCGGCATTTCGTAGCGGCAGCCCTGGAGCGGGCCTCCGTCGATCACGAGCGGAAGGGTATCGCGGTCGCCCTCGGCGGTGAGGCGTGCGCCCATTTGCGTGAGCGGCGTGATGACGCGTCGCATCGGGCGTTTGGAGAGCGAGGCGTCGCCGGTGAGGCGGGTGCGAAATGGCTGTGCGGCGAGAATGCCGGAGATCAGGCGGACGGTGGTGCCGGAGTTGCCGCAATCGAGATCGGACTCGGGTGGGGTGAAACGGCCCTTCGTGCCGTAAACGACGACGGTGCCGGGCCCGGGATGCTCGATGCGCACGCCGAGCTTGCGCATGGCCTCCATCGTTGCAAGGCAATCCTCGCCCTCGAGAAAGTTCGTGATGACGCAGGGGCCGTTCGTGAGCGCGCCGAGCATGATGGCGCGGTGGGAAATGCTTTTGTCGCCGGGAACGGTGAACTCGGCGTTGATGGAGGAGACTTTGGTGACTTTAAAGGACATCGAATTTTTGGCGCGCGGAGCATCCTTCGGCGAGTAGCGCGCGAATGGTGTTCGCGTCGCCGGACTCCAGTGCGGCTCGGATGTTTTGCAGGATTTCCGTCAATTCCGCAATCGAAGTCGAAATTTCGCCGCGATTTGCGAGGAGGATTCCGGTCCACAGATCGGGATGGCCCAAGGCGATGCGCGTGGAGTCGCGGTAGCCACCACCGGCGAGTTGCGGCCAATCGGGAATGGCGCGAGCCACGGTGGCGGCGAGCGCGGAGGCGACGGCGTGCGGGAGATGGCTGGTGCGGGCGAGAGCGGCGTCGTGCGACTCGGGGGACATTTCGAGCAGATGGCAGCCGACGGTTTGCCACAGGGCGCGGGCGGTTTCCAAAGCGGCGGCGCTCGTGCGGGACGTGGGGGTGAGCACGCAGGTCGCGCCGTCGTAGAGGTCCGCGGCAGCGGCGGCGATGCCATTCCGGTCCGAGCCGGCAATGGGATGCGCGCCGACGAATCGCTCGCCGAGAATCGATTCACAGTCCGCGACGACGCTGCCTTTCACGCTGCCTGCGTCCGTGACGACGGCGTGGGCCGAAAGGTGTGGCGTGATGCGTGCGGCCAGTTCCGGCATGGTCTCGACCGGCGTGCAGAGCGCGACGCACTGAGCGCCCGTGACGACGGCGGCGAGGTCCGCATCGACGATTGCGGCAAAGCCGAGTGCGCGCACGGCTTCCAGCGCGGCTTCGCCGCGGCCCCAGACGCGAATCTCGGTGGCGGGGCTACGTTGGCGCAACGCAAGCGCAAGCGAGCCTCCGATCAGGCCGGGACCGAGGATGGCGATCGGGCTGAAAGATTCCGCCAAGCTCAGGGGACGAGGAAAATCTTGCCCGAGTAGGGGTCCTTGACTTCGGTATTTGGCGGGAAGCCGCGAACGTCCACGTAGCCGGCGTAGGGCGCGTGTGGGCTGGTCACGAAGCCGGGTTTGCCCGCCACGGGCGTGCCGTAGGGAAGGTTGCGTTCCGTCGGAGCGCCGGATGCCGTGGGAGCCGGGGTGGGCGTGGGCGCCATATCCGTGGTCGTCGTGACGGCCGGAGTCGGCGTAGGTGTGGCTTCGGTGACGAAGTCGGTGGCGGTGCCCGGGGTGGCGGCCTGATAGCCGTAATTGTTCGAACCGCTCTGCGCGGCGGAATTTTGGCGATTGCGGGGGCGCGACTCCTCCTCGCAGGCAGCGAGCATCACGAGGGCGAGGGCTGATGGGATAATCAACGAGGAGATTTTCATAGGTCTTGGCGACTGCGCATAGAGATCATTTTTTCGCCGGTGACTTCAAATCCTTTTTGGGCCGGCAACGTGTTTGCCGTCGCAAGCAAGGGGACCGAAGGCTCACGGCACGAGAAATATTTTTCCGGAGTAGGGATCGCGGACTTCGCTGTTCGGTGCGAATCCACGCACATCCACGTAGCCGGATTGATTGAAGGGGCTCGTGACGAAACCCGGTTTGTTTGGGACCGGGATGCCGTAGGGAAGGTTGCCGGTCGTTCCCGGCGTCGGGGTTGGCGTGGCCGCGGCGGGAGTAGGTGTGGGCGTCGCGCTCCCGGGAGTCGGCGAGGGCGTGGGAATTCCCGTGGGAGTCGGGGAAGGCGTGGGGGTCGGGCCGGTCTGGCCGGGCGTCGGGGGGTGAGGCCGCAGAGGCTTGGTTTCCGGCTCGCACGCGGCGAGGAGAACGAGGGCGGTGACGGTCGAGAAGGCCAACAGCGCGGCGGTTTTCATCGGTGCGGAAAGAGTCCTGCCGATTCGCGGGGAGTTCAATGCTTTTCGTCCGCCGGAGGCCACCGGACCGCGCCGGGCGGCGTTTTTTCGAAAAATCGCAGGGCCTCGATGGGAAGTCCGAGATCCTTGAGCGGATAGATGCCACGCGCGCCGCCGCGGCCGGGATCGCGGATCAAGTAATCGAAACCGCGCTTGCCCGCGATCACGACAAAATGCGTGCCGCCGGCCGGGTAGCGCACGCGGATGATCACGGGATTCCCCGCGAGCAAATTTCGGTCGATGAGCGCGTAGGACGGCTTGTCCTCGTAGGCCTTGCGGGCAATCGCGGGCGGATAGGCGGCGGCGGCTTCCCAATACAGCCAGCCCTCGGGCGTGTAGCCGCCGTGCTGGATGGCAAACGCATTCAAGCGCCCGGGATCCACATCCGCACCGTAGCTCGCGAGCACCATCGCGGCTGAAGTCACCGCGCAACCCTCCGTGCCGAGTGTCGTCGGTGTCGGACCCAAGGGGTCGGCGCTCCAGCGCGGATCCCCTTGGAAGAATTGCGGCACGTCGAGCACCTTCTCGCCAAAAAAATACAGCCCGCCGCTGGGAGCGAGCGGCGAGCGCGGCTCGAGCCAATACCACGCCGCCGCGCCGAGGGCCGCGAGGAGCAGAATGGCGGCCAGCGTGAAAATGCGCCTTGCGGTCATCCGCCCAACGTATTTCTTCACCTCATCGCCTCAATGAGAATTCTTCCATTCCTTTTCGCGGCCTGCCTGCTGCCATCGCTCGCTGTCGCGGCGGATTGGAACGCGGCCGTGCTCGCGGCGATCCACTCCATGCCGGCAGGCGGCTCGTATTCCGCGGGCAGCGAGGCCAGCGCGCGTTTGCGAGCGGCCGTGGACGTCGCGGGCGGACGCCTGCAAGTGCGTCCCGCAATCGCGCGGCCGAGCTACTGCTCCGGCGCCACCTACCTCGTGCTGCTGAAAGTGATCGCGACTGCGCAGGCGTCCGGCGCTTTGCAGTTGGACGCGGCGACGATCGCGGCCCTGCCGCCGCAATTGCAACGCGACGGCCAGGGCGTCTGGGGACGCTGGAATGCGAATGGCCCCGGCACGGCGCGGCTGTTTTACGAATTGAACGTCGGTCGGAATTTTACGAGCTGGAACGACGCGCGGCCCGGAGACTTCCTGAAAATTTTCTGGCGCGATGCGGTTGGCTCGAACGAACACGGGCACTCCGTCATTTTTCTCGGCACGGAAATGAAGGGCGGCATGGAATTCGTGCGCTTCTGGTCGAGCAATCAGCCCGGCGGGTTCGGCGAAAAATCCGTTGCGAAGTCGAAGATTGCGCGGGCGCTGTTTTCGCGGCTTGAGCGACCGGAGCGCTTTGAGGGGCTTGCGTCGTTGCCGTCCATCGATCCGTATCTCGCGAGCCTGCTCGCGCGGGAGTCGAGCTTTGCGGAGGCGTGCCGTTTGAGCGGCGTCCGCTAACCGGCGTCGGCATCCTCGCGGCGGGTTTGCTCCGCGCTGAAGACCTGGCGGATAATTTCCTCGATGGGAATTTCCTGCACGGAAAAATCCGTCACCGTTCCGCAGGCGAGCAGCTCGCGGCAGACGTCGGCAACCTGCGCGCGCGGCACTTCGAGACGCACGCGGGCGCCTTCCGTTTCGAGCACCCGGCCGAATTGCGAAAAATCCGCGCGGCAGACCGAGGCGAACTCCACGTCGAGCAGCTTCGTCGTGGCGAAGCGCTCCAGCACGGCGTCGAGCGGGCCATCGAAGAAGAGTTTGCCGTGGTCGATGAGGATCACGCGTTCGCACAGCTCGGCGATGTCCTGCATGTAATGGCTCGTCAGCAGGATCGTGATACGGCTGTCCTCGTTGTAGGCCTTGAGGAAATCGCGCACCTTTTTCTGGCTCGTCACGTCGAGGCCGATGGTCGGTTCGTCGAGGAAAAGAACCTTGGGATGGTGCAGCAGCGCGGCGATGAGCTCGAACTTCATCCGCTCGCCGAGGCTGAGCTCGCGCACCATCACGCCGAGCTTGTCCCGCACGTCGAGCATGGCGGTGAGCTCGTCCACGGTGCGCTGGAAGTCGGCGATTTCGATGCCGTAGATGGCGCGATTGAGCTCGAGCGATTCGCGCGCGGGAAGGTCCCACCAAAGCGCGTTTTTCTGGCCCATGAGCAGGCTGAATTGCCGCTTCATCGCATCGCGGCGTTCCCACGGCACGAAGCCCAGCACGCTGGCATCTCCGCCGCTCGGCTGCACGAGGCCGGAGAGCATTTTCAACGTGGTCGTCTTGCCCGCGCCGTTGGGGCCGAGGAAGCCGACGAATTCACCGGGCTCGACCGAGAAGCTCACTCCATCGACGGCGGCCGTCTCGTCATAGCGGCGATGGAAGAGCCCTTTGATCGCGCCGCGCACGCCATTTTCCTTGCGATAGACGCGATAGACTTTGCGGAGATTGCGGGCTTCGACGGCGGGCACGTGGTTAGTTGAGAGTTGAGAGTTGATGGTTGAGAGGCAGCTCCTTTGCGAGTTGGCGCGTCGCTTCGTAGAGCGCGATTCCCGCGGAGGTCGCGAGATTCAAGCTGCGCGCCCCGGGCTGCATCGGAATGGTCACGCAATCCGCCGCATGGGCGGCCAGCAGGGACTCGGGCAGGCCTTTCGTCTCCCGTCCGAAGACGAGGTGGTCGTTGTCGCGAAACGTGGCGTCCCAATAAAGGCGCGACGTCTTGGTGGTGAAAAAATGGAAACGCGTTTCGGGCGCGGCCTTCGCGCGCAGGGTGGCGAAGTCGGGCCAGACACGCACATCGACCTCGTGCCAGTAATCCATGCCGGCGCGGCGCAGGGCGCGATCGTCGAGCGAGAAGCCAAGCGGCTCCACGAGATGCAGGCGGGCGCCGGCGGCGAGGCAGAGGCGGGCGATGTTGCCGGTATTCGGCGGAATTTCAGGCGCGACCAGCACGACGTGCAGCATGCCGGAAATGTGCGACGTGGAGTCGGACGGGGAAAGCAGAATGCGTGTGGCGTAATGCCCGGGCGTTTGTTCATATTGGGCGTCCTCCCAAGCCATGAAAAATGCGAAGGTCACCGAGCAGGAAGTCCGAGGGTTTGTCACGGAGTGGTTCGTCAAACTCGACGAGCACGCCCCCACCACGGCGATGCTGCCTTTGCTCCTCGATGAGGAACTCGTCATGCGGTTCCCCGAGGGGACGATGACCGGCCACTCCGGATTCACGCAGTGGTATGAAGCCTGTCTGAACCGGTATTTTGACGAGAAGCATATTCTTCATGCTTTGAACATCGTTTCGCACGGGAACTCGGCGGTGGTCGAATTGGTGGTCCAATGGCAGCATCGCGAATGGCAGCCGGGAGCGGCGAGGACGACATTTCACGATTACTTTGCCGCGCAAACCTGGCGGCTGCGGCGGCTTCCCTCCACGCGCAAGCTCGGCATCGTGGAATACAACGTGGATTATTACCTGCCCGCGATCTCCCCGGTCGAATCGGAGACGCGGCCGTGACGGCGGGAAATTTGAAACGTGAAATGGCGAAACGTGCGCGCTAGTTTCGCGCTCGCAACGCAACGCCCCTGTAGTTCAACGGATAGAACGGAGGTTTCCTAAACCTTAAATCCGGGTTCGATTCCCGGCGGGGGCAGTTTGTTTTTGCGTCGGGGCCGTTTGTCGCTTGAAATGCCCGGCTCGTGAGCACGCCCGAAAACATTCATCCGCAGTTCCACCGCTTTCTGCCTGGCGCGGAAAAAGAGCGCCTGCTCGGGCAGCGCGGCGTGGTGGCCTGGTTGATCGGCCTCTCGGGATCGGGCAAATCGACCATTGCCGCGGCGACGGAGAGCGCGTTGCAGGCGGAAGGGCGATTCGTCGTCATTCTCGACGGAGACAACCTCCGCGCCGGCCTGAACCGCAATCTCGGCTTCACCGACGACGATCGCCGGGAAAATGTTCGTCGCACGGCGGAGGTGGCAAAGCTTTTTGCGAGCCAGGGCGTCATCGTGCTGGTTTCGCTCATCACCCCCCGCGAGGAATTTCGCGCGACGGCCCGGGAGATTGTGGGAGAGGGTTACCTCGAAATCTATGTGCGGGCGCCGTTTGAGTTGTGCGCCGAGCGGGATCCCAAGGGGCTTTACCGCAAGGCGGCGGCGGGCGGCATCGCGAATTTTACCGGCCGGGATAGCGGCTTCGAGGAGCCGACGGCGGCGAATCTTGTGCTGGACACGGCGACGGCATCCGTGGACGAATGTTCGGCTCGATTGGTGGCGCTCCTGCGTCCCCAGTTTGCGATCTAGTCCGCCCGAACCGGGATTGCGACCGGTCCTCATCCGTATGCCTGACTACAATTTAAGCCATCTCGATCAACTGGAAGCCGAGGCGATCTATGTCCTCCGCGAAACCGCCGCCCAATTCCACAAGCCGGCGCTGCTTTTCTCCGGCGGCAAGGACTCCATCGTGATGGCGCACCTGGCGCGCAAGGCTTTCTGGCCGGCGAAGGTGCCGTTCCCGCTCGTTCACATCGACACAGGACACAATTTTCCCGAGACGATCGCCTACCGCGACGAATACGTTTCCAAGCTCGGCGCTGACCTCGTCGTCGGTTCCGTGCAGACCTCCATCGACGCGGGCCGGGTCGTCGAGGAAAAGGGCGTGAACGCCTCCCGCAACAAGCTGCAAACCGTCACCTTGCTCGATACAATCGAGGAGAATCAATACGACGCCTGCCTCGGCGGCGGCCGCCGCGACGAGGAGAAGGCCCGCGCGAAGGAGCGGTTTTTCTCGCATCGCGACGAATTCGGGCAATGGGACCCGAAGAACCAGCGCCCCGAGCTCTGGAACCTCTTCAACGGCCGCAAACACCCCGGCGAGCACTTCCGCGTCTTTCCGCTCTCGAACTTTACGGAAATGGACGTGTGGCTCTACATCCAGCGCGAGGAGATTCCGCTCCCGAACCTCTATTTTTCACACGAGCGCGACGTTTTCCTGCGCAACGGCAGCCTGCTCGCCGTCACCGATTTCGTGACGGTGCAGCCCACCGAAACCGTCGAACGAAAAGTCGTGCGTTTTCGCACGATCGGCGACGCCACCTGCACCGGGGCGGTCGAGTCCGAGGCCAGCACGCTCGAGGACATCATCGACGAAGTCGCCGCCTCCCGGCAAACCGAGCGCGGCACGCGCACGGACGACAAGCGCTCCGAAACCGCGATGGAAGACCGCAAGCGGGAAGGGTATTTCTAATGGACATTCTGCGTTTCACCACCGCCGGTTCCGTCGATGACGGAAAATCGACGCTCATCGGACGGCTGCTTTACGACTCCAAGAGCATTTTCGAGGACCAGATGGCTGCGATGGAGGAAAGCTCACGCCGCCGCGGCGACGCGGTCGTCAATCTCGCGCTGCTGACCGATGGCCTGAAGGCCGAGCGCGAACAAGGCATCACCATCGACGTTGCCTACCGATATTTTGCCACGCCGCGGCGGAAATTCATCATTGCCGACACGCCGGGCCACATTCAATACACCCGCAACATGGTCACGGGCGCCTCCACGGCGAATCTCGCGATCATTCTCGTCGACGCGCGCAAGGGCGTGATCGAGCAGACGAAGCGGCATTCCTTCATCGCCGACCTCCTGCGCATCCAGCACGTTGTCGTTGCGATCAACAAGATGGACCTCGTCGATTACGACCAGGCCGTCTATGAGCGCATCGTCGAAGAATACAAGGCCTTCGCCTCGCGACTGGAGAACCTTGTCGATATCACGACCATCCCCATCAGCGCCCTGAACGGAGACAATGTCGTCGATAAGTCCGACCGGATGCCATGGTATCAGGGCCCATCCCTGCTCTATCACTTGGAAACCGTCTATGTCGGCGGCGAACACAACCACGTCGATGCTCGATTTCCCGTGCAATGGGTCATTCGGCCCCAATCGCCCGAATGGCATGACTTCCGCGGCTATGCGGGACGAGTTGCGGGCGGCGTTTTCAAGCCAGGCGACGATGTGACGGTCCTGCCCTCGGGTTTTACTACGAAACTCAAGGAGATTCATACCGATTCCGGCGTTCTATCGGAAGCGTTTGCTCCGCAGTCCGTTACGATGACGCTGGCGCATGAGATCGACATTTCTCGCGGCGACATGATCGTCAAGGCAAACAATCCGCCAATGGTGTCGCAAGACATCGAGGCCATGATTTGCTGGTTCTCGCAAACGCCCATGGCCGATCGCGGCAAATACATCCTCCGGCACACCACCCGGGAGACGCAGGCTATCATCAAGGGAGTGCGTTACTTGGTGGACATCAATACATTGCACAAGGTCGAAGGACCGCAGTCCTGCGCGATGAACGACATTGGCCGCGTGACCCTGCGCACTGCCGCCCCGCTCATTCACGACGCCTACCGCCGCAACCGCATCACCGGTTCATTCGTGTTGGTCCATCCCGGCACGAACGAAACCGTCGCGGCTGGGATGATTTTGCAATAAAATCCGTTGACTTGGCACGAGGGAAGCTCTACTTCTGCGCATGGCGAAGGATTTCGCTGGGGAAAAATTTAAAAACAAAATCATATGAAATCTAAAATCGTTGCGGCAATTGTCATGGGAGTCGTGGCTATCTTTTTTGCAACTCCTACGGTTGCATCCGCGAAGTCGTCGAATCCGACGAAGAGCGCGAGCTTGCTGAAAAAATTCAAATCCCTCACGATGGGGGCGCCGTTTTCTCAGGTCCAGAGCTACTTGGTCAAATTGACGTTCCTTGATCCGTCGAAAGTGAAACAATACCTTAAGATCGGTTTGAGGTTAGTGACTACCGAGACGCAAGCCACTAAGCTGGGCAATTCGGCCATCAAAGTCCTCAAGAAATCGGGCTTGTCTGCGGCCACCCTTAAGAAGCTGACCGACCAAGTCACCAAAACGGTGGACCAATTTAAGCCGCCAACGCCGACGCCGACTCCCTATCAGGCCTTCATGGGCGGGGTTGTGCCGGTTCGCGGATAATTCAAACCACAACTTTTTAAAATGGGAGGCGCGACTCGCCTCCCATTTTTTTAGTCTTTTGCCGGGGTTGGTCCGAAAAATCTCGCAAAAAAGCGAATGCCTTTTATTGAGCTGTAGATGGAGATTTTTCGTCGGAACTTCTTTTTTGCGGGTATTGGGAGTGCCGGATTACTGATCATTGGTCTCTCCGGCTGTGCGGCTCCGATTACCAAGAAGTCCATTGAAGTTTCGGCCAATCTTGCACCGCCGCAGGCTTCCAATTACCGCATTGCTCCCAATGATGTGGTGCAAGTAGAGGTCTTCCAAGAGGAAGACATGAAGTCCGAGCAGCGGGTCGCTCAGGATGGAACGTTCAACGTTGCCTTGGTTGGCCGGGTCGTGATTGGCGGTTTAACCGTGGACGAGGCCGCCAAGGCCATTGCGGAAAAATTGAGGCATGGCTTTCTGGTCAACCCGCAGGTTACGGTAAATATCGTCGAGTATTCTCCTCGGCGCTTCTCGGTTTTGGGGCAGGTGACGACGCCGGGGGCATTTCAGATTCCGGCGGACGAGATTGTGACCCTGCCTACGGCGATCGCCATGGCGGGAGGCAATACACGAATTGGAAATCTCCGGCGGGTATTGATCACCCGTCGGTCCGGAAAGGAGATCAACGAAATTACCGTGAATCTCTTTACCTCCGAGGGGCGCCAATTTGTGGTTGAAAAAGGCGATGTGATCATGGTTCCGGAAAGTTTGTTCTAATGACCGATTCTGTTTCTTCCGGCGCACCGGATTTCGAACCGCCCGCCGCGGATGACGGTGGCTTTACCCTTGATTTCGCGAGGATCCTGGATGCCCTCAAAAAATATTTTTGGGTGGTTCTGCTGTTCTTTATCGTCAGCATTATCGGAGCGGTGGCGTATCTGAATGTGGCGACGCCGATTTATCGTTCGACGGCGGTGCTGAAGATTGAGCAGCGGGTCCTGGATACGGCTCCGTTGACCTCCGGACAGGCCATGGCGAGTGGTGACGCCTTCGAGGACCTTCGCGCGATGGAGATGGTTGCAACCATCCAGCAGGGCTTCCTCAGTCGATCCCTGATGACCCGGATCTACGAAAAGCTGAATCTTGCGGATCGTCCGGGGTTTTTGCCGCCGAATACTCCGCCTGATAAACGAGAAAACCTTGCGGCGAAATTGTTGACGAAGGGCACTTCGTCGCAGGTGATGCGCGGCACTCGATTGATCCAACTTTCCTTTGAGCACGACGATGCGGAACTGGCGACGCAGGTGTGCGGAGCCCTCATCAGCGAATATGTGGAACTCGACACCGAGCAGCGTCTCAAGGCGGCCAGCGGCAATATCGATTATCTACAGCGCGAGCGGACGCGCATCGAGCATCTTTTGAACGACTCCGAAGAGGAGCTGAACACTTACACGCGGAAGCTGGGCAGCGTTTCCGTTTCCGATGAACTCAATATCATCGCCAAACAGCTGGTCGATTTGAATTCCCGTTTGACCGTCGCCAAGGGAGAGCGTCTCAAATTGGAGGCGGACTTTCAGCAGATCGAGTCGATCCGGGACAATCCCCAAGCGCTTCTCCAAATTACGAGCATTGCCGCGTTACCTGAAATCGAGGAGCTTCAAAAACAGATTAACGATCTGGATGGTCAGATCGGGATGATGCGTCAGCGCTATGGAGTGGAGAGTCCGCAGTTGACGCAACTTATCAAGCAGAAGGAAGCCTTGAACGAATCCCTCTCCGCGGCGGCTCTCAGCGCCCCGCACTCCCTGGAGATATCCCTGCGCGCAGCCGTCCAGAACGAAAAGAGTCTGGAGCGGGAAACCAAAGCCCAGGAGGCCCGGACCATTGAAACCAAGGATCTTGCGATCAAATCCTCGGTCATGCAGCGGCAGATCGACGCCAACAAATTGGCCTATCAGGCGGTGTTGCAACGCCTGAACGAAGAGCAGTCGCAGGCCCGCAGCCAGCCGGTCTTTTTGCAGGTGGTGGATCCTCCGTCTCCCGCGCTTCAAGTGAAGCCGAGACCGCTGGTCGTTGTTGCGGTGGCGTTGATTCTTGCGATGGGCCTCAGTGCCGGCACCATTGGTCTCTTTGCCCTGCTCGACACCTCGTTCAAGAGCGTTGAGGAGGCGGAGCGCGTGCTCGGGACGCATGTGCTGGCGGCCGTGCCTCAGCTTTCGGCAACCGAAGTCCGAAGGGAAAAATCCATGAAGGAATCCGGCGAGGAGAAGAAGACGGGACCGGCCACCATTGCCTTGCTGCAGGATCAGCATTCCAGTGTGAGCGAAGCCTTTCGGACGTTTCGGGCCTCGCTCTCGTTACGGGACACGAAGTCGCCATTTGTGCTCGTCACCAGCGCCGTTCCCGGCGAGGGTAAATCCTTTTGCTCGATCAATCTCGCCGTGGCACTGGCCCAGCAGGAGATGAAGACCGTGTTGATCGATATCGATCTGCGCAAGCCGGTGATCGAGGGGCGCATTTTTGGGGAGCGGCAGGGACGGGGTGTTTCGGATTTTCTGATGGGGCGTGCGGAATTCGACGAACTCGTTCGCGAGACGACCATTCCCAATCTATACGTGATCGGGGCAGGGAAACATTATTCGAACCCGGCGGAACTTCTGCTTCGCAGGGAAAGGGTGGCAGAGTTATTAAGGCTGGTGGAAGCGCGGTTCACGCGGGCCGTGGTGGACTCCGCGCCGGTCCTTGCCGTCAGCGACACGCTCAATATCGCGGCCAATTTTCCGACGGTTTGTCTTGTGGTTCGCTCGCACAAGACAGCTCGGCGCCAGAGTCTGCGGGCGATGGACCTTCTCGCGCGGGCGGGACGTCCTGTCTGCGGCACCGTCTTCAATATGGTGCCCGCGCGGGCGGCTTCATATTACTATTATTATCGCTACGGCTCGAAGGGATTGACCTATGGCGCACCCGCGGAAACGGGAAAAAACGACGTTGCGTGAGTGCCCGTCACGGAGCCGCGCGATGAATAGCCGCATGAGGCCGCCGGCGGCCCCTAAATTTCGCCTGTTCTGAGGCGGCCGGCGCTTTCGCCTCAGTCGGAAAAATTGTCGTCGTCCCCCGTGGGAACGGGCCGGCGGGCGGACTTGCCGTCGCCGGGCTGCCAGCCGAGCGCGATCCAGAGCAGGAAGTAAAACTGGGTCGATTCGATTTGCATCGGGAAGTCCACGGTCGCATGCAGCGCAGTCAGCACGATGGAGGTCAGACCCGCGGCTTGGACCAGGGGATTGGATGGCGCCGGGAGGGCTTTGGCGGCGGTGAGCAACTTGTCCCGCCAGTCGAATTCGTAGTCTCTGTCGCGGTCGTGGCTCGAGCGTCGAT
>JGI24033J26618_1000064_pt1 | contig 15546 bp, 13 predicted proteins | sample KBSMisM7withPhiX_FD_26618 | JGI IMG/M metagenome (IMG submission 26618)
GACGGCCGCAGCCACGAGCGTCCGCAAGCCGCTTGGCGCTCTGGTTTTCCGCAAACTAAAGTCCGCCCAAGACACCAAGTCGCTCCCCGGCGCACCCGACGGAGAGTATGTCTTCATGCAGTTCGACACTTCCTTCGCCGCGAAGAAATCCGCCATCGAGACCGTCACCTTCATGTTGGAGAAAGACGGCCAATGGCGCGCGGCCGGCTATTTCGTTCGCTGAAGCCATGAGATCGCACATCATGACCGCTCTCGACATCCTCCTTGCGGCGTTGCTGCTATTTATCGGATGGGCCGCCAATGAGTCGGGCATGTTTTTCAACGTCCTGTTCATCATCGTGCTTCTGATGGTGCCCGTCCGGGTCACGATGGTCCTGTGGCGCGTGTGGCGGAAGAGGTTGGAATATCGATTCTGGCGGGCGCCGTCCGGAAAAGGGCTCTACTGGCTGCAGGCGGCGAACGGCTGGAGTTTCCTGCTGCTCGCCGCGCTCATTCTGGAAGTCTGCATCGTGCCGGCTCAGTTCTCCGCGCAGGAATACCTCGCCATCCGCGTGATGGTGTGGGGAAGCGTCATGCTGCTTTCACTTTTGGAACTTCTCCCCGGCAAAAGGCTCTACGCGGCCACCAATCTCGTTTTTGCGGCTGGCTCCCTTTTTATGGCCGCCCAGATGCTCGGGATTTTTTGGCCGGTATCGAAAACGGACGGAGTCGTTTTGTCCGCGCCATTTCGAGGAGATTGGCTTGTTGTCCAGGGCGGGAATAGCAGTCTCATCAATCACCATTATCGCGTGAGCAGCCAGCGCGACGCTTTGGATATGGAGCGGCTCGTCGAGGGCCGGGAGCGAACGGCAGACCGCACAAAACGGGAATCCTATTTCTCGTGGGGCGAAACGCTTTATGCTCCCGCCGATGGCAAGGTCGCGAAGGTGCGGAATGATTGTGAGGACAATGCCATCGGGCATACCGATGCCCAGCATCTTGCCGGCAACTACATCTCCATCGATATGGGCAATCAGCGCTTCGTGCTCCTGGCGCATTTGCAAAAGGGAAGCGTGCGGGTGGCCGAGGGCGATGCCGTCCGGGCCGGTCAGCCGATCGCGCGATGCGGCAATTCCGGCAACACCTCGCAGCCGCATTTGCACATTCAGGTGCAGGACCGGGCGCAGCTCTCCGCGCCGGGAGTGAAAACATATCCGATTCTTTTTCGCGATGTGACCGGCATCCGCTCCGGAGGCACGCGGCAGGATGCACCTTTCTCCATGCGCCGAAACGACCGGGTAATAAGCGATACCATCCATGAATGACTCCAAATTTTATCGGGCTCCCTGGAGCAAAATACTGATCGTCTCCTCCGTGCTGGCGACGGTTCTGGTGCTTGGAATCGCGCTCGGATCTTTGCTGATTCCGATGCCGCATCTGGGGTGGGCGATCACATTTGGGCTGCGCTGGCCGCTGCTGGCAACCGTGCCGGGAGCCGCGCTGTTCATCGTGCGCGGATACGCCATCACCCCCGATGCGGTGTTCGTGGTCAGGCCGTTCTGGCGCACACGGCTTCCGCGTCAGGGCCTTCAATCCGTGGGCGTCGAGCCCGGGGCCATGAGCGGCAGCCTGCGACTCTGCGGCAACGGCGGCTTTTTCTCGTTCACCGGACTCTTCTCGAACAAACGGCTTGGCAGGTATCGAGCCTTCGTCACAGATCCCGAGCTCACGGTCGTGCTGCGTTATGAGGGTCGCACGGTGGTTTTGTCGCCGGAGCGGCCTGAGGAGTTCGTGCGGGAATTGCGGGAAACGTCGTGAGCGAGCCGGGCCGCCAGACCCCTTACCCGGGCGCGCCGGCCGGGAAATTCAGGACGCCGCTTCGGCGAGCAATGCGTCGATGTGCCCGAGGATTTCGCCGCGGCCGAGTCGTTCCTTCGAGGAACTTATGAAGCTCAAAGGCTCGGCACCGCACGCGTCGGCCAGAGCTTGCCGGAAAGTGTTGGCGTTCTTTTGCAGCTCCTTCGGCTTCAATTTGTCCGCCTTGGTGAAGACCAGCGCGAAGGGAATGCCGACGCCGGACAGCCAGGTGAGAAATTCCAGGTCGATGCGTTGCGGCTCCAACCGGGAGTCGATGAGGACGAAGGTGGTGCGCAGGTTTTCGCGCCGCGAGAGGTATTCGGCGATGGCCTTGCTGAATTCGTTGCGGTGCCGCTGCGCGACCTTCGCGTAGCCGTAGCCGGGAAGATCGACGAGGTGCCACGCGGCGTTGATCGCGAAGAAATTGATCAACTTGGTCTTGCCCGGCGTGGCCGAGACCTTGGCGAGGTCTTTTCGGTTGGTCAGCATGTTGATCATGGACGACTTGCCAACGTTGGAGCGGCCGATGAAGGCGAACTCCGGCAGTGCCGAGTCGGGGCACGTCTTCAAATCGGGCGCGCTAAGCGTGAAAGTGGCGGAGTGAATTTGCATGACGTGCGCGGACGGCTTTGAAGGGAACCACGGATAACACGGATGCCCCGGATCGACGTATGAAAATGGACAGCAGATCACGCGGAGAGTTCCGTCCGATCCGCGCTTCCCGCGGTATCTGCGGCCCGGAAGTGTTCTCTTTGTGAGTTTTCGAGACTTTTACGGCTACGAAATTTCAATCGGCTTTAGCCGGCCCCTTCGATCCCGATCAGAGGAAGTCCCCAACGTCCATTGCCATCCGGCAGACGAAGAGCACCGCGAGGGCTTTGCCCGACAGCACCCAGTCGACCGCGCGCCGACGGAGATCCGCCGTCGTGGCTACCCCCAGCTTGGTTTTGATCTGGCTGTGATGTGATTCCACCGTCTTTGGGCTCAGCTTCAGTCGCCGGGCCATGGCCGTCACACCCAGTCCTTCACCCAGGAGCGTGAACACTTCCATCTGCCGGTCCGAAAGCGCGTCCAGTCTGGAATCCGTCGTCGGCTCCCTCGCTCCGGCCCATTCCTCCAGCACCGCCCCGCGCAGGCGATGCCCGAGGAAGAGTTCTTCACTCATCATCACCCATCCGAGGCCGACGCACAGTTCTCGGTCCATGTCCCGCTTCGAGAGATAGCCGTGCGCGCCCGCCCCAAAAGCCCGCTGCAACCATTGTTGCTGCTCCTTTTCGCTCAGCACGAGGATGCGCGCCGCCGGATGCAGCCGCGCGCAATCCCGCAGGCACTCCAGTCCATCCCCATCCGGCAGGTCCAGATCGAGTACGATAAAGTCCGGCCGTAACTTTTCGCACAACCGGCGCGCCGTCGGGGAATCCCCCGCGACCGCAGCGATTCTCCAATACGGCAACTCTTCGACCAACGCCCGGATCCCCCGGCAAACAATCGGATATCCCCCTACGACCAGGCCGCGCCCACATGTTTCGTCCGCGATTTCCATCAGTAAAAATATTGCCCTTGGAGATCGCCCTTTACGGGTAGATTGGCAAGGGAAGAACTACGAAAAAATAGGGAGGGATTCGCTCACGAACATTCGCCTGATGGACCCTAAGGGCATAGCCAAAATCCCTAAGGAAAAATTTCGGGGGACGCGCCCGAGAGACAACCACGGCATGGAAATGCTTCCATCGCCCCGTGAAACCCCCCCGCATCAGCGATCCGACCGTGCGCGGGATAACCGATTTATCCATGAAAAAACGATTCCTCCTCACGGCCTGCCTCTTTGCCGCTGTTAGCGGTCCCGGTGGATTACACGCCGCCGCCATCAGCTTCGAGGAAGGCGAGGGATTCGTCGCCGATACCGACGTGGCGGCCCAACCCGCTTGGAAGCAAAGCACCGCCGGAGCCGCGAAAATCTCCGACGTCGAGGCGCAAACCGGACGCCAGAGCCTGGAAATTGCCGCCTCGAATGGCGAAGCTGCCGCCACGACGACGTTTCCGGTCCCCGAGGACGGCATCATCTTCCTCGACTTCGCGATCCTGCCCACCGCCGACGATTCGAAGATCCCGCTCAGCACCATCGACGCGAATGGCGCCATGATCGGCTTCCTCCAATCCGCCGGGCAGGGGAGGGTGGTCGCCCTCACCGCCCCCGGCGACAAAGGTGCTGCGAATATCGTCGATGCCGGCCACCCCTTCGCGGTGGACGAGCAGGACATCGCCCGGGACTGGATGCGCCTCACCATCCGCGAAAACCTCAAGGCCGGAAAATGGGACCTCTACGTGGACGGCCGACTCACCCTCATCGACCAACCGCTCCTCGGCGAAGCCCATGGAAAGAATGGCGTCCTGTCCTTCGAAGCCAGTCCCGCCGGCTCGGCCTACACGGACGACCTCGCGATCACGACCATAAACCCGCTCTTCGTCGATAGCGATAAGGACGGCATCCCCGATTCTGTCGAAAAAGCTAATAGCTATCTCTTTGGCGCCGATGACCGGAACGGTGACGCTAATCACAATGGAATTTCAAACATAGAGGAGTTTCGTCGGAACGGGAAACCAGCTAAGGGTGCATTGGCGGTTCTCTATGTCGATAATACTATCGGGAATGATGCCAATAGCGGTGCACTTCCCTATTCTAGCGGAGAAGACGGCCCCGTAAAAACATTATTAGCGGCATTTCAAAGGGCCGATGATGCCACGACAGTGGCAATTTTGCCAAGCATTACCCCCTACGATTGGCCTTCAAGCGTTCCGAGTCATTTAAAACAAATCAACACGTTTCCCTTGGAGGCCATCAATACTAAATAATCATGAAAAAATCTATTTTTGTCTCTTTCGCGGCGTTCGTGGCAGTTCCCATGGCTTTTGCAGCCGACCTTAATAACAACGGTGATATCACCGCCACCAACCAGCATGATGTAAAAGCCACGCGTAATCTTATCGCGAATCAAGTCGTTTCGGCGGGTTCCGCGGTGAATTCCAGCAATACGATTTGGGCTGCGGGCGCGATTTCGACCAACTCCACTATATATGCGGCTAATCAGATATCAACTAACGTAGGATTTTCGGCATCGGGAACATCTGCATATATATATGCGCCGGGAACGTCTGCATGGGTATGGGCCGGAGGCGCAGGTTATATTGGGGACTTTCTTCGCGTCGGCGGTGCGGCGAACACGCCAGCGAGCAAATCCGTGCAGATCGGCCAATACGCTACCACCGATTCGTTCAACTCGCTCGTCGTCGGCCAATATAACGTCAATAAAGCCAAGGATGGAGTGACTACTCCATCGCCGACAGCTTGGAGGGATGGAACTGGTAGCACCCCGATTGATCCACTCTTTGTTGTGGGCACCGGCACCAGCACAACCCCGAAGAACGCCTTTACCGTTTACAAGGACGGCACGATCACCATGAGTCAGGCCCAAGGTGATATTAGCATGGGCCAGTTCGCGTATTAACTGGAGGTTCCTCATGTTGCGCCAAATCTGCCTTTGGGTGATCCTTGTGCTGGCCGCCGGCGGCTCCGCACGAGCGCAGTATGTCCCGAGTTGGTGGGTGAGCGATCCAAACAACCCAGTGCTTGTTTCCGGCGCAACGTCGGATAACTACGCGCCCGCTAATCTCGGCCAATTAAAATGGATGGCCGTTCGGGCCAAAGCGCATTTTGACGCAACGATACCTGGCGGGGCGAGCCCGGCTATCAATACCATGGTGGCCGGTTTCGGTCTCACTGGCAATTACAAGCCGATTAACGTCGGACAATTAAAGGCGGTTGTGCAGCCATTCTACGATCAGCTTTGGGCTCTTACTCCGCGTTACGATACGACAAAGAACCTGATCGCGAATGGATTTTTGCCCACTTGGGGGGACAAGTATCCGTGGGATTCTGCTAATCCCCCCGCCACAAATTTTCTTCCCGCGAATATAGGGCAACTCAAGCTCGCCTTCTCCTTCGACCTCGTCGATGCGAATCACAACGGTACTCTGGATTACCTCGAAGGAATCTATCCGGCGGCCTTGGCGACACCAGATGACTGGGACGCGGATGGCGTGCCAAATTCTCAGGATGCTTATCCTCACGATCCAACCCGATCATCTATATTGGTTTCTCCTCCAGGCGATACGACCGCTCCCACTATCACGGTAAATTTGCCGACTGGTGCGACGATCATACCTTAATATTTAGCAATTTATGCTTAGTAATCGATTTTTCGCGCCGCTTGTGGGGGCTTTCTTTCTGTACGGGACCTTGGAAACTGGAGTGGCGAGAGCGCAGCAACCTCTCGCTGAGTTGAACCTCTCGGATAAACCAACGACCAGTGAGCTTTCCAAAGTCAAACTCCTGCCGGAGTTATTTGTGCCTTCAGGAGATCCGACAAGTGAGGACAACGCTGCCTTCGGAGCCGCCATTCAAGCCTATGTAAATAGTGGCTCGCCATTGGACATGACGCCGTACGTTGAGTTCCTTTCGAGCAACCCTAACTCAAAATGGAGTATATCCCTGTGGACCGATTTGGGCTTGGTCTATTACAAGTCGGGAAGATTTACATCGGCACTTGATGCGTGGAAACACGCTTGGGAACTTGGTAAAGGTGAAAACAGTGTGGCAATCCGTCCGGTTGTGGATCGCGCCCTTGGTGAATATGCTAAGATGTATGCGCGGGTCGGTCAATACGATCAATTGGATAGGATATTTAAGGAGGTTGCAGGTCGCAAACATCTTATCGGGCCAGCGTCGGAGTTAATGACCGCCGCGAAGGAAGGCCGCGCCACCATGGAGCAATATCCAGGGGAGGCGTTCCGCTGTGGCCCACTGGCAGTTCAATCGATTCTCCTCAGTCAAGATCGCAAGCGCTTAATTCCTGCGGAGATCGAAGAATTAAAATCGACCAAGCGAGGAACGTCATTGGTGCAAGTGCGGAACTTGACGACAAAGGTTGGTCTGAATTATCAAATGGCTTTCCGAGAGGCTGGCGCAGGCGTTATTTTTCCTTCTGTAGTGCATTGGAAATTAGGACATTATGCTGCCATTATCAGGAGGGAAGGAGAGTTTTATCGCATCCAAGATCTAACTTTTGGTGACGAATTTTCGGTTACTAAGGAAACTCTGGACGTTGAGAGCGACGGATACTTTGTTGTTCCGAGCGGCCAACTTCTAGATGGATGGCGTAGAGTTACAGACACTGAAGGGAAGACAGTTTGGGGAAAAGGAACTGTAAATACGTCTGATCCAGATCGAACTACATGCGGTGACAAAAAGGCAGGAGGAACCGGCGGTTGCAATGGTATGGCAACCTATTCGATGCATCTCCTCGACGTAAGTTTGAATATCACAGACACTCCGATACCATACGTTCCTGCCGTAGGGCCTTCTGTCGGATTTACAATCACCTATAATCAACGGGAAGCTAACCAGGCAACCACCTTTGGATATTCGAATTTTGGGCCAAAATGGACCAATGACTGGGTTTCTTACGTTATTGACGATCCGACAGCATTGCTAAATCCAATTAAGGTTTATCAGCGCGCAGGCGGAGCAGAACAATTTAACTGGGTGTGGGATTCCAACACGTCAACTTGGATCCTTGCACGAGGAGTTTATTCGGGAGCGACTTTGAACCGCGTACAGACGAGTCCGATCAAATACACGCGAACTTTTGCGGATGGAAGTGTGGAGACTTTTTCCAAGTCGGATGGAACCACTACCATGGGAAGAAAAGTATTTCTCACGGAATTTAAAGATGCTCGTGGTAATAGCATTTTCTTTGACTATGACTCCTCATCGCGAATTTATCAGATTCGAGATGCTGCCGGAAAAACGACCACAGTAGCCTATGAATTGCCCAGTGATCCTCTCAAGATTACAAAAATTACTGATCCTTTCGGAAGGTCGGCTTCCTTTGAATATACAAACGGTCAATTAACGAAAATTACTGATGTTGTCGGAATTAAATCGCAATTTACCTATTTGACCGGCACGGATTTTATTCAGTATCTCGACACGCCGTATGGTCGAACGACCTTTGATTCTAGCGAAACAGTTACTAGCGACAGGTTGATGTTGCGTTGGCTTGAGGCCATGGATCCCCTCGGAGGTAAGGAACGGGTCGAGTACGATTACGAAGTTGGTTCAATTCCTAATTCAGAGCTGGTTGTCCCTGCAGTCCTGAGTGTTAACGGGGAGGATGATAGCCTGCCATTGGGGACTGGTTCGGATGGCTATTATGATTTCCATAATGCCAACCTGAGTAACCGAAATTCGTTTTTCTGGAGCAAAAAGGCAATGGCGACGGCTCCTGGCGATTACACCGCCGCTCACATTTACCATTGGCTACATGAGCAATATCTCGCCTCTGCGGCAGACGGTGTTTTGGAAAGTGAAAAGGCTCCATTGGAGAACCGCGTCTGGTATAAATACCGCAATCAGTCGAATTGGTTGTATTCCGGTGATGATGCGCAGCCGACCGTGGTGGCGCGAGTGCTTGACAATGGGACGACCACCCAAGCCTATATGTATGAATATAACTCTTTGGGAAATCTGACCAAGCAAGTTGGTCCTGCTCCCTACAACCGGACGCAGAGTTATATCTACTACCCAAACGGAATCGACTTAAAGGAGGTGCGTCAGACCACTGGATCGTCGAATTTTCTTCTTGCGAGCTTTGGCACCTACAATTCCCTGCATCTACCATCGACGATGACCGATGCCGCCGCGCAAACAACGACCTATGGTTACAACGGGCAAGGCCAGAAAACGACGGAAACCGTGGTGCGAAACGGCCAAAACGAGACGAAAACCTGGGGTTATACCGGGAATTATCTGACCAGTGTTACCGGCCCTATCGCGGGCTCGACGACCAGCTGTAGCTACGATGGCGCCGGTCGGGGGCAGACGGTTGCGGACTCCGCAGGCTACACGGTTAACTTCAACTACGATAATTTGGATCGACTCACCAAGGCGACATATCCGGACGGAAGCTACCAAAAGATTCTATACACATACCTCGATCCGGAATGGCAACGGGATCGCCTAGGTCGCTGGACGCATATCGAACATGATGCCTTACGTCACGTAACCGCAGTGACCGACCCAGAGAACCGCAAGACTCAATACCATTGGTGCACCTGTGGCGCATTGGAGTCGATCACCGACCCCAATAATTATACGACCACCTTTGGACGGGACATTCAGAGTCGAATCATCACAAAAACCTACATGGATACGTCAGTGGTGACGTATAATTATGAAGATACGACGAGCCGCCTTCATTCGGTGGTGGAACCTAAAATGTTTAATGGTCAGAACCAGAGGACGACATACGGCTACAAACCTGACAATAGCCTCGATACGATCACTTATACGGGCGCGCAATACCAGGCTGCCAATGTTAGCTTTACCTATGACTCCATTTACGATCGCCTGGAGTCGATGACCGATGGCACCGGCACAACAGATTTCCGCTACAATGCGGTGGGAGGATTGGGAGCCAACCAGCTTGACTATGTCGATGGTCCATTGGCCAATGACAGGATCAATTATACATACGACGAATTGGGACATGTTCTTTCCGTAAAAGTCAATGGAACCGGTGAAACCGTAACGTATGATGCCTTGGGACGTGTGATTACCGCGTCCAATACCTTGGGATCGTTCGGTTATTTTTATGTAAACCAGACACCACGCCTTGATCATGTCACGCGGCCAGGTAGTCAAACTGTGAACTATAGCTATTTCCCGAATTCAGGCGATGAGCGGCTTTCCGAAATCAAGAATCAAGGGCCCGCATCGACTTTACTCTCGAAATTTGACTATACATACGATGCGTTAGGGAACATCAAGCAATGGACTCAACAGGCGGGAACGGCTTCCGCGAATTATTATGAACTCGCTTACGACGGGGCGGATCAACTGCGCACCGCAAATTTTCGTGCATCGACGAATGGAGCCTTGCTCACGCCCTACACCTATGGCTATGATGCGGGTGGCAATCGGACGAGCGACCAAGTGGATAACGTGGTGAGAACCGGTGGATACAATAACTTGAATCAGCTCAAAACTCTTGCTGCTGGAGGAGCGGTTACAGTTGAGGGAAACGTGAGCGAGCCTGCGACCATGACCTTGAGCGGACGTCCGTTACTGGTGGATAGCACTAACCACTTTCGCACCACGGTTCAGGCAGTCTCCGGGCTCAACTCCTTTCCCATTACGGCCACGGACGGAAGTGGAAACACGACGAATAAAACCCTGCAAGTGACATTGAGCAGCCCTTCCTACTCGCTGGACTACGATTTGAACGGCAATCTGACCAGCGATGGAGTGAAGACCTACGAGTGGGATGGTGCCAATCGCTTGGTCGCGATCAATTACCCCAGCACGGGCACGCGCACGGAGTTTACCTACGACGGCATGGGCCGACGCGTGCAAATCGTCGAGAAGACTGGGACCACGGTGACCAGCACAAAGAAATTCGTCTGGATCGGCAACCGGCCGGCCGAAGAGCGCGACGGCAGCAACATTGTGACGAAGCGCTTTTATGGCGAAGGCGAGCAAATCGGCGGAACGGTGTATTTGTTCTCCAAGGACCACTTGGGGTCGATTCGCGAAATGACGGACTTGTCGGGAACGGTGCGCGCGCGATATGCCTACGATCCTTACGGGCGGAGAGCCAAGGTCAGCGGTGATCTGGAAGCGGATTTTGGATACACTGGGCATTACTACCACTCGCCGAGCGCACTAAGTTTGGCGCTTTATCGGGCTTATGATGCGGACAAGGGAAGGTGGTTATCCCGAGATCCCCTCGATTTGGCAGAATTGTTGCAAGGACCAAATATTTATCGGTATGCGGGGGATAGTCCGATGAATTTTATTGATAAGGATGGTCGCTTTATATTGCCACTTGTCGGGGCGGCACTCGGCGGAATTGCGAACGCAATAACAAACTATAATAAATATGCAGGCGGATGCATGTCGGGAAGTGACTATGCTAATTCGATTATATTTGGGGCTGGTGTTGGGGCATTGGCCGGATTCGCCCCCGGGGTCGGAAGTGCTGCGTTCGTCGGAGGCCTTGGTGCGGCGGCAAATACTCTATTCAATCAGTCGTCTACCAATAATGGGACATTTAATTTCGGCGAAGCAGCCACACAAGGTTTAATCGGAGCTGTTACCGGAGGCACCGCTGGAGCATTGGAAAAAGTTGGCGGTCAGATTATACGAAATGCAGGCAGTCAAATTGGAAAAACAATAGGACGAAATGGAACGGGGGTCTTCAAGGATTATGGAACTGTAGGAGGTATTATTGGAGATGTCCTTGGCACAGCAGTAACGACTTCTCCCGATGGGTGTCCGCAATGAAATTCTTACTTTGGAGTTCCCTGTTTGGGACTATTGTCTCTCTCGGTATAATAATTTACGGTTTAACTTTAAATCAAAAGCACGGCTGTAAATTTCAATGGCGATTGCTTCTTTGGGATAGAAAAGACAGGGATTCGGGATGGGTATGGATTGGTGAGGGACTAACGGTGCTAGTGATCTGTATTGCAAGCCTTGTCTATGGCGCTTTATGCACCAGATAGCCGCAAGCGATTTTAACATCTAAAGAGCAGCAAGGAGTCAAAGAACAGCAAGGAATCGGTCCTATAAAATACATAGGGGCTTATGTAGCTGAGGTGTTCTGATAAAATACATATTGAGATGGTCGGAGGGATAGATTGAGCTGAGGGTATGGCAAGGAAGCCGCGATTGGAGTTTGAGGGGGCGATTTATCATGTGATCAGCCGGGGGAATTACCGGAAGCCGCTTTTCGAGGAGGAGCGACGGACGCGTTCGAGAAAACGCTCTTCGAGGCGTGCGCGAAATGCAGATGGCGATTGCACGCGTATGTGGTGATGAGCAATCACTATCACTTGGCGCTCGAGACGCCGGAGCCGAATCTTGTGGAGGAAGTTTAAACAGAAGATAACAAAGGGAACAAAGGTGGTATTCTTCGTTTCCTTTGCGACCTTCTGTTCATTCCATCACCGGCGTCGGGCCTTCACCTTGACTCTTAGCTGAGCTCGATTCCGTCGGGATCGAGGCGGATGTGGCGTTTGCGGTAGAGGGTGCCGAGGGCTTGTTTGAAGGCTTTTTTGCTTACGCCGAATTTTTCGCGGATTTCCTCGGGGGAAGTTTTGTCGTGATACGGCAGGCGGCCGCCGTTGGCGCGGAGGGCGTCGAGGATTTTTTCCTTGAGCGGGGTGATTCGTTGATGGCCGGTGCGGTCGAGGGCGAGGTCGAGTTTGCCGTCGTCGCGAACGGCGCGGACGTAGCCGTCGAGGCGCTGGCCGATCTCGAGCGGGCCGGCGAGTTCCCGGCGGTAGAGCAGGCCGCGATGGGCGTTCTCGACGATGACGGTATAGCCGAGCGGCGTCTCGGCGGCGATGAGCAGGCGCACGGGCTGATCGGGGGCATAGCGGGGTTCCGTGCGGCTCAGGGCGCGGTTGAGGCGGGTGCTGGCCACGATGCGGTCGGATTTTTCATCGAGCGAGACGTGAACAACGATCCAGTGGCCGACTTNGAGCGGGGCGGTTTGTTCGCGGCGCGGGAGGAGCAAATCCTTCGGCAGGCCCCAGTCGAGGAAGGCGCCGAGGCGGCGGTCCACGCTGAGGACGCGCAGGCAGGCGAAGTCACCGACCATGGCGAGCGGCGTCTCGGTGGTGGCGACGAGTCGGTCCTCGGAATCGCGATAGACGAAGACATCCACGATGCTGCCGGGGACGAAGGCATCGGTGATGTAGCGGCCGGGCAGCAAAATCTCGCCGTGGGGGCCACCGTCGAGATAAAGGCCCGGGCGGGCCTCGCGCAGGACGAGGAGCTGGTTGCGTTGGCCGATGAGTGCCATGGAGCCTGGGTGGGGGCGGAGGATGAGCTCACGCCGATCTCATGCGGTCGGCGGAGACTATTCGAGCGGGGCGGATTCGTCCACGTCGAGGGCGCGCACGCGTTTGCGGTCGCGCTCGGATTGGACGGCGTTGCGCAGCTTTTCGCGCACGGATTCCACGCCGGAGATCGCGGTGATGGCGACGGTGGGCGTGCTGGCGTCGGAGCTGAGCAGCGTGAGGTTGCCGAGGCCGAGCAGGCGGAGAAAGAGGGGCTGGTCCATCACGTAATCCTTCACGCGGTAGAGCTCGAGCTCGTCCAGGCGGCGGTTAAGGATGCCGCGGTGGATGCGCAGGCGTTGGGACGTGAGTTCGTAGCTGGTGGCGCGATTCGTGAACCAGCGGAGCGGCGCCCAGACGAGCGGCACGACGAGGCCGATGGCGGAAAATCCCGCCGTGAAGGGAATGCCGGCCAGCGCGGCGAGGGCGATGACGGCGCAGGCGAAGTAGGTCCAGAAATGCACCCACTGCGAGGTGTGGCCTTTCCAGAGTGAGGTCTCGGCGGGAGGCTGAGGCGAGGAGTCGGGGACGCTCATGGATGGTTGGATTTACGGTATGATTGCGGGCTGATAAAAGTCGTCATTCACGGGGTTCGTCGCTGTGGGGCGGGCTTATTTGAGCGCGGTTTCGATGGCGGCGACGACTTTGGGATCGTCCGGCGTCACCGAAGGCTCGAAACGCGCGAGCACCGTGCCATCGCGGCCGATGAGGAATTTCGTGAAGTTCCATTTGATCGCGCCGGGGAATTTCGCATCCGGGCCGGTGAGCGCTGCGTAGAGCGGAGCCTGCTCCGCGCCGATGACGTGGGTTTTCGCGAAGATCGGGAAAGTGACTCCGTAGGTGCCGGTGCAGAATTTCTGGATTTCCTCGTTCGTGCCGGGTTCCTGACCGTTGAAGTCGTTCGCCGGAAAGGCGAGGATGACGAACTTGTCGGGGCCGTATTTTTTGAAGAGCTGTTCGAGGGCCGGATATTGTTTCGTGAAGCCGCATTGCGAGGCGACGTTCACGACGAGGACGACCTTGCCGGAGAAATCCTTGAGCGACTCCGTCTTGCCGGTGGCGGTTTGGAAGGGGATGTCCGCGAGCGGCGCGGCGGAAAGGGACGCCGCGAGAGCGCCAAGGCAGAGGGCGAGAGCCGGGAGGGTTTTCACGTCCTACGCCATACGGGCGGGGCGGGGAATTGTCTAGCGCACGGCGCGGATCGTGGCCCGCGGCGTGGCGATGGGCTCGCCGGATTTCCGGCCCATCAACTGGCCGCCAAGCGGCGACTCCGGGGTGACGATGGTGACCGCTTTGCGTCCCACGGTGACTTCGATGCCGCCGCCGGCGGGGCCGAGGAAGAACCATTCGCGGGCGTCGGGGAATTCCAGCTCAACCAACGCGCCGAGGTCGACGGCGTCGCCGGGACCGAAGTCGCGCAGGGCGAAGTTTTCGTAGGCGGCGGCGGCCGTGGCGGCGGCCTGCGCCTGCTTCGCGAGGCCGTCCGCGAGGTAGTTTTCCTCGATGGAGAGCGTGTCGTATTTGCTCTCGGCCTTGCTCTCGGCGTCGTTGCCGGCGGAGCGGGTCCGCTTCGAGACGGCGCGACGCGTGTCGAATTCCTCGCGGAGTTTTTCGAGGATGGCGGCGACGATTTCGGATTTCATGATCAGCGGTGCAGGAGGACCCGGTCGAGCGGAAGGCGGCTTTTTTTTGGCGGCGGTCCGGGGCGGGCGTGACCGAGCGGCACGATGATGAGCGGTTCCCACGAAGCGGGCAGCTGCAACGCCCGCCGCACGCGGCCGGTGTCGAAGCCCTCCATCGGCAGGGTGCGCAGCCCGGCGGCCTCGGCCGCGAGGAGGAAGTTCATCGCGACGAGGCCGACCTGCTTCGCGAGCCAGACGCGTTTTTGGACGGCGGGCAAGGCGGGGATCGGCCGGACGAAACGCACGAGCGGCAGCAGCGCCGCCTTCCAGAGCCAGCCGAGACCCCCCGGACCGCAGGCGAAGGCGAGGGGAACGAATTTTCGGAGGAGGGCGACGTATTCCGGAGTGGTCGCCCCGAGGGCGACGTCCGCGGCGAGCGTCTCCTCGAAGGATTCTTCGTAGGCGCGATGGTCGCCGGCGAAGACGACGATCACCGGGGCCTCCTCGATCTGGGGCTGGTCCATGCAGGCGTGGCGCAGGGCCGGACGCACCGCCGGGTCGGTGACGACAACGAAGCGCGTCGGCTGGAGGTTGTAGCCGCTCGGCGCCCATTGCGCGATGCCGAGCAGGCGCTCGACGAGCGTGGGATCGACGGCGTCCGGCGCAAAATGCCGCGTGGCCCGGCGGTGGCGGACGAGCGCTTCGTAGACGTCGAGGGAATCGGTCATGATTCTTACCATGGAGGACAGGGAGCGCAGGGAGGAAGAATGAATCTCTCCATGGCCTCCGGGCTCTCCCTGGTTATCATCCGAAAATGCCGCTGATCGAGCCTTCCACCTACGTCGCGCCAATCTGGCTGCGGGGCGGGCACGCGCAGACGATTTTTCCGGCGCTTTTTCGGCGTGTGCCGTGGATCACGCGCGAGCGGGAACGCATCGAGACGCCGGACGGGGATTTTCTCGATTTGGATTGGGCGCGGTCGGGACGGGCGGATCGGGTGGCGATCCTTGCGCATGGGCTCGAGGGGGACTCCCGCAACGCCTACGTGCAGGGCATGGCGGGGGCGCTCGTGCGCGCGGGGTGGGATGTCGTCGCCTGGAATTGCCGCGGCTGCAGCGGCGAG
>JGI24033J26618_1000065_pt1 | contig 15394 bp, 15 predicted proteins | sample KBSMisM7withPhiX_FD_26618 | JGI IMG/M metagenome (IMG submission 26618)
CGCGACGGCGAGGAGCAGCCCGCCGCCGATGAGCAAGCCGGCGCCGGCGGGCTCCGGCACAGCGACAGCCGTGATCGTCAGCAGCGGTTGGCGCGTGTTATCCGTGAAAGTGCGAGAGTTCACGAGGTAACTCACCCCCGAAGTTGCCGCGAGGAGTTCGAAGCTGGCCAGCCCGCCCATGAGCGCGTCGGCGGAGAGCCCCGAGCCCACGGCAAGGTCATAAGTCCAGGTGGTGCCATCCACGAGGTTCGCCGAGTTGTCGAACGTGAAGGTTCCCGCCGCCTGATCGCCGGCGCCGAGGAAGTTCGGCAACGTGGCGTAGGTGAGTCCGTCGGCCGGGACGGCGCCCGTGCCCTCCGCCCAAGCGTCGTTTGCCATCCAGACAATGGAGAACTGGCCGGTGCTGTTGGCGTTGAAGAGGGGGCTCATTGTCGAGGTCGAGGTGCTCAGCCGCAGCGTGACGCTCTGCACCGCCCACAGACCTGCGCCATAGGTTGCATCGAAATTGCTTTGCGCGCTCGCAAGGTCGAACCGCAGGACGGAGGCAAAAACGCCCTTGGCAGCGCCGCTCCCGGAAATCTCGAGCGCGCCGAGCGCGCCGTAGTTGGTGTTGCTCGCCCCCGCCTTGACGAACGTGTCCGCGACGGGATTCCCTGTCCAACTGGTTTGCGCGCGCACCGGATTGACGAGCAGGCCGAAAAGAATTGGAACCAGAAAACGAGCACCGCAGAGCATTGGGCTCCGTATCGCATAGTGTGCTCGGCGGCGTCGATGCGAAATCCCGCCGCGCGCGGTTTCGACATGGCCGACCATAAAGCGCGAGGCGAAAAAGCGCGGGCGGGCCCGGGATCTCGCAGGTTTGCGTTGCGGACGGGAAAAGACGATCTATACGTCGGTGGCTTCCCGGCCATCCCGCTTCTCGAATGAACGTCCCGCCGCCCGCACTGTCTCAAACCGCATGTCCTCCGGCTTGAACTCTCCCGTCGCGACCGAGCTGGCGACGGAGGCTCTGCCAAAATCCCGCGCGCTCGTAATTTTTCTTTGGATTGCCGTGCTGGCGTGGATGGCCGGCGTGACGTGGCTCTCGTCGAAGCCGGCGAGTTTCTTCCCCAAGGAGGACATTCCGAACCTCGACAAAATCGTCCACGTCGCGCTCTACACGACGGGCGCATTCTTCGTCGCCGGTTCGATGCTGGTCTCGTTCGCGTGGCGGAAACGCGTCATCTTCGCGCTCACGATCGTCTCGATTTCCGCGTTCGGCGCCCTCGATGAATATCACCAGCTTTCCACGCCCGGGCGCAGCGGCGGCGACGTGGGGGATTGGACGGCGGATACGCTCGGCGCGATGGCCGGCGTGCTCCTCGTCATTGGCGTGCTCAAGTTTCTCCGCCATCGCCGGCCGGGCGCGAAACCGTCGGCAGAGACCGCTGACGCGAGAATTTAGCGCCGCACGATCGTCACCTTCACGGGAGAGGTCGCCACGCCCGTCGCGGTCGTCGGCCAGATCGAAACGACATTTTTTCCGGGCTTGAGACCGCGCACGGTGAGCTGCCAGGCGAGCGTCCCGCCCTTCGCCGTGCGCACCTTGCCTTTGCCGAGCCGCCAGAGCACCCGCTCGGTATTGTAGGAGTTCACGCCGCGGAGTTTGAGCGAGGATTCGGAGGTCACCAGCGGCGCGCGCACGCTCGTGACGGAAAGGGTCGCGCCATTCGGGCGGGCACTCTCGCGGCCGAGAATTCCCTTCACAATCCAGATGCCTTTCTCCTTCTGATCGGCATCGGCGAAGAGATCCTGCCAGTGGCGGCCGTCCTTCGAGACCCAGGAGAGATTGGAGAAATCGAGAATGTCTTTCACCGCGAGCGATTTGTTGTCGAGGGCGGCGGGATAATCGAGGTTCGCGCCGAAATCCACGACGACGTAGATCGGCTGCCCGGTGGTCAGCCGCAGCGGCGCGAGCAGCGGGACCTCGGAGTAGCCGCGCGTCGGGATGAGCACGTCACGCAGCTCGGCGAGCGGCAAGCCGAGCGGTCCGTGCGCGCCCCACGCGCCGTAAACGCGAATGTCCACCGCACTACGGTCCGCGACCGTCCAGAGGCCGACGCGCAGAAGTTTCGTATCCGTCTGCGGAACGAGCTTCGTCGCCGCGAGCGTGGGCGTGCCCGCGGGAAAGCCGCCGGAAAGATCGCCGGCATAAAAGAAGAACTGATTTTGGAGGACGACGTTGGAGAGGCCCTGCCGGCGCTCCGGGACCATCGCGCAACAGTATTTCGTGGCGACGGTGTCCACGTAGCCGAGCCAGAAGCAGCCGTCGGGCTTCGACACGGCCTCCTTGGATTTCGCGAAACTCGTGCCCCAGCTGTTCTGGATGAGCCACGCGCCGACACCGAGGAGCGTGCCGCTCGCGTCATAGACCGGCACGTCGTCGTTCCATCCGATGATGGTCACGTCGTGGTCGATCGCGAGCGAGTGGCCGGTGTAGGCGTAGGTATCGTATTTGAAGTTGAAGGTGTTGTAGGGCGGTCCGTAGATGAAGGCCGCGTTCATGTTCGTATCGAGCGCGCCGTAGCGCAGGATCGCGTGTTTGACGATGTCGCGGAAGGCGCGGGTCGGTGCCTTGCCCTTGGCGGCCCCGCCGTCGGTCTCGACGAATTCCAGCGCCTGCGTCAGTCGATAACCGGACAGCAGCGGCTGGTTGGCCGGCGGCACGTAGGGCGAGAGGTCGAGATTATTGTTCGCCGCCGCGAGCGGATAGGCGTTCAAGGGATCGCCGGTGCGCAGCACGGGGCCGCCGCCAACCAGAAAATTCCGGCCCTGCAACTTCCAGCGGCCGAAGCCGCGCGTGTAATAGCCGATGGCCTGATACGGAAAGCCGCCCCAGCCGTTGTAAGGCGCGGTCAAATCCGTGAAGGCGCCGTCGTGGATCGCCATGTCCCATTCCGAGGTCAGGTTGCTCGCCTCGCTCACCGGCAGCAAACCCTGGCGCACGAGACTGGTCTCGAAAACCGTGCTGCTCGAGAACGTCCAGCAGGTGCCAAGCACGCCTTGATTCTTGATGGGAATCATGAACCCCGCGTCCGCGAGGCTGTAGCTCGACGGCAGCGGCCGGGCCTGCGTGAAGAGCGGAGTTGCGAGGAGAAGGGTGGCGGCAATAAGGCGCGGATTCACAAGTTTGGAGGCTTGATTATGAGTAAGGCTGCCGGAGCGTTTTTTCGAGGGGAAACAATGAAGGGCACCGAAAACGTCGCGGTTCCTGCGAGGAAAAGTGAATTTTTACGGGGGCGCTGCGTTATTTGATCAAACGATACCTCCACCAAGCTCTCTTTCACCGAACCCCTATACCATGCACACGCCCGTTCACTCCTCATTGTTGAAACTCAACCCCGTGCGCGGCGTCTCCCTCGCCGTCGCCCTCTTTGTCGGGTTGTCTCCGATGCTGCGAGCCCAGACCGCAGCGCCCGCTCCGGAGGCCGCCGCCGACCAAGGCAACACGGATCTCCTCTCGCCCGAGGCACTCGACGATTTGCTCGGCCCGATCGCGCTGTATCCCGATGCCTTGATCGCATTGATTCTACCGGCCTCGACGGTGCCTTCGGACGTCACCCTCGCCGCGCGCTACCTCGCCAATGGCGGCGATCCGAACAACGTCGATGACCAGTCGTGGGATCCGAGCGTCAAGTCGCTCGCGCGCTATCCCGACGTCGTCAAATGGATGGACGAGAATCTTGAATGGACGACCAGCGTCGGCAACGCCTTCGTCGCGCAGCCGGCGGACGTCATGACCTCGATTCAGCGGCTCCGCGGCCAGGCCCAGGCGGCGGGTAATCTCACCGACACGCCGCAGCAGAAGGTCGTGAAGGAAGTCGTCGAGAAGAAGACTTACATCAGCATCGTGCCGGCCGAGCCCGACGTGATCTACGTGCCGGAGTATGATCCGCAGGTCGTTTACGTGGAACGCGAGCCCGACTGGGTCGGCCCGGTGATCGGCTTCGGCGCCGGCTTCGCCATCGGTTCCTGGCTGAACTACGACTGCGACTGGGGCCGTCGCGGCGTCTATTACGGCGAATACCGCAACGGCTGGGATCGCGGCGATTGGAATGGCGGCGGCTGGGACAATGGCGGCGGCAATACCTACGTGAGTAACAACACGAACATCGTGAACGTGAACAACATCACGAACAACTCCGCCCACCCGTGGCAGCCCAGCGCGCAGAGTCGCCGGCAGCTGAATCAGCATCGCGCCAGCTACAACAAACGCGTGCAGGCCGCCAATGCCGAGGTCCATGCCGCGCGCCAGCAGGGCGTCTCCGCCAATAACAAGAAGGGTGCCGCACCGCGCCGGTTGAATGCCCTGCCGCAGCCCACCCGCCTCGCCGCGAACAAGAACGGCGGAAACCACCCGAATCAAAAAAACAACGCGGCCAACAAAGCGAATAAAGCCAATACCGCAGCCACGGCCGCAGCCCCGAACGCCCCGGCGGGAAACAACAACAAAGGCGGGAACAAGAAGCATCCCGGCCAGGCCCCGAACGTCAACGGCCAGGCTCCCAACGTCACCGGTCAAAACAACGGCAAGAACGGCGGAAAGAACAACCCCAATAAGCATCCCAATGCCAACGCGGGAAATCAGCCAAACCCGAACAAAGGCAAGGGCAATGGGAAAAATCCGGAGATGAGAACCCCCAGCGCCGCACCCACGGTCCCCGGAGAAATGGCGGCGCCAAATACCAATCCGAAGCACCACAACGGGAAAGGCAATGGCGGGAACAACGGTGGCGCGAACAAACCGTCCGCCCAGGCGCCCTCGGCTCCGAAACATCAGGCAAACCCGAACGCGGAACCCAAGCACCACCCGTCGCAGGCCCCCGGCCAGCAATCGACCAATCGTCCGAAACAATCGCAACCGTCCGCGGCTCCGCAGCACAGGAAACAGACCGAGGCACCGGCACCCCAGGCGCACCGGCCATCGCAATCCGTGAATCATCCGCAACAGCAGCCGCGCCCGCAACAACAGTCGCACCCGCAGCAGCACGCTCCCGCGCCCCGGCCCCAGGGCAATGGTGGCAATCATCAGCCTCAGGGGAACGGCGGCGCTCACAAGCCCCAAGGCAATGGCGGCAATCAGGGCCAGAGCGGCGGCCAAAAGAAAAAGAAGGACAACAACAATAACAACTGATCCGGCGCGGCGCGATCCGACGTCCGGTCGCCGGGCTCACCTCGAGACCCGGCGAAACGCGCCGGCGGATCGATTCCCGGAAAGACTCCCATGCGCACGCTCTCCAGCCATCTCGCCCGCTTCGCCGTGTTGGCGGGCCTCGCTTCCCTCGCAACGGGCTGCGTGACTTACCCCGACGGCACCGTCGCCTTCCTCCCGCCGCCGTTGCCCGTCGTCGTCGGCGGGCCGGTGGTCAGCGGGCCGGTTTATGCCTACGGCGGCGGCTATCGCTATTATGGTGGGGCCTACTATGGCCGTCCCTACTACGGCGGCGGCTACTGTTACCGGCCGGGCTGGAACGGAGGCTACTACCATGGCGGCTATTACCGCGGAGGTTACTACCGGGGCGGCTACTACGGGGGCCGCTACTGGCGGCGCTGAACCCCGCCGTTCCTGACTCCGGGAGGCTTCACAATTCGCCCGCGGCCTTGGGCGTGCGCCCATCCAGCAGGCAGCTCACGTTCATGTCGCCCATCACGTTGATGGCCGTGCGGCAGCGGTCGAGGAACCAATCCACCGGCAGCAGCAGCGCGATATAGACGGGATTCAAGCCGACGGCGTGAAAGACGAGCGTCATGGTCACGAGACCCGCCTCGGGAATGCCTGCCGCGCCGACGGACGCGACGACCGATGTGAGCACGACCATGAGTTGCTGCGCAATCGAGAGGTGCAGACCGATCATCTGCGAGATGAAGAGCGCGGCCATTGCCTCGTAAAGCGCGGTGCCGTCGTTGTTGAAATTCGAGCCGAGCAGCGCACCCAGGCTGGCGGATTTTTCCCGCAATCCCACGCGGTTCTTCAGGCACTCGAACGTCACGGGCATCGTCGCGGTGGAACTGCCGGTCGAGAAGGCCATGACCAATGCATCGCGTCCGCCGCGCAGCAATTGCATCGGCCTCACCCACGAGCAAATCCGGACGCGCGTGAGATAATAGGCGGCCTGGATGAGCAGCGCGAGAAGGACCGCCAGCACAAAGACTCCGAGGGCCTGGAACGCGCCGAATCCCTTCGTGCCGATGATGCTGGCGACCAGTCCGAAGACTGCCAACGGGACCACGGCAATGATCCAATGTAAAATGACGATCAAGGTCTCGAGCCCGACATCCACCCACCCGAGGACGGCGTCCCGTTTTGCACTGCGCCGCAACGCAATCCCGAACGCGACGGCGATAAAGATCACGCCGATGACTTTCCCGTCATCGCCCAACGGGCCGAGCAAACTCTTCGGGACGTTGGCGAGCAATTGCTGGAAAATATCGACCTGAGGAAGATGCGGATCCGACGTTGGCGTGGGCAGGTGTTCCCAATCGCCGGGCCGCACGACATTTGCCACGAACAGACCGACGCAAATCGCGACGAGCGTATTGAGCAGCAGCAGCCGGACAAGGCGCGGAGCGGTGCCCGGCTCGAACTTCGCGCTGATGAGGGCCTGCATGATCGCCAGCAGAATGAGCGCCGGCGCCAGCGCCCCGAGCAATTGCAACACGAGCTTGCTGAAGATGCCGAGATCGCCGAGCACCTGGAGCACCGCGTGATTTGGATGCTCCGCGGTTCCCTTGAAAAGCCCCAGGCTGAACCCGACCAGCACGCCAAGGAGCATGCCGCCGAGGATGCGTTGGTAGAGCGGCGTGCGCTGCCACCAGGCGAAAAATCCGTTCGAGGCCGGGGTTTCCATGCGTTGCCCGCGGACCTTGCCAGCCCCGGCGGCGCTTTGGCAAAGGCTTTCGCCCGCGCCCGGACCGGAACCATCAAATAATGACCCGTGGAGAGAGGCTGAGCCGCGATCCCTCAATGAACCTTAACTCCATTCCTCTCATGCTCTGGTCCATTCTCGTTATCCTGCTCATCTTCTGGGCGCTCGGCTTCAGTCTACACGTCGCCGGCGGTCTCATCCACCTCCTGCTCGTCATCGCGCTCATCGTGCTCGTCATCCAGCTCCTCACCGGCCGCCGGGTCTAGCCGAGCAACGCCGCAAGGGCGAACCACGCGATCATCGCCAGACCGATCGCGAATTTGCCGATGATGCCGGCTGTCGTGCCGAGAAACGTGCCCCATGTGGACTTGCCGGCGGGCAAAATCCCCTGACCGCCGAGCAGTTCTCCCAACAACGCTCCGACCAATGGACCGACAAAAATTCCAAGGACGCCGAAGAACAAGCCTACGACGGCGCCCAGAATCCCGCCGATCGCGCCCCAGCGCGTCGCGCCGAAATATTTCGCGCCCACCGCGCCACTCACCAGATCGAGGGCGAGGGCCAGGACGGTAAGCAGCGTCAGCCCGACGAGGGTGCCCCACTCGATCGCGTGCAGCGCAAAGTGCGCGAGCGCCGCGCCGCCAAGAATGAGCACGGTGCCGGGCACGAGCGGGAGCACCGTCCCCACGAGCCCGACGAGCATCAGGAAAATCGTCGCCGTCCACCAAAGCGCATCCATCGTCGCCACCCTCGCCAAAAAAATCGCGTCGTCGAGAGAAGCTTCTCATTCACCCGCGAGCATTTTTGCGAAACGCTGGGCGGCATGAGTTCCGCCTCGTCGCTCCTGATTCTCGTCGGCAGTCCCCGGCGGGCGGGAAATTCCGCGCAACTTGCCGCCGCCGTGCAACGCGGGGCGGAATCCGCCGGCGCCCACGTGACGTTGCGCTTCCTCGACGATCACATCGCCTCGTTCCTCAAGGACTGCCGCATCTGCCGCGGTGCGGATGGGGAATGCACCATCGACGACGGCTTTCGCGCGCTATTCTTCGAGGACTTTCTGCCCGCGAGTGCCGTGGTCTTCTGCTCGCCTGTTTATTGGTATGGCCTCTCCGCGCAGACGAAGGCGTTCTTCGACCGCACGTTCTGCTACTACGCCGCGTCGTTCCCCGGCTCCGCCGAAGTCATCGCGCGAATGTCGGGCAAGCGCATCGGCCTCGCGCTCGCCTCCGAGGAAACCTACCCGGGCGCCTCGCTCGGCATCGTGCACCAAATCCAGGAATACTCCCGCTACACCCACTCGGAATTCGTCGGCGTCGTCCGCGGCATTGGCAACAGTCGCGGTGAGGTGAGCAACGATCCCGCCGACCCATTGCGCGCCGCCGAGGATCTCGGCCGTCGCATGCTCACGGCCAAATTCAGCGACTACCGCATCGACACGCCGCGCGCCGGCCGCGTCTGGCCCACGCCCGGCGCATGAACTGCTCCTCCTCCATTTTGCCATGAGCCTTCCCGCCGCCACCCTCGCCCGCATCACCGCCGCCGCCGGCGGAGCACCGGTCTTTCTCGAACATCTTCCGTGGCCCGAAGTCGGCGTGTTGCGCGACCACAATGGCGGCCTGCTGCTTCTCCCACTCGGGGCAACGGAGCAGCACGGTCCGCACCTCCCGATTTGCACGGATACGCTGCTCGCCGCGGCCGCATGCGCCTTCGCCTCCGCGAAGACCGGCGTGCCCGTGCTGCCGCCGCTCGCCTATACCGTCTCCGCCGGCCACACCGCAAAATGGCCGGGCACGTTTTCGCTGCTTCACGAGACGTTCATCGCCTCGCTGCGGCAGATCGCGGCCTGGTGCGCGGCCACGGGCTGGCGTCGACTCCTGCTCGTGAACTCCCACTTCGGCAACGACGCCTCGATGCGCGCCGCCGTCGATCAAATCCGCCTCGAGCACCTCGGCCACCTGCAAATCGGCGCGCGCAGCACGTATCAACTCACGCCGGAAATCTGGCAGGCCTTCATCGCGGACGCCGCCGATCTCCACGCGAACAAGGCCGAGACCGATCTTCTGCTCCACCTCGCGCCCGAACTCGTCCGCATGGACCAACTCGCCGCCGTCGACGATCCCGACCGCACAACGGACTCCGTCTTCGCCTATCCCGTCGCGCAGACCAGCCTCAATGGCGTCACGGGCTTTCCCTCGCGGGCAACGGCCGCCGACGGCGCGGTGCTCTTCGCGCAAATCGGCGACGCGCTCGCGGCCCTCGTGGAGCGCGCCAAGACCGACGAGCCGCCGCTCGGGCCGGAACATTGGGCCGACGTCCCCACGCTCGCGCCGACGTTCTTCGCCTCGTAAATTCTCGGCGGAACGGGACTTGCTGCCCTTTGCCGCATGGAGCGTTTCGTCGAATCCCTCGCCACCGCCTTTACCGCCCTACGCCGGCTGGGCATCACCCGCCGGGAAACCTATTCCGGCCTGCTACACGACGCGCTGGTCGCCCAGCCCGAGCTGCTGGGGCTCTGGAGTGTGTGGGAGCCGGATTGCTTTGACGGCCGCGACCGGGAATTTCGTTTCGCGCCCGGTCACGACGCCACCGGGCGTTTCGTTCCCTACTGGCACCGCGGTTACGGCAGCCCGAAGCTCGACCCCGTCACCGGCTACGAACATCCCGGCGCGGGCGACTGGTATTGGGTGCCGAAGCGCTACAACGAACGCTGCCGCGTGGAAGATTATCTCTACTGCGTCGCCGGCCGCATGATGCGTATCTCGAGCGAGATCGTCCCGATCTGCGAAGGCGGGCGCGTGGTCGGCGTGGTGGGCGCGGACCACATGGTATCGTCGCGGGCGACCCGACGCCGCGCGGCGAATCCCGTGGTGGAATTTCTGAGCGCCTCGCCGGAATGCGAGCGCCTGCGCCTGCTGACCACCCGCGAGCGCGAGGTGCATTACTGGCTCACCGAAGGCAAATCAAACGACGAGATCGCTGGAATTCTTGGCATCAGCGCCCACACGGTAAAAAACCACCTCTACGTCATTTTCCAAAAACTCGGCGTCGAGAACCGCTACGCCGCCGCGCTGACCGGCCGCGCGGAATAGCCGTTCGAGACATCCTTCTCATTCCGCGTTCCCGCCGACGCCGCGAAGGTTCCCGCCGATGACCGCCCTGCCGACTTTCGCCGTTCCCGAGGACTTCACCGTCGATCCCGACAAGCTCGCCGCCGTCCGCGCCCGCCTCGAGGCTGCCGGCACGACGTTCTGCTTCGCCACCTACGTCGATATTCACGGCGTTCCCAAGGCGAAGGCCACGCCGCTGCATGCCTTCGAGAAAATGGCGCTCGGCTCGGAGCTCTTCACCGTCGGCGCGATGGAAGGCATGGGCCTCGTCGGTCCGCACGAGGACGAATGCGCCGCCGTGCCCGATCTGGACACGCTCACGCCCTGTCCGTGGGATCCGCGCCTCGCCTATTTTTTCGGCGATCTCTACTACCACGGCGCGCCCTACGCGAACGACAGCCGCGTCATCCTCAAACGCCAGATCGAGCGCGCCGCGAAGCTCGGTTTGAAGTTCAACCTCGGCATGGAGCCCGAGTTCTACGTGCTCTTCGTCGATCCCGTGACCGGCGCGCGCCGCATCCTCCAACGCGACCGCTACACCGGCACCTGCCCCGCCTACGATGTCCATCTCACCGTCGGCGCGCTCGACTTTCTCGAGCCGATGTCGCGCTACATGGGCGAACTCGGCTGGGGCCTGNATTCGTGCGATCAGGAGGGCGGCCACGGGCAGTTCGAGTTCGACTGCCACTACAGCGACGCCCTCACGCAATGCGACCGCTTTATTTTCCTGCGATTGATGGCCAAGCAAGTCGCGGAAAAAATCGGGGCGACCGCGACGTTCGTGCCGAAGCCCTTCGCGAACGATTTCCGCTCCGGCAACCACTTCAACATGTCACTCGCCAGCATCGAGACGGGCGAAAACCTCTTCGCGCCGGAGCCCGGCGGCAATCCGCTCTCCGCCAGACACGGCAGCGCGCTCTCGAAGCTCGCCTACCACTTCGCCGCCGGCATTCTCAAGCACGCGCCCGCCATTTCGGCCGTCACCTCGCCGACCTACAATAGCTACCAGGGCCTCATCGCGCAGGGCGACATGCCGGACATCTCGTGGGCGCCCGTGATGATGGCCTGGGGCCAGAACAACCGCTCCGCCATGCTGCGCTTTCCGCCGAATCGCTACTGCGTGGAAAACCGCACGCCCGACATCGCGAGCAACCCCTACCTCGCTGCCGCCGTCCAGCTCGCCGCGGGCCTCGAGGGCATCGAACAGGAACTCGACCCCGGCGCGCCTCTGAATGCCAATTGCTACGACCTCACTCGCGCACAGCTTCGCGAGCACGGCGTCGGGCTTCTCCCGCGCACGCTGCTCCACGCACTCGAAGCCTTCGAGACCGATCCGCTCATCGAAACGACGTTTTGCCCGGAGTTCCGCGACATCTATTTTCGGCAGAAGATGCGCGAATGGGACGAAGGCTTTTACCAGATCAACGAGGCGCACCTCCGCCATCGCCTCACCTTCATCTAGTGCCATGTCGGAATCGCTCCCGCCCATGTTGCGGCCCATCCCGGCCGGCGAGTTCGTCATGGGAGAAAGCGACGCGGACAAGTTCGCGAACGACACCGAGCGTCCGCGCCATATCGTGCGCATCGCGCCGTTTCGCCTCGCCGCCTTCCCAGTGACGAATGCCGAGTTCCGCCGTCATGCGCCCGATTTTGCGCCGGACGAACCCGCCGACCTCCCGGTCGTGAATGTCACATGGCGGGAAGCCGTCGCTTATTGCACATGGCTGAGCGACGCGACGGGCGGGAGCCTTCGCCTGCCGAGCGAGGCCGAATGGGAATATGCCTGCCGCGCCGGCACGACCACGCCGTTCCAATCGGGCGATGAAATCACGCCCGCCGATGCGAACTTCCTCTACGACGAGCACGGCTCCCGCATCGGACGCGGCGAACGCACCGCCGCCGGCACGTTTGCATCAAACGCGTTCGGTCTCGAGGCCATGCACGGCAACGTCTGCGAGTGGTGCGCCGATACCTGGCACGCGAACTACCATGGCGCGCCCGCGGATAGCACTGGCTGGACCGATGGTGACCGCGCGGATCGACGCGTCATCCGCGGCGGCGCTTGGGATTATCTGCCGCGCCTGCTGCGCAGCTCCTGGCGCGACGCATTGCCCGAGGACACACGCCGCGACAACGTTGGCTTTCGCATCGCAAGCTCATGACCCCGCGCTTTTTCAAAACCCTCTGGGGCCACGCCGGGCCAATCGCCGAAGCCGCCGCGCAGGCTGTGCACGCGGGCTTCGACGGGCTGGAAGGCCCATTTCCGAGCGAACCGGAGGCGCGCACCGCCTTCCTCGACGCGCTCGCGGAACACGACCTCGACTTCATCGCCGAAATTTCCACCACCGGTTACGCCACGCCGGAGTCAGGAGCGACGGTCGCCACGCATTTGGAAGCCTTTACACGCCTGCTCGACGCGGCGTTGCCCGCGCAACCGCTATTTTTCAGCACGATGGCGGGCAGCGACCTGTGGCGGTTCGGCGAAAGCGTTGCGTTTCTCACGCGGGCGTGGGAGATCGCGCAGGACCGCGGCGTGCGCGTGGGCTTCGAGACACATCGCAGCCGCAGCCTGTTTCATCCGATTCGCACGAGGGAGCTTCTCGCCGAGCTGCCGCCCATTGAGCTCACGCTCGACTTCAGCCACTGGTGTGTCGTCACCGAGCGCCTTGTGCTCGACGAAGTGCCCGACGTGCTCGCGCTCTGCGCGGAGCGCGCGCTGCATATCCAGCCGCGCATCGGCTACGATCAGGGCGCACAGGTGCCGGATCCCCGCGCGCCGGAATATGCCCCCGCGGTCGAGGCGCACCTGCGCTGGTGGCGCGCGATCTGGGACGGCCAGCGCCGGCGCGGTTTCACCACCGTCACGATGACGCCCGAGTTCGGCCCGGATGGCTATTTGCAATGCGAGCCCTTCACGCAGCGGCCCGTCGCCGACTTGTGGGAACTCAATGTCTGGACCGCCGACCGTCTCCGACGCGAGTTCGCCGAATGGATTTCCTCTCAACCATCAACTCTCAACTCGCAACTCACGTGATGACTACCATCGAAGAAAAAATCTCCCGCTGCGAAGAGGCCGTGCAACGCGCCACGCCGCCCCCGCACTCGCTCCGGCCCGAGCGGCCCCTTGACGAAGTGCTTGCCGACATCCAGCGCATCGCCGCGCTCCCGCTCGAGCAGGCGACGACGCTGCCGCCCGAGGCCTACACGAGCGAAGACTTTCACCGCTGGGAGATCGACCACGTCTTCAAGGCCGAATGGCAATGCCTCGCGCATCTCTCGCAGCTGCCACGGGCCGGTGATTTTCTCACGCTCGACCTGCTCGGCGAGCCGCTCCTCGTCGTCCACGGCAAGGACGGCGCCGTGCGCGTGCTCTCGCGCACCTGCCCACACCGCGGGATGGACATCATGCCGCCGGGCTTCGGCCGGGACGGACACGGCATCGCCGACGCCTCGGAGGCCGGCGCCGCGAGCGGTCACACGCGGCTCCTCCTCTGCCCATATCACGCGTGGACGTTCGAACTCGACGGGCGGCTGAAGGCCTGCCCCGAGATGCAGCAGGCCGTCGGCTTCCAACGCGACGAATGGAGCCTTCGCGAATTTCGCAGCGAGATCTGGAACGGCTTTGTGTTCGTGAATCTCGACGGCGACGCGGCCCCGCTCGCTCCCCGCCTCGCGGAAATGGACGCCGATTTCGGCCAGTGGAATCCCGCCGGAATGAAGGTCGTGCTCGAGCGCGAGTGGGACTGTCCGTTCAACTGGAAGGTGCTCGTCGAGAACTTCATGGAGAGCTATCACCACCTCGGCGCGCATGTGAAGACGCTCCAGCCGATGATGCCCGCGCGCGATACGTGGAACGAACGGGAGCGCGAACTTTCCATTCGTTGCCACCTGCCGTTCAAGGACGCCCTCGTCGCCGAATGGGAGGCGCAACAGGCCGCGGGTGGGCATCCCTTCGGCTTTCCCACGATCTCCGCGCTCGACGAATCGAAGAAGCGCGAGTCCGGCCTCTTCCTCGTCTTTCCGCATTTCCTCATCTTCGTGCTGCCCGACCGTATCGTCTGGTATCGCGTGCAACCTCTGGGGCCGGACCGTATGCGCCTGCTCACCACGATGCTCGTGCCCGAGGCAACGACCCACCACCCCGATTATGCGGCGATGCTCGAACGCGAGACGCCGCCGATGTTCGAGTTTCACCTCGAGGACATGGAAATGTGCACGGCGGTCCAGCGCGGCATGCATTCGCTCGGCGCGCAGCGCGGCCGCCTCAGCCATCTCGAGATGTCGATCTGGCTCATCCAGCGTTACCTCGCCGCCCGCGCCCGCGGCACCTGGCCAACGCTCGATCAGCCTGCCGCTCCCGCGCAACGATGATGTTTTCACTTGCGGGAAAAATCGCCGTCGTCACCGGCGCGGCATCCGGCATTGGGTTCGCCGTGGCGGAGCGTTTTCGTGCGGCCGGGGCGACGGTCGTGGGCATTGATCGAACGGCGACGGAGGACGGCATTGTCGCCGACGTCTCCGACGAGACCGTGCTCGCGGCGGCGTTCGACACGGTGATCTCCCGGCACGGCAGGCTCGACATCGTCGTGAACAACGCCGGCATCCAGCCGCTCGGCGTGGGTTTTGCAAATCTCACTCCGGCCCTGCTCGAGCGGACGTTCGCCGTCAACGTGAACGGCGTCGCCTTCGGCATCAAACACGCGGCGCGTCTCATGAAATCCGGCGGTCGCATCGTGAACACCGGTTCCTTCGTCGGAACGATCGGCGTGCCGCAGGGCACGGCCTACGCGGCGTCGAAGGCGGCGGTGATCCACCTTACGCGTTGCGCGGCGGTCGAACTCGCGCCGCGCGGCATCACCGTGAATTGCGTGTGCCCCGGCACCGTCGCGACGCCCGCCGTCCTTGATATTCCTGACAATCCCGAAATCGCCTTCGCGGAGTCCCGCACGCCGCTCGGTCGCCTCGCCAGCCCGGAGGAAGTCGCCGCCGTCTTCCACTTCCTCGCCTCCGCAGAGGCCGGCTACATCACCGGCGCAATCCTCCCCGTGGATGGCGGCATCACCGCCGGCTGGGAACGCTACGACCTCGTCACCCCACCCAACTTTCAAAACGGCACATGGAACGATTGAACTTCTCTCCCGCCCCGCGCTTCACCTGGCCCGGCGGCAAACGCTGCGCCGTCATGCTCTGCTTTGACGTCGATGGCGAAACCACCGCGCTGTCCGAGGACCCCGCCCTCGCCCACCGGCTCACCACCATGTCGCAGTGCGAATACGGTCCGCGCGTCGGCGTGCCGCGTCTTCTCGGCTTGCTTGAGCATTGCGGCGTGCCCGCCACCTTCTTCATTCCGAGCTACATCGCGGAGCATCACCCGGCGATGAC
>JGI24033J26618_1000066_pt1 | contig 15346 bp, 11 predicted proteins | sample KBSMisM7withPhiX_FD_26618 | JGI IMG/M metagenome (IMG submission 26618)
CGAGGCGATCCCCACGAGCGCGGCGTTGCGGGCGGATTCGGCGGGAAGATTCTCGGCCCAATCGAAAACGATCGCGGGACTTGTGGCCGCGAGGGTGAGGGCGAGATGGCTGGCGGCGGCATCCTGCGCCGGTCCGACGGGCAGGGCTGCAACATAGCGCTCCGCCGCCGCGGGATTTTGCGCGCCCCAGACGTCGAGCACGTTGTTGAGGCCGAGCTTCTGGATGTCGCCGGCGGGAAGGCCGTGCAGCCAGGCCAGCGCGGCCTCGGGATGGTCGGTGGCGAGGGCGCGGGCGACCTCGAGGGCGGCGGCGGTCTGCGTGGGGCCGGGCGGCAATTCACTCACGATGCGCGCTGCCGCCTGAGGATCGTGGTCCGTCAGGCGATGAAGGCTCACGGTCAGCGCGCGGTCGAGAGCGTCCCCGGCGAGAAACTCGCGGGCGAGCAGCGCGCTCTTTTCGGGCTTCGTGCGGGCCAGAATCGCGAGCGTGGCCTCGATGGCGACGCTGCGTTCGACGGGGTCGCCGAGGGTTTGCGCCCAGGCCCACGCGGCGGCGGAGTCGTGCGACATCCATTCCTCGGCGAGCGCGCGGGTCGCATTCTGGCGTGGCTCACCCGGCGGAACGAGCGCCAGGTATTTTGCGGCGCGAGCGCTGTCGGTGCGGGCAAGCTGGTCGAAGACGGCATTGTAGAGGATCCAGTCCTCGCGTCGGGTTGCCATCGTCGAGGCGAGCTGGAGGGCGCGTTCGGGATCGGTGCGGGCGATGCCGCCGAGCACGATGAGGAGCCCGGCGGTGTATTCCGACTGGCGGGGCATTTTTTGGAGCCAGGCGAGCGCTCCCTCGGGATCTTCCTCGAACCACTCGCGCATCAGTCGGCCGAACTTTGCCGAGCGGATGCCGGGGTTCTTTTCGTTGAGGGCCTCGGCAAGGTCCGCCGTCAGCGATCTTCGCAGATCCGTGGGATCCGCGGAGGTCGGCGTGGGCGACGCCGCGGCGGCCAGGGCGGGATTGGCGCGCGCGGCCGCCTTTCCCTCGGCGTTCGATCGAGAACTTACGAACCAGAAAACGACCGCCGCGAGGAACACCCCGAGCACGACCGCCGGAATGATCCAGCGGGCGAAGCGATTGCTCATGGCGAAACGAAAGCCGAGCACCGCCCCGGCTAGTTATTGCGCGGGTTTGGTGCGGCGGCGGTGAAGTCGGCGGCGTTGTTGTCGGTATCAGTGGCGCCGGCGGCTCCGCGGAAGTCGGCCGTGGTGGCGCTGATGGTCGGGGCGGGGCCGGCTCCCTCGTAGGCGTTCGCCGTGCCGAAGCCGACGAAATCGACCACGGCGGCCAGGCCCACGGGATTGCTGACGGTGAGAAGCGTCTGGTTGTTCGTGAGGGCCACCTTGCCGGCGGAGGCCGACATGTTGATCGTGCCAGTCACCTGCGGCGTGGGCAGCGCCGCACCGGTGGCGCCACCGCTGGCCAGCTTGATGAGATAATGTTGGCCCGCGGCAATGGAGCCGGTGAGGTTCGTGGCGGACCAGCTACTGCCGCCGGAGCTGGCGTATTGGATCGCGTAGCTGCCGAGGCTCACGCTGGATGCGCTGGAATTGTAGAGTTCGACGAAGTCGTTGAGGTAGGTGGCGCCGCTGTTGCCGCCGCCGCCATAGACCTGGCTGATTTTCACGCCGCCGCTGCCGCCGCCCGTGGTGACGGTGAAGCTGCTGGAGCTGGTGGCGAGGCCGCCGGGGGCGATGACGCTGATCGTTCCCGACGTGGCGCCCACCGGGACGGTGGTGGTGATTTGCGTGGAGGAATTGACGGTGAAGCTGGCGGCGGTGCCGTTGAATTTGACCGACGAGGCGGAGGTGAAGCCCGCGCCGGTGAGGACGACGCCCGTGCCGACGGCCCCGCTGGTGGGTGAGAAGCTGGTGATGGAGGTCGCGGTGGCGCCATCGACTTTCGCGCGCAGCACGGCGGCGGTGGCGGAGGGCAGGGCGGTGAAGAAGGTGTAGCCGGTATCGGTCTCGAGCTGGGCGGCGGAGGTGACGTAGGTCTGCCACGGCGTGCTGTAGATGCCGGAGATGTTGGGAACTTTTAATGAGATGACGCGGGTGGACGTCGTGATGCGGCTCAGCGCCGTGCCGCTGCCCGCGGGCACGATCACGGCGATTTTCCACGTGTAGCCGGGGATGGCGGCCTTTCCACTGGGCTGGATGTCGGAGCCGGTGAAGAGGCTCGGTCCGCAGGTGATGAGAAGTTCGTTCCCGGCCTGCGCCAGGCTCTGGCAGTAGCTTTCGAAGTTCTGCCACACGCCTTGATTGTTATCCGCGGTCTGCGGGACAATGTTCGACATGTAGAAGACGAGCTTGTTGTCGTCGAAGGTATCGGTGCGGTCGTAGGACGGGCACATGTGGCCGCGGTCGAAGCCGGAGTTCGTGTAGTCGCCGTCCACGAGCCGGACGAAGTTCGAGGGCAGGAGCGTGTCCTGATAAAATGAGGTGTGCCGGCCGGAGCTGCCGATGTCGGAGCCGGTGAGATCCCAACTCACCCAAGTCGGATCGCCGAGGTTGTCACTGAAGTCGAGTGCGGAGGCCGTGCGAACCGCGAGCAGGTAATGGTTGTGATTCGTGGAATCGACGGTGGCGTTGCTGGGATTGCCGAGCTGCATTTGCAGCGTGTTGTCGAGAGTCGCCCGTGCCTCGATGGAGGGAAGCAGGAGGGCGAGGGCGGCGGTGATCGGAAGCAGGTTCCGGGTCGAGCAAATGCGGGATGTGACGGACATGATTCTTTTTTTGGTTGATGCGATGGGTGACCGCGCTGCCCTTTCAATGCCCACTCTTCCGTCCGGGCAAGCCCGGAAGACTCCTTGTCGGAATCGTTACAACCACGAACGTCTCAGGGGACTTCGGTCGGCAAGGATTCAGCATCGTTGGTGCCAAGTCGGCGGCAGCTCGACGCTTTTGTCGGCGTTCCGGGGCGTTCTTCCCGGCAATTCGGGCGAGAGCGCGCAATGGAGGTGCCGCTGTTACGACTAAGCATCCGGCGGATGCAGTGCGTAGATGGTTTCCGCGGTGCCGTGGCCAGGATTGTGGCGGAAAATCTCGATGCCGATGCGGGCGAAGAGCCGGGGAGCGGCGAGGTTGTCGGCGAGGGAGAAAGCCTGCCAGCGACGAATGCCCGTCGCCCACGCGAGCGGGGAAAGATGACGGAGGAGCGCGAGGCCGCCGCCGAGGTGCTGGTATTCGTCCACGACGACGATGGCGACCTCGGCGAGTTCGGGGTCTGCATTCGTGCGGATGCTGCGGGCGACACCGACTTGGTCCACCTCGCGACCGGATGCATCGCGGATCGCAAGGATGAGGGCGATATGATCCACGAAATCGCAGCCGGTGAGGTAGTCGAGCTCGGCGGCGGTGAAGCGCGAGCGGTAATGCAGGAAGCGGTAGGCGTGGCCTTCCGGCGAGAGGCGCGCGAGGCCGCGGGTGAGCGCGGCGGCGTCGTCCGGCCGGATGGGTCGCGTGACGGCGGGGGTGCCGTCGCGGAGGGAAAAGGGTTCGGCGGCGGGGCTCACGAGGGAACGGCTACAGCAGCGAAGCGAGCATGTTGATGCTGAGGGCGAGGATGAGCGTGTTGAAGAGAAACGAGATGATGCCGTGGACCAGGGCGAGGCGGCGCATTTCGGCGCCGGTGATGTTGATGTCGGCGGTCTGCGCGGTGCAGCCGATGACGAAGGAGAAGTAGGCGAAATCGAGGTAGTCGGGCGTCTTGTCGTCGGCGATGTCGAGCAGGCGGCGACTGGGAGTGGCGTGGAGCGCGCGATAATAAACGTGAGCGTAGTGCAGCGCGAAGAGGGTGTGGACGAGGGTCCACGAGACGAGCACGGTGAAAAGCGTCTGGCCGAGGTGGAGGCTGCGCTGGGTCTCGCTGACGGATTTTTGCAGATGGAGCGTGAAGAGGACGGCGGCGATGCTGAACCCGACGCCGAGCAGCACGAAGCTGAGGATGCCGATGCGGCCGGAGTCCTGCAGGCGGGTGGCGCGCTGGGCGTGGGCGGGATCGTGCGTGCAGATCGTCAACCACGCGAGAGCGAGGAGGACGCAGGCGTAGATGTCCCAGGCATTGACGAATTGCGTGAGCGGATGGGCCTCATGCAACGTGAGGCCCGCGGCGATGCCGATGGGCAGGGCGATCCACTGACGCTGGTGGGCGTCGAGCCGGCCGATGGCGGCAAGCGGGCGCGAGGAGGCGGTCATGCCGGGAGTCTCACGCGCCGGCGCAAAGACGCGAAGGAAAAATCGGAAGCCGGCAGGCAGCGATCCGCCCGCGTCCGATTTCCGTGCGGCTCACGTAAATTGAGACGCAGCCGGAAAAGTCGGCCCGTTCACGGCGAATTCACCGAGCGCTCATCATGCTTTCATGCGGCGGAGGCAGCGTGGGGGCATGAAAACATCCTGCGTTCCGATCCTGTCTTCTAATGCCTGGGTTCTCTACTTCGAGCGAAATGCGCGAATGGTGATCGGCGAGGATTTCAAGCCGCCGGCGGAGGCGGACCTCCCGACGGACATCCGCGCGATTCTGGCTGGCTCGCTGCCGGCGTGGCAGCTTGGCGAGACGTCCGACGGACGGCATCTCCGAGCGGCGGCGCGGCAGTATGCGCTGGCGCAGAACGACGCGCGTTTTCTCGACGCGGTGGATCTGTTCATTCGCGAGGAGCAGCGCCACGGCGCGGCGCTGGGGGACTGGCTGGACCGGGTGGGCATCCCGCGGAAGTCGCGCGATCTCGGCGACACGTTATTCCGGTGGTGCCGCTACGCGATTCCGAACTACGCGATGTGGGCCGCGGTGGTCGTGATGGTGGAGGCGATGGCGGAGATCTATTACGCGGCGGTTCGTCGGATCACGCCATGCCTGCGGTTGCAGTCGGAATGCGACCGCATCCTGCGCGACGAGGTCCGGCACATTCAATTCCAATGCGAGCACCTCGCCACGGCGCGGCGAGGGCTTTGGCGCGGATTTCGTCCCGTGGTGCGCGGTTTCGAGCTGGCATTCTACCTGGTGGTCTGCGCGGCGGTCTTCGTCGCGCACGGGCGGGTGCTCGTGCGGGCCGGATTGCCGCCGACGAAATTCCTCGCGCTCGCGCTCGGAAAATTCCGATTTCTGCAGGGCCTGATGAATCCGGATCGATATGACTTTTCGGTGCCGGGCGCGGGAGTGAGACCGCGGGCTAGAGTTGTTTGAACGCCAGGTGATCGCCTTCAGCGTCGGCTTCGATCGTGTCGCCGGGGGCGAATTTGCCGTCGAGGATTTCCAAGCTGAGCGGGTCGAGGATTTCGCGCTGGATCACGCGTTTGAGCGGGCGCGCGCCGTAGGCGGGGTCGTAGCCTTCTTTCGCGAGCAATTTCCGCGCGGCGTCGGTGAGCGTGAGCGTGAGATTTTGTTTTCCGAGGCGCTTGAGCAGGCGCTGGAGCTGGATATCGACGATGCGCGTGATCTGGTCCACGTTGAGGCGGTCGAAGATGATCGTCTCGTCGATGCGGTTGAGGAATTCGGGCCGGAAGTGGGCGCGGAGGGCCTCCTGCACGCGGCGGTTGCGCTCCTCGCGCGGCAGGTCCTCCATGATGTATTGGCTGCCGATATTCGACGTGAGGATGAGGACGGTGTTCTTGAAATCGACGGTGCGGCCCTGGCCGTCGGTGATGCGGCCGTCGTCGAGGACCTGGAGCAGGACGTTGAACACGTCGGGGTGCGCCTTTTCGATTTCGTCGAAGAGGACGACGCTGTAGGGCTTCCGCCGCACGGCTTCGCTCAGCTGGCCGCCCTCCTCGTAGCCGACATAGCCAGGAGGCGCGCCGATCAACCGGGCGACGGTGTGCTTCTCCATGTATTCGGACATGTCGAGGCGGACGATGGCGCCTTCGTCATCGAAGAGGAATTCCGCGAGCGCCTTGGAGAGTTCGGTTTTGCCGACGCCGGTGGGGCCGAGGAAGAGAAAGCTGCCGATGGGGCGGTTCTCATCCTGCAGGCCGGCGCGGGCGCGGCGGACGGCGTTCGACACGGCCTTAATCGCCTGTTCCTGGCCGATGACACGCTCCATCAGACGCTCCTCCATTTTGACGAGCTTGGCCCGTTCGCCTTCCTGGAGGCGCGAGACGGGGATGCCGGTCCACGTGGCGACGACCTTGGCGATGTCCTCCTCGGTGACTTCCTCGGTCAACAGATTTTGGATTTCGGATTTTGGATTTTGGATTGAGTCGTCGAGCTGGCGTTGGAGTTCGGGGAGCCTGCCGTATTGAATCTCGGAGGCGCGGTGGAGGTCGCCGCGGCGCTGGGCCTGCTCGAGCTCGGTTTTGAGGGCTTCGATTTGTTCGGCGAGTTTTTGGGTTTTGCCGATTTCCTCCTTTTCCTTTTGCCACTGGGCCTTGAGGCGGTCGGCATTCTCGCGGATGTCGGCGAGTTCCTTCTCGAGCTTCGCGAGGCGCTCCTTGCTGGCGGCGTCCTTTTCCTTTTTGAGGGCCTGGCGCTCCATTTCGAGCTGCATGACCTGGCGCTCGAGCTGGTCGATCTCGGTCGGCATGGAGTCGAGCTCGATCTTGAGGCGTGAGGCGGCTTCGTCGATGAGATCGACGGCCTTGTCGGGTAGGAAACGGTCGCTGATGTAGCGGTCGCTGAGGACGGCGGCCGCGACGATGGCGGAATCCTGAATGCGCACGCCGTGATGGACTTCGTAGCGTTCCTTGAGGCCGCGGAGAATGGCGATCGTGTCCTGCACGGACGGTTCGTTCACCATCACGGGCTGAAAGCGGCGCTCGAGGGCGGCGTCCTTCTCGATGTATTTGCGGTATTCGTCGAGCGTGGTCGCGCCGATGGTGCGCAGCTCGCCGCGGGCGAGCTGGGGCTTGAGCATGTTGCTCGCGTCCATCGAACCCTCGGCCGCGCCGGCGCCGACGATGGTGTGGAGCTCGTCGATGAAGAGAATGATCTCGCCCGCGCTGTCGGTGACCTCCTTGAGGAAAGCCTTCAACCGATCCTCGAACTCGCCGCGGAACTTCGCGCCGGCGACCATGGAGCCGATGTCCATTGCGACGATGCGCTTGTTCTTCACGGACTCCGGCACGTCGCCGGCGACGATGCGCCGGGCGAGGCCCTCGACGATGGCGGTCTTGCCGACGCCGGGCTCGCCGATGAGGACGGGATTGTTCTTCGTGCGGCGTGAGAGGACCTGCATCGTGCGGCGGATCTCCTCGTCGCGGCCGATCACGGGATCGATCTTGCCCTTGCGCGCGAGCTCGGTGAGGTCGCGGCCATATTTTTCGAGCGTCTGGTATTTGCCCTCGGGATTCTGGTCGGTCACGCGCTGGCTGCCGCGCACCTCGACGAGCGCCTTCATGAGCGTGTCGCGGGTGACACCGGCTTTCTTCAGGATCTGCGCGGCGGCGTCCTTCGTATCGAGAAGGGCGAGGAGGTAATGCTCGGCGGAGAGGTATTCGTCCTTGAGCTTGCCCATCTCGGCCTCCGCGGCGTCGATGGTCTTGCGGAGATCGTTGCCGAGCTGCGGGGTGGCGGCGCCGTGGACCGTCGAGCGGCGGGAAATCGCAGCCTCCAACTCGACACGAATCGCGGCGGGGCTGGCGCCGATTTTTTGGAGAATCGGCGTGGCGAGGCCGTCCGTCTGGTCGAGCAGCGCGAGCAGGAAATGCTCGTTGGTGATCTCCGACTGATTGCGTTTCGAGGCGAGGTCGAGGGCGCTGTTGAACGCCTCCTGCATCTTTTGGGTGAACTTATCGGGGCGCATAAGGACGGAATGAATTTACCACGCACCGCCCGGAGGGCACGGGAAATCATGGTAGGCAACGCCTGCTGCCCGGCTGAAGTCGGAGTCCGGCGCGAAGGAAAGACGGCGCTAGGCTTTCCCCTGATCCACCGCGCGAAAGGCGAGGCCGGCGACCGCGCCTCCCGCCAGATTTGCGAGGACATAAACCCAGACCGAAGCGGGATTGATCAAGCCGAGTAACGTGGCACCGAGCACGACCGCGGGATTGAACGCGCCGCCGGAAATCGGGCCGACGGCAAAGGCGCCCGCCAGCACGGTGAAGCCGATTGCCAGGCCGTAGAACGAATGCCCCTTCGTGCCTTCGGCCGTGGCGACGTTCAGAACGACCCAGACCAACGCAAAGGTGAACAGAAATTCCGCGACGAAGATGGGAGCGAGCGGTCCGGCGACCGGCGCAACCTGGCCGCCGCCTTTGAGAAAGGACGCCACGCCCGCGGCGGCGAGGCCGGCGAGAAGCTGGGCGAAAATGTAGAGGGCCGAGTCCGCCACGCTCATCGCGCCGCGCACGAATACGCCAAAGGTGACCGCGGGGTTGTATTGCCCGCCGGAAATGTAACCGCCGGCGTAAACCATCGTCATGAGAATGGCGCCAATGGCGATGGGCGGAATCACACCGCCGGGAGTTTTCAGCGCGGTGAGTCCGACCGTCAGCACGAGGAAAAATGTGCCGATGAACTCGACGAGAAGTTTTTTAAGGGTGTGATTCATGGCTAACGGAGCTTGATCTTCTGGCGAAGGAAGGTCGGCACGTCAAGGTCCTCGCCGCCGACAATGGTGGGCTCGCTTTTCTCGAAGCGGCCGCGGGCGACGGGATCGAGGCTGAGCGTTTTTTGTTCGGGTTTGGCGGCCTTCTTCGCGCCCACGGCCTTCGCGACGGCGTAGGGGCTCGTGTCGAAAAGTTCACTCGCATTCGCGGGGGTGACGGGCTCGGGTTCGGCCGCTTCGGGAGCGGCCTCCACGGCGGGTGATGGTGAGGGTTGGTGGCGGGGCGGCGCGGGACGTGGGGCGCGGACGGGAGCGGCGCCGCCGGAAGTCGCGAGCAGGGAGACCGACAACGAGGTGAGATCGGGATCGAGACCGACGCCAAGATGGAGATGCCCGTCGGTGTGTCGGCCGACGACTTCCATGATCGCGCGGATTTCGGCCAGCCGGAGATCGGTGGGCGCGGCGATATGGACGAGCGTCGCGCGTGCATCGACAAGGGATTTTCCGCGGGCGAGCATCGGCGATTTCAGGGCGCGCTCGACCGCCTCGTGGGCGCGATTGTTCCCGGTGGCGTCGGCCCAGCCGAAGATCGTTGAGGCGCCGGATTGGCGGAACACGGCCAGCAAATCGGCCGGGGTCACGCGGATCGGTCCCGGCATCGTGGCAAGGCGGGCAATCGCGCCGATCGTCTGGGCGAGGATTTCGTCGGACGTTGCGAAGGTCTCATGGACGCCCGCGAGCGGCTCGGCGAGTTCCGCCATGCGATCGTTTTCGAAGGTGATGAACGCATCGGCGTGTTTGGCGAGTTCGACCTGGGCGTCAGCGGCCTGCTGGACGCGACGCCGGCCTTCGAAGCCGAACGGCAACGTCGCGAGAACGACGACGAGCGCGCCGCCATTCTTCGCCAGCTCGACCACGACGGGCGCCCCGCCGCTGCCCGCGCCGCCGCCGAGGCCCGCGCAGACGATGACGATGGACGCGCCTTCGAGCGCCGTGGCGATTTCCGCCTCGGCTTCGTCCGCGGAGGCGGCGCCAACTTCGGGATCGCCGCCGGTCCCGAGTCCGCGCGCGGTCTGCGCGCCGATCAGAATTTTGTGCTCCGCGACCGAGCCGCTGAGCGAGACGCCGTCGGTATTAATCGCGACGAGATCGAGCATGGTGCCGAGGCCCGCGAGCGTGACGCGGTCGATGAGCGAAACCCCGGCATTACCCACGCCGACGACGAGGATGCGGGGCGGAGCGGCGTTCGGTTCGGTGAGCAGGGTGCGCGGGATTTCGAGCATGGCGTCAGGCATTGGCGCGGCGGCGGAAGATGCTGCCGATTTTTTTGAAGAGCGAGGCGGGTTCCTCCTCGATCTGCATGAGCTGGGCGTATTTCACGACGCCGATGGCGGTGGCGTATTGCGGATTCTGGAAGACGGACGTCGGGCCCGTGACCTCCTGCGCGGCGACGGAATGGACGGGCTGGTCGAAGACCTCGGCGGCGACCTGCTGGATGCCGCGCAGCCGGCTGCAGCCGCCGGTGAGCATCACGCCGGCGCGGACGAGATCGAGGTCGCAATGCGCGGCGATGTCGCGCCGCACCAGCTCGAAGAGTTCGCGGACGCGGGCGTAGATGATTCGGTTGAGGTTCGAGCGCTCGATTTCGCAGCCGGAGAAGCCGGAATCGTTCTTGAGGATGATCGTGTCGCCGGGCTGGGCTTCGTCGGGATTCGCGCTGCCTTCCTCGGTCTTCAACCGCTCGGCGCGGGCGATGGGAATGCGGAGGCCGATCGAAATGTCGTTCGTGATGTGGTCGCCGCCGATGGCAAGCACGCCGCTGTGCTGCACGGCGCCGTCGATATAGACGATGTAGTCCGTGGTGCCGCCGCCGATGTCGAGGACGATGGCACCCAAGTCTTTCTGGTGCTGGTCGAGCACGACCTGCGCGGAGGCGACGGAGTTGATGACGACTTCCTCGGCGGCGACGTTGGCCTCCTTCACGCAGCGCAGCGTGTTCTGGATGCGCGTCTTCACGCCATGGACGATGTGGAAATCCGCCTCGAGCTTGTGGCCGACCATGCCGATGGGATTCACGACGCCTTCCTGATTGTCCACGTAGTAGTGCTGCGTGATCGTGTGGATGAACCAGTTTTGGTCCGGGATGTTGACCTCCTTGGCGGCGGCTTCGACGTCGCGGATGTCCTCGTCGTCGATCTCGCCGCGATCCTCGGGAATGGTGGTTGCGCCGCGATGGTTGAGGCTCTGGATGTGCGCGCCGGTCACGGCGACCCACACGCTCTCGATCTCGGCGTCGGCCTTCTCCTCGGCGTCGGCGATGGCGTCGCGCACGCATTGGATGGCGTTGTTGAAATCGACGATCTCGCCCTTGCGAATGCCGACGGATTTCGATTCGCCCACGCCGAGAATGCGCAGCGAACCGTCGGGCCGCGACTCCGCGACGACGGCGCAGACCTTGAAGGTGCCGATTTCCAAGCCTACGAGCAGACGATCCTTGGCCATTTAATTTTTGAGCTTTCGATTGGGCTTTGCGTCGGCCGCGGGTTTTTCCGCGTCGTCCTGCAACGAGACGAGCATGAAGCGGACCGGAGTGTATTTTTTGGGAATGAGATTCACGGTGTCGAGTTGGCGGCCGGTTTCCCGGCAATTTTCGAGGAGTTTCTGCACGCGATCGATTTGCATGCCGGGATTTTCCGGGGAGAAGATGAGTTTGGCCTTGTTGGCGTCGATGACCTCGAGCGCGTAGGCCTTCGAGATATCGATGGAGCGGATGGCGAGCAGGGAGGTCGGACGCTCGGCGCGCGCGGCGAGAAGATCGAGCGCGGATTTCAAATCGGCGGCGGCGAGGATGTCGCCCTGCTGGATGAGCGCGGGATCGGGCGCAAGAATGACGGGCAGCCGCCAGTATTCCGGCTCCACGCGGTAGGGCTTGAACGCGCCGCCGCCCGCGTCGAGGAGCAACGCGCGATCGGTGGAGAAATTGTCGCCGGCTTTCGCGAGCCAGGCGACGGGGACGCGTTTGGTGACCGTGATCCGCACGGTGTCGGGCCAGTCGCGCTGGATCGTGACGGTATTGACCTGGTCGATCCGGCGAAAGGCCTGCTCGGCGGCGGCGAGATCGAGGCGAAAGATGTTCGTGCCGAGCGTGAGGCCGGAGACGCGCAACGCATCGTCCTTCGACATGAGATCGTCGAGCTGGGCGTCCACGACGCGCAGATTGTATTCTGGATTTTGCAGGAAGAAGCGGTTCGTGATTTCGCGGAAGCCATAGACCGTGCCGGCCGCGATGCCCACCCAGAGCAGCACGCCGAAGACAATCCCGAAGACGCGGCTCTTGTGCTGGCGGCGCGCGGTGGACTGCCGCACGCGCACGTCGAGCAACTGGGCACGCGACGAGCGGGCCGGGGCGCGTCGGTTGCGGGGGAGCGGAATTTCGGCGCGGCGCTTCATGCGGGCGGACCTCCCTTTTTGAGCGAGAGCCGGGCGATGCGTTCGCACAATTCTGCAAAGCTCACGCCGACAGCGGCCGCGCCCTTGGGCAGCAGGCTCGTCTCGGTCATGCCCGGGATGGTGTTGACCTCGAGGACGTAGGGATTGCCGGCCGCGTCGAGGAGAACGTCCACGCGGGAATAGACCTCGAGCCCGAGCGAGCGGTGCGCGGCGAGGGCGGCGGCCTGGACCGCCTGCGTGGTCGCGGCATCGAGGCGCGCGGGGCAGAAATAGTCGGAAGCGCCCTTCGTGTATTTGTTCTCGTAGCTGTAGAAATCGACCTTCGGCACGATCTCGACGATGGGAAACGCCTCGTCGCCGACGATGCCGACGGTGAGTTCCTTGCCCTGGATGAATTCCTCGATGAGGACGTCGTGGTCGCGGGCGAAGCAATCCTCGAGCGCGGCGTCGAGAGCGATGGTATCCTCGACGATATGCACGCCGACGCTGGAGCCCTCGCGCGGTGGCTTCACGACGAACGGGAGCGGCAGCGAGGGAGCGTCGCCCTTCTCGACGATCTCCCATTTCGCGGTCGGCACGCCGGCGGCCTCGAAGCGTTCCTTGCTCGCGATCTTGTCGAACGCGAGGCGACTGCCGACTTCGCCCTCGCCGGTGTAGGGAATGCCGCGCGCGTCGAGGATCAACTGGAGCTGGCCGTCCTCACCGAAGGTGCCGTGGATGATGTTGAACGCGAGCGCGGTGCCCTCGGGAATGACGAAGTGCTCGTCGTGGACGTCGATCTCGGTGACGTTCGCGCCGAGGGAGCGCAGGGCGTTGGCGACGGCGGCGGCGGAGTTCAGCGAGACGGCGCGTTCGGCGCCCGGGCCGCCCTTGAGAACGGCAATGGTTTGATTTTTGAGAGAGTCCATTAGGCGTCCTTTCCGACGATTTGCACTTCGGTGTAGAGGTCGATGCCGCGCTCGCGCATGGCGGCGGTTTTGATTTCCTCGATGAGCGTCAGCATTTCCTCGGCGGTGGCGCCGCCATCGTTGACGAGGAAGTTGCCATGCACCTCGGAGACGCGGGCCTTGCCGACGGTGAAGTTCTTGAAGCCGAGTTCGTCGATCAATTTGCCGGCGGGAATCTCGGCGGGGTTCTTGAAAATGCAACCGGCGCTCGCGGCGACGGGCTGGGTTTCGCGGCGTTTGGTCTCGGACGCGTTGAGGCGGCGCTCGATTNCTTCGGCGGGCGCGGGCTGGCCGCGCAGGACGGCGGAGAGCGCGAAGTTTTTCTGCAGCGTGGGGACGCTGCGATACTGGACGTCCATTTCGGCGGGCGTGCGGGTGAAGATGTTGCCGTCCTGGTCGCAGAAGCGGACGCGGACGACGTGGTCGAACATTTCCGCGCCCATCGCGCCGGCGTTCATGCGAAGGCTGCCGCCGAGGTTGCCGGGGATGCCGTCCATCCACTCCATGCCGCCAATGCCGGCGTTCTTCGCGGTGGCGGCGAGTTGTTTGAGGCGCGCGCCGACGCCGGCGTGAATTTCCTCGCCGACGACCTGCTGGCGCGCGAATTCGCCCTTCGCGAGATACGCGACCACGCCGGGAATGCCGCCGTCGCGGACGAGCAGATTCGAGCCGCGGCCCATGACCATGAACGGCATATCCTCGTCGAAGCAGTAGCGGACAAGCTCGGCGAATCCTTCCTCCGTCTCGGGCTCGACCCAGAATTGCGCGGGACCGCCGACGCGGAGCGTGGTGTGACGGGAGAGCGGCTCGTAGAGGCGGATGGCGCCGGGGCCGAGAATTTCCTGGAGCGTGTCGCGCAGCGTGAGGTCGGCGGTGAGCTGGCGGCCGCACTCGTGGATGTTGCCCGCGCCGAGGCTCATGATGAGGTCGCCGTCCTGAATCTCCGGACCAAGTTCCCACGGCAGCTTCGGCACCTCGGCCTGGAAGCGGGCGAACGGGTGGCCGTTGCGCTCGAGCGCCTCGATGAGCGTGAGGCCGGAGACGCCGGGAATGGGCTTTTCGCTGGCGGGATAGACGTCGGCGATGAAGACGGCGTCGGCGTCGGTGAAGGCGCGGCCGAATTCCTCCTTGAGCGCGAGCGTGCGCGAGTAACGGTGCGGCTGGAACATCACCAGCGTGCGTTTCCAACCGCCGGTGCGGGCGGTGGCAAGGGTCGCGGCAATTTCCGTCGGGTGATGACCATAGTCGTCGATGACGATGTTGCGCGCGGTCTGGTATTTGATCTCGAAGCGCCGGCGGGCGCCGCGAAAGACCTTGAGCGCGTCGGCGATTTGCTGAAACGGCGCGCCGAGCTCGAGGGCAAGCGCGATGACGGCGAGGGCATTGCTGGCATTGTGTGCGCCGGGGACGTTCAGCTCGATGTCGCCGAGATCTTCGCCGTCGCGGAGGACGCCGAAATGCGACTGGAAATTGGCGACGCGCAGGTCGGTATGGCGGTAGCGGGCGGCCTCGGTGCGGCCGTAGCCCACGGCGCCCGGATGGCTGGCGCAAACGCGCGTGGCGCCGGCGTCGTCGGCGCAATAGATGACTTTCCCGCGCGTCTGGCCGATGAGCTTTGCATAGACGGCGTCGATGGCGGCGAGGTCCTTGTAGAAGTCGAGGTGCTCGGGCTCGATGTTCAGCACGATGGCGTGCTCGGGATGGTAGTTGATGAGCGTGCCGTCGCTCTCGTCGCCCTCCGCGACGAAGAATTCGCCTTCGGAATCCCAGCGGGCGTTCGTGCCGAGAATGGGAATTTCCGCGCCGACGTAGTGCGAGGGTTTGAAGCCGCAGCTGCGCAGAACGTGCGCCGCCATCGACGACGTGGTCGTCTTTCCGTGCATGCCGCAAACGACGATGCCTTTCTTTGCGGCCATGATGGCGGCGAGGGCGTCGGCGCGGCGCACCATCGGCTTGCCGAGCGCAAGGGCGGCATCGAAGGCAGGATTGCCAGCCTTGATGGCGGACGAATAGATGACGAGGTCGGCGTCGTTCACCTCCTCGGCGCGGTGCGGACCGTAGAACTCGAGGCCTTTTTTCTTCAAGCGGTCGAGCTCGACGGTGTGCGACTTGTCCGAACCGCTCACGCGATGGCCGAGCGCGAGCGCGAGCGCGGCGATGCCGCTCATGCCGGAGCCGGCGACGCCGATCAAATGCACACGCGCGGGCGGGCCGGTGAGGATTTCGGTGAGGTTCGGGATGAGCACGGAGTGCGAGTTAAGAGTTTTTAGTTGAGAGGAGCTTGGCCGGATTTGGCGCGGACGGTTTGTTCGATGACGTCGGCGACCTTGGCGGCGGAGTCAGCGGGCGCGGCGGCGAGGGCTGCGGCGGCCATGTGCTCGCGGGCGGTGTTGTCGGTGAGGAGTTCCGCGATGCGGCGGG
>JGI24033J26618_1000067_pt1 | contig 15312 bp, 17 predicted proteins | sample KBSMisM7withPhiX_FD_26618 | JGI IMG/M metagenome (IMG submission 26618)
AACCAATCGTGGCGGGGCCAATCGGCTCCGCCACGGCTGAAAAGCAGACCACCGGCGGACGGGCCGCAGGCGGGAACGGAACACGTCCCTCGCTTGACTGGCTCGTCGCCGGTGGGTTCGCGATCAATCGATGATCGGATGTGCTATTCGCTGGCCTTCTTTTTCGAGGCGGACTTTTTCGCGGGAGCAGCCTCGCCGGCTTCGACGGGGCTCGTCTCGCCTTCAACGGCGGCCGGAGCTTTCTTCGCGGCGGCTTTCTTGGCGGGCTTCTTCTCCTCGACGACGACCGTCTCGGCCTCGACCGGGAGATCGACCCACTCGATGTAGGCCATCGGCGCGGAGTCGCTCTGGCGCGGCCCAAGCTTGATGATGCGGGTGTAACCGCCGGCGCGGGAAGCGGCGCGCGGGGCGACGACTTCGAACAGGCGCTTCACGGCGTCGCGCTGGCCAAGATAGGAAACGGCCAGACGGCGGGCATGAAGGTCGCCCTTCTTGCCGAGGGTGAGCATTTTTTCCGCGAACGGGCGGACGGCCTTGGCCTTGGCGAGCGTGGTCTTGATGCGGTTGTGCTCGATGAGGCTGACGACCTGGTTCGCGAGCAGCGCATCGCGATGCGCCTGCGAGCGGCCGAGTTTCACGGTTTTCTTACGGTGTCTCATGGGATGTCAAAAAGTTGAACTTAGGCGGCGGGCTCGGCGGGCAGGTCGATGAGGCCGGACTCGAACTTCATGCCGAGGCCGAGGCCGAGCTGCGTGAGCTTGTCCTTGATTTCGTTGAGCGACTTCTTGCCGAAGTTGCGATACTTGAGCATCTCCGCCTCGGACTTCTGCGCGAGCTGGCCGACGGTGGTGATGTTCGCGTTGTTGAGGCAGTTCGCCGCGCGGACGGAGAGTTCGATCTCGTTGACGCTCATGTTGAGGAGCTTCTTGAGACGGCTGTTTTCCTGGCTGACTTCCTGCGGGGTCTCGTCGAACTCGACCTGCGTGTCGTCGTAGTTCACGAACACGTCGAAGTGCTTGCGGAGGATCGCGGAGGACTGGAGGAGCGCGTCGTCCGGCGTGATGCGGCCGTCGGTCCAGACTTCGAGGATGAGCTTGTCGTAGTCGGTGCGCTGACCCACACGGGTCTGCTCCACCGCGTATTTCACGCGGGTGACGGGCGAGAAGATCGAGTCGATCGCGATCACGCCGATCGGCATGTCTGGGCGCTTGTTCTCGTCGCCGGTGGCAAAGCCGCGGCCCACGCGCACTTCGAACTCGGCCTCGAACTTCTGCTTCTTGTCGAGCGTGCAGATGTGCTGCTCGGGATTCAGGATTTCGACCTGATTGCTGGCCGTGATGTCGCCGGCGGTGATGGCGCCTTCCTTGTTCACGGAAAGCGTGAGGTTGCGGATGTCGCCACCGTCGTGGGCCTTGAGCTTGACCTTCTTGAGGTTGAGAATGATGTCGACGACGTCTTCGACCACGCCGGGCAGGGCGGTGAATTCGTGGGGCGCGCCCTCGATCTTGACCGAGGTGATGGCGGCGCCTTCCAGCGAGGAGAGGAGCACGCGGCGCAGGGAGTTGCCGATGGTGTGGCCGTAGCCGGCATCGAAGGGCTCGGCAATGAACTTGCCGTAGGTTTCCGTGAGGGTGGCCTCATCCCGGGCAAGGGACTTGGGCATTTCAAAACGACCGAGACGAACTGGCATAACTAATTTTGGATTTTTGATTTCCGATTTTGGATGACTCGAACTTCACGATCCGCCGTGGCGGCGAATCCAAAATTCAAAATCCAAAATCTAAAATGCATTTCCACCGGGTTCCCCCTGACGCGAACGGTGGAATGTCGAGGACATCCACCCAGGGACCAACGGCGAAAGGTTTTTCGGTTTCTTCGCGCGAGCCGGAGAAATTGCCACCGCTTACCTTCCCCGTAAAGAAAAATTTCACCGGCACCGGGAGATTGAAATTCGGCGATGATCGGTGACGCATCCGCATTGGCATGGCGGCTGCTATTTTCCGTTCCACGCGTTCGTAGAGCATCAGGGTCGAACGCGCTTGCTGATTTCATGGGTGGGTGGTGACCGCGGGGGTTGGCCGCGGCCACCGCCCCGGGGTCACTCTTCCGGACGCCCGTCGGCTCAGGCTTCGCCCCGTCCGACCTCGATCACCATGGCCGTGGCATTGTCGCGGCCGGAGCGCTCCACCGCCGCCGCCACGAGCCGTCGCGCGGGGTTTTCGTCGGAGGCGATCAACGCGGGATCGCGGAGGTATTCATCGAATTGCGCGTCGAATAATCCGTCCACCACGCCGTCGGTGCAGAGCAGGAATTGGTCTCCGGGCTCGATCGCAACGGCGCCGAGCTGGGGATCGACGAATTGATGTCCGGCTCCAAGCGCGCGCTGGAGGGAATGCTTGCCGGGATGCCGGCGCGCCTCGTGCTCGTTGATTTTCCCCTGCCGCCGGAGCCAGCCGACATGGGTGTCATCCTGCGTGAGTTGTTTCACTCCGCCCGCCGCCGGCAGGTAGTAGATGCGACTGTCGCCGATGTGGGCGTGATACATCCACCCCGGCGTAAACCAGCACAGACTGAGCGTCGCGCCCATGCCGTCGCATTCCTCGTAGCTGCCACCCAGAAATGTCAGCGCCCGGTGAATGTCGTTGAAAAGCTCGGTGAGCACATCGTCGCGGCCGGCATCGATGCCCACCGCCGCCTGCCGAAACGCCGGGGGCAATCGGCGCGTGATTTTTTCGACCGTCACGCGGCTGGCAAACTCCCCGGCCTGCGCGCCGCCCATTCCATCACTCACCGCAAAAACGAAATCCTCGCGGCCCGTGGAGGCCTCCCCCACCCGACCGAGGTAGCGAACTTCCTGCGCGTCGAATTGCAGACAGAGGAACGCGTCCTCGTTATTCCGGCGCACCCGCCCGGGGTCCGTCCAACCGAACCACTGCAGGCGCACCGGCGATGGGGGGGGACTCAGTGGGGACTCCATTATCAGGCGCTTCGGAAGGCTTGGCCGAGTCGTCGAGGATGGTGGCAAACTCGAAGTCGATCAAGCAGAAGCGCCCGTCCGACTGCCGGTAGGTCACGTTGCGCAGTTCGGCGTCCTCATGCCGCACGCCATACTCCTCGAGTTCGGCGTAAATCTCCCGCATCCGCTCCTCGTCGAGATGTTCCACGCGCGCGCCGCAGTTCGTCGTGATGATGCGCAGGGTCGCGGGGTCCGCCTCCAGCAATCGCGGAACGAAGGGGCAACCCCGGCTTTCCAGATAACGCAGAACCTTCACCTCGTTGGCAAAACGCTCCTCGGCCAGGAGTCCGCGAAACGTCTTGAAAACGCGTCCGTCGAAACTGAGCCGCACCGTCGCGCGGAGCGTGTCCTTCACCTGTTGCATGGCTTCGTCGAGCGTCGCCCCTTCGCGTCCGTCCGGCAAGTTCTCAACGCCTCGCGCGTCCCGATGCTTCGCCATCAACAAATTACCCACATTGCCTTGCGCGCATGGCACCGATCCTGCTACCTCAAATCCGCTGCCCAAAATTTCTCCGAAAGGCGGGATTTCGGGCGGCGATTAACATCCACCACCCTGGGCTGCCCGGCGCCGCCCGTATAAAAACCGACACCGCAACCAACCATATGGCGAAGTATAAACTGGAATACATCTGGCTCGACGGCTACGAGCCCGTCGCGAACCTCCGCGGCAAGACCCTCGTGAAGGAATTCGACAGCTTTCCGAGCCTCGAAGACGTTCCGAACTGGGGTTTCGACGGCAGCTCCACCCGGCAGGCCGAAGGCCACAGCTCGGACTGCGTTCTGAAGCCCGTGGGCGTCTATCCCGACACCACCAAGGAAAACGGCGCGATCGTGCTCTGCGAAGTCATGCACGCCGACGGCACCCCGCATTCCACGAATGCCCGTGCGACCATTCTCGACGACGAAGGCACCTGGTTCGGCTTCGAGCAGGAATATTTCCTCTGGAAGGACGGCGCACCCCTCGGTTTCCCGAAGGACGGCTTTCCCGCCGAGGGCCAGGGCCGCTACTACTGCGGCGTCGGCTACGGCCACATGGGCGACATCGCCCGTGAGATCGTCGATACGCACCTCGACCTCTGCCTCGACGCCGGCCTCAACCACGAAGGCATCAACGCCGAAGTCGCCAAGGGCCAGTGGGAATTCCAGATCTTTGGCAAGGGTTCCCGCAAGGCCGCCGACGAAATGTGGGTCGCCCGCTACCTCCTCCTCCGCCTCTGCGAAAGCTACGGCGTGGACGTGAACTGGCACTGCAAACCGCTCGGCGACACCGACTGGAACGGCTCCGGCATGCACTCGAACTTCTCGACCGAATACATGCGCACCGTCGGCGGCAAGGAATACTTCGAAGCGCTCATGGCCGCGTTCGACAAATACAAGAACGAGCACATCGCCGTGTATGGCCCGGACAACCACATGCGCCTCACCGGCCTGCATGAGACCCAGTCCATCGACAAGTTCAACTGGGGCGTCGCGAACCGCGGTGCGTCCATCCGCGTGCCGAACAGCTTCATTCCGAACGGCTACAAGGGCTATCTCGAGGATCGCCGTCCGAACTCGCAGGGCGACCCCTACAAGATCGCGAGCCGCATCCTCCAAACGATCCAGACGGTCCCCACGCCTTAATTCGGAACGTCCGGACCAACGGAAAACTCTATCGGGATAAGGGAGAGATTCCGAAAGCAAACGCCGCCTCGAGCAATCGGGGCGGCGTTTTGCGTTTTTGAGTCCCCTCAGAAACTGGGCGGTTTTTATGGAACCTCCGGTAGGGGCATCGCGCTGCGATGCCCGGTCGTCGCAGCGCGACGACCCTACCTCAAGCGACCTGGCCAATTCCTTTCGTCCGACTTGTCAATCTTCCGCCGCGTCCTTTTCGAAAAACGCCGGCAGCGGCGCGATCGGCCCGGCCCCGAGCGTGCGCACGAAGTCGAACATCCCGGGCGACGTCTCCTTCCCCGTTGCATAGGCCTGCGAAATCATTTCCAGCCGCGCGTCGAGGTTGTCGATGTAATGCAGCGCGATGGCCTCCGGCGTCTTCGGCAGCACCGGCGAACCAAATTCCAGCTGACCGTGGTGCGAGAGCACGAGATGGATCAAATGCAGGCGCACGTCGTCCGAGGCCGGCACGAGGCCGTCCCAATCCGTCTTCGGCAACTCGCGCCAGAGCGTGTTCACGACTTCGACGCCAATATTGATGTGGCCCATCAACTCCCCGCGCAGATCGGCCCGAATCGCGAAGCCCTCCTCCGGCGGGCACGTCTCCCACAGCTTGCCGCAGTCGTGAAACAGCACGCCGGCCGCGAGCAAATCGCGATTGAGCGTGGCATAGACGTCGCACAGCGCCATCGCCGCGCGCAGCATTTGCGCCGTGTGCTGGACCAGCCCGCCGCGTCGCGCGTGATGGTTTACCCGCGCCGCCGCCGCCCGTCGAAACCGCGTCCCGGCCGTTGCCAAAAAACGCTCCGTCAGCGCGCGCAATCGCGGATCCCGCAACGTCGCGACCGTGCGCTCGATGAAGGCATAATCCTCGTCCACCCTGGCGCGATCAGCCTCGGAGCCCTCGAAGAGCGTCGCGCGCTCGTCCGGCATCAGCCGCCGCAGCTCCCATCGCCGCGCGTCCATTCCGAAGCCGCCGTTCACGTAGAACTCGCCCTCGATCGCCACGCAATCCGCGTCGTCGAGCTGCTCGCACACACGCACGTTCGGCGAATCGTTCCACACGCGCAGCGTGAGATTGTCGGCCGCGTCGCGGAGCCGCAGCTCCCAGAACGGCTTGCCGTTGGAGCCCTCCTTCTTCGTGCATTGCTCGACCTGCGCGTGCAGCTCGGCATACATCGCCTTTTCCTTCACCGCCCCGCGAATCGCGGAAATCGTCATTGGGCCCGCCATGCGCGGGATGGTCATTGGTCCTTCGTCATTGGTCAATCGTCATTGGGAAAACCCCCGCAACGCGCGCCACCAATGACCAATGACCAATGACTACTGCCCACCACCCGCCGCCGGCGCCGCCGGCAAATCCCCGAGTTCCCCCTCGGACCACGGCTCCGCGCGATCCTTCGTGGCTTCGCGCACCCGCGCCACGAATTCCGCCGTGATCGGCGGCGCGGCATTCCCCCACGAGCTGCGCACGTAGGTCAGCACCGCCGCGATCTCGTCATCGCGCAGCGCCTTCCATGGCGCCATCGCTCCGCTGAAGACATCGCCTTTCACGTTGAAAGGCCCTTCCCCTCCGTGCAGCACGATGGCGACGATCTGCTGAGCGTTGTGTCCGTCCTCGCCGAGCACCCACTCGCTGCCCGCGAGCGGCGGATACTGCCCCGGCACGCCGCGCCCGTCGAATTGGTGGCACAGCATGCAGTTCCGCATGAACACGCGCTGGCCCAGCGTCGCGGGATCCTCCGCCACGGCCACCGGCGCGGCCACGGGATTGAATACATCCGCGCGGAAGCCCCCGCTGCGATTCGCCAGATAAAGCGCGCCCCACAACGTCAGCCCGAGCATCAGCAGCGCGAACCACAACGGCACGCGCCCCACGCCCTCCGCCGGCTCCCGATGCTCCCGCAAAATCGAGCCATGCACCTGCGGCAAATCGATCTCCGCCGGCGACGCGAGATCGCGAAGCTCCCCTTCCGGCGGCTCGGGCTCGCCTTCGCTCACGGCTTTGCCTCCTTCGCGGCATTGGGTCCATCCGTCCTCTTCGCCCCGTCCGTCCCATCCGCCTCCGGGAGCGGTTGCGTGCGATCCAGCGACAGCAGATACGCCACGAGATCCCGCGCAGCCTGCGTCGGCACGATCTCATAGCCCGCCCGCGGCTTGTGCGGTCCGCGCACCGCCACCGCATCCGGGCTGGGCGTCGCGCCCACCGGCCGCTCGACGAATAAAAATCGAAACGACGGCATGATCGATCCCGGCGACACCACGCCCGGCTCGTAAAGGTGCTCGAAGTGCCAGCGCACGTTCGGCTGGCGCACCGCGATGTTCGAGAGATCCGGCCCCGTGCGCATCGTCCCGAGGAACGACGGCCGCTCGTTGAGATAATCCCGCGCCACCGTCTGCCGCGGACCCCATCCCTTCTCGATGTCCGTCGAAAGCCACGCCGCCCGCACCTGCTGGCTGTGGCAATACACGCAGCCATTCGCCGCAAACACCCGCTCGCCCGCCACCGCGCTGCTCGTCAGCGGCGCCGGTGTCAGCGCGCCCGTCGTCGCCGAGCGCTCCGGCCGCAACCGCCCCAGCTGCACATACGGATAAACGACCAGCCCCAGCCACGACGTCGCAAAGACCGCCAGAATCCCGAAAAATAACGTCGGCAGCCTGCTCATACCGCCGTTATTCCCCCGCCTTCTGGAGGGCGAGGCTCCGTCCGAGCCGTTGCTGAATCCTCCATGCGCCCCAGCAGCGTCGCCTCCTCCCGCCGCTCTCCGCGCCGCAGCAGCATCCTCACGAACAGCACCGCAAAGACCAGATGTGCCGCCATCAGCAGGAAGCCCGCCAGCCCCCGCACGAACCGAAACGGCGCCGCCACCGCTACCGAACTCATGAACGCCGACTGCGGATCGTTCAGCTCCAGCCCCTGCACGAAGCCGCCGAGCGTGAGCGTCGCAAACATCAGCGCGATCCCGCTCGCCGCCAGCCAGAAATGCCAGCGAATCATCGTCGCCGACGGCCACTCCCAGCCCACCAGCCGCGGCACGATGTAATACATCGCCCCAAACATCGTCATCGTGAAAAACCCATACAGCCCCAGGTGCGCGTGCCCCACCGTGTAGTCCGTGAAATGCGTCAGGTTGTTCAGCGCCGGCAGCGCCATCAGGCTCCCCTGGAAACTCACCGCCGTATAAGTCATCGCGCCGAAGACCGTGAACCGCAGCGTCGGGCTCCACTTCAAATAATGGAAATGTCCGCGCATCGTGAGGTGGTGATTGATCGCCACCGCGATCACGGGCACGAACATCATCACGCTCGCCACCACGCTCGCGCTCACCATCCACGCCGGGAACGGCCCGCCGATGAGGTGGTGCATCCCGTTCCAGCTGTAAAACAACGCCAGCGCCCAGAATCCGATGATCGCCAGATAATAGCTGTGCACCGGCCGCCCCAGCACCTTGGGAATCATGTAATACGCGCTCGCCAGCCCGATGGGCGTGAACCACAACCCCAGAATATTGTGCCCATACCACCAGTTCACCGCCCCCACCACCGAGCCCGCCACCGGCCGCCAGATCAGCAAAATATTCGCCGTCGCATACAGCCAAGGGAACCACAGGAACGCCGCCAGCAAATACCACTGCGACACATACACATGCCCCGGCCGCCGATACCGGAACATGATCACCCCCCACGCCCCCACCAGCGCATAGCCCAGAAAAAGAATCGGCGTCGCCCAACCCGGAAACTCCAGCCACTCGATCGACCGGCTCTGCCCGCAAAGAATCCCCACCGTCCCCGCCGCCACGCCCACATTCCAAACGACCCCCGCCGCCATCAACAATCCCCGATGCCGCAAGGCCACCCGGCACAGCCGCGCCATCAACCAGATCCCCACGCCCATCCCTACGGCGGATGCCCACCCGTAGATCACAATGTTCAAGTGCGCCGGCCGCACCCGGCCAAACGTCAGCCAATCCGCCGAATCCAGCAGCCCCGGAAAAACCATCTTCCAAGCCGCCAGCAATCCCAGCACGGAACCCACGAGCAGCCACGCCACGCCCGACGCAAAAAAGAACAGCACCGGCCCCCGCAGCGACCGATCAATCTCCGCCCGCTCGAGCCGACTCTCCACATCCGGCATCCCCCCGTTCACCCGCGCCCCTCCCCGCCAGATAGGGACGGCTTTGCCTCCGGCGATTTGCCTGCGGCGATCTCCGCCTCGCTTCGGTTCCGCTTCGCTCCGGTTCCGAACCGTCCGACTTTTTCGTCTTCCGCACCCACCTCACCTCCGTGCCCTTGGTGGTTAATCTCCTCCGCCTCGAAAATCACCCGCGCCCCGTTCTCCAGATCATCGAGCTGCCCATCCCGGGCCGCCCACGAAAACGCCAGCAGCGCACTTCCGCTCAGCAGCCCCAGCCCCAGAATAATCAGCACGATCCCCGCCTCCATCAGCGCCCACTCCCCAGCAACAAGAGCCATGTCGCCACGCCAAACACGGCCATCATCCCGAGCGCGAGCGCAAAAAACGCCCCCACCGCACGCGGCACACTTCCCCGGGAATCAACAGACGGCAACACGCCGCCCACCATGCCGCCAAACCCGCCGCGAGACAACCGCCACCTCAAAAAGTCGGCGGGCTCGGAACCGAAGCGCAGCGGAGCCGAAGCGAGGCGGAGATCGCCGAAGGCAAAACCCCGCCCTACCCCAGCTGGTAGGGACGGCCCGCCGGGCGGTCCGACTTCCTCCCCGACGGGCAACCGCAGAAAACTTCCTCGAGCCAGAACTTTGTAGCCGATCGTCCACAGACGAAAATGCCTACTAGTGCGCATCATGCGCACAATGCCCACCCCTGATCGGACCCTCGCCGCCTTCGGCCGCAACGTTGCGAAACTTCGTTCAGAACGCGGACTTTCCCAAGATCAGCTCGCAGAAAAGGCCGATCTTGATCGCACCTACATCAGCGGCATCGAGAGGGGTGTTCGCAATCCGGGAATCAAGACCGTCCTTCACCTCGCCAAGGCCCTCTCGGTCGACGTGGAAAAGCTTTGCGAAGGGATCAAGCCGTGAAGGCTTCCCGCAAGACATCATCTAAGGTCCTCGAGGAAGCGGACGAATACCGGGTGGCAAAAAAGCCATTCCGTTTCATCGACCTCTTTTGTGGCATCGGAGGGTTCCATCTCGCATTCAAACGTCTCGGGCATGAATGCGTCTTCGCCTCGGATTGGGACAGATTCAGCCAGCAAACCTACGAAGCCAACTTCGGGAAAAAACCGCTCGGGGACATTCATTCCGTCGCCGTGGCGGACATTCCGGCTCACGATATTCTCTGCGGGGGATTCCCATGCCAGCCATTCAGCCTTGCTGGCGTTTCCAAGAAGAACAGCCTTGGCCGCAAACATGGATTCGACGATGAAAAGCAGGGCAATCTGTTTTTCTCCATAGCCGACATTCTGGACTACCATCGCCCGGCGGCGTTCGTGCTGGAGAATGTCAAAAACCTGAAGAGTCACGACAAGGGCCGGACATTCGACGTGATCCATCGCACCCTCACGGAGGCACTTGGATACACCGTCTATTATAAGATCATCGACGCGAAACCCCTCGTCCCCCAGCACCGCGAACGCATTTTCCTGGTCGGCTTCCGGGAGTGGCGCGATTTCGAGTTTCCTGTTTTTCCAAGCGTCGGTCCGAAGTTGGATACGATCCTCGAAGCGAACGCTCCCGAAAAATACACCCTCAGCGACCATCTCTGGGATTATCTCCAACGCTATGCGGAAAAGCATCGTGCCGCAGGAAACGGCTTTGGCTTTGGCTTGGTGACTGGCCAGGACACCGCGCGCACACTGAGCGCGCGCTATCACAAGGACGGCTCGGAAATTCTCGTCTCCCAAGGTGGCAAAAAGAACCCACGGCGGCTGACCCCTCGCGAATGCGCACGTCTAATGGGTTATCCCGACGACTTCCAAATTCCGGTCTCCGACACCCAAGCATATCGCCAGTTTGGAAATTCGGTGGTCGTTCCGGTAGTCGAAGAGATCGCCAAAGCAGTGATCAAGACTCTCAAACGATTGCCTCAAGAGGTTCCCGATCTGGTCCTCCGAGAGGAAGGCGGAACCAGAGCGAGGATCAAGTCGAAGCTCAAAACGGCCTAACGCCATGGATAGCCTTTTCGACTACGCCGCCGCCTTGACCTCCCGAGCGCAAAAGTCGCTCAAAGCGGGCGAAGTCTTCGCGAAAGTGCTTACCCAAAACGACGACTCTGGGCGACACGGAGTCCTGATTCCCACTGACGCCTATTCATATTTTCCCTATTTCGCGATTTCGGATCCAACGAAGAATGAAACCATTGAGTTTTCAGCGTTTGACGCGATTTCCCGGACCTCGAAAACTCTCGGATATAAGTATTATGAGAGGTATCCCGAGCGGCGCGTCACCCGACTAAACGGATTGCTTAACGATACGTCGAAAGCGCCCCGGCTATTGGTCTTTCTACACGCCACCCATTCTGATGGGAGCACCGGATTTTATTTTGACTGCGCAAATACTGGCGATGCCGGGCGGTTCTATCCACTGTTCCATCTGATCTTTGGCAATGAAGTCGCACCCGTTGCGGGCAACTTCATCGTTCGTCCTGTCGAATCAGATGCGTTTGCCATTGATGAAACGCTGTCGGACCTCCTCGGCAAATTCGATGAAGTAAAATCCCGCGGATGGATCGATAGTCTCCGCATCGGCGATACCGGCATCGGCTACACGTTCGAAACGCTCCTCGGCATCGAGGAAAATAATGACCAAATCGCCGACTTCCATGGCATCGAAATCAAATGCAAGGGCGCGAAAGAGAGCGACGCCTCACACGCCGGAAAGATAAATCTTTTTCAGTCGGGCCCAAAATGGACGTCGCCTATGTCAGCCAGGGAAAGGATTCGCGTGTTGGGCCAACAGGGCCCCTCAGGACTCTTCTCCTGCTACTCCCAAGTCACCACGACGCCGAATAACCTCGGGCTGCTTCTCGACGTGCTTGAAGCGGACGAAAAAATCGACCTCCGCAAATATGCCGACGATCTCGGCTATTGGTCATTCGACCAACTTCGGGATCGATTGGCTGAAAAGCATTCGAGAGCGGTCTTCGTGAAAGCGAAATCCCGTCCAAGCCCTGCGGGAACGCAATATCTCTACAACGAGTTAGTCTATTGCGACCGTCCAAGCATGGATCGATTCCTTGAGCTAGTGATGCATCGAAACATCGTTTTCGAGTTCACCATGTCCGAAAAGTTGGACGGGCGAATCAGAAACCATGGGTATCCTTGGCGACTCATCCGAGCCCAGTTTCTCGAACATCTTTTCGCCTTCCAGATCAAGCTGCGGTAGCAGAACTACTCTCGGGAAATGCCTGACGTCTTCACTCCAGAGAAACGCAGCGCAGTCATGGCGCTCATTCGCGGGAAGGGCAACAAGGATACCGAGCTGCGGATGATCGCGCTGTTCCGCCTCGCTGGCATCACCGGCTGGCGGCGGCATCAAAAACTGCCGGGCAAACCGGACTTCGTGTTCCGCCGCGAGCGCATCGCGCTTTTTGTCGATGGGTGTTTTTGGCACGGCTGCCCCAAGCCGAAACACGCTCCCCTCCCCAAGACCCGCGCCGAATGGTGGGCGGCCAAGCTGGACCGCAATAAGGCCCGCGACCGAGAGGTGAACCGCGTCCTGCGCCAAGCCGGCTGGCGGGTGCTCCGCGTGTGGGAATGCGACCTCACCGTGAAGAACGTGCCGCGCGTCCTCCGCCGCATTCGCCGGACGCTGAATTTCCAATAAGGAACGCTGGGATTTTACAGAAGCTCACAGCCGTAGCGTAGCGAAGACAGGCGGAGCCAAAGGCCACGAAGAAACTCTCTCCGCCTGCCCGGAGATTCCCGGGGCGGCGAGATCGGCCTTGCTCCTTGCGCGGGGCCGGCCTACCTTCCGCGCAGGTGCCAAAACCTTAAGGCCCGCTTCCGGCAACGGAGGCGGGTCTTACTTTTTCCCGGGTTCGCCCTCGGTGGGCGGCTTGTCGTGGTAGAAGGCGCTCATGGCGCGGTTGAAGGCCATCCACCCCTTGGCGCTCGGGTGGCCCATGCTGTCGCCGAAGAATTCGGGGTCGCTCTGGTGCGCCTCGAAGGTCTCGACGGGGAAGCCGTAGGCGGCGATCTCACGCTGGAGCGTGGCGTAGTAGAGCGCGAGCTGGTCGGGGGTGACGCCGACGGACTCGAAGGCGGTGGCGTTGAGCGGGATGCTGAGGAAGAGCGGCCGGGCGCCGAGTTCCTTGAGGGTGCGGAGGAGGATGTCGAGGTGGCCCCATTCGTCGGAGTGCGCGAGGGCGTCGGCAAAGGCGCGGGGGTTTTTCTTCGCGTCGAACAAATTCTCGAGGCGCTCCTCGCCCTTTTCGCGGCGGGCCTGGCCGCGCTTCACCGGCGCGGCGTAGGAGTTCTCCCGGGCGAAATCCGTCGCCTCGGCGAAGAGCCGGGGCCAGTCGGGGCGGGATTTCGTGCGGAGGCTGGCGTCGGAGAGATTGGCGGGATGGTCGAGGATCTCGCCGGAGAGGGCGAAGACGGATTCCGCGCGGTCGAGAAGCTGCTGGAATTGCGCCTCGGGGCGGCCGAGATCCGCGAGCAGGCGATCCTCGATGGAGTGGTGGCCGGCGGCGAGGCGCTGGAGTTCGAGCTTGAGCAGGCCATGGCCGGAGAGCGAGTCGGGCTGGCGGAGCATCTCGCGGGCGAAGCGGCGCTTCAACGAGCGGGAGATGGGACTGTCGAAGACGAGGGATTCCGCCTGGAGCGCGGAGAAATTCCCGTCGTAGAGCGCGGGGGATTCCGGCGGGGAGACGAACCACGTGGGCGAGAGGATGATGACGACCTTGCGGCCGCGGATGGCGTTCCCGAGGGCAGCGAGGCGTTGCGCGATGATGAGCGTCTTCGCCCCGGCCTTGCCGACGGCGAAGAGCTCGAAGCCCGTGGGCGCGTGGGAAAAGAAGATGCGACCGGCGAAGGGCGTGTCGTTGCGGAACTCGGAGCTGCCATAGACGGGCAGGAGATTCCGGTCGGCGAAGGCCGCCTCCTGCAGGCCGATGCCCTGGTCCTTCACCTCGAGCATCTTCGGGGCGGTGAGCCGCGAGAGCCGTCGCTCGAGATGGAGCGGGCCGAAGAGGATGGCGAGGAGGCCGGCCGCCATCGCGAGGGCCGCGGCGGCGGCGGAAAGGTGCGGAGCCCTCTCGCAGAACTGGGCGACGCGGGCGGGGGTCATCGTTCCGCGGGGACGGATGCGTATTCCTGCTGCGCGATCTGCTCGATCAGATGCGTGGCGACGCGGTCCACGGGGAGGCTCGGGTGGCTGGCGAGGATGGCGACGCCGATCTTCAAATTGCGGTTGAAGGAAATGCGGCTGCAGAAGCCGACGAGGTTGCCGCCCTTGGTGACGATCCAGATGGGCGTGCCATGGACCCAGGCAGGCACCCATGTCCACGCGAGCGCCTGCAGGACGGTGCCATTGGCGATGGAGAAACGCGGCTGCGTGGAGATCTTCATGCCGAGCGGAATGCCCGCCGGCAGACCGCGCTCGCGGCCGAGTTCCGCGTCGAGGAATTTGCCGAGGTCGTGCGTGCTGGATTTCACGCCATCGGCGGCGGCGAAGGCGTCGAGCGGCCAGCGCGCCGCCGGCTGGCCGTCGGGCGTAATGCCCTGCGCGAGGCGGCTGGCCTGATCGGCATTCGGCATCGCGGTGGTGTCGCGCATGCCGAGCGGGAAGTAGAGATCGCGCTCCTGCATATGCTGCCAGGCGGTGAGGTTCATGTGGCTGAGGCAGAGCGCGAGGAAGCCAACGCTGGCGTCGCTGTAAACGCGGTCCGTGGGCAATTCGCCGGGATGCAGGCGGGCGATGAAGTTGACGAACTTGCGCACGGAATAATCGGCGAGACCCCACTCATTCGAGGGACGCCGCGCCAGCGCTGGCGGGAGACTGGGAATGCCCGCAGTGTAGGTCGCGAGCATGCCGAGGGTGGCGTGCGCCATCTCCGGAGTGATGTGGCGGTGGACGAAATTCGTAATGTGGCTGCCGAGGGACCGGCGACCTTCGGCGACCTGGATGCCCAGCAGCGTCGTCGTGAAGACCTTGCTGATCGAGGCGGTCTCGAAAAGCGTGCGCGGCGTGACGGGCGTGCCCGAGGGATCGCTGACGCCGGCGTTCTCGTAATAGGTGCGGCCCTTCACGACGGCGACAATGGCCACGCCGGGCGCGCCCTCCCGCCGCAGCTCGTTGGCCGCGTGCTGCATCAGGGCGGGGATGGAACCCTGCGCGGGCACCGCCATCGCAAAACCGGCCAGAGCGAGAGAAGCGGCGGGGAAGACGGCTGGGAATCGCATTTTGAGCGTCGCCAAAATAAGCTGCGGCCGCGGCTTGTCCAGCCGGGCGAACGAAACTCCTCGCATCCCTTGCGTTGCCACGCTTCCTCGACAATCATCCCCCCGCGTGAGCCGCGCCGCCTTCCTTCGCCAGCGCCTGCCCTGCCTGGGCCTGTTCCTGCTGGCGGCACTGGGCGCGGTGCTCGGGCGGTTCGTTCCGCTCGCGGGCGGCAGCTTCGCCCTTGCGGCCGGGGTCGCGCTGCTGGCGGCGCTTGGCTT
>JGI24033J26618_1000068_pt1 | contig 15191 bp, 10 predicted proteins | sample KBSMisM7withPhiX_FD_26618 | JGI IMG/M metagenome (IMG submission 26618)
GCGGGTGGCGGCGAGCAGCTCGGCGCGGCGGAGGGCGGCGGGGAGGAACTCGGGGTCGTTGCGGCGCAGGGGCTCCAGCTCGGCGAGCGCGCCCGAGAGGTCGCCGGCGGCGGCGAGGGTGTTCGCGCGCTGGAGGCGTGCCTCGCTGAGGTTTTGCGGGGCTGCTTGGGAGGAAGCGTTGGGAAGGCGCGGGAGTTCTCCGGCCTGGCGCAGGGTGGTTTCCAGGTCGCGGCGGGTGGCGGTGTCGCCGGGGTGATCGCGTAGGATTTGCCGCTGGATCGCGGCGGCTTCCTCGAATTGCTGGGCGCCGGCGAGGGTGGCGGCGAGCAGGCGCAGGTGGGCGCGATCGCTCGGGGCGGCGCGGAGGATTTGTTCGGCGCGGCGGTATTCGCCCCATTCGTCGAGGCGGGCGGCGTAGGCGAGCCAGGCGGGATCGGCGGACGGAAGGCCGGCGAGGGCGCGGTCGAATTCGGCGCGGCTGCCGGCGGCGTGGCCGCGGCTGGCGAGGAGGTCGGCGAGGCGGAGGCGCAGCCGGGTGTCGGCGGGCTTTTCGCGGAGCCCGGCGCGGAGTTCGTTTTCGGCGGCGGTCATTTCGCCCGCGGCGCGAAGGGTGTCCACGAGGGCGAGGCGGGCGGTTTCGCGGTCGATCCAGGCGGCGCGGGGAACAAGGCTCTCGCTGCCGAATGCGGGTGTGAGGATGAGGCAGCCGAATGCGGCCAGCAAGCGGCCGGTCATGGCTTCGCGGGCGTAAGGGTGAGGCGCCATTGCTCGATGGCGGCGTCGCGCTGGCCGGCCCAGCCGAGGGCCTGGGCGTAGTTGCGGCGAAGCTGGATGTCGTTCGGGTGGCGTTCGAGCAGGCGTTGGTATTCGGCGAGCGCGGCGGGGAATTTTTTCTGCCAGGTGAGGACTTGGGCGTAGTCGAAGCGGGTGTGGTCATCCTCCGGCGCGAGGGCGAGGGCCTTGGCGAAGTGGTCCTCGGCGGCGGCGAATTTTCCCTGATCGAGGGCGATGGCCCCGAGCACGCGCTGGCCGGTCGCGCCGAGCTTCGCGGGCGGAACGGTGGCGAGCAGGCGGGCGGATTCGGCGGGTTCCTTGTTCCAGAGGAGGACTTCGGCGAGTTCGATGGTGGTGGCGGTGTCCTGGGGATCGGTGGCGAGGAGTTTGTGGTATTCGGCAATGGCGCTGGCGATCTGACCGTCGTCGCGGAGGGCGCGGGCGAGTTCGCGTCGTGCGGTGGCATCGTCGATGGCGCTGGGCGCCGCGAGAGCGTGGCCGGCGAGCAGGAGGAAAACGAGGAGCGGGCGGAGGGGGGTCATGGCGGGAGGAGTTTGCGGTATTCGGCGACGGCCTCGGCGCGGCGGCCGGCGGCGGTGAGGGCGCGGGCGCGGCCGATATGGGCGGCGCGATTGGTGGGGTCGAGGTGGAGGAGTTCGTCGTAGCGGGCGAGGGCCTGCGCGGGGCGGTTCGTCCAAAGATCGAGTTCGGCAAGGTGATGCAAGGCTTCGCGGCGGACGGGCGAGTCGGTCGCAAGCACTTCGAGGTAGAGGCGTTCGGCATCGCGGTAACGGCGGAGTTCGCGGAAAAGATCGGCCTGGTGAAGAAGGACGTCGGGGGAGCGCGGGAGGCCCATTTCGAGCGCATCGTAATAAACATGCAGGGCATCGGCGGGCCGACCCTCTCCGTCGTAGATGCCGGCAAGGAGGTTGGCGGCGCTTTCATCGGCGGGAAAGCTGCGGCGCAGGGGCTCGAGATGGGGAATGGCTTCGCGGGGGCGGTTCAGTTTTACCAAGGCCTGGGCGATGTGCAGCGGAAGCTGACGGGTCTTTGCGCCGCCGGCGATGGCGCGTTGGTAATCGCCGAGCGCCTGGGCGGACGCATTCCGGGCGAGGGCGTTTTCGCCGTCCCGATAAGCAACCCACTGCGGGCAAACGACGCGATAGAGAAGGGAGGTCAGCACGGTGACCAGCGCAAGAAAAGCCAGGCGGCCAGCCAGTTGCCGGCGGGTGGCAGTCCAGAATCTTGCCGGGCGTGATTCTTCCACGGTGGTGGTCACAACTTATGTTACGAACCCCACGGCCATTTGGAAAGGCGGTGGACAATTTTATGCGAAGTTTTGCTCTGGGCGTTTCTGACGAAGTTCAAGCTGATGATCGACCACACCGATCGCAGCGATCTCCGTCCGGAGGATGCGGTGGCGGCCTTCGCAAGAGGGTCGTATAACGGCATGATGCACTACCGACGTTTTGGCCGGACCGAGTTGCGGATGCCCGTCTTCAGTTGTGGGGGCATGCGCTACCAGCATTCGTGGAACGACGTGAAGCCGGACGAAATTCCGGCCGAGGGGCAGGCGAATCTCGAGGCGACGATTCGGCGGGCGCTGGAACTCGGGATCAATCACATCGAGACGGCGCGCGGCTACGGCTCGTCCGAAATGCAGCTCGGGCGGATTTTGCCGACGTTGCCGCGGGAGGAGCTTATCGTGCAGACGAAGGTGAGCCCGCGGGAAACGGCGGCGGAGTTTGTCCAAACCTTCGAGACGTCGCTGGCGATGCTGAAGCTCGATTACGTCGATCTCTTTTCGCTGCACGGAATCAATACGCCTGAACTCCTTGAATGGTCGCTGCGGCCGGGCGGCTGCCTCGAGGCGGCGCTGGGATTGCAGCGTGAAGGACGCGTGCGGCATGTCGGATTTTCCACGCATGCGTCGCGAGCGGTGATTCTGGAGGCGATCGAGACCGGGGAATTCGATTACGTGAACCTGCATTGGTATTGGGTGAACAACCGGAACTGGCCGGCGATCGAGGCGGCGACGCGGCACGACATGGGCGTGTTCCTCATCAGCCCGAACGACAAGGGCGGCAAGCTCTACGCACCGCCGGAGAAGCTGGTGCGGCTGTGCGCGCCGCTCTCGCCGATGGAGTTCAACGATCTTTACTGCCTGCTGCGGCCCGAGATTCACACGCTGAGCGTTGGCGCCGCGCGGCCCGCTGATTTCGACGCGCACCTGGCGGCGCTGGAGAAATGGGACGCCGCTCTGCCGCTGGTTCCCGGGATCGACACACGATTGCGCGCGGAGATGGCGCGCGTGCTGGGGACGGACTGGCTTGCGCGATGGGAGCAGGGTCTGCCGGAATGGGATGCCATTCCGGGCGGTGTGAACGTCTGGGAAATCCTCCGACTGGCGAATTACGCGAAGAGCCTCGACCTCGTGGAATTCGGCAAGATGCGTTACAACCTGCTCGGGCAGGCGGACCATTGGTTCCCCGGCTTTCCGGCGGGCGAGTTCGACGATGCCACGATGCGGGCGGCGGTGGCGGCGAGTCCGTTCGCGGAGGAAATTCCAGCCCGCTTGCGCGAGGCGCACGCGTTGCTTTTCGACCGGCCGGTCGAGCGGCTCAGCAAATCCGGGGACTAGGCGCGGCGGGTGCGGTGGCGGCCCAGGAGTGCCACGGCCGCGGCGAATCCGAACAAAGCGAATGACGTAGGCTCGGGAATGGCGTTGACCGCGGAGGCGGAACGTTGCACGCCGGCGGTTTGTGTGGGAGCGCTGAGTGAAGAAATCCACGAGGAATATTTTGGCAGATAGACGAAGCCACTGTGGTCGCCGTAGTCATCCTCGATGCCGTCGCCGCGGCCATTCGGGAACCAGTCCACACCATAGTCATTGATCCCGATCACCTTCCAGTGCCCGCCCTTTCGCACCCACACGGAGCCACCGCTGTCGCCGGGCCCGATCAAGCCCTCCAGACTCAGCGCGATGCTGCTGCCCATCGAGTTGTAGCGGGACGTGCCCGGTCGGTCGAAGTCGATCTCGAAGTCCTTTCCGTTGCGCACGTAGCGGTCGAGCGAATTCTGCCCGCCGCGTTTGTCGGTGGAGTAGAATCGGCTGCCCGTCACACCGGTGCCCGTGTCGCCGTAGCCGACGAACGTGATCGTCGTGCCGAGCTTGATTTTACGGCCATGGTAGAGCCGAGCCGTCCCGAGCGAAAGCGGCTGCGGCAGGAAGACGACGGAGACATCATTGTTGAGCGTGCTCGAATTGTAACCCGGATTGATGTTCACGACGCCGGGCGTGGTGAAATCGATGTTCTGAATCCGGCCCTTTCCGAAATTGATGCGCACGCCCTGGGCGCCGGCCAGCGCGCTGTCGTCGAAGACATGCGCTGCGCTTACGAGGCGGTCGCGACCGTAGAGCGTGGCCGTGCCGATGGCCTCGAAACCCTGGCCGTAGTCGATCTCGACGCGACCGACGGATTTGAACGCCGCCCGGTTGCCGAGTCCGCGGTAGGCGGAATCCGGCACATCGTCGCGCCGGGTCGAGCCAAGGAGATCGCCCGAGAAAGCGCTCGCGGCGAGGCTAAGCGCAAGGGCGCAAAGAATACGGTGTGAAATCACTGGTAGTTCTTCTCTAGCATGTGCATGCCGCTTTGCAAGGCGGTGCGTTTTTCGTGGGCAGGCACGGGGCGGCCTGCCTTATACTGGGCGATTCACGCATGGCGACGTCTCACCACTCCGTCATCCGCATCAAGGGTGCCCGGCAGCATAATCTGCGCAATCTCGACATCGAAATTCCGCGGAATCAGCTCGTGGTGGTCACGGGGTTGAGCGGTTCGGGCAAGTCCTCGCTCGCCTTCGACACGCTTTACGCCGAGGGGCAGCGCAAATACGTCGAGAGCCTTTCCGCCTACGCGCGGCAGTTCCTCGACCAGATGCAGAAGCCCGACGTGGATTACATCGAGGGCCTGTCGCCGGCCATCGCGATCGAGCAGCGCACGAGCGGGGCGAATCCGCGCTCGACCATCGCAACGACGACCGAAATCTACGACTATCTGCGCCTCCTCTTCGCGGCCATCGGCCGGCCCCACGATCCCGTGACGGGCGAGCCCGTCGTGCGTCAGACGCCGCAGCAAATCGCGGACGTGATCTCCGGCTGGCCCGAGGGCACGAAATTCGTCCTGCTTGCGCCGCTCGTCGAACGCGAGGTCGGCGAGTTTCGCGACGTGATCGAGAAGGCGCGCCGCGAGGGCTTCGTGCGGCTGCGCATCGACGGCGCGATGGTCGAGCTCGGCCAGCCCGATCCCATCAAGCTCGACAAGGCGAAGCGGCACAACATCGAGGCCGTCGTGGACCGCCTCGTGGTCCGGCCGGAGCTGGGGCAACGCCTCGCGGATTCGCTTGAGACGGCGCTGCGCTGGGGCGGGAACCGCATCACCGTTTCGCGCCAGGCTCCGGACGCCGCCGATTGGATCGAGCAAAAATTTTCGACGGACTACAGCAATCCGACGACCGGCTTCACGATGGCGCGGCTCACGCCGAAGCACTTTTCGTTCAACAGCCATCTCGGCGCGTGCCCGGCCTGTCACGGCATCGGCACGCAGATGTTTTGTGATCCCGAGCTGATGGTGGATCCCGCGAAGTCGCTTGCGGCTGGCGCGATCAAACCGTGGAAGACCGGAAACAAACGCATGCGGCAATATTACGCCGCGCTGCTCGCGGGCCTGGCGCGGGATTACCGCGTGGACGAGGAGGCGCCGTTCAAGGAACTCGCCGAGGGTTTCAAGCAGGCGTTGTTTTTCGGCACCGGCGACCGGGCGATTCCGTTCAAGATCGGCGTGGGCGGGAAGGTCGTCGAAAAGCCGTTCGAGGGCCTCGTCCCGCAGGTCGAGCGGATGCTGGAGAAGAGCGAGAGCGAATTTACGAAGAACCGCCTGCGCGCCTTTACCGGCTGGAAGGAATGCGGGACCTGCCACGGCGCGCGCCTGCGGCCGGAGATTCTGGCGGTCACCATTCGCGAGGACGGCGGCGCGGAATGGAACATCAACGCCTTCTGCGCGCTGAGCATCGCGCGGGCGCTCGAGGTCGCGAACCGCATCGCGCTGAACGAGAGCGAGCGGCACGTCGTGGAGGATGTGTTGCGCGAGGTCCGGCAGCGGCTCGGATTTTTGAACGAGGTCGGCCTCAATTATCTCAGCCTCAATCGCGAGAGCGGCACGCTCTCCGGCGGCGAGGCGCAACGCATTCGCCTCGCGACGCAGATCGGCTCCGGCCTCGCGGGCGTGCTCTATGTGCTCGACGAGCCAAGCATCGGTCTGCACCAGCGCGACAACGAGCGCCTCATCGGTACGCTGCGCAACCTGCGCGACCTCGGCAATTCCGTGATCGTCGTCGAGCACGACGAGGACACGATTCGCGCCGCCGACCACGTGCTCGACCTCGGTCCTGGGGCGGGTCCGCGCGGCGGACGCCTCGTCGCGCAGGGCACGCTCGAGGAAATTTTGCAATGCGAGGAATCGCTCACCGCCCAGTATTTGAGCGGGCGGCTCGGTATTCGCGTTCCGAAGGTGCGCGTCTCGCCGCGCAAGGAGCGCAAACTCGCCGGCGAGATCGGCGACGGCTGGCTGACCGTTCGCGGAGCGCGCGAAAACAACCTGAAGCGGGTGAACGCGGCGTTTCCCGCGAGTTGCCTGACGTGCGTGACCGGCGTCTCCGGCAGCGGAAAATCGACGCTCGTGAACGACATTCTCCGCGCGGCGCTCGCTCGCGATCTCAACGGCGCGAAGGAAAAGCCCGGCGCGCACGACGAGATCATCGGAATGGAGCAGTTCGACAAGGTTGTCGTCATCGATCAGAGCCCGGTCGGCCGCACGCCGCGCTCGAATCCCGCGACGTATTCCGGCGCGCTCGGTCCGATCCGCGAGCTCTTCGCGCAACTCCCGGCCGCCCGCGTGCGCGGCTACAACTCGAGCCGGTTCTCGTTCAACATGAAGGGCGGCCGCTGCGAGCACTGCCAGGGCGACGGCTTCATCAAGATCGAGATGCACTTCCTCGCCGACGTTTACGTGGAATGCGAGATCTGCCACGGCCGGCGCTACAACCGCGAGACGCTCGAGATCACCTACAAGGGCAAGAACATCGCCGATGTGCTCGACATGACGGTCGATGAAGCCGCGCGGTTCTTCCGCAACATTCCGTCGCTCTCCGACAAGCTCGACACCATGCTGCAGGTCGGCCTTGGCTATCTGCGGCTTGGGCAATCCGCGACGACGCTCTCCGGCGGCGAGGCGCAACGGTTGAAGCTGGCGAGCGAACTTGCGCGGCGGGCGACCGGGCGCACGGTTTACATCCTTGACGAGCCGACGACGGGCCTGCATTTCGCGGACATTCACAAGCTGCTCGAGGTGCTGGTGAAGCTGCGCGACGCGCGGAATACCCTCATTGTGATCGAGCACAATCTCGAAGTCATCAAGACGGCGGACTGGATCATCGATCTGGGCCCCGAGGGCGGCGAGGGCGGCGGGCAAATCATCGCCGAGGGCACGCCGGAGACGGTCGCGGCTTGCGAGCGCAGTCACACCGGGCGATACCTGCAAACGGTTTTGAAACGATGAGGTGGAGCTGTCTGATTTTCTGCGTGGCGATGGCGCCGGCCGCCTTTGCCGGAGAGGCGGAGGATGCGCTGGCCCGTGGTCAGGCCGCGCGGGCGGATGGCGTGCCGCAGGCGGCGATCTACGATCTGGAGCGGGCGGCGGCCGGGGTGAATGGGCCGCAGGCTCCGAAGGTGATCGTGGAGTTGGTGCGATGTCTCCTCGCCTCGGGGCGTGAGCAGGAAGCGATCAAGTGGTGTCGCGAGAAAGCGTGGCACGATCAACCGGAGGTCATTTTCTGGCGCGCCCAGGCGCTGGCGCAGAAGGGCGATTACGCGGCCGCGTTCGAGGATTACCGACGCGTGGCGGCCAAGGATTCGCCTCTGCGCGCGGAGGCGACTTTTGGCAGTGCGCGGATGCTCGAGGCGCAGGGCGAACACGCACAGGCGCTCGAGGCTTACGCCCGGATTCCAGCTGACAGCACCCGGCACACGGCGGCGCAGCTGGCGAGCGCGGCCGTGCTCATCGAAGGCGGCCGCTTTGACGAGGCGCGCCGGATGCTCGACCGGCTGGAACCGCCGGATCGCGCCGGAAAGGACATGCGGCGCTACCTGCTCGGACGCGTCGCGCTACAGACGGGGAGGATCGCCGACGCGACGAATCTCTACGAGGGCTTCGAGCCGCGGGATCGCAAGGTGGCGGCGGGGCTCGTGATTGGCGAGGCCGACGCCTCCCTGCGGCGCGACGATGTCGATGGCGCCGAGGCGCAGCTGGAGGCGTTCGTGCGGGAAAATCCGCGCAGTGCGCTGATCGACCTTCTGCTCGCGAAGCTCGACGAAGTTCGCAGCCGCCAGCGGGAACCCTCGAACACCTCGCTGAAGCAGTGGGAAAACGACGAGGACAATCGCAAGCGGTCCGAGGACGCATCCTATTATCTGGCCCGCGGCGACGAACGGCAGGGACGCGCGGATCGCGCGATTCGGAATTACGCCGAGTTCATCGAGCGCTATCCCGATCAAGCGTTGCGCATGACGGCGGTCATTCGCCTTGCGAGGCTGCTTGTCGCCGACGGACAGATTGCGGACGCCGCGAAATTGCTCGCGTCCGCGGGCGAGCCATCCGATCCCGCGGATGAGGCGAAACTGCGGTTCGTCCGCGGCGCGACGGAGTATCGCGCGGGCGACTACGCAGCCGCCACGAAGACCTTCGTCAGCGCCGCGAATCGCGATCCCTCCATCGCGGAGAGTTCGCTGGCCAATGCCGCCCTCTCAGCCATCCACGCCGGCAGCGAGCCCCTCGCGGCGGAAATTTTGACGGCGTTGCGCAAGGAGAGTTCCTCCACCGCGCTGCGGATCGAGTTGGAACAGGCCTTCACCAACGCGCGCGCCGGCAATCCCGACACGGGTGAGCTGCTCGCCTGGCTGTCGGATCAGGGCGGGGCCGTAAGCGAACGGGCGCGCCTCGCTCTCGCGGAGTGGCAGTGGCAGCAGGGAAACCTGGGCAAGGCGAGAAAGTCCTTCCTTCGGGTTGCGAATTCCCCGGCGGCCGGAGGGTCGGATCAAAAGGATTATTTCGCGGTTTACCTGGCGGACGACGGTTCGGAAAAGGCGGTGGATCCCGTCACGGAAGCCGCGCGGGAGTTTTTGGACCGGCATCCCGATTCGCCGCGCGCGGTCGACGTCCGGATGAAGTGGGGCGAGGTGTTGATGCGGGCCGGGGATTTCCGCGGCGCGCGGGTGCAATTCGAGACGGCGGGCAACGCCACGAGCGATCCCGTCCAAAGACAGAGTGCGCTCTATCTTGCAGCGCGGGCGGCGGCGGGCAGCATGGCCCCGGAGGAAATCGACGAAGCGATTTACACGTTGCTCGAGGCCGTGGCCTCGGCGAAGGGAGGCGATCTGGCGGAGGAGGCGCGCTGGGAGCAGGCGCTGCTGCAGAGCGCGCGGCATCGCCCCGAGGAGAGCGTGAAAATTTTGGACAGCCTGATCGCCTCGACGAAGGATCCGCGTCTGCGCTTTGCGGCCCGGCTGAAACGCGGCGAGGCCCTGCTGGAGCTGAGCGCCGTTCATCCCGAGCGGCGCGCGGAGGCCCTAGCGGAATGGCGGGCGATTGCAAGCGCGACCGATGCGCTGCCCGCCGAGCGCAACGAGGCGCTCACGCACGTGGGCGCAGCCAGCGAACAGGCAAACGATGCGGATGCCGCGCTGTCGGCCTACTACGAGGCATTGACCGCTCCGCGCGACCGGCAGCCGGAGTTTTTCTGGTATTACAAGGCGGGCTTTGCGGCCGCGGAATTGCTCATCAAGCAGGACCGACTGAAGGAAGCCGTGGCCATTTACGAAAAAATGGCCGCTTCGCCGGGTCCGCTCGCGAATGAGGCGAAGGAGAAAGTTAAGCGCTTGCGGCTGGAGAACTTTATTTGGGAGGATTGACGTCTCACCCAATGTCCATCACCGACCACGTCAAACTCTTCATCCCGGGACCCGTCGAGGTTTCCGAGAAAACCTTCCGCGCCTTTTGCACGCCCATGATCGGGCATCGCAGCGGCGATTTCAAAAAACTCTACGGCGGAATCCAGCCGCAGCTGCAGACGCTCTTCGGCACGAAGCAGCCGGTCTTTCTCTCCACCTCCTCCGCCTGGGGCGTGATGGAGGGCGCGATTCGCAACCTCGTCGCGAAGAAAGTGCTGAACTGCATGAATGGCGCGTTTTCCGACAAATGGTTCGACGTGAGCAAGCGCTGCGGCAAGGAAGCCGAGGCGTTGCAGGTCGAGTGGGGCAAGCCGATCACACCGGAACTCGTCGATGCGGCGCTCGCGAAGGGCGGCTTCGACGCCATCACCGTCATTCACAACGAGACCTCGACCGGCGTGCGCAATCCGCTCAAGGAAATTGCCGCCGTCGTGCAGAAATACCCCGAGGTATTGCTCATCGTGGACACGGTGTCGTCGTTTTCCACGGAGCCCATCCCGATGGACGAACTCGGGATCGACGTCCTGCTCACGGGCAGCCAGAAGGCCCTCGCGCTGCCGCCGGGGCTGGCGCTCTTCAGCGTTTCCGAGCGGGCGTTCGAACGCGCGGCGACGATGAAGGATCGCGGCTATTATTTCGATTTCATCGAATTTCGCAAAAACCAGCAGGAGGACATGACGCCGAGCACGCCGGTGATTTCCCACATCTACGCGCTGCGCTCGAAGCTCGAGGATATCTTCACGGAAGGCGTGGAGGCCCGCCATGCCCGTCACGCGAAGCTGAACGGCATCGTCCACGAATGGGTGAAGGCGCGCGGCTTCGAGTTCTTCGCCGAGGAAGGCCATCGCTCGCTCTCGCTCACCTGCGTGAAAAACACGCGCGACATCGATGTCGCGGAATGGATCAAGCGTCTCCGCGAGAAATACCACTGCGTGATCGACGGCGGCTACGGCAAGATCAAGGGCAAGTCCTTCCGCATTTCCAACATGGGCGATGAGACCGAGGTGACGATCACCATGCTCCTCGGCTGGCTGGACGACACGATGCCGGTGTAAGCGGCGCCACCTACGCGCCGGCCTGCATCGCCGCGAACATCGTCCAAGTCATTGCGATGGTGAATCGGATGCAGGCCGACGGCATGATCGAGCGTTACGCATTGGCGGCGCGGTGGGAGCCACTTTCCATCTCAAGCCGGTTTCGAGGAGACGATTGCCGCTCTCCTCGGCTGGCTCGACGATACGATGCCGGCCGATCAGCGGGTCTGCTGGCTGCGCTCGACCAACCGTCCGATGTTCAATAATTCCGCCTCGCTGTCTGGCGGGCCGATGAGTTGAAGACTGGTGACAGGAATGGCGCGGCCCTTGAGCGGAATCGGGATGGCGAGTGCGGGCACGCCGGCGTAGTTGACCGCCACCGTGTATTGAAGGCCGAGAAAGAGGCCTTCGAAGACGCCCGGGAGGATGTGGTTGCGCCGCGGCGGCACGTGCTGCAGCACCGGCAGGGCGATCGCATCGACGTGTTCGAACGTCCGGCGCAGGGTTTCCCGCCACGCGTCGCGCTCGGCGATGGCTGCGTCGCGCTTTTCCTCCGAGTCGAAGAGCCAGCCGAAAACCAGCTTGCCAAAACTCATCGCGACTTTCGCGCGGCGCCTCACACCCTGCTCGTTCTGAAGCGTGCGGTTGTTGTAATACGAGGCCGCCGCCGCCACGAGATTGCCGTTGGACTGCGCCTTCTTCCATGCCTTGAGGAAGGTCTTGTCGAGCGGAACGACCTGGAAGCCCGCCCGGGTCAGCGCGGCTTCGACGGCGCGGCTGATCGCGGGATCGGTGCCGGGAACGCGGAGCAGGCCGATGCGAATTCCCTTTGTGGTCGGGTGGGCCTCGCGTGCATGCGCATAGAGCGACGCGAAGTTCGGCTGGAGCAATTCCATTCCGGAGACGAGGCCTTTCACGTCCTTTGCCATCGGGCCGACCGTGTCGAGGTAGTTTGGCGAAATCGGATACACGCCCTTGATCGAGATCAGGCCGAAGGTCGTTTTCAACCCGGCGATCCCGCAACAGGCCGCCGGCACGCGGATCGAGCCCGCCGTATCGGTGCCGAGAGCCACGTCGGCCAGTCCAAAGCCGACCGCCGAGGCCGACCCGCTCGACGAGCCGCCCGGGACGCGGTCCGGCGCGAGGGGGTTCACCGGCGTGCCGAAGTAGTCGTTCGAGCCGGAGACACCGATCGCGAATTCACTAAGGTTGGTTTTGCCCACGATCGTGACGCCATTACGCCGCGCGAAACGCAGGCATTCCGCATCGCGCACGGCGGGCTTCGCGTGCTTGGAAAGGTATTCGGATCCGGCGGAGGTGACCTCGCCTTTCATGTCGATGAGGTCCTTCACTCCGAGCCGCAGGGATTTGTCCCCCGGGTCGGGAACGCGGTAGGAAATGAACGCATGCGGCGGCGGAGTAACCGGCTTATGAAAGCCGACGCAACCGACGAGGACGAGCGCCAGACCACCCGCCGCGAGGGAACGACCGATTTTCATTTCCAAGTTCGGCCAGAAATCCGGGACTTTGGTGTCTATGAACCCACGACCGGGGGAGGTGTCGGAGTCGGGGTGGGCGTGGGCGTCGGAGTAGCGGTTGGAGTGGGCGTCGGCGCGGTCGCCTCGTGGATTTTTTCGCGGGCGGCATCGGCGGCGCCTTTCAGCGATTCAATGGCGCTTCCGGTGGCATCCTTGATTTTTTCACCGGCGTCCTGCATCGCGGGCTTCGCTTTTTGCGCGGCGTCGGCGGCGGCGCGCTGGGCGCGGACGGCTGCTTCCTTCGCGGCGATGACGGCGGCGGCGGCCATGTCCTTCGCATCGCGGGCCGCGCGCTGGGCGGCGGTTTCCCCGGCGGGAGTGGGCGTTGGAGTCGGCGTAGGCGTGGGCGCTTTTTGTGCGTCGCAACCGGCGAGGGCAAGCGCGAGACCGGCCGCGAGAGGGAGGGTGGGGACTTTCATTTCAAAGGAGGATTCGTTTGTCCTGAGGCGATTGCGGGGATGCGTCAATCTTTGTCGGCCAACCGGCGAGCGGCATCCGCGGCCAGCCACGTCCACGCCGCGTCGAGTTTGGCCTTGGCGCGCTGCTTTGCGGCGGCGAGGTCGGCGTCCGGAGCCTCGTTTGCGAAGAGGTAAAATTTGATTTTCGGCTCGGTTCCGGACGGGCGCACGGCCACCCGCAGGCCGCCGGCGACTTCGAAAATCGTCATGGCCTCGCGGGGAATTTCATCGCCTTCGGAATCGAAAATTCCGCCGGCGAGAAAATCGCGCACGGCGGTGACGGGAGCGCCGGCGATGTCGGTGGGCGGGCGCTCGCGGTAGGATTGGGCGAGGATCTGGATTTTGGCGGCGCCGTCCGCGCCTTCCATGACGAGGGATTCGCTGTGTTCGAGATGGACGCCAAATTCGGCGAACAGGTCGTCGAGCAACTCGGGCAGCGTGCGGCCGTGGACCTTCGCGTAAGCAGCGACCTCGGCGATCATCACGGCGGCGGCGTTCGCATCCTTGTCGCGGACGAAATCCGCGCCGCTGTAGCCGTAGCTTTCCTCGCCGCCGAAGACGAAGACGGGCCGGGGCGTCTGCGTCTCGTATTTCGCGAGCTTGGCGCCGATGTATTTGAAGCCGGTGAGCGTCTCGATGCAGCGCAGGCCAAATTTTGCGGCGATGGCTTTCTGGAGGTCGGTGGTGACGAACGTCTTGATGATGACGCCGTTCGTGCCGCCGCTCGCCACGAAATGCCGCGCGCGATACCAAGCCATGAGCGAGCCGAGCTGGTTACCGGTGAGGAGATGGAGCGCGCCATCGTTGCCGCGCGCGGCAACGCCGAGGCGGTCGGCGTCGGGGTCGGTGGCGAGCACGAGATCGGCGTCCTCGGCTTCGGCCTGGCGCATCGCAAGGGTAAGAGCCTCGGAATTTTCGGGGTTGGGAGATTTGACCGTGGGGAAGCGACCGTCGGGCGTTTCCTGCGCGGCGACGGTGGAAACCTCGCAGCCGATCCGACGAAGAATCGGCACGGTGGCGATGCCGCCGACGCCGTGGAGCGGAGTGAAGACGACGCGCAGCCGGGCGGCGCGGACCGTGGGGGCATCGAGCAGCAACGTCTCGAGCTTCGCGAGGTAGGCGGCGTCCATTTCCGCGCCGAGCGGGAGCAGGCGGCCGGGTTTGGCGGCCGATTCGTAGCGCTCTCCGGCGATTGCATTCACCCGGGCGATGATGCCGCTGGCGTGGGGTTCGACGATCTGGCCGCCGTCCGCGAAATAGACCTTGTAGCCGTTGTATTCGGGCGGGTTGTGGCTGGCGGTGAGATTGATGCCGGCGGCGGACCCGGTCTCGCGCACGGCGAACGACAGCTCGGGAGTCGAGCGTGGGCCCTCGAAAAGTCGGGCATCGACGCCGAGATCGGTGAGGACTTTGGCGACGAATTCGGCGAAGTCGCGGGAGAAATGCCGCGTGTCGTGCGCGATGCAGACGGCGGGACGGCCCGGGCGATTCGCGGCGGCGTGCCAGTCGCGCACGTAGGCGGCAAGACCCTGCGTGGCGCGGCTGAGGTTGTAGTAATTCATCGCGTTCGTGCCCACGCACGGGTGCTCGGGCCGGCCATTGGGACCGCCGGCGCCTTGCTCGGCGGCGGTGACGACGGCGCCGATGGATTTGCCGCGGAGTCCGCCGGTGCCGAAGGCGAGGGTGCGGAAGAAGCGATTGTCGAGCTCCGTCCAATTCTCCGCGGCGATCAGTTCATCGAGCGAGGCGAGACTGACGGCGGGCGGGTCCTGCGCGAGGAACGCGGTGAGATTTTTGGCGGACGAGGGGAGGAGCAGGCCGCGCCCGGCGGCGTTTTGAAGACGGTCAATCACGGGGGCAGACGCTACAAACCGGGCGGGTGCGGCTCAAGCGTCAGGCGGCGGCTTTCACCGGCTTGCGGGGCAGGCTCCGGGCGGCAATGAAGATGCTGGCGCCGGCAACGATGAGCAGCGGGATGCCGATGAGCGGACGGTAGGCGATCCATGCAATGGCGATGGTCGTGATCGTAAGCGGGAGGGCGACGACGAACGCGGCGAGGCCCGTGCCGGCGCCGACCAGACTGCCGAGGAAAGGAAGGACGCTCGCGACTACCGAGAGCGGACGGAGAACGAGCAGCAGCCCGAAGAACATCATCAGAAATCCCGCGAGGCGAAGCAACCAGGTGAGGATGGTGTTTGCCTGCGCTTCCGCCTGGAACATCGCGTCGGAGCTGGCAGTGCCCACGGTGAGGAGTTCGATTTCGCCTTGGGGATAGGAATACGGCTCGAAGGTCTGCGCGACCTGGCGGGCGATCACGCTCACGGGG
>JGI24033J26618_1000071_pt1 | contig 14843 bp, 11 predicted proteins | sample KBSMisM7withPhiX_FD_26618 | JGI IMG/M metagenome (IMG submission 26618)
CCCGCCGCGCTGGTCGCCGCCGTCCGCTCCGCTTCGATGCAGGCGGGTCCCGCGCTCGAGTTCAGCAGCCTCATCCGCGCGGAGGTCGATTACGGCGCGATGGAAGACATCGCGGAAGGCACCTGGCAGCAATTTTCGTGGGCACACGTCCTCCGCGCCTTCGTCATCTGGGTCGCCATTTTCTTCGCGGCCTACGGCGCCTACCTCCAATTTTTTCGCCAGCCATGAAGCCCCGTCGTCCCTCCGATCCGCTCGCCGAGGCCGCCTCGTTGCGCCAGGCGTTGTTTCTCGCGACCGGTGGCGGCATCACCATCGCCGGGGCCTGGCTGCTCTTCGACACCTACCGCCGGGACGATTTCACCTGGCTGGAAGGCACGCTGCTCGCGCTCTTCGTCGTGCTCTTCGGGCAGATCGCGTTCGGCTTCGCCATCGCGTTTTGGGGCTTCGTCACGCGGCTGCGCGGCGAGCGGTTTCAAATCATGCGCTCGCTTGACGGCATCGCGACCGACGCGCCGCCGGGCTCCACGGCCATCGTCATGCCGATCTACAACGAGGATCCCGCCCGCATTTTCCGCGCGCTGGAGAACATGCTCGTCTCGCTGCGCGCGACCGGCCACGCCGACGCGTTCGACTTCTTCATCCTCAGCGACTCGAACCAGCCCGACAGCTGGATCGACGAGGAATGCGCGTGGGTGAGCCTTTGCTCGCGGCTCGACGCCTATGGCCGTGTCTTCTACCGCAAGCGCCGCGTTTCATTGAACGGCAAGAGCGGCAACATTGCGGACTTCTGCCGCCGCTGGGGAAAACGCTACCGCTACATGGTCATCCTCGACGCCGATAGCGTGATGGCCGGTGAAACCTTCGTGCGCCTCGCGCGGGCGATGGACGCGAATCCGCAGGTCGGCCTCATCCAGACCGCGCCGCAAATCGTCCGTGGCACGTCCGTCTTCCAACGGCTCATCCAATTCTCCACGCACACGCTCGGCCCGATCTTCGCCGCAGGCTCGAACTTCTGGCACCTCGCCGGCGCGAACTATTGGGGGCACAATGCCATCATCCGCCTGCAGCCGTTCATGGAGCATTGCGTGCTGCCGGAACTGCCGGGCATCACCTCCGCGGACCGCCACATTCTCAGCCACGACACCGTCGAGGCCGCGCTCATGCAGCAGGCCGGCTACCAGGTCTGGTTCGCCACCGACGAGCCCGGCAGTTACGAGGAAGGCCCGCCAAACCTCACGGAGAGCCTCAAGCGCGACCGCCGTTGGTGCCAGGGCAACCTCCAGCACTTCTGGTTTCTCTTCGCGCCGAAGACCGGCTTCACGAACCGCATCCACATTTTCTTCGGGCTCATGGCCTACCTCAGCGCGCCGCTGCTCGTCGTCTTCATCGCGCTGAACGCCGTCGATTTCTACGCCAAGGAACGGCGCGCCATCCTCAGCGCGCAGATCGGCGGCCTCACCGACACCTGGTGGACCAGCCTGCTGCTGCTTGGGCTCACGCTCGTCCTGCTCTTCGCGTCAAAGGTCTTCGGACTTCTTTACACGTTGCCGCGCGCGAGGCGATTCGGCGGCTTGTGGGCGGTGCTCGCTGGCAGCGTGATCGAGACCGTCTCGTCCGTGCTGCTAGCGCCCATCATGCTTTATTATTACACGAAATTCGTCGTGCTTACGCTTCTGGGCGTGAAGGTGACCTGGAAGACGCAGAACCGCAGCGACTCCGCCATTCCGCTTGGCCAGGCCCTCCGCGAATACGGCCTGCTGCCTGTTCTCGGCGCGGTTCTCACCGTGGCGACGCTGCATTGGGCGCCCGTCCTCACGCTCTGGCTCTCGCCGCTTCTGCTCGGCTGGCTGCTGGCGGTGCCGTTCGTCATGCTCACGAGTTCCGACCGTCTCGGCCAATGGCTGCGCCGCCGCGGCCTGCTGCTCATTCCCGAGGAAATCGACGAACCGGAAATCCTGCGCGGCCTGGACGAGCCGCCGCCCGCGCTCGTGCGCCCGGCGACGCTGGTGGCCACGCCGCATTACGGCCTGCTCCAGGCATTGCTTGCGCCCTTCGCAAACGCCGTCCACATCTCGCTCCTCCGTCGCTCCCGCGTCCACGCCAAACACAAACAGGACTACCTCGACTCGCTCGCAACCCGCCTTCTCGCGGACGGCCCCGACGCGCTCACCAGGCGCGAAATGATGGCCCTGCTCTGGAGCTCCGAAACGCTTGCCGCGCTCCATCGTCGCCTGTGGCGGGCCGGTGAAACCGAGCTGCATCCGTGGTGGCGCTTCGCCATGCGCCACTACCACGAGGCGCACTCCGCCCGGCACGCGCCCTAGCTGCCCGGCGCGGCGCCGACGTATTGCGGATCGACCGTTTGGTAGCGCGGATTCGGCGTCGGTGTCGGTGTTGGCTTGGGCTCGCGCGGGCCGAACATCCGCTGCCACCAGCTCTTCGTCTTCACGGCCGCCGTGTTGAGGCCGGTTTCGATGTGATCTCTCGTCGTCACGACCACCGCCTGGGCCTTGCGCGATCCCTGCTGAACCGTCGAGCATCCCGCAAACAGCATCGTTCCAAGGCTCAAAAGTAAAATCCAACGTCTCATTGTCCTCTATTTCGCGGGAGGCAGGCGTTGCGGACGACAAAAATCGCCGCCATCCTCGCAAAATAATGCCGAACCTCCTCGCCGCCGCCACTTCGCCCTACCTGCTCCAGCACGCGGAGAACCCCGTTCACTGGCACGAGTGGAACGCCGCCGCCTTCGAGCGCGCGCGGGCGGAGAATCGCCCCGTCTTCCTTTCGATCGGCTACTCGACCTGCCACTGGTGTCACGTGATGGCCCACGAATCCTTCGAGAATCCCGAGGTCGCCGCCGTCCTCAATCAATTCTACGTCAGCATCAAGGTCGATCGCGAGGAACGCCCCGACATCGACCGCCTCTACATGGCCTTCGTGCAGGCGACCACCGGCAGCGGCGGCTGGCCCATGAGCGTGTGGCTCACGCCCGATGGCGAACCCTTCTTCGGTGGCACCTATTTCCCCCCGACCGATCGTTATGGCCGGCCCGGCTTCGTCACCGTACTCGAGCGCGTCGCCGAACTCTGGGCCACCGAACCCGACCGTGTCCGCGCGCATGGCGCCGAAGTCATCACCTCCCTCCGCGAGACCTCCACGCCGCCCACGGCCCGCGCGGAACTCGACGATGCTCCGCTCCGCGCTGGCTTCGACGCCTTCGCGGCAAGCTACGATGCGGCCCGCGGCGGATTCGGCGGAGGTCCCAAGTTTCCACGCCCATCCGTTTTCAATTTCCTGCTTCGCCGCCCCGAACCCGAGGCCCGCGAAATGACGCTCCACACCCTGCGGGCCATGGCCGCCGGTGGGTTGCGCGACCACCTCGGTGGCGGCTTTCATCGTTACTCCGTCGATGGCGAATGGCACGTCCCGCACTTCGAAAAAATGCTCTACGACCAGGCGCAGCTCGTCGGCTCCTACCTCGATGCCTGGCAGCTCACCGCCGATCCGCATTTCGCCGCCATCGCTCGTGAGACACTCGCCTATGTCCTCCGCGACCTCACCCACGCACAAGGCGGCTTCTTCTCCGCCGAAGACGCCGACAGCCTTTTCGAACACGGCCAGCCCGCGCACGGCGAAGGCGTTTTCTACGTCTGGTCGCACGAGGAAATCACCCGTCTCCTCGGCCCCGAGCGCGCTGCGGTCTTCGGCCAGCGCTACGGCGTCGAACCCGGCGGCAACGTCGATCCCGCCGCCGATCCCCATCACGAATTCACTGGCAAAAACATTCTCATCGAGCGCGCCGCGGAGCCGCCGCTGGATGACGAGCGCGCCCTCCTCTTCGCCGCCCGGGCGCAACGTCCCCGCCCGCACCTCGACGACAAAATCCTCACCGCCTGGAACGGTCTCATGATCTCGGCCTTCGCCCGCGCCGGCGCCGCGCTCGACGACCCCGCTTTCCTAGAGTCCGCCCGTCACGCCGCCACCTTCCTGCGCGAGGAGCTCTTCGACGCCGCCAGCGGCGAACTCCACCGCACGTGGCGCAACGGCCGGTCCGCCATCCGCGCCTTCGCGGAGGATTACGCCTTTCTCATCCAGGGCTTGCTCGATCTTTATGAAGCGACCTTCGATCCCGCGTGGCTCGAGTGGGCGATGCAGCTCCAGCGCAAGCAGGACGCGCTCTTTTTCGACGAAACCACCGGATCCTACCTCGGCAGTGCGGAGGGCGATCCGCTCGTGCCGCTGCGCCTGCGCGACGACTACGACGGTGCCGAGCCTTCCGCCAATTCCGTGGCCGCGCGCAACCTCCTCCGCCTCGGTTGGATGTTTCACGACGATGCCTTCATCGCCCGGGCGCAACGCATCCTCGCCTCCTTCGAGACCATCCTGCGCCGCATGCCCTCCGCCGTTCCGCAAATGCTCTGCGCCCTCGACATGGCGCTCACGGCNCCCCGCCAATGGGTCCTCGCGGGCGAACGCACCTCCGCCCTGGCCCGGGCTGCCCGTCAAAAATTTACGCCGAACCGGGTCCTGATCTTCGCCGGCGACACGGAGTCCTCCGCGGCGATGAAGCCCGTGAACGAAAAGACCGCGCTCTACATCTGCGAAAACTTCAGCTGCCGCGCGCCAATCACCGACGCCGCCGCAATCTAGGAAACCGTCAGCATCGCCGCACCGAAGACGCCCGCGCTATCGCCGAGCGTCGGCTTCAGCAGCGCCGCCTCGAAATGCGGCGCGAAGATGTGCGCCGAGATTTTTTCGCGCGTTTCGTCGGAGTAGAGCGCGTCGATGTTGCCCACGCCGCCGCCGATTACGACGGCGTGCGGATCGAAGGTGTCGATGATGATCGCGAGCGACCGCGCAAAGTAATCCGTCAACCGCGCCATCGTGGCCGTCGCGTGCGGATCGATGCCTTGCGTCGCGCGCTCGACGACTTCCTTGAGCGGGCGCTTTTCGCCCGCCACGCTCGCGTAATATTTTTCCAGCGCCGGGCCGGCGATGATCGTTTCGATGATGCCGCGCGTGCCGTAGCCGGAGACTTCACCCTCGGGCTCGATCACGATTTGTCCCCACTCGCCGGCAATGCCGTGGCAGCCGTTCAGCACATGGCCGTTGACGACGAATCCTCCGCCGCAGCCGGTTCCCATGATGATGCCGAACACTGTCTCGTAACCGCGCGCCGCCCCCATCGTCGCTTCGGCCAGCGCGAAGCAATTCGCGTCGTTTGCGATTTCGATGCCGACGCCGAGTGCGCGTTGAAGGTCGTCGCGGAATGGCCGTCCGTTCAGGCATTGCGTGTTCGAGCCGCGCTGCAGATCCGTCTTCGGGTCCCGTGTGCCGGGTGTGCCAATGCCGATGACGGCCGGAAATGTGCCCGGATAATGCGGACGCAATTCGCCGATCAATTTTTGGACCTGACCGATGATGTGGTCGTAACCGCCACCGGACTCCGTCGGCACGCGAGTGCGAAAAAGCGCCGCCGAGGGGTTCGCGGGATCGACGATCGCCCCCTCGATCTTCGTGCCGCCGAGATCAATTCCGATGAGATGCACCGTTAATACGATTTCGCGAAGACCACGCGCTGCCGGCTCGGTTCGCCGGTGAAAATGCAGACGCCCGGCTCGGGGTTTTCCTCGAACGGAATGCAGCGGATCGTCACCTTGAGGTCTTCCTTGATCTTCGCCTCGACCTCCGCGCTGCCATTCCAATGCGCAAGGGCAAAGCCGCCGTGAACCTCCGGCTTGTCGGCGTTCTTCGCGGTGAAATACGCGTAGAAATCTTCCTTCGAGTCGATCACGCGCGTCTGCGCGTCCCGGAAGGCCGTCGCCCGAGCGAGCAGGCTCTCCTGGATTTCGTCGAGGATTACCGGCACGCGTCCGAGCGCCTCGAACTGCGGCAGGAATTCCTTCTGCTTCGGTGGTTGGTCGCGGCGGGACAATGCAATCGTGCCGCTCTCGAGGTCGCGCGGCCCGATTTCGATGCGAATCGGCGCGCCCTTTTTGATCCACTCCCAGCTCTTCGTGCCGCCGCCGATATCCCGCGCGTCGATCTCCACGCGCAGCGGTTCGCCGTGGAAGCTCTGCGTGCGCAGGTCGGCCGCGAGCTTGTGCGCCGCCTCGAGCACGGCGTCGCGCGTCTCGGGCTTTGGCGTGATGGGAATGATGATCACCTGCGACGGCGCCACCCGCGGCGGCATGATTACGCCGTCGTCGTCGCCGTGCGCCATGATGAGCGTGCCGATCAGCCGCGTGCTCACGCCCCAGCTCGTCGTCCAGGCATGCTCGACCTTGCCGTCGCGGCCCTGAAACTTGATGTCCGAAGCCTTCGCAAAATTTTGTCCGAGGAAATGCGACGTGCCGGCCTGGATGGCCTTGCGGTCCTGCACCATCGCCTCGATGCAGAGCGTGCGCACCGCGCCGGGAAACCGCTCGGCCTCGCTCTTCTCGCCGGTGAGCACCGGAATCGCGAGCCAGTCGCGCGCGAACGTCTCGTAAACGCCGAGCATTTTTTCGGTCTCCTCGACGGCCTCGGCTTGCGTCTCGTGGGCGGTGTGGCCTTCCTGCCAGAGGAATTCCGCCGTGCGCAAAAACAGGCGCGGCCGCATTTCCCAGCGCACGACGTTCGCCCATTGGTTGATCAAAATCGGCAGATCGCGATAGCTGCTCACCCACTTCGCGTAGGTCGCGCCAATGATCGTCTCCGAAGTCGGTCGCACGATGAGCGGTTCGTTGAGCGGACCGGCCGGCACCAGCTTGCCCTCGGCATTTTTCTCGAGCTTGTGATGCGTGACGACCGCGCATTCCGTCGCGAAGCCTTCGACGTGATCAGCCTCTTTTTGCAGGTGCGAAAGCGGAATGAAGAGCGGGAAGTAGGCGTTCTTGTGGCCGGTGGCCTTGAACATCCCGTCGAGCGCGCGCTGCATCTGCTCCCAGAGCGCGTAACCCCACGGCTTGATGACCATGCAGCCGCGCACCTCGGAATTTTCGGCCAACTCGGCGGCGCGCACGACCTGTTGATACCACTCGGGAAAATCTTCGTCGCGGCGTGGAGAAATGGCGGTTTTTTCGGACATAGCGGGACCCGCGAATCTACCGGACCACCAGCTCTTTGAAAAACCTTTTGAAAAAATCCACACCGGCTTCGAGGTCGGCGATGGCCAGGAATTCGTCCTTCGTGTGCGCCTGCGCGATGGAACCCGGCCCCACCGCGACCGCCGGCACACCGCGCTCGGCAAAACACGCCGCATCGCAAAACCATGCCGCGGTCGTGCAGCCCGCTCCCACCCGCTCAAGCGCGTGGATCATCGGGTGCTCGGGGTCGGTGAACATCGGCGGCGCGCTCCAGCTCTCGATTTCCAGATCGGGGCAGACTTCCCGTAGTCGCGCGAGCACGGGTGCGAAATCCTGCCCGGGAATCGTTCGCATATCGACCAGGAGTTCACAGGCGTCGGGAACGACATTGACCTTCGTGCCGCCGCGGATCGTGCCGGCGCTGATCGTCGGCGAGCCGAGCGCGGGATGGCGTTGCGTCGCGAGCGTAGGCGCGATTTCGTCGCGGATGCAGCGCAGGATGTCGGCCATTTTGTAGAGCGCGTTGTCGCCGCGCTCGGGCATCGACGCATGCACCGCCGTGCCGCGCGTACGCAGCGTGTGCCACGAAGAGCCCTTCGTCGCGTGAACGACCTGCAGCTCCGTCGGTTCGCCCACGATCACGAAGTCGAACGTCTTGCTCGCAGCCAGCGCCTTCGAGCCGTGCAGACCGGCCTCCTCACCCATCAATCCCGCGAACCAAATCTCGTGGCTGAGCGCGCGCACGTCGCTTTCCTTGAGCGCCCACAGCATCGCGGCGAGCGAACCCTTCGTATCCGACGCGCCGCGGCCCCAGATTTTGCCGTCCCACACCTCGCCGCCGAACGGGTCGATCGTCATTCCTCCGACGCTCACCGTGTCGGTGTGCGGCGCGAGGAGCAGGCGCGGCTTGCCCGGACGGTCGGAAGGAAACCGACCCAGCACGTTTGGCCGGTCGGGCAGCACCTCGGGCAAGGTGACTTCCGCACCGAGATCCCGTAGAAACGCCGCGATGAATTTGGCGATTTCCTTTTCGCCGACGCCATCGGTGCCGGGGTCGCCATCCGGGTTCACGCTCGGGATGCGAATCAGCTCCTGAAGCAGTGCGATGGCGTTCGGCGTCATTTTAATTTTTGAACAGAAGGGAACAAAGAGAACGAAGGGAATTTCCGACTTCGTTTCCTTTGTTTCGTTCTGTTCGATTCATTTCAGACTCCGATACCACGCGACGAACTTCGGGATGCCATCGGCGATCTTCGTGTGCGGTTCGTAACCAAGCAGGCGGCGTGCCTTGGAAATATCGGCCGAGGTGAGCGGCATGTCGCCTTTTTGCTCGGGCAATTGCTGGATGACCGCCGTCTTGCCGAGCGCGGCCTCGAGGGCGGCGATGAGTTCGTTGAGCGTGGTCGTTTCGCTCTCGCCGAGGTTGAAAATATTGAACTTTTCCCCGCTGTCCCGCGCGTAGGCGATGGCGCCGCGGACGCCATGCACGATGTCGTCGATGTAGGTATAGTCGCGCCGCGTGCTCCCGTCGCCGAACTTCGGGATCGCCTGCCCGCGCTCGATCATGTCGGTGAACTTATGGATCGCGAGGTCGGGGCGCTGACCCGGCCCATAAACCGTAAAAAAGCGCAGGCAGACGACGCGCAGGCCGTAGAGATTCGAGAAATTTCCGCAGAGCTGCTCGCCGGAGAGTTTCGTCGCTGCGTAGGGACTGAGCGTCTGTGGGAGCGGCAGCTCCTCGGAGAAGGGCACCGTTTTCGCGAGGCCATAGACGGACGAACTGGAAGCGAAGATGAAATGCCGCGTGCCGGCGGCGCGGGCGCCTTCGAGGAGGTTGTAGGTGCCGGTGATGTTCGTATCGATGTAGCCCTTGGGATTCTCGATGGAAGGCCGCACGCCGGCGCGCGCCGCGAGGTGGACGATGGTGTCGAATTTTCCCTCGGCCAGCACGGACTGCATGGCGTCGCAGTCCTCGATGTTTTCCTCGATGATCCGCGCGCGGCCGCCAAAGCTGGCGACGTTCGCGCGTTTGATCGCGGGGTCGTAGAAGTCCGTGAAATTATCGATCACCGCGACGTCGTGGCCGTCGTCGAGCAGATGGCGGACGAGGTGCGAACCGATGAATCCGGCCCCGCCGGTGACGACTATCTTCATCGGGGGAGCCTACCGGGCGCGGAAAAATGCGGGCAAGGCTTTTCCCGTCGGACGAAACGTGGGCGCGCTCAGAACGAATACCAGCCGTCGTTCAGGCCGTCCCAATCGTCCCACTTCGAGCCCGACGGGCTGATGTCGCCGCCGAGCGCGGCATCGACCTCGAGTTTCTTCCAGGTGCGCAGCCGCACGTATTCGGCGTATTCCTTTTTCGTGCCGGCGTAGATGCGGTTTCCGCTCTTGGGATCGACGAAGACGAAATAGGTGCGGCCGTGGCTCTCGACGGCGGTGATTTTTCCGGGAGGCAGCGTCTTGTAGAGGGCGACTTGCTTGGGTTTCGTCGCGACGAAGACGCGGAAGCCGGCGCGGGTGAGGAGGTTTTCCTTCGAGACGTCGTTCGTGGCGCAACCGGCCGCGAAAGCAAGCAGGAGCAGGGCGGCGAGCAGGGAAAATGGGCGCATGGAAGAGGAGATTTCGCGCTTCTTAACGCCGAATCTCCCGACGGGCAAGCCTTCCTCCGTGACTTTTCCGGACGGCGCTCACCGCACTTTTTTTTGACTCCGGCCCGGGGGTTGAGGCAGAAAAATCGGATTGCGATTGCGGGTGATGGTCACGGTTTGCACGACACGAAGGGAGTTCCAGGCTTTCGAGGAAGTCGCGGAGGATTTGCACGGCGCTCATCCGGCCTTTGTGCCGCCGTTTCCCGGCAGCGTTGCGAAATATCTCTCGCCAAAATCCGCCTTCCACCGCCGGCACGGCGAAATCGTTCCCCTGATCGCGCGGCGGAACGGACGCGCGGTCGGGCGCATTGCGGCCATCGTGAATCGCACGCACAACGAGCGCCATGGCGACCGGATGGGCTTCTTCGGGTTCTTTGAATGCGAGGACGACCCCGCGACGGCGCGCGCGTTGTTCGCGGCGGCCGAGCAGATGTTGCGCGCAAAGGGCTGCACGGCCGTGCGTGGACCTTACAACCCGAGCATCAACGACGAATGCGGCCTGCTCGTGCAGGGACACGACGTCGCGCCGTTTATCGGGCTGACGTGGAATCCGCCGTATTACGAGCGGCTCGTCGAGGCGGCGGGTTACGCTTCGGTGCGCCGGAAATACGGACTGCATTTGCCGCTCCATCGACTGGAACCACCGGAAAGGTTGAGCCGGATCGTCGCCCGCACGGCGGCCCGGGCGCGGTTGAAACTGCGACCGATCAACCTGCGCGCGCTCGAGCGGGAACTGGAGATCGTTCACGAGGTCTATAACGCGACGCTCGAGCGGAACTGGGGTTTCGTGCCGATCACGATGGACGATTTGCTCGCTGCGGCGGACGACATGCGCGCGATCGCGGATCCCGCCATGATTTTGATCGCCGAGATGAACGGCGAGAATGCCGGCGTCGCGCTCTCGCTGCCGAACTTCAACGAGCTGCTCGCGCTCACCCGTCGCACCCCGCGCTGGCTGCGGCTGCTGCACGTCGCATGGCTGATGAAAACGCGCCGCATCCGCACCGCGCGACAGGTTGTCTATGGCATCTCGCCGCGCTTTCGCGACCGCGGCGGGCTCCACGCCTGGTTGCTTTACGAGCAGTTCGTCTGCGCCAAGGCCCGCTACCACGACGCGGAACTCGGCTGGATCGAGGAGTCGAATACGGAGATCCTGGAAAACTCCCATCTCATGGGCGCGGACGCGCATCGCACCTGGTGCATCTACGAAAAAAGCCTCGCTGATTCCGCCTAGGCGGCGCCGCCGTCCGGCTTGTCGGCCTGCCCGAAAATCGCCATGCTCGCGGGCGTGAAACGTTTCCTCTTCCCCCTCGGCGCATTCGCAATTCTGCTTCTCTCCGGCTGCCTCACGACTCCCTCAGGGGCGGGCGGCGGAATGAACTCGGTGCTGGTTTCCAATACGAACGTGAACGCGATCATCGCGGCGGCGAACGACGTCTTTCCGCAATACGGCTACACGTCCGGCACGATGAGCTATCCCGAGTCCGTCAGCTTCGACAAGCCGGCCGGCGCGTTTGGAAAGCTACTCTACGGCAGCTATGGCACGACGACCTCGATGCGCGCGAAGCTCGTCATGACGCCCGTGCCCGGCACGAATAATTTCCAGCTCACCATCCACGTGTCGCGCGTGAGCGACGCTGGCCAGGCGGGCTTCGAGGACAGCCGGAAGATGCTTGGCCTGTGGTCCGGCGAATTCATGCCGGTGATGCGCAAGATCAGCGCCGAGGCTGGCGGCGCGGGACCGATGTAAATGTGAGCGGAAGCGGACGCTCGTTCGTTGCGCTCGCCCTGGCGGGCGTGTTGCTGCTTGTGATCGGCGCGCTCACCGTGGGCTACGTCGCGGTGGATTTGCCCGCGGAGATCGCGCGGCGGATCGAGGGCGGAGCGACGGCTTCCGCCCGGGAGATCGCCACGCAGATCGCGGCGGCTTTTCAGGTGCAGCCGAAGGTCGTCGTCGGCCACAGAACGGTGGTCGAGCAACGCAGCGACGTGCTCAAGCTCGTCACCGTCGAAGAAACGCTCACCGAGCGCCAGCGGCTGGACGAATCCTGGCTGCATAGCACGAAGACGCTCGAGATCGAGGCCGACTTCGTGATTCGCGCCGGCTTCGATCTCGCGCAGCCGTTCGTCATCGAGGTCGATTCCGGCACGGGAGCGGTGCGGGTGATGCTTCCGCCGGCGGAGATTCTCTCCACGGAGCTGGCCGACGTGCGGTTCGTCCACGAGGAGGACGGGCTGTGGAATCGCCTCACGCCCGCGGACCGCGAGGCGGCGATTCGCGATCTTCGGTTGCGGGTCGGCCTGCGGGCGCGGGAGTCGGACTTGCTCGTGCGCGCCCGCACCAGCGCCGAAAAGCGCCTGCGCGATCTGCTCGCGCGGGGTGGGCGCACGATCACTTTTTCGCCCGCGCTTCCGGCCGGCGACGGAACGAAAAAGTAGCCGGGATTTTCACAACCTGCGCATCGACCTCCGCGCCGGGATGGATTACACGTCCCGGCAGGGATATGGAGTCAGCCGAAATGCGGCGCGTGATCGAAGACGCGCACCGGGACAAAAACTGGAAGCGGTGGGGTCCCTACCTCTCCGAGCGCCAATGGGGCACCGTGCGCGAGGATTACTCGGGCAACGGCGACGCCTGGGCCAGCTTCCCGCACGACCACGCCCGCAGCCGCGCCTACCGCTGGGGCGAGGACGGCCTGCTCGGCTGGACGGACCGCCAGTCGCGGCTCTGCTTCGCCGTCGCGCTGTGGAACGGCAAGGATCCCATCCTCAAGGAGCGCCTTTTCGGCCTCACGAACAACCAGGGCAACCACGGCGAGGACGTGAAGGAGTGCTACTACTACCTTGAGGCCACGCCCACCGCCTCCTATGCGAAGGCGCTCTACAAATACCCACAGGCCGCGTTTCCCTACGCGAAGCTCGTCGGGGAAAATGCGAAACGCGGCCGCGACGCGCTGGAGTTCGAGCTCGAGGACACCGGGATTTTCGACGGCAGTCGCTACTTCGACGTGTTCGTCGAATACATCAAGGCCGCGCCCGACGACACCTACATCCAGCTCACGATCGCGAATCGCGGTCCCGAGGCCGCGCGCCTCGACGTGCTGCCGACGCTCTGGTTTCGCAACACCTGGAGCTGGGGCTGCCGCCACGAGGGCTGCACGCTGAAGCCGCGCCTGTGGAAGACGCATCCGCGCCGCGTCGCCGCCGCGCACGAGTCGCTGCAGGACTTCGAATGGCTCGCCGATCGGAAGCCCGACGCCTGGCTCTTCACCGACAATGAGACGAACACCGACCGCCTCTACAAGCAGCCGAACGCCTCGCCGTGGGTGAAGGACGCCTTCCACCGCCATGTCGTCGCGGGTGAAACGGGGGCTGTGAATCCGCGCAATGTCGGCACGAAAGCCGCCGCGCATTACCGCCTGGAAATTCCCGCCGGCGGCGAGATCCAGCTGCAATTTCAGCTCCGCCTGCGCGGAGACGACCTCGGCGAATTCGATCCCGAACGCTTCGCCAAGACGCTCGCGAAACGCAAGCAGGACGCCGACGATTTCTACGCGGAACTCATTCCCGCGAACGTCAACGCTGAGCAAACGCGCGTCTCGCGGCAAGCCTACGCCGGCCTTGTCTGGACCAAGCAGTTCTACCACTACGTGATCGGCGACTGGATCGAGGGCGATCCCTACGAGCCGGCGCCGCCGCGCGGGCGGGAAAATATTCGCAACGGCCAGTGGCGCCACGTTTTCGCCAAGGACGTGCTCTCGATGCCCGACAAGTGGGAATATCCATGGTTCGCCGCGTGGGATCTCGCGTTTCACATGGTGCCCTTCGCGCGGCTCGATCCCGTCTTCGCGAAGCAGCAGCTCACCGTGCTCCTGCGCGAATGGTATATGCACCCGAACGGCCAGATGCCGGCCTACGAGTGGGAGTTCGGCGACGTGAATCCGCCCGTCCACGCCTGGGCCGCGTGGCGCGTTTACAAGATCGCCGACGCGCGCGGCTTCCGCGACCGGGAGTTCCTCGAAAGCACGTTCCAAAAGCTCCTGCTCAACTTCACGTGGTGGGTAAACCGCAAGGACCAGCTCGGGCAGAATCTCTTCTCCGGTGGCTTCCTCGGTCTCGACAACATCGGCGTCTTCGACCGCTCGCGGCCGCTGCCCGGCGGCGGACATTTGCACCAGGCCGACGGCACGGCGTGGATGGGATTCTATTGCGTGACGATGCTCGCGATGGCCCTGGAACTCGCGAAGGAAAACGCCGTCTATCAGGACATGGCCTCGAAGTTCTTCGAGCACTTCATCGCCATCGCCGACGCGCTCAATCACTTCGACGGCACCGGCCTCTGGAACGAGGAGGACGGCTTTTACTACGACCATCTGCGCATGAACGGCACGCGCCACGTGTTGAAGACGCGCTCGATGGTCGGCCTCATCCCGATGCTCGCGGTCGAATTGCTCGATCTCGCCGAGGTGCAAAAGCTCACCGGTTTCAGCCGGCGCATGGAGTGGTTCCTCGTCAATCGGCCCGATCTCGCGCGCCACATGTCGTGGTGCGACCGCTCGAGCGACCAGAAGATTTCGCTGCTTGCGCTGCCCTCGCGCGAACGCCTGGAGCGCATCCTCGTCCGCCTGCTCGACGAAGAGGAATTTCTCTCGCCGCACGGCATTCGTTCGCTCTCCGCGGCCCATGCGAAGGCGCCGTTCACCTTCGAGGTCGCCGGCGAAAAATTCACCGTCCCCTACACGCCGGGCGAATCGACATCCGGCATGTTTGGCGGCAACTCGAACTGGCGCGGGCCGGTCTGGTTCCCCATCAACTATCTCCTCATCGAGGCGCTGGAGCGCTACCACCGCTATTACGGCGAGGGCTTCAAGGTCGAATGCCCGCGCGGCTCGGGAATCTTTCTGCACCTCGGCGAAGTCGCGAACTTCCTTTCGTGCCGGCTCACCAGCCTCTTCACGCCCGACGCCAGCGGCGCGCGGCCGTGCCACGGCGGCGATGCACGCTACGCGAGCGATCCGCATTGGAAGGACCTCGTCCTCTTCCACGAATATTTTCACGGAGACACCGGCCGCGGCCTCGGCGCGACCCACCAGACCGGCTGGACCGCGCTCGTCACCCGCTGCAT
>JGI24033J26618_1000072_pt1 | contig 14824 bp, 9 predicted proteins | sample KBSMisM7withPhiX_FD_26618 | JGI IMG/M metagenome (IMG submission 26618)
CGAGTTTGCCGGCTTGATCGCCGGGCACGGCCTCGGCCAGCAGGCGCGGCTGGCGCGCAAACCCGATGAGCGTGACACGATCGTTCGGGCCGAGCAACGAGGCCAGCGCCGTGAGCGCCCGGCGCACGGAGGCGGCGCGGTCCTCGCGTTCCATCGAGCCCGAGGTATCGAGCAAGATCGTCAACCGCAGCGGCTCGCCTGCCGCGCGTCCGGTGGCCGCGACCTTGAGCGCGATGCGCACGAGATTCCGCTGCTGCCGGAAGGGATGCGCTGCCTGCTCGATGCGGCCGGCGATCTGCTCGCCCGGGGCCGGCGCGGGATCGCCGTAGTCGAATGCGTTGTAAAATTCCTCGGGCCGCACGCGGGCCGGATCGGGCCTTTCGCCACGCGTCAGCGCGTCCTTTGCGAGCAGGAACGATACGTCGCTCACGTTCAACGAGAAGGTCGAGAACGGCTGCGCTTCGGCGGCGATTTCCGCAACGGAAACGTCCTTCGCTTTTTCCGCGGGTTGCATTCGCAGCGCCGCACCCTTCTCGGACTGCGTCGCCGCTGGAGTCGCCGGTATCTCCCACGCCCGTTTGAGTTCGAAAACGAGATGCGCCCGCGTCTCATTGTAATCCGCCGGGGCCATGGCGTTGCTGGCTCCCGCCGTGATGGGCGATCCCAATTTGTCGATTGCCTCTGCATCGCTGCGAGTCGCCAAAGCATCACCAGATCCAACCGTCGATCGGTCCGTCATCGACTCGGTCAGTGCCTCGAGTTCCGCGATTCTGGGGTCGTCGGCCATGGCGCTTTCCGACGCCATGGCTCCCGCTGGCGCGCCCGCCGAGCCGGCAAATTCGCTTTTCGGAGGCATCGCGGCCGCCGCGGGGGCGGCGTCCGTTTCGACCTGCATCGAAGACGGGAGTCCGGTCGCCGTCTGCATCATCGCCAGTTGACCGCTTTTGGCGGTCACCGTCGGCGCGGAGATCAAATCCACCCCGTCTCTCGCGCGATCCGACGCATCCGCCGACGGAGCCGCGGTCATCGGAGCCACCGGGGACTGCGGTTGCCGCTTGTCCATCGCCAGCGTGCCGCCACCAAATGATCCATTCGACCCCATCTGCGGTCCGAAACCCCAGGAAGCCGGCTCCTTCTTATTCGCATTCACGGCAACCAACGCCCGGCGATCTTCGTAGGTCCACCACGACGAAAAGAACGTCGTCACAATCGCGCCAACCACCAGCACCGCCGCCACGCGCAGCATCAGCTTTCCCGTCAGCCACGGCAGCCGCGGCCGTCGCAGCGCGCTTACGTTCGGCATGCCGACGGAACTTCCGCCCAGCGTCGCCAGCAGCTTCGCGCGCCGTTCGGGCGCCAGTCGCCGCGCGGGTTGATCGGGTCGGGACGCGGTCGCCACCAGCCCGTGCGCCTGCTCGATGCGACGCCGGAAGAGGGCAACCTCGGCGCGTTCGGCGGCGATGCGCTCCAGTTCCGCCGCCTCGAAGGCGGAGGCCTCGCCGAGAACGACGGCGACGATGCGCGCCTCGAGTTCCGGCTCGATCCAGGGTTGAAGGTCGGAATGGTCTTCGTTCATGGCGTTATCCCCGGCTGCCCTCGATGCCCGCGCGGCGCAGCGCCTCGGCGAGCCCCTTCAGGAGGTGGTGGAGTTTGTAGCCGACGTTGCTCACGCTCAGGCCGGTTTGCTGACTGATCTGCTGATATTTAAGGTCATCGTGGTATTTGAGATGAATGAGCGCCTGGTCATCGGGCGCGAGTTCGGCGAGGAGCAGTCGCACCATGCCGACCGCCTCGAGCCGGTCGAGGGCTTCGTCCGGCGCGCTCTCGTTCCCCGGCCCTTCCGGCGCCTCGACCATCACCTCGCGGGAATGATCGCGCAGGTGGTTGAGCGCGAGATTTCGCAAGGCGCGATACACCCACGCCCGCGGATTTTCGACCTGATCCCAAAGTTGATGCAGCCGGAGAAATGCCTCCTGCACAAGCTCCTCGGCCACCGACCGCCTTCCGACCAGCCCGATGGCAAACCCAAGCAACGCACTCTCCTCCGCCTCGAAAAACGCCACGAGCGAGGGCCGCCCGCCGGCCGCCGAAAGCCCCGCGACGGGAATCTCGGCGGCGGGCAAGCCGGGCGCGTGGGAAAGAGAATCAGGCATGGGGCCGCGGGAGGGCGTTTCTCGCCTCCAGCCTAACAAGACACGCCACGCGGCGCTCCCTTAGAAATTTTTCCGAATTTCTTTTCTCCCTCGCGTTCTCCCGGCGCAATCCCGCGCAAAAGCCAGACGCCGAAAATTTCCCGGTCTCGCAAAGAGATTTACGTTTTTCATTTAACAGTGTGAACTGATTCGACGATGGCCATCGAATCCCGCGTCACCCTCCGGGATATTGCGAAGCGTCTCGGCGTTTCCCACGCCACGATCTCGCTGGCACTGAAAAACCACCCCAATATTTCGCAGCGGCGGAAGGAAGAGGTGCAACGCGTCGCCAAGGAAATGGGCTATCGTCCGGACCCCGCCCTTTCTTCGCTGATCGCCTACCGCCGCGGCCGGAAGGAAATTCCGATTCGCAGCTCGATCGCCTGGATCAATCACGCGGAGAACCCCGCACAGGTCCGCAAATACAAGGAATTCGAGGCCTATTGGCAGGGCGCGACCGAATCGGCCGAACGTTTCGGCTACCACCTCGACGAACTCATCTGGCCCAGAAACTGCACGCCCGAGCGCTTCGAGAAAATCATGTTCACCCGCGGGATTCGCGGCATCCTGATCCCGCCTCACTCGACGCAACCCGATTGGGGCGACTTCCATTGGGAGAACTTTTCGGTCATCCGTTTCGGACTTTCCGTCCGCAGCCCGGACTCCCACGTCGTCACCTCCGACCAGATGCGGATGGTCATGCGGGCCATGGAAAAAATTCACGGCTACGGCTATCGACGGATCGGGTTCGCGATTTCGAGCGACTTCGATCTTGCCGTCGGCGGGACGTTCAGCGGCGGCTATCTCGTCTCGCAGAATATGCTGAAGCTCTCGCCGAAGCTGCCGCTGCTCCTTACGGATTCCCGCACGTTTCGGGAGAAACCCGCCAAGGCCTTCCAGGAATTCGAGAGCTGGTATCGGAAATACAAGCCCGACGCCATCGTGACGGCGATTCCCGAAACGCTGAAATTCCTGAAAAGGATGGGACTGTCGATCCCACGTGATGTTGCGGTGGCGGGCACTTCCGTCTCGGATCTTCCGCTCACCGCCGGGATCAATCAAAACTCGGTCGAGATCGGGCGGGTGGCGGCGGAAACTCTCGTCGCCCTCATCAATGCCAATGATCGAGGTGAGCCGAGCGCCCCTCGGCGCATCCTCGTGGAGGGTTTCTGGCAGGATGGCGACTCCCTTCCGAACCCCAAACGGGCTTAGCCGCCTCCCCACTCGTTAACAATGTAACCGATTGCAAGGTTGCGGCGGCCTGGCGCCGCTGGGAATTCTTGGTGGACAACAATGAACCCCCTGATCACGTCCAGTCCCGCGGATGGCGTCCTCGCCACCGTTGAAACCGGTGCCTCCTCCGACGCACGCGGCTCCCAGATCGGGGCCGAAAAGGACGCGCCGCTCGCGACCGCCCTGCTCGTTCGCCACGAATATCGCAACGTCGTTTTCTCCCCGGCCCTGATCGCGGAGATCGACCTGCTGGCGGGCGCTCCGGCCCGCTGGGTCGATCCCACCGACCTCGCCGCCGGCCACGATGTGCTCGCGGCAGCCGATGTCCTGTTTGCCACCTGGGGCACTCCAAAAATGGACGAGGCCTTTCTCGCCGCGGCTCCCCGATTGAAGGCGATTTTCTACGCCGCCGGATCGCCAAAAGCCTTTCTGACTCCCGCCGTCTTCGAACGAGGGATCACCGTCTGCATCGCGGCGGCCGCCAACGCCGTTCCCGTGGCGGATTTCACCGTCGGCACCGTCCTTCTCAGTTTGAAGCAGGTCTGGCAGACGATGCGCACCACCCGGCAGCATCGCTCGTGGATCAAGCCGGAACCGCAGGCCGCCGGCACCTACCAATCCCGGGTCGGCCTCGTTTCCCTCGGAGTGATCGGTCGGAGGGTCGCCCAGGCCCTCGCGGCGTTCGACCTCCAGGTCCTGGCCTACGATCCTCACATTTACCCGGATGACGCGCTCACCCTGGGTGTCAAGCCCACGAGCCTCGAAGAAATCTTCGCCACCTGCGATGTCGTCAGCCTCCACACTCCGTTGCTCGCTTCCACGACGGGAATGATCGGCCGTGCGCTCCTCGAGAGCATGAAGCCGCACGCCACGCTCATCAACACCTCGCGGGGCGGCGTGATCCGTCAGCCCGAGCTTTGTGAAGTCCTTCGCGAGCGCCCCGACCTTACCGCCGTGCTCGACGTGAGCGATCCCGAACCTCCCGAATCCGATTCGCTCGTCTGGGATCTTCCGAACCTTTTCCTCACTCCGCATATTTCCGGTAGCCTCGGCCCCGAATGCCTGCGCATGGGCCGCTACATGGTGGACGAGTTTCGCCGCATGCGCCGCGAAATTCCCTTTCACTACGAGGTGACGCCGCAACAATTGGCCTTGATGGCCTGACGAGAAGCGCGCACAGTTAACAATGTAAACCAAGAATCTGTTTCGACCCCAAAAAGCCCGGTCTAGCGTCTGCCCTTCCTCCACACGGTCACGTTCTCCCCATGAACCCCTCCCTCTCCATCGGTTCCCCGACGACCGATCTCTCTTCCCACTTCCGTCGCGACCGCTCGCGAGCCTTCACCCTCCTGGAACTGCTGGTCGTCATGGCCATCATCGTCATCATGTCCAGCCTCATTGGTCCGGCCATGAATGCCATCCGCGGCAGCGGAGACCTCACGATGGCCGCCTCCAATATCTCCGACGCTCTCCAGCAGGCGCGCTCCTATGCGATGGCAAAGAACACCTACGTCTATTTCGGAATCAAGGAAACCGATGCCAGTAAGGAGACCCTGGATGACGGCATCGGCCGCGTGGCCGTCGCAATCGTGGCATCCAAGGATGGATCGCGACCCCTGGACGGCTTGAATGACAAGACTACGACCCCCATTTCCCGGCTCCAAAAGTTTGCCAATTCCCATATCGCCACCACTGACCTGGACAATTCCGGCAACATGCAACGTCCCAGCGGTGACGACGTCACGAAGGTGAACCAAAAGGATTCGGTCCCCTTCACTTGGCCAAGCAACGGCTCCTCCGCCAACTTCAGGAAAGTGATCGAGTTCGATCCCCAAGGCGTCGCCCGCTATCCCACGACTTTGGCCGACTCGATCGCATCCAAAGCCATCGATGGCTGGATCGAGATTCCGCTCCAAGCCTCGCATGGTGCCGCCGGTGCCGCTCCGGGAGAGAAAAACCAGGCCGCGATTCAAGTGGATGGGATGACGGGGGCCGTCCGAGTTTTCCGGCCATGATCCTTCCACGTCGTAGTTTCCACGGCTTCTCCCTCATTGAGGTGACCATGGCCATTGGGATCGCAGCCTTCTGTCTGCTGGCGATCTTTGCGTTATTGCCCCTGGGCGTGACGACCAACCGCGGTTCCATCAACAACACCATCGCCGCCGGGCTCGCCGCCGGCATCGTCGCCGATCTACGCGCCGTGCCGCCAAGCGCCACCGCCGGAACAACGCCGTCCCCACTCTATGGTCTCGATCCCACGGGAACCGGCCAACTCTATCTGGGCGAGGATGGCTCCAAGAAAGATTCCGCGGCGGAAGCGGACTACTTGGCGAAGATCACCATTACGCCTCCAACCGGAATCGGGCCGACGAATGTCTCCATCCAGATCTGCCAGCCAGCGGCGGCCGCGAATCCCCCCGTCGTGTTCGAAACCTCGACCGCTATCGATCGTAACTTCCCATGACTTCCCCCTCCCGGTCCATCCGCGGCGCCGACCGCGCGTTCACTCTGATCGAGATGCTCGTCTCCATGGCCGTGTTGGTGTTGCTCATCCTCATGGTCACCCAGATCATGAATGGCGCCACCAAAACGACGGGAAACAGCCGCCAGCGCCTGGAGACGGATAGTGAAGCCCGGATGGTTTTCGATCGCATGGCCGGGGACTTCGCCCGGCTCGTCAACCGCAAAGACGTTGATTCTCTCTTCATCGACGGCGCGAACGACCAACTTTTCTTCTTCTCCGAAGCTCCGGCCGTCAACGCCGGAATGACCGATCCGCAACCGGTCGCCCTTATTGGCTACCGCATCAATACCGATTATCAGCTCGAACGTCTGGGGAAAGGCTTGACCTGGGGAGACCCTCCTCCGGCGGGGATGGTATTCTTGACTTACCCCGTTTCAGGGCCTCCGGGCCCTTTGCCCACCCCTACGCCGGTCCCCGATCCGACCAGCACTTTGAAGGGGGGCCCATTTTACCCCCTTATCAGCGCTTCTGGCGCCACTCCGGGCTCCGCCTACCACGTTATCGGAGAAAACGTCTTTCGCCTGGAATTCACCTTCCTGCTCAAGCCCTTCATTCTGACCGGTTCCACCGTCCAGACTCCCGCCGCCTACTCCACTACGCCTTATAACGCCAACCATCCGAACGGAGTCGGCCTCGGTGACGTGCAGGCGATCGTCGTGACGCTCGCCCTCATGGACAGCAAGAGCCGGAAGCTGATTTCCAGCCCTTCCGCTCTTTCCAGCATTGTTGGAACCTTTTCGCCCGCTACCGATCCTGTGAAAACACTTCCCGCCGAACAATGGCAGGCCGGGCTCAAGGGGATTTTTAGGGACGGAGGCGGAATCCCCCCGGCCGCCGCCGCGCAAATCCGCATTTACCAGCGCCTCTTTTACCTCAATTCCGGGAATACGAATTAGGCTTCCTCCCGCCGTTTCGATCCGCGGCGAAGGTTAAATTCGATTAGACCCGTTCCAGCAACACGACTTGGGCGCCGAAATCGGCCGGGATCGTCAGCACGACCAGGTCTCCCCGAATCTCGATTCGAATGTTCGCTGGCCCCAAAAATTGAGCCGCGACTTGCCAGGAACCCACGTCCGGCAATGGCACCTCGACCCGGGAGGGTGCGTTCGCAAAGGCATGCAGCACGACGAGGGCCGTTTTTTTGTCGTCGGCCATGCGCACCACGGCCTGCCAGCCGCTGGGGTGACGCCAGCTCGGGCCGACTTCGCCCCAAATCCGACTCGTGCCGTGTTTGATGATCGGGGCGACGCGGCGGTAGAGTGCCGTGGCTTGCTCGACGATTTCCCACTGGGCGGGAGTGAGAGCACTGATCCCGCCCGACAGGCACATGCGGCCGAGGAACGTCGCCGCGAGACTGTAGGCGAGACGTCGGTCGCTGTCGGACCGATGCAGAACGGCCCAGATCTGGGACTGCCGCGGGAGCATGAGGCGATGGAGATTTGCCGCGATGATGGGGATTTCCACGAGCTCGTGCGCGTCGGAAAAGGAGGACATCGCCGTGCGCGCAAGCATCGAGGGCTCGAGGCGATGGCCGCCGGAGGAGCAGTTTTCGATGACGAGATTCGGCAGGCGTTCGCGGATGCGCTCGAAGAAGCGATGGACTCCGAGGATTTGCTGGCGAAGCCCTTCGCCCAGGGAATCCGCATGGTCGGCGCCGAGGCCGATGGTTTCGTTGTAATCGACCTTGAGGTAGCCGAAGCCGCCGCTTTCGAGCAGGTCGATCACGTGCGTCGTGAGAAAATCGAGCGCGACGGGATCGTTGAGATCCCAGAAACGCCGGTCGCGCACGGTCACGGGCTGGCCGTCGCGCTGGAGCAGATGATCGACGAGGGAAAACGCGGCGGATTGCGAGCCGACGGTTTCCATTTCGAACCAGAGGCCGGGAATCAATCCGCGGTCGCGAATGGCCTGCGCGGTGGCGGCGAGGCCGTCGGGGAAGAGCTTCGGGCTCGGCACCCAATCGCCGTGGCCTCGGCCCCAATCGGTCGATTCCTCCTTATACCAGCCGGCGTCGATGACGAGGAAGCGGACGTCGGAGCTCTGCAGGCGGTCCGCAATGGCGGTGATGTTTTCGTGGCTCGGGTCGCCCCAGGTGGTGCACCACTCGTTGAAGACAATGGGCAGATCGCTCTCGACGGCGGGTTGCGCGTCGGCGGCGCGATGCTGGACGGCGGTGAGGCGGTCGCAGAGTGCGTCGAGGTCGCCCTGCACGCAGGCAATCGTGGCAGGCGGCGCGTCGAGGCGTTCGCCCGGGGCGAGGGTTTTCATCCAGTGGCCGAACTCACGGTCGGCGAGTCCGCCGGAGAGGCACACGTCGTCGTGCTGGCGGAAGATTTCCATTTGCCAGGAGCCCGCCCACGCAAGCTGCGCGCCCCAGGTGACGCCGGCCGCCGTGTCCTCCAGCGCGCCGAACGGAAACCAGCGCCGCACCGGCATCGAACCAACCTGGCCGTAGCGCTCGCTGAACGCGCCTGCGCCGCTCCACGAGCGCTCGAGATGCAACTCCTCGATGCTGCGCGTTTCCAGCCGACCCTCGGCGCTCCAGACGGAGCGGAAGCGATGCGCCCGCAGGCGGCCCGGAGCATCGTCCTGCGCGAAGGGCGTGATGCCGCCGAGCGAGAAGCTGCTGAGCATCTCGAGCGTGACGGGCGCAGCGGAGTCGTTGATGAACGCGCAGCCGACCTCGAACGCGCCCTCGCCGTCGCGCGCGGTGAGACGATGCTCGACGCGGCAGCCGTCCGCGCGGACGAGCGCGGTGACGATGGTTTTCGCGCCCTCCGCCTCCTCGACCGTCTGGCCAGCGGGCTGGAAGGCATCGATTCCCGGTGACTGGCGCATCGTGTGGCCTTGCGCAAACGCGCCAGGATACCAGTCACCGACCAGCTTGAATTGCACGAGCGAATCGACAACCGCCGCCGGCCAGGGATCGTCGCCGGGCATGGCATCGATGAACGGCAGGCCGCGCAGCGTGGCGCGGCGAGGCACGGCGCGGTCGAGCAACGCGGTGGGCAGCAGCTCGAGGCCGACGCGGCCGGTCGCGGGATCGTGCGGATAGCGCACCGTGGTGTCGCCGAAGGTGTGTTGGGAAAGCAGGTTCATGCGTCGAATTGCGAGAGGTCCCAGCGATCATGCCAGCTGATGGTCGGCACGCCATGGCGGAACTCGATGGGCAGCCAGACGTAGCGGCCGTCGATGGCATTCTGCGGGCGCCAGCGGTCGGCGACGAAGATGAAGGCGTCGGGTTTGCCCGGCACGGGAAGGATGAAACTGCCCTGGGAGTCAAAGGTGTTCGTGATCAGCGCGCCGGGCCCGAGGCAGGGATTTCCCAGCTCTTCCCACGGACCCCAGATCGAGTCCGCGACGGAAACGCGCGCGGGATTCGGTGCCCAGCCGGTGCAGTCCGACGTGATCAGGAAATAACGTCCGCGCCATTTCATCATCGCGGGCGCTTCGTGAAAGCGGCCGGGGAAAATGCGGACGTAGTGGCCCGCGGGACGAAGGTAGTCGTCGGTGAGCTGCGAAATGTGCAGGGTGCCGTTCGCCTCGGACGCGTGGATGTGATAGGCGCTGCCGTCGTCATCGACGAAGAGCGTCATGTCGCGCGCCATCTGGCCGCCGGCGAAGTCGCGTCGGAAGAGCACGTTTTTCGGATAGTAGGGCAGCGGGCCGCCCGGAAGATCGAGGGCGTTCAGCGTCGCGAGTTCGTCGGCATCGAGGGGCCGCTTCCACGCGTCGGGAACATTTTGCGGCCAGATCCCGGCGTTCGGACGGAAGCTCTCGAGGTAGGTGTAGGGGCCCGCGGGCTGGTCCGCGACGGCGACGCCGCTGCGCGCGCCGGAGTAATCCGCGCCGCCGGGCTCGAGATGAAACCACATTACGAATTTTCCGGTGTGGGCGTTGTGGATGACTTTCGGGCGCTCGAGGATGCAGCCTTTCGCAATCTCGCTCGCGGGGTCTTCGGAAACCGCCAGCGCGATGCCTTCGTCGCGCCAGTTGTAAAGGTCGCGGGTCGAATAGACATGCACGCCGACGTGCGCGCGATTGCCCTCGCGACCCTCGATCTTGTGCTCGCCGAACCACCACGTGACGCCCTCGTGATGCAGGAAGCCCGCGCCGTGGGCATTGATGGGAACGCCGTTTTCGTCGGGCCAGATTTCGCCGGGGGAGAAGTGAATGTTCGGTAGAATCATCGGGGCCGGAATGGAAATGGAAAAGTCGGGTATCTTCGCTCCAGGGAATCGGCGCCGTCGAGCACGAGTCGCGTTTCTCTGGTGAGTGATTGGTGAACGCACCGCCGTAACGATTACCAGTGAAAACCCGTTGCACTTTTGCTTCCACCGGAATCCGATTAAACCTCACGACGGAATTCGCATCGCGCATTCTTCCCTCCACGCCGTTCCCGCCCCACTTCCGCCATGTTCGAATCCCTCCGCCGTCACCATCTCGCCGGCCTCGCCGCCGCGGGAATCTCTGCGAATTTCCTGCTTCTTCCCGCCCGAGCCGAAGAGGCGCCCCCCGCGCCGTGGCAGCAACTCGGCGGATCCGATTTTGCCGACTGGCAGGGGCTCGCGCCCGCCGGCGATCACACCGCTACATTGAAAATTCCGGGCGAGGCCAGCTTCCGCTTTCCGGAAGGATCGCATGGTTTCGTGAAGCACGGCTATCAGGTCGTCAACGACGACACCCGGGATTGGCGCTCGCTCTACGGCGTGCAATGCGAGGTGCGGCTGGACGACGCGCGCGAGGTCGCGCTGACGGTCGCCGTGGTTTTCGCCAAGCGCAACGGCACTGCGGATGCCGTGAAAAGCGATGTGCGCCTCAGCGGCACGGGCTGGCATTCGGTCACGCTGCCATGGTCGGCCTTCGCGTTCGATCAAGCGCGCACCGTTCAGCTTACGTTCGTGAAAGGCATCACGCTCGCCGCACATTTCACCGACGGCGGCAATCCGGGGCAAATCGCGATTCGCAACGTGCGCGCGATCCTGGCGCCGACCGTGGCGCTCACAGGCGATGTGCGCGGGAAGGCCACGCCCGCCGGGCGGAGCGTGGAGTATCCGCTCACGGTCAGCAATTGCACCGATCGGCCGCAGTCCGTCGTATTGTCGCTGGTTCATTACGGCTGGGAAACCATGGAGGCCACGCCTTCGCCCGCGACGCTGCAACTCGCGCCGGGCGAAACGAAGCCGGCCACGTTGCGCGTGAAAGTTTCCGAACGCGTGCCGCCCGGAGGCCACGAGGAACAGGTGCTCCAGGCCATTGCGAATGGCGACGCGAGCACGGCGGCGAAACTCTCGTTCGTCACGGTTTCCGAACTGCCGCATCCCTACCTCCTGCACACGCCGAAGCGCTGGCAGGAGGTTCGCGACAAGGTGAAAAGCCATCCCTGGGCGAAGGAGCAGCAGGACGAATACCTGAAAAAGGCCGACGCGTGGATCGTCCCCGAGGTGGCCAAACCGCCGGGCAACGACCCGCACGATAACAGCGGTCCGTTCCTGTTTGCGACCGCCAGCGAAAACGACCTCATGGCCGCCGCCATCACGTGGCAGCTCACCGGCGAGCGGAGGTATGCCGAAAAAGTCGCGACGTTTTTGCGGCGTCTCTCGGACCCGCGGAACGGCTATCCCGTGACGTGGCGCGCCAGCAATCAAAGCGAGGTGCAGGAGGGCCATTTCTTCCAGCACATCGCGATGAGCTACGACATGATCGCGGATTCCGGCGTCCTCACCGCGGCGGACTGCAGCCAGATCGCGGCGACGTTCCGCCTTTTTATGCGCATCATGGACTGGCACCAGCAGGCCGGCTCGATCAACAATTGGAATCTCTCGGAGGCGACCGGCGCCTTCTACTGCGCGCTCGCCCTGCAAGACCTCGTGACGGCGGAACGATTTTTCTCCGGCCCCGGCGGCATCAAGGACGAGCTGAGCAAGGGCACGATGGACGACGGTTGGTGGTATGAATGCTCGATCAGCTACAACCTGTGGTGCGCGAGCGAGTTCACGCAGGCCGCGCTGGCCTACGAGCCCTTCGGCGTGAACTTCAAGGACCTGTGGGTGCCCGCCAGCTACTCACCGCACATTCTGCTCGTCCCGGAACTCAATGGCGGCAACGTCACCCTTTCACCGGATCCCGCCATGCGCCGGAAGCCCTTCGGCATGGACCCCGACGTCTATGGCCCCATGCGCCGGCCCTATCGCACGATCACGGACTTGTGGAACAGCCTGCTGCCGTTTCTCGACTACCGCGGGGTGATGTTCGGCGTGAACGATTCGACGGAGAACAAGGTCACCGGCAACCGCACCGAGGTCGGCGGCCAGCCGTTCGAGCTCGCCTACTACGTCTATCGCGACCCCGCCTACGCCGCGATCATCAAGCTCGGCGGCGGTAAACGCGACCTGCTCTACAGCGTGCCCGACCTGCCAAAGGACACGCCGGAAAAATTCCGCGCCTCCGCGTTCGCCGATAACGTCGGTCTCGCCATGCTGCGCTCGCAGACGCCAGATCGCCCCATCCGCGAACAAATCCAGGCCACGCTCCACTACGGCACCCACGGCTGGGCGCACGGCCACTACGACCGCACCGACCTCCTCTCGCTCATGCGCTACGGTCGCAATTTCTGGAATCCCGAGTCGGTCTTCTACGTTTACGAGCCGTTCATGTATAAGTTCTACACGCAGACTTCGCTGAACCACAACATGGTGGTCGTCGATCAGAAGATGCAGGAGGCAAAGCCCGGCGAGCGCCTGCTCTTCCACTCCGGCAAGGCGATGCAGGCGACCGTCGTCGAGACGACCGCGCGCTGGTCGAACCCTCCCTATGGCGGCATGGTTTACGAATACGTGCCGGTCAAAACCTTCGAGGAAAAGACCTGGCGCGAAGGCCGCTTCGTCCCGATCCCGAAAAATGCGCCCGCCTACGGCACGCTCACGGATTTCACCGAACCCGTGCTCCAACGCCGGCTCATGGTCGTCACCGATGATTACGTCGTGCTCGCCGACTTCCTCAAAGGTGCGCGGCCGCACACCTTCGAGAGCCTGTTTCAGCTCAAAGGCTTTCAAGGCCTCGAAGCGCCGGAGAAAAAATTTCTCCGCCACGACGCGCAATGGAATCCTGACCCCGTCGGCGGCGCGCAATTCGTGACCGACTGCGACTGGTATGCCGTCACCGCGCCCGCCGTCGCGCGATTTGTCGAGCGCTGGGGACCCGGCGCCGACGAGGCCGGCTCGCGCTCCGTCGCGAACGAGCCCGGCGTGCTCAAGCTCGATGTCCACAGCCTCTGGCCGCCATCGCAGGAAATCATGGTCGCCACCGCACCGGAATTTTTCCACGTCGAGAAGCGACTTTTCTATACGGTGCGCGGCGACGGCAAGGTGCTCGCGGATGGAAAATTCGGCGCGTGGATCCTCGGCCGCGACGACCTCGACGTGCCGGTGGCCGGCGTGAAGCAGCTGGAGTTGGAAACCCGCACCGAACTCGCCAGTCTTCCGACGCTCTTCTGGGCAAACGCCCGCGTCGTCACTCGCGGCGGAAAGGAAATCCCGCTCTCGGACCTGCCGGTGAAATTCGAGAATGTCGCGGCGGCGAAGGCGGCCGGCCAGGACTACCTCGGCGGCCCGATCAAGATCGTCGGCACGGCATATGCAACCGGAACGCCCGCCGAGCCGAAGGACGGAAAGAAAGCCGGCGTCGTGCGCGTGGACCTCAGCGGCGTGGACGCGACGCGCTTCAAGGTCGTGATTGGCGGCGATTATCCACCAGGACCGGAAGCCGAGCGCCGCAAGCTCACCGCGATCCGCGCGCCGCGCGGAACCGACGCGCATTTTCTCACGGTGATCGAGCCCTACGAAGACAAGCCCGTCGTGAAGTCCGCTGTGGCCACCGGCCCGGATGCGCTGCGCGTCGAACTCACCGACGGCCGCGTGCAGGAAATCAAGCTCCGCAACTTCGATGGCGACGGAAAGAATATCGCGGTGGATCTCACGGAATCCCGCGACGGCAAAGTCATCCGCACCGAAAGCACGACGGCGGCGAAGACCGCGGATGGCGCGCGTTGAGGCGATGACTTGATCGAGCGAGGCTTCCGTCTTCATATTCGACGCGCATGATTCTTCCAGGGCTGGTTTCCGTGACATTTCGCCAACTTGATCCGCAGGAAATTATTACGCTGACCAAGGAGGCGGGACTGCGGGGCATCATGTGGGGCGGCGATGTCCACGTGAAGGCCGACCAACCCGCACTCGCTCGGGAAATTGGCCGAATGACGACCGACGCCGGCCTGGAAATCGAAGGCCTCGGGTCCTACTACCGCGCGGGCGCCAACCAGCCGGGGCAATCCTTCGAGCGGGAGTTGGAAAGCGCCCTCGCCCTCGGAGCGCCGCGCATTCGCGTGTGGGCCGGGACAAAGGGCAGCGCCGCCGCCACCGCGAAGGACCGCGCCGCCGTCGCCGCCGATTTGCGCCGCTGCGACGAACTCGCCCGCGCGGCCGGCGTTCAGGTCGTCCTCGAGTTCCATGGCGATACGCTCACGGACACGGCGGAATCCGCCGCCACGCTTTTGCGCGATCTGTCCGACACGAGCGTGCGACTTTACTGGCAGCCGCCCAATGGCATGCCGAAAGCGGCGGCACTGGCGGGATTGCATCTCGTCCTGCCGTGGGTGGACAACGTTCACGTTTTCCATTGGCGCATCGAGAACGGGCAGCAAATCCGGCTGCCCCTTGCCGATGGCGCCGATGTCTGGCCCGATTACCTGCGCACGTTGGCCGAGGCCGGGAGCGAGCGCTGGGCGATGATGGAATTCGTCCCGGGCGACGATCCCGCGCAATTGCTCGTGGATGCCCGCCAGCTTCGCGAATGGCTCGCGGAGCTTCCCCCCGCC
>JGI24033J26618_1000073_pt1 | contig 14821 bp, 17 predicted proteins | sample KBSMisM7withPhiX_FD_26618 | JGI IMG/M metagenome (IMG submission 26618)
TCCCCGGCGAGACGGAGGAACATTTCGAATCCCTGCTCGAATTCATCGAGCGCGTGCGCTTCGAGCGGCTCGGCGTCTTCGCCTATTCGCGCGAGGAAGGCTCCCGCGCCGCGAAAATGGAGGCGCAAANCCCCACCGCGACGAAAAACCGCCGCCACCGCGCCGCGATGAAGCTCCAGCAGCGCATCGCCGCCGAACTCGCCACCGCCCAGGTCGGCCGCACCATCCGCGTGCTCACCGAGCAGCCGCGCGTCGGCCGCACCGCGCATGATGCGCCCGAGGTCGATTGCAAGGTCGTCCTCACTCGCGACGCGCCCGTCGGCCGGTTCATCGATGCCCGTGTGACCGGCACCCAGGTTTATGATCTCGTCGCCGAGCCCCTCGCTCCCGCCGACGAAGCCTGAGAGCTTCCTCGCCCGCCGCGCCCGCCTGCGCCGCATCGCCGCGCGTTTCGACGTCTCGCTCCCGACCCGCGGCTACATCATCGGCAAAATCGCGACCGATCCCGCCTACCGCGCCGTCCTCGAGCACTGCGCCGGCTCATCGCTGCCCATCGTCGATATCGGCTGCGGCCTCGGCCTGCTTGCGCACTATCTCCGCGAACACGGATGCCCCGCGCCGATCCACGGCTTCGACTTCGACGCCCGGAAAATCGCCACCGCACGCACCGCAGCCCAACGCGGTGGACTAAACGACGTAACTTTTGACGTCGGCGATGTCGCGAATGTTCCACCCGGCGAGGCCGATCTCGTGCTCCTCGACGTCCTCCACTATCTTGCCGTCGAGGCCCAGCGCGATCTCCTGCGGGCCCTCGCCGACCGCGCCCGAGCCGGCGGCACGGTCATCATTCGCTCCGCCCTGCGCGAGACCACGTGGCGCTACCAACTCACGCTCGCGCAGGAGCACTGGACGCGCTGGAGCGGTTGGATCAAATCTCCCGCGCCCATTCGCTTCCCCAGCGCGGCGGAAATCGCCGCCCCCTTCGAAGCCGCCGGCTGCCGCTGCGAGATGCGCCCGCTCTGGGGCCGCACTCCCTTCAACAGCCACCTGTTCGTCGTCCGCTACGCCGAATAAACCGCGCCGTCGTCGAACACCTTCTCCTCGCGAATCGGCAGCGGCTTCGCCTCCCGATCCAGCTCCTGGAAAAAGCAACTCCGGTAGCCCGTGTGGCACGCGCCGCCCGCTTGCTCGACCTCGAAAAGCAGCACGTCGCGGTCGCAGTCGTGAAACCATCGCACCACCCGCTGCGTGTGCCCGCTCGTCTCGCCCTTCAGCCACAGCTTGCTCCGCGACCGGCTCCAATAGTGCATCAATCCGGTTTCCAGCGTCTTTTCGAGCGCCTCGCGGTTCAGCCATGCAAACATCAAAATCCGCCCCGTCGGAGCTTCGGCGCCCGCCACCGCCTCCTGCACGATCGCCGGGATCAGCCCGTCCGCCGCAAACTTGAAATCAAAATCCATGCGGCACCGTCGCGAATGCCCGCCCACCGTCGCAAGGGAATTTTCCGCCCCAACACCGCCACCTTGATGGCAATCATCCAATTGTAACCTCTCCGCCGCATTTCGGAATTGTCACACGCTCCCAATTGCCCGGCCGAAAGCGCGTGCCACCCTCCGGCCCGAAGATCAGGGGAGTCTCTCTCCCTTCGTCTTCGACCAAAAAAACCATCCCAAAAACACCATGAAAACCTCTCTCCTCACGGGCTTCGCAGCCGCCGCGCTGCTGGCTCCCGCCTGGGCGCAGACAACCGGTCCCAGCACCGCGCAATCTGCCTACGTCCTGCCCGCCGGCCCGCACGCCGCCATCACCGGCACGACCTCGCTGCTCTCCGTCGGCGATCTCGTCGGCAGCTACAAAATGGTCGGCATTCCCGACGGCCTCGGCGCCTTCGACAATGGCGACGGCACGTTCACGCTGCTCATGAACCACGAGCTCACGAGCGCGGTCGGAGTGACTCGCGCGCATGGCTCGAAGGGCGCGTTTGTCTCCAAGTGGGTGATCAACAAGAACACGCTCGCCGTCGTCTCCGGCGCGGACTTGATCCAGAGCGTCTTTCCCTGGGACTTCGTCAGCAATGCCTCCAGCCCGACGTCCGCCACCACGGCGTTCAGTCGCTTCTGCTCGGCCGATCTCCCGGCCCCGACCGCCTTCTACAATGCCGCGACCGGCCTCGGCACCCAGGCGCGCATTTTCATGAACGGTGAGGAAGACGCCTCGGCCGGCCATGGCCGTTGCTACGCCCACGTCGTCACCGGCGTTGACGCCGGCAAGTCCTACGAACTCGGCCGCTTCATGCTCAGCTCGACCGACCTGAACGCGTCGGAGAACTGCCTGGCGAATCCGTTCCCGCAGAACAAGACGCTCGTGGTGATCGACAACGACGGCGGCACCGCCAACGTGAACAACAAGGTGTTGCTCTACATCGGCACGAAGACAAACACCGGCACCGAAGTGGACAAGGCCGGCCTCACCAACGGCACGGTGAAATTCATCGCCGTCGCCGGCAGCCCGGCGGAAATCGTGGACACCACCACCCGCGCGACGAACATCGTCTCCGGCACGGCCTTCACCCTCTCCAGCACGGGCACGGGCGGCACGACCTTCTCCCGCCCCGAGGACGGCGCGTGGAATCCGGCCAACCCGAAGGAATACTACTTCGTCACGACCGACCGCCTCGACCAGGCGACCGACGGCGTGGGCGCCCAGATCGGCCGCAGCCGCCTCTGGCGTCTCACCTTCGCCGATCTCAGCAACCCCGACGCGGGCGGCACGATCGACCTGCTCCTCGACGGCACGGAGGGCCACAACATGCTCGATAACCTCACCGTCGAATCCGACGGCCATGTCATTCTCCAGGAAGATGTCGGCGGCGCCGCGCACAACGGCAAGGTGTGGGATTACAATCCAGAAAATGACCAGCTCACCCTTCTCGCGAAGCACGATCCCGCCCGCTTTGGCGACATCGCCTCCGGCGGCGTCATCATCCCGGCGACCGCGCCCTTCACCAACGACGAGGAAACCTCGGGCGTAATCGACATCACCTCCCTCATGGCCGGTTCGGCCCTGAATACGCATCGCCCGCACGAGCAGTGGCTCCTCTCCAGCGACCAGGCGCACTACACCTCGGGCAATGGCGTGGATACCGAGACGGTCGAAGGCGGCCAGCTCTTCGCCATCCATCGTGCCGGTCAGGCCGTCAATCCTCCCGGCCACGACGTCGTGAATTGCGACGTGCGCGGCGGCAAGCTGCAGACCGACAAGCCGACCTTCCGCGTGAAGGGCGTCGCCTCGAGCAACGAAGGTATCGTGAAGGTCCAATACCGCCTGCAGGGCGAGAAGAAGTTCCGCACCGCCAAAGGCACGGAGAGCTGGAGCTTCACCGCCCCGCTCAAGATTGGCAAAAACAAGATCCTCGTCCGCGTCGTCAGCGCGAGCGGTGAGACCGAGGACAAGGTCGTCGTCGTGACGCGCCGCAAGTAACCGCCACCACTCCCACGGAAGGCCGCCGGCAATGACCCGGCGGCCTTCTTCCGTTGGGGAGCCTTCCTCGCGGTTCCGCTCCTGAACGAACGCCCACCATTTACGGAGCTTTCGGCGACAGTCTGCTCGCGGCGAATTTTGGCCGGCAACTCTCGCCCGTTGCATCGGCGCGGCAATGTGGCACACTGCCTCCCGATGACCGCCCCGACGGAAGCCCCCGCCAGTTCGCCCAGCCCCGCGCCACCGCGCTACCGCTATTTTACTGTCCCGCCGGCAACAGTGCGCCTCACCGTCGATGACCTCATCGCCCTGCTCCCGCCCGAGGCGTGGATCGGCCCCGAGGCCGACAAGCAGCGCGAACTCGCCCTGCCCGCAGCCGAAATTCTCGAAACAAATTTTCCCCGCATCCGCGCTTCGCGTCTGCGCGACCTGCTGCCCGGCAACCTCCGTCTGCCCGCCGACACGCCCGAATGGGTCGCCTTGCCGACGGACCGCGTCGCCCTCGCCTACCGCCCCGAAACGCGTCGCGAATTGATCGTCGAGCCCGCCGGCAGCAATTCAACTCCCGTGGTCGAAAGCGCTCCCGCCGCCGAGGCTCCCAAGCCGCCCGAGACCGAATCCGCCGCCGAAACCGACGCTTCGCTCCCAAGCTGGAAGCGCGTGCCCAAGCCCATTCCGGCTCCGGTCGCGCTCGCCGATTTCCGCCTCCCGCCGGAGGCCGAGTCCCGGCTGCAACAGGTCCTCCATGCCGAGGAGGAGCTGCCCGTCTCACGCCTGCTCGATCTCGCCGGCGCGCTGCCCGGCCTGCAAGGTTGCGCCCTCGTTCGCGGCGCGGAGGTGGTTCGCTCCGCCGGCGTTCCGGCCGGTCTTGACGTTCCCTCGCTGGCGGTCGGCGCCCGCGACCTGCTCGAAGGGCTGGGCAAGCCCTCCGGCCTCCATTTCAAGCCCGCGATCACCCTCTATGCGGAATCCGGCCCCGTCTCGCTCCTCCACGCCGGCGACCTCCGCCTGCTGGTCGTCCATCGCGAGCGCGGCTTCCTGCCCGGAATCCGCGAGAAACTCGAGGCCTTGCTCGAGGCGCTCAGCGGCGCGCGCTAAATCTCGACCTGCTTGCCGATCTCGATCGTGCGATTGCTCGGCAGGCGGAAGAATTGCGCCGCGTTTTGCGCATTCTTCGACATCGCGATGAATGCCCCCTCGCGCCAGCGGGACAGGCCCTTGTTCGCGCGGACGAGCGTTTCGCGGCCAAGGAAAAACGTGCTGCGCTCCACATCGATCGGCAGGTCCTGTTTCGTCGCCTGCTCGACCACCGCCTGGATCGACGGGACTTCCATGAATCCGAACCGCGCGGTGACCTGGTAAAATCCCTCGGGCAGGCTGACGATGGTGAGCTTCTCCTCGTCGGGCACCACGGGCACGCGCGCGGGCGCGATGGTGAGCACGATGTTGCGCTCGTGCAGCACGTGGTTGTGCGTGAGGTTATACGAGAGCGAGTGCGGCGTGATGTCCGGCGTGGAGGCGAGGAAGATCGCCGTGCCCTTCACGCGGTGCGGTTGCAGCGCGGGATTCAGCACCCCCGACATCGCGATGGAATCCACGAAACACGGCAGCGTCATCGCGTCGCCAATGTGCGTGCGAATGTAAGTGCGGCCCATTTTCCACGTCGTCATGAGGTAGAAGATCAACGCCCCGATGCAGAGCGGCAGCCAGCCGCCGTGAACGACCTTCAAGAGATTCGACGCGAAGAAGGACAGCTCGATCCATGCGAACACCGCGCATACCGCGATGGCCAGCGGCCGGCTCCAGCCCCATTTTTTCTGCGCGACGACGAAGAACAGGCTCGTCGTCGCCATCATCGTCATCGTCACCGCAATGCCGTAGGCCGCCGCCAGGGCGGAGCTGGATTGGAAGGCGACGACCAGCGTGATGCAGGCGGTCGCGAGGGCGAAATTGATCGTCGGAATGTAAATGCGGCCCGACGTTTCGTGGCTCGTATGCGAGATCTGCATGCGCGGCAGGTAGCCCATCTGCATCGCCGCGGTGGTGAGCGAGAATACGCCGGAGATCAAGCCCTGCGAGGCGATCACGCCCGCCGCGGTGGCAAGCAGCACGAGCGGCAGCGTGGCCCATTCCGGCGCCAGCAAGAAGAATGGACTGGCCTTCGCCGCGGGATTCCCGAGCACCAGCGCGCCCTGCCCGAGGTAGTTCAGCATGAGCGCGGGCAGCACCACGAAATTCCACGCCGTGCGGATCGGAATGCGGCCGAAGTGCCCCATGTCGGCATACAGCGTCTCCGCGCCCGTCACGGCCAGCACCACGCTGCCAAGCACCACCGTCGAGGTCGATGGGTGATTGACCAGGTAATTGATGCCATACCAGGGATTGAACGCGGCGAGCACCTCGGGATGCAGGAAGGTTTGAATCGCGCCCAATCCCCCAATCACCACGAACCACAGGAGAATGATCGGCCCGAAGGCCTTGCCGATCGTGTTCGTGCCGAATCGCTGCAGCGAGAATAGGCCGAACAAAATCAGCGCCGCCAACGGCACCACCGCATGGCTGAGCGGCTGGGAAATCACCTCCAGGCCCTCCACCGCCGATACGACCGAGATCGCGGGGGTAATCACACCATCGCCATAGAGCAGCGCGGCGCCAAAGACGCCCACCGCCGTCATCAGCACCATCGAACGGGTCGGGGGCACGTTTCCGGTCGCGCCGGGAAAGGCCAGATTCAGCAGGGCGAGAATGCCGCCCTCGCCGTGGTTGTCGGCCCGCAGAACGAGAGTCACATATTTGATCGAAACGACCACGATGAGCGACCAGAGGATGAGCGAGAGAATGCCCAGCGTCGTGATCGCGGTCACCCCGCCGCTGTGCTCGAGGCACTCCTTGAGCGCATACAGCGGGCTCGTTCCGATGTCGCCGAAGACGACGCCGAGGGCTCCGAGAGTGAGAGCGGCTTGGGAAACTTTGGCGGGATCGGTCGGCGCGGACATGGATGAAGGGGCCGCAGCGAAGCCGCCGTTTCCCGGGGGAAACCGCGCGGCATTCATCCCGCCCCGCGCACCTTCTGCCATTCCCGCCCCGGCGAGGCGATCAAAAATCCACGGCTTCGAGTCGGCGGGCGATCTCCTCCGCGCTGAGCCCTTCCACAGCGACCACTTTCTGGCGGTTGGTCTGCCCGCGCAGGAGCGTGACCCGGGACCTCGGCAGATCCAGCCACTCCGCGAGCTGCGCCAGCAGGGCCGCGTTCGCCTGCCCCTCGACGGCCCGCGCGCGCAGCCGCAGCTTCCAGCCGCCATCCGGCAGCCGCTCGAGCGCGGTGTTCTTCGCTCCCGGTGAAACGCGAATGTTGAGCGTGGAGGAATTCATTTTCGGGAAACAGTCCACCTCGCGCGATCCCCCGCGACAACGGGATAATCGCTTGCGGTTCGCCGACGCGCGACGAAAGTTGGGCAGCCATTTTCCCGGCGCTTATGAAATCCCTCCTCGTTCCGGTTCTCGTCCTCGGTCTGGCGATTTGCGTGGGCCTGCTGTTTTTGCAGCAGCACCGCTATCAAAAACTCTACGAACGCCAGAATCAGGCGATCACTGTCGTCCAGGCCAAATACGACGCGCTCCTCCGCACGACGCAAGCCACGCAGCGCGCTGAAGCGACGCGGAAATTCACCGAGGCGGCCCGCGCCAAAGCAAGGACCCTCGCGCCGCGCTACGAAGCGCTCAACCGCATCACCGGCTACGCGAAGAAAACGGCGCGGAACTAGGCCGGCTAGCGAATCCGATACTCGCCGTCGCCGACGCTGAGCACCTCGACCCGCACGAGGGCGGTGCCGCGCTCGTAGAAACCGAGTTTTTTCGCCACCGGCGTCGTCACGTCGAGAATGCGATCCCCGATGTAGGGGCCGCGGTCGTTGAGACGAATGACGACGTGACGACCGTTGCGGAGGTTCGTCACCCGCACGCGACAGGGCAACGGGAGCGTCTTGTGCGCCCCGCCGGTGCTCCACCCGTAGATTTTTTCGCCGAGCGCGGTCTTGCCCGGAAAGATGAACCAGCCCTCGCTGTAGTGGGAGGCGACGCCTTCCTCGGTGTAACCGATCGCCTCGCGGGGGCTGAGCGGCACGTAATAATGCCCGCGCACCGTGTAGGGCCGGTATTTGTAGCCGTGATAGTTGCCGCCGCCGGCGCACCCCGCCAGCGCGACGAGACTCACGGCCAAAAGGGCAACCAGGGCAAAGCGAACGTTCATAGCATGGGGCGCGGTTTATCCGGGAAAGCTGGCGACGAGTTCCTCGCGGCTCACGGTCGCGGTGCCAAGTTTGCCGACGACAATGCCGGATGCGTGATTCGCCACCTCGGCCGCTTCGCGCGCCGTCGCGCCCGCCACGAGGGCCAGCGTGTAGAGCGAAATCGCCGTGTCGCCCGCGCCGGAGACGTCGAAAACCTCCTGTGCCCGCGTCGGGGTGTGATAGGGCGGCTGGCCGTCGTCAAAAAGAATCATTCCATGCTCGCTGAGCGTGATGAGGAGCTGCGAAACCCGCCACCGCTCGATCAAGCGCCGCCCGACCTCGAGCAGCGGCACATCCTGCAATGGATCGTCCGCCGGCTCGCCGAGCGGCACTCCGGCTGCGGCGAAGGCTTCGGAGCGGTTGGGTTTGATCGCCGTCGTGCCGGACCAGTCCAGCGGGTTCCCGGGATTCGGGTCCACCGTCACCACGATGCCGCGGCCGCGAACGAGCTCGCAGACGGCGTCCTTCAGCGCCTGGACGATGAGCCCCTTGCCGTAGTCCTCGAAAATGATCGCGTCCGTCTCGGGCAGCACCCGTTCGACCTCCGCGAGAATGGCGGCCAGCGTCTCCGCCGACGGTGCGGTGCGGCGTTCGCGATCCACCCGCACGACCTGCTGCTGGCGCGCGATGATGCGCGTCTTCACGATGGTGGGAAATCCCGCGACCTCGACGAGGCTGTCCGTCTGGATGTGCTCCTCGGCGAGCAGCCCGCGCAGCTGCGCGCCATAGCCGTCGCTCCCGATCGCGCCGAGCACCCGCACGGATCGCGTGAACTCCACGAGGTTCCGCGCAACGTTGGCCGCGCCACCCGGATAGGAGCTTTCCTTGGAAACTTCTACGACCGGCACCGGGGCCTCGGGCGATATTCTGGAGACTTTGCCCCACACGAATTCATCCAGCATCACATCTCCGATCACCAGAATGCGCTTCGCGGATGCGGCGCTAAGGATATTGTGTATTTTACTACGATTCATTAAGGATACCCCGTTGGCGCTCGAATGGTTCGAGAACCGCCGGACAGTAATTAAAACGCGCCCAATATGAGAATCACCATTTTCGGGATCCCCGCCGCTCTGACGCAATCGACGGCGAAGCTCCTCGCCGTGGCGACGGCCGGTCTCCTCGTGCAAAACGCCGCCGCCCGCGCCGAGGCCGCCCCCGAGCAGATCGACCTTTCCAAATTTCCCGCCTCCGCCGTGCAGGACGTCGTCGTTCCCGTCCCCAGCGAGGTCTTCAACGTCCTCGACAAACTCGGCTCGCCGAATTGGAAGGGCGAGCTCCGCGAATCCCTCGGCAAGAATTCCGGCAACCGCGCCCAGGTCGCCTTGCTGCTCGGCACCGTCATCGCCGAGGGCTTCATCGCCGTCGAGGCCGAGGACAGTGAGCGCGTGAAGCAGATCGGCCGCGACGTGCTCGACCTTTCCCGCGCCGTCGGCGTGGAAAAAGCCGTCGTCTCCCGCAGCAAGGCCATCGTCGATAAAGCCGATGGCCGCGACTGGGCCGGCGCCCGCCAGGAACTCGACGGCGCCCTCACGGACGTCCGCGGCGCCATGGAGGAACTCAACGACGAGGACCTCGCCCAACTCGTCAGCCTCGGCGGATGGGTGCGCGGCACCGAGGTGCTCACCTCCATCGTGCAGAAGGATTACAAACCCCAGCGCGCCGAGCTCCTCCACCAACCCGAGCTGCTGAACTACTTCGATCGCCGCCTCGACGACATGAGCCCGCGCCTGCGCAAGAGCGTCCTCGTCTCGCAGCTCAAATCCATGCTCAAGGAAATCCGCCCGCTCATCCTCGAGGGCGAAGGCCGCAAGATCAGCCCCGAGAGCGTCGAGCGCATCCATTCCGTGACCAGCCAGATGGTGCTCACGATCACCACGACCGACGCCGCCTGAACCCTTTGTGAAAATCCGCTTCCCATTCGCAGCTCTCGCCCTGCTTGGCCTCCTGGCTCTGCCCGGGAACCTGCACGCCACCGTGGACGACGCGCTGTCGTTTGCCTACGAGGCCGCCACGCCCTACGTCAAACAGGGCTACACCTTCCGCGAGGATGCGTGGGGCGGCGACCTCGGCGTCGGCGACCAGAAGGCCGTCACCGCCCAGCTCTTCCGGGGCAACGAATACTGGTTCTGCCTCGGCACGGATGCCGACGATGCGACCATCACGGTCCACGTCTATGACTCCAAGGGCAAACTCGCCGAGTCCCAGAATTGGCAGAAAGGCCGCTTCGCCGGCGTGATGGTGAATCCCAAGCAGACGGGCACCTACTACGCCATCGTCGAAGTCAAAAAATCGCCGCAGGAACGCACCCCTTGGGCGCTCGTTTACGGCTATCGCTAACCTCATGCCCAATTCTTTGGCCGACGCCACCGCGATCGAATTCGAAAACGCGCGCGCGCTCCAGTCGCTCTACGCGAACGACGAAAAGCTCCTCAAGGAACTCGAGACCGAACTCGGCGTCCGCATCGTCGCCCGCGACAACATCCTGCGCGTCGATGGCGAGCCCGCGCAGGTGGACCGCGTCCGCGCACTCTTCGCCGAGCTCGAGGAAGCCCGCAAACGCGGCCTGACGATCCGCCGTCACGAGTTCCAATACGCCCTGCGCAGCGTCATCGCCCCCACCCCCGGCGGCACAAAAAATCTCTCCCGCCTGCTCGATCAAAAAATTCTCTGCTCCTCGCGGAAGCCGCCCATCGTTCCAAAAACCGAAGGCCAGAGCGAATACGTCGAGACGATTCGCACGCACGACGTCACCTTCGGCATCGGCCCCGCCGGCACCGGCAAGACCTACCTCGCGATGGCCCTCGCCGTCTCCGCGCTCAAGCAGGAGAAAGTCAGCCGCATCATCCTCACCCGCCCCGCCGTCGAGGCCGGCGAAGCGCTCGGCTTTCTGCCCGGCGACCTCCAGGAAAAACTCCTTCCCTACCTGCGCCCGCTCTACGACGCCCTTCATGACATGCTCGAGGTCGAGGAACTCCAGCGCCTGATGGATCGCGGCGTCATCGAAATCGCCCCGCTCGCCTACATGCGCGGCCGCACCCTCAGCAACGCCTTCATCATTCTCGACGAAGCCCAGAACACGACCACCGAGCAGATGTTCATGTTCCTCACCCGCCTCGGCGCCGACTCGCAATGCGTCGTCACCGGCGACCGCACCCAGATCGATCTTCCGCGCAACAAGCGCAGCGGTCTCGTCGAAGCCGTCGAAGCCCTCCGCCTCGTGGATGGCATCGGCTTTCACGTTTTCCAGGAATCCGACGTCGTGCGCCATCCGCTCGTCCAGCGCATCCTGCGCGCCTACCGCAAGCATCGCGGGCTCCAGGACTCCCTGCTCTAACCCGCCGCCCAACCTGCAGCCATGTGGAAGATTTTCCAACGCCGCCGTTTGATCAATCAGGGCCTGAGCAGCGCCAAAACGCGCCGCAAGCAGGTCGAAAATCCGATCGCCAGCGAGCTCGAGGAAGGCTGGCCCGCGAAGATCGCGATCATGGTCGCCTTCAACGTCGGCCTCGGCTTCCTCATCTTTTCCGGCGCGCAGACGGAGCCGCTCAAGCACTTCCTCATCTGCCTGCTCGTCTTCGCGACGGCCATCGCCTCGCTCTGGATCAACCAGCCGCGAAGCTTCGAGAGCAATACCCGCCTGCTGCTCGTTCTCTCCGTCTGCTTCCTCCAACTCGTCGGCGTGCGCCTCATTCTCGCGAATACGGTGAACCCCGACTTCGCCCAGCTCCTCTTCCCCTACGCCTTCGCCCCGCTCATGCTCTCCGTGCTCATCGGGCGTCACCACGGCCTCTACGCCGCCGTCTTCTGCAGCCTCTGGGGCATGTTCCTGCTCCCGACGATCAACCCCGTCTTCATCGTCCTCTCGCTCATCACCGGCTTCATCGCCGTGTTCGTCACGCTGCAGGTGCGCCGCCGCAGCCGGTTGATCCGCGCCGGCCTCTACGTTGGCATCGCCACGTGGGTTCTCGCCGCCACGTTCGGCCTTATCAGCCCGATCCAGCTCGAAGGCACCGATTGGCGCATGATCGGCTGGCAGAGCCTCTTCGCGGTCGGCGTCGGCCTCGCCACCGCCATCATCGTCAGCGGCATCCTGCCCGCCTTCGAGACGCTCTTCAACCTCACGACCGACATCTCCTGGCTCGAGATGGCGGACATGAATCACCCGCTGCTCCGCCGTCTGTCGATGGAGGCGCCCGGCACTTACCACCACAGCCTCGCCGTCGCCAATCTCGCCGAAGCCGCCGCCGAGGCCATCGGCGCGAACCCGACGATCTGCCGTGTCTGCTCGTATTTTCACGACATCGGCAAGCTCGTGAAGCCCGAGTATTTCACGGAAAACATGCCGCCCGGGCACAATCCCCACGACGACCTCACGCCCACGATGAGCGCGCTCATCATCATCGCGCACGTCAAGGAAGGCGTCGATCTCGCCCTCAAGAACCGGCTCAATCCCCTGCTCGTGGACGCCATCACCCAGCACCACGGCACCTCGCTCGTCGGCTACTTCTACCAGCGCGCGCTCCAGCAGCAGGAGGACGCCCGCCTCGGCGGCAAGATCATGAACCTGCGCGACGACGACATTCCCACCGTCGCCGAAGAAAGCTTCCGCTACCCCGGCCCGAAGCCGCAGACGAAGGAAATCGCCATCGTCAGCCTCGCGGACACGATCGAAAGCGCCTCCCGTTCCATCGAACGCCCCACCGCCCAGCGCATCGAGGACCTCGTCAACGACCTCGTCGATGCCCGCATCGCCGACCACCAACTCGATGAATGCCCGCTCACGCTCGACGAAATTCGCCGCGTCGCCCAGAGCTTCCGCTCCACCCTCTCCAGCATGATGCACTCGCGCGTCGCCTACCCCGCCCGCCGCGAAGCGCAGAAAAAGGAAACCCGGGAGCTCAAAGATGTCGCGACGAAACGCTCCGAGCAATCCGCCGCCTAGCATCCCCGTCCCCGCGGTTGTCATCGCCAATCGCCAGCGCGCCCACCGCCTGGACCTCCGCCGCATCCGCCACCTCGTCGCCCGCGCGCTGCCGCTCTGCCTCGCCGAGCACGGCCCGCTCCCACAACGCCTCGCCGATCTCCCGGAAGTCACCGCCACCATTGTTTCCCCGGGCGTGATGAGCCGCGTCCACGTCGATTTCCTCGGCCTCGATGGCCCCACCGACGTCATCACCTTCCCCTACGGCGAAATTCTCGTCTGCGCCGCCATCGCCGCGGAAAACGCCGCCCGCTATGGCCACACGCTCGACGACGAACTCGCGCTCTACATCATTCACGGCCTGCTCCATCTCAACGGATTCGACGATCTCGAGTCCACCCCGGCACGCCGCATGCGAGCCCGGCAGGCAAAGATTTTGAACACCGCGCGCAAGTCGGTTACTGTCCCCGGAATTGCATGAATCCCATTTCCGAAGTCGAAGACCCCGGTGAAATCCGCCACGGCCTCGGCCCCATCTGGGCCGCCACCCGGGTCGCCAATCCCGACTTCTCGATTTGCGGCCCCGTCACCTTCCATTCCGGCCAGGCCTTTCCCCTCGCTGCGGCGGTATGGCAGGAGAGCGTCTTCGCCCCCGTCCTGCTTCCCGCCCTGCGCGCCGCGCTCGCTCACGCCCGGCGCGGCGAAGTCCGCGAACTCGCCACCCTTGACCGCCGGCTCTCGGAGCAACTCGGCGACGGCCTCCGCGCGGACAGCATTCGCGCCGGCCGCCGCCTCGCCCTCCACGGCAACTCCCTCCGCGGCGATCGCCTTCTCCCCCGCCTGGCCGAGAACGTGCGCACGGAAGTCTCCCCCGGCCACCTCGCCATCATCTTCGCCGCCCGCTGCGGCGCCTTTTCCCTGCCCGACCGCATTGCCGTGGGCGCCTACCTCTTTCAGGAAATGTGCGCCGGCGCGCCGACCGCCTCCGTCGTCGAAGTCTGCGATTTTGTCGCCCGCTGCATCGAACCCCTCGGCGGTTCTTCGCTCGAACTTCGCGCCGCCTGACCCCCATGGCCACCGAGACCACCGAAAAAACCGCCGGCGAGACCGAGATCTCCCTCACCTCGCCGTGGAACGTGATCGTCCACAACGATCCCGTGAACCTCATGAGCTACGTCGCCATGGTCTTCCGTCGCGTCTTTGGCTACGCCCCCGAGCGCGCGCAAAAGCACATGCTCGAAGTCCACGAACGCGGCCGCTCCGTGCTCTGGACCGGCGAACGCGAAAAAGCCGAACTCTACGTCCAGCAGCTCCACGGCTATCTCCTCCTCGCCACGCTCGAACGCGCCGGCGGCTGAAAAATCCCCTCGGCGGGAACCAGGAAAACGCGGATTCTGTTCCTCGTTACCTTCTGTTCAAAGAAACCATGGAGTTCCATCTTTCCGGCAAATCGCGCTACGGCTTCCGCCACATGCATCCCCTGCTGGCGGAGCTCGTCCGCAGCCTGCCCGCGATCATCGAGCCCGACACCCTCTCCGACGCCGCCGAGCAGCGCTTCTACCCCGCTCCCACGACCGCCGGGGATCTCGACGATCTCCGCGCGGACTGGAAAGCCTTCGTCGAACCCGGCCTCCACGAACAATTCCGCTCGGCCCGCGACATTGTCGCCACCGACCTCAAGAGCCTCACCGAAAAGAAGGACCTCTTCGAACTCACGATCCCGGTCAAACACGCCGACGCCTGGCTCAACGTTCTCAACCAGGCGCGCCTCGCCCTCGCCGCCGACCTCGGCTTCGACGAAAAACTCCTCGGCGCCCAGGAGCCGCCCGACCTCGCGAGCGACCGCGGCCTCACCGCCTTCCGCATCAACCTCTACGCCTTCATGCAGCAATGCCTGATCGACCAAATGGAGTGAGGTGGAAAAAGCCCGCGCCATTCTGATCCGCCGCATCCGGTTTTCCGAAACCAGCCTCATCTGCGTCTGGCTCACCCGCACTCACGCGAAGGTCAAGACTTCGGCCCGCGGCGCGTTGCGGCCCGGCGGCGCCTTCGCCGGCAAGCTCGATCTCTTTTACGAAGCCGACATCGCCTTCGCCCGCAGCCGCACGAGCGACATCCACGCCCTGCG